>Ga0105239_10003818_pt1 | contig 18313 bp, 17 predicted proteins | sample KBSC44metaG_FD_92761 | JGI IMG/M metagenome (GOLD analysis project Ga0105239, IMG submission 92761) | Corn rhizosphere microbial communities from Kellogg Biological Station, Michigan, USA - KBS C4-4 metaG | ecosystem: Host-associated > Plants > Roots > Rhizosphere > Soil | place: Michigan, USA...
ATCGGCTTCAACCGGCCAGCAGTTAAAATCGCACCCGCGTGTGTTGGCCGAGAATGTTCCTTTTACCATGGAAGCCGACTCGCTTAATTGCATTGTATTGGGTGAAGATGTAATGCCTTCGATGCCCGAATGGGATATTTTTATAAAAGAAGTACGCAGAGAAATGACGGCCAAAGCCGGTCAAAAATGTACTGCTATCCGCCGCATATTTGTTCCGGAAAATAAAATGGAAGATGTATGGCTGGCGCTGGGTAAAGCGCTTAGTCAAACGACCATTGGCAATCCTGAAAATGAAAAAGTTCGCATGGGTTCTCTCGCCGGACAAAGCCAGCGTGAAGAAGTAAGAGCTCAGGTACAAAAGTTACTGGCCTCCTCGCAGATTGTATACGGCTCGCTTGATAGTGTGCAGGTAATTGATGCCGATGCGCAAAAGGGCGCTTTTATGAGCCCGCTGTTATTAAAAAACGAGCAGCCGTTTGCCAGTGAAGCAGTACATAGCGTAGAAGCATTTGGTCCGGTGAGCACCATTATGCCCTATAGATCTATTGATGAATCAATTGCACTGGCTAAAAAAGGAAAAGGATCGCTGGTTTGTTCCATAGTTACAGCCAGTAATTCTATTGCGAAAGAATTTGTATTGGGCGCCGCTACCCATCACGGACGGATACTGGTGCTGAACAATGAATGCGCAAGAGAAAGCACAGGACACGGCTCTCCTTTGCCATTACTTGTTCATGGCGGCCCCGGTCGTGCCGGTGGTGGAGAAGAAATGGGTGGAATGCGTGGCGTGCATCATTATATGCAACGGGTAGCTCTGCAGGGATCACCTACCACCATTACAGCGATTACTAACGTATATCAGGCGGGCGCACAAACGCATGAAGAAGAAAAACATCCGTTCAGAAAATATTTTGAAGAGCTGCAGGTGGGCGATACGATCGTTACCCATAAACGTACCGTTACCGAATCTGATATTGTAAACTTTGCCAACGTTAGCTGGGACCATTTTTATGCGCATACCGATCATACTTCACTCGATGGTACCATCTTCGAAAAACCCGTAGCACATGGTTACTTTATTTTAAGCGCTGCCGCCGGTTTATTTGTCGATGCCAAAAAAGGACCTGTCTTATTGAATTACGGTTTGGAAGAATGCCGTTTTCTGAAACCCGTATATGCAGGCACTACCATTGGCGTACAACTTACCTGTAAGGAAAAAGTTGAGCAGGAGAAGAAAGATGAAAACGACATTGCCAAAGGCATTGTTAAATGGCTGGTGCAGGTAACCGACCAAACCGGCGAACCGGTAGCGATAGCAACTATATTAACAATGGTTAGAAAGAAGAACCAAGAATAAGAGAATAAAGGAGTAGAAAGAGAAAAAGGAGTTTTTTACAAATCTCTTTTTTCTCTTTTGCCCTTTTAGCCCTTAGCGCAACTGCATTTATTTCTAACTTTGATATAACAAGAATCTCCTCCTCACGCTTGCTAAAATACATTTTATGTCTACAGGATATGTAACATCACATATAGATCATAACGGCATTAACACGATAGAATTCTTTCATCCGCAAAGCAATTCGTTACCATCCGGATTACTGGAATTATTGGCGCAAACCATTCACGGGGCGGGTAATGATGAAGATACCAAAGTAATTGTGCTGCGCTCGGCAGGTGAAAAAGCGTTTTGTGCCGGCGCTTCTTTCGATGAGCTGATAGCCATTAAAAATCAGGAAGAAGGACTGCAATTCTTCAGCGGTTTTGCCCACGTAATTAATGCTATGCGAAAATGTCCGCAATTTATTATCGCCCGCGTTCAGGGTAAATGCGTTGGTGGTGGTGTTGGTCTTGCGGCTGCTGCTGATTACGCCATTGCCGCCGAAGGAGCCGATATTAAATTAAGCGAACTCGCTGTTGGCATAGGACCATTTGTGGTGGGCCCTGCTGTTGAAAGAAGGATAGGTCTTACTCCGTTTAAGAACCTTGCCATCGATGCTACCATGTGGCGCAATGCCGAATGGGCAAAGCGCAATGGATTATATGCCGAACTGCATGCCTCCAAGGATGATATGGACGAATCTATTCAAAGGCTGTCGCATACACTGGCGCATTCGAATCCGCAGGCAATGGAAGAAATGAAAAAAATGTTCTGGAAAGGCACCGAACACTGGGACCAGCTGTTACTGGAAAGAGCAGCCATAAGCGGACGCCTGGTGTTAAGCGCCTTTACCCGTGCGGCCATTGAAAAATTTAAAGCAAAATCAAAATAATCCGGCAAAAATTACCCTGCCATAAACAGGGTAATGTGGTGTACGATATAACATGATACAATTTACCAGCGATAACTTTCAGCAACTGTGCAACGAACTGGCCAAAAGGGATGCGATCTTTAAAAACATATTGCAGCAACATAGCTATCCACCTATGTGGACGCGCCCAGCCAGCTTTGCCACACTTATACATATTGTACTGGAGCAGCAGGTTTCGCTGGCATCGGCAAAAGCAGCATTCAATAAGCTAAAAGAAAAACTGGGCACTATTACGCCCGCGAATCTGTTGCAACTAACCGATGAGGAATTAAAAGCCTGTTATTTCAGCCGGCAAAAAACAGTGTATGCAAGGCATCTTGCAGAAGCATTCATTTCAAAAAAAATACAATTACAGAAGTTAACCGCCAGCCATGATGAAGATGTGCGCAGCACATTGAAACAGATAAAAGGTATCGGTGACTGGACGGCAGATGTGTATCTTATGTTTGCCTTACAACGTACAGATATATTTCCCATCGGCGATCTGGCTATGGTAAATGCATTGAAAGAAGTAAAGCAATTACCGGCCGGTACCTCAAAAACCGATATGCTATTGCTGGCAGAACCATGGCGGCCATACCGCTCCATTGCAGCGATGATGTTATGGCATCACTATCTCAAAACACGTAAGATTAAGATTTAATAAAAAGAGCCTTCCATACAGAAGGCTCTTTTACTAAAGACATAAACGATCTTAAATATTTAATCCGCCACAGGCGCTTATCACCTGCCCGGTTACATATGAGCTTAAATCAGAAGCGAGGAACAATGTAGTGTTGGCAATTTCTTCTGCTTTACCAAAACGGCCTAAAGGAATTTTTTCCAAAAATGCTTTGGCGCTATCGCCATCTTTCAGATAATGGGTCATATCGGTTTCAATAAAACCAGGAGCAATGGCATTGCAGCGGATATTACGGCTTCCCAATTCATGCGCAACAGATTTGGTAAACCCGATTATACCAGCCTTACTGGCGGCATAACTGCTTTGACCTGCATTACCACGTTCGCCAACAATCGAACTCATGTTTATGATAGATCCTTTTTTCGCTTTCATCATGGGACGGATGATTTGTTTGGTCATGTTGTAAACACTCTTAAGGTTTACGGTCATTACCTCATCCCATTGCTCGGGTGTTAAGCGAAGCAATAAATTATCTTTTGAAATACCTGCATTGTTTACGCATACGTCTACGGTGCCAAATTCTTTTATCACATCATTTACAAACGTTTCACATTCGGCGAAATTTCCGGCATTGCTTTTATACGCTTTAGATTTAACGCCCAATGCCTTTATTTTTTCTTCGAGCTGGGCGGCTTTTTCAGCACTGCTGTCGCTGACATAGGTAAAAGCCACATGAGCGCCATGTTCGGCCAGTTTATAAGCAATAGCTTCTCCAATGCCCCGGGCTGCTCCGGTTACAATGGCTATTTTTCCTTCTAGTAATTTCATAGTATCTATTTTGGGTGAGCAAAAGTACAGGAAATGCCAATCGCATCATCATGGCGCCCGCGAATAAAGGAGGTTTATCTGTTTAAAGGGAAAGTATTTCTTCGATATATTTCCGGTCATTGCTTAACCGGGGAACTTTGTGCTGGCCGCCCAATTTTCCTTTGCTTTTCAGCCAGGTGGTAAAAACGCCCTTGGGCAATGATTTTACCAGCGGTTTGCGCAGGGCTATATCTTTATGGCGTTTGGCTTCGTAATCGCTGTTAATGCTTTTCAGGGCAGCATCCAGCTCGATGGTAAAATGACTCAGATCGGCGGGTTCTTTTTCAAATTCTATCAGCCATTCATGACCGCCATTGCCGCTGTCGCTGAAGTATACAGGGGCAGCCGTATAATCATTTACCACGGCGCCGGTTTTTTCACTGGCCAATGCTATGGCTTTATCGGTATTATCAACAATCACTTCTTCGCCAAATGCATTAATAAAGTGTTTAACGCGGCCGCTCACTTTAATTTTAAAAGGATATAATGATGTAAACTGAATAGTATCGCCCAGCAGATAGCGCCATAAACCTCCATTGGTGCTTATTACGAGTGCATAGTTCTTTCCCAGCTCAACTTCCTGCAACCCTATAGTTTCAGGATTGGCTTTCCCGTATTCTTCTATAGGCATAAACTCCATAAAAACACCATGATCGGTAAACAGCAGCATGCCATCTTCGCCCGGTATATCCTGCGCGGCGAAAAAGCCTTCGCTGGCATTGTACATTTCAAGATAATTGATCGGCTTGCCGATCAGTTTTTGAAACTGCTGTTTATAGGGCGTGAAAGATACACCGCCATGCATATATAACTCAAGATTGGGCCATACTTCGGCCATGGAAGATTTACCGGTCATTTCCAATATACGACGGAACAAAACCAGTGTCCAGGTAGGCACGCCAGAAATAGAAGTAACATTTTCCTTTATAGTGCTGAAGGCAAGTTTTTCAATTTTACTTTCCCATTCATCCATCAGGGCAATGCTTAAGTCGGGTGTTCGCAGCCAATGGCCCCAGAAAGGAGAGTTTTGTAATAGTACAGCGCTGAGATCGCCATACTTCGCCTCGGCATTCAGGGGGTTAATGGTATGGCTTCCGCCAATAACCAGTCCCTTACCGGTTAATAACCCTGAATCGGGATTAAACTGATAATATAATGTAAGTACATCTTTGGCTGCTTTATAATGGCAGTCTTCGAGATTTTCGTCTGTTACAGGAATGAATTTGCTTTTGTCGCTGGTAGTGCCGCTGCTTTTGGCAAACCAGTATATGGGCGTATTCCAAAGCAGGTTCTGCTCGCCATGCATAATGCGCTGTATATATGGCCGCAGATCTTCGTATTCGTGAATAGGTACTGTTTGTTTATACGATTTGATATTGAACAGTCCTGAGAAATTATATTTTCTGCCGAATTCGGTGTATTGTGCGGAGGTAACCAAATCCTGTAATACTTCTCTCTGAGCATCTACCGGATTGCTTTTCCACCCTTCAATACGCCATAAACGCATACGGGCCAAAGATGATATGGCAGGCGACAACAGTTTCACTTTCGGCAAAATAAAGAATTTGGGGAATAAAACCGCAGATGTCTTTCTACCTGTATCGATACAGGCCTGTAAATCTAATTATATGATGATTTTTTAATTATAATGGGCCAGTTATTTCGACGACGATACATCCATTGCCTTAAGCGCTTCTTCGTGCAGGTAATCCTTTCTTTTTAATTCGAAGTTGCGGCCCAGATATAAACGACGCACCTGTTCATTTTGAGCCAGTTCTTCAGCCGTTCCATGCTGAAAGATCTTACCATCAATAAGCAGGTAAGCGCGGTCGCAAATAGAAAGGGTTTCGTTTACGTTATGGTCTGTGATCAAAATACCGATGTTCTTATACTTTAACCGGGCAACCACGGCCTGAATGTCTTCCACCGCAATGGGGTCAACACCTGCAAAGGGTTCATCCAGTAAAATAAATTTGGGATCTACAGCCAGTGCGCGGGCTATTTCTGTTCTGCGTCGTTCGCCGCCACTGAGGGAGTCACCATTGTTTTTACGCACATGGTGCAGACGAAATTCATCCAGCAGGGCTTCCAGCTTTTCGCGCTGTTGGGCCCTGGACAATTTGGTCATTTCCAGTACGGCTTTGATGTTATTTTCCACGCTTAATTTGCGGAATACAGATGCTTCCTGAGGCAGATAACCAATACCGAGCTGGGCCCTTTTGTACATGGGTAATTTGGTAATTTCTTCCTGGTCAAGAAAAACCTTGCCCTCATCGGGCTTGATTAATCCTACTACCATATAGAAAGTAGTGGTTTTACCGGCTCCATTGGGTCCCAGCAATCCTACAATTTCCCCTTGTTTTACGTTTACCGAAACATGATTTACAACGGTACGGTTGCGGTAAACCTTTACAAGCTCCTGTGTATTAATCTGACTGATCAATTGCAATTAAGGTTTCCGGCAAAAATACCTTAACTAATTCAAATAGGCTATCCCTGTTACGGTAATTTAACAGGTATTTGCCATCCCAATTTCCTGCGCTATGTTTGCAGGCCGGTTTTACGGCGTAAATTACCCATATTGGGGCTAATGTACTTGTTCTCAACAGAGCAGGGATTGTATAATTTCATCAAATAAATAGTCGAACTTGCAAGACTGTCCGGCTTTTTCATTTAAAGCACCAAAGCCGGCAAGTCTTTGATAAACAGCCATAATTAAACATGAAAGTTATTGACCACATCCGTCAGGCAAAAGATACCGTGATATCGTTTGAAATATTGCCTCCGCTGAAGGGAAAAACCATCAATTCAATTTATGAGCACCTTGATCCTTTGATGGAATTTAAACCCGCTTTTATAAATGTTACTTACCATCGTAGCGAGCATGTGTTTAAGAAGAAGGCAAACGGCAGCTTTGAAAAGGTAGAAGTTCGCAAACGTCCGGGCACTGTAGGTATTTGCGCTGCCTTAATGAATCACTATAAGGTAGATGCCGTTCCGCATCTTATCTGCGGCGGTTTCAATAAACGTGAAACGGAAGATGCGCTGATCGACCTGCATTTTATCGGGGTTGATAATGTTCTGGTATTACGTGGCGATGCGGCCAAAAACGAAACCGTATTTGAACCCGAGCAAGGCGGCAATATGTATGCGCTTGACCTGCTGAAACAGGTGGCCAACCTTAATACCGGCATTTATCTGGAAGAAGATATCAGAGATGGTTTTAAAACCAACTTTTGCATCGGCGTAGCCGGTTACCCCGAAAAACACTTTGAAGCACCGAACCTGCAAACTGATCTGGCTTTTCTGAAAGCCAAAGTAGATGCAGGCGCCGATTATATCGTAACCCAAATGTTTTTCGATAATCAGAAATATTTCGAATTCGTAAAGCGCTGCCGCGATAATGGCATTACCATTCCCATTATTCCCGGATTGAAACCCATTACCAGCAAAAAACAATTATCAGTTATTCCGCGCACATTCCATGTTGATATTCCCGATGAACTGAGCAATGAGATCATGCAATGTAAAGCAGATGCTGACGTGGAGAAAGTAGGAACAGAATGGTTATTGCTGCAATCAAAAGAATTGAAAAAAGCAGGCGTTCCGGTACTGCATTATTATACTTTGGGAAAACCAAAGGTGATCTGGAATGCGGTGAAGGAAATCCTTTAATTAGAAAACGAAGTAAGAAGTAGGAAATATCAAAAGGCTTCATTTCCTACTTCTTAGTTCAATTTTACAATTTAAAGCCAATCGAAATACTTAATACCCGGTTTTTGTTTTTATCATCTGTTGAACTATTTGATCCCGATTGCAGCTTGGCAAGGCCATAGCCATAGTTAACCGACAACAACAGACCCTTCATTTGCAAGCCTGCCGTTCCATTAAAGCCATAATCAAAGCGTTTCATTACGCCAAAGCCTGCACCTTCTTCATTGTTGAACGTTGTGGGATCGTCGTTACTAAATTGAATATTTTCTTTGCTGCTATATGCTACGCCAACCGACCTGCCTTCTATTTTACGTTTACCGCCAACGCCCATAGCGATGTACGGCCCTGCTCCAAAAAAGAAGCTTGATTCATCTGATGACAAGGGTAATTTAATTACAGCGTTTACAGGTAATTCAACATACAAAGGATTGGTGGTGGCCTTGTAATAATTAAGATCAGTGGAATTACCACTTTGTACCTTCGCGCCTTTGCCAGTAAAAAACAAACCGGGTTGGATAGCAAAAACCTTTGCTATATTTATATCACCCATTATGCCAACATGAAAAGAGGTTAACATGTTGGCATCATCTACCTGGCCCTTACTGTTGTAAGAAATATTGGCAAAATTTACACCACCTTTAAGCCAGGCGGCGCTGTTTTGCGCAAATGAAGCAATACTAAAACAACTGAGAATTAATAAATAAGTAATTCGCCTTGCAATCATACAAAGTGCTTTTATAGGGTTAAAAATGCCACACTTTGACGAAAGCTTTAATATGAAGTTTAATTACTTCGGCAAACTTTTCACTACTGCCGTATTTATATTCACCGGGTATTTCTTCTTCAGTTCATTGATCCATTTTTCTTCGAGGTAAACCTGATAATCGTTGATCACAAAGCCGCGTGCATCTGCAAAGTTTCGCACTTCTTTATCGGGGTGCAACTTTACTATATAAGCAAAAGCTACGCTCTTATCCGTTTGATTTTTTACATTAGCAGTGATCAGTCCTTCGGTAAAGTTGGTTCTATCAACAACGGGAATCTGGTTCAGCTCGAAGCGGCCTGAATCGCCCTGCAGCTGGCCGCTGCTGTTGTCGATATACTTCTGCCAGTCTTTATAATTTTCCTTTACTTTTTTACGGATGTCTTCTGCTACAGTTTCATTGCTGGCAGTGAATATAATGGCATCTGCACTGCTTTCCCACCAGTATTTATCTTTATGCTCTGAATAATATTTTTTTAATCCTGCGGTGTCGGTTGAAGCTACATCCCATACTTTACGCTGCATCACTTCGAACAACAGATTTCCTTCTTTGAATTCGTTCAGCTGATAAGCAAACTCTTTGTTGTATTCTTCCATATGACTGCGGTAATAATCAAATGCACTGCTTTCGATAAACTGGTCCAGCAACTGATTATCTGTTTTACCGGCTTTCATATTCTCGTAATCGCGGATCATTTCCAGATAGGTTTGCCACTCTTTAACAGTAATGGTTTGTTTTGCAAAAGAGAACAACGGCGTTTTATCATTCATATCAGCAAACTTTGGCGCCTTTTTTTTCTGAAGTATACTGTCAGTTACTACAGTGAAATGTTGCTGATTAACTGTACTTTTTTTGAAACCGGTAAGCTGCAGTACTTTTTTGAGCATTCTTTGTTTGGCCACTTCCATACGATCACTTTGAAGGATCCGTTGTTTTATGTCGTCTCTGTGGGCCTTTGATGTATCATCTGCTAAAGGTGATTTGCGTTGCAGACGTTTTATAATGTGATAGCCATAGGTGGTTAGAACGGGTTCACTTATATCGCCATCGTTTTTAAGCGCAAAAGCGGCTGTTTCGAAAGGCAGTTCGTATTGTCCTACACCGAACTCCATCATTTCACCACCTGCCTGCCATGTAAGATTGTCGCTGCTGAATTTGGCGGCGAGTGCTTTGAAATCGCTGCCTTTTACAAGTACATTATAAATTGAATCGGCTTTTTGTTTTGTCTGCTGTTTTTGTTCTTCGTTAGCACCTGGTGGAAAAGACACTAAGATTTGTGCGGCCTTCATTCTGCCCAGCCCTTCTCTTTCACCCAGATTTTTGAAAATATGGAAGCCTGCTTTGCTGCGAACGGGAGCAGAAACTTTACCCGGTGTGGTAGCGTATATGGCACTTTCCAGTTCGTAAGGAAGCACCAATGCAGTGATGTAACCTATATCGCCTTTGTTTGATGAAACAGAAGGATCTTCAGAAAATTCAGCGGCTACTTTTCCAAAGTCCTGGCCTTTTTGTAACTGGCTCCAGGCAGCATTGATCTTATCACTGGCCTGTTTTATTTCCTGTTCGGTAGCGCCTTTTTTAGTAGCTACGAAAATATGTGCGATATGTATATCTTTTTTACCGCGGGCGATTTCTTCATCAATCAATTCGTTTATGGTTTCATCGTCGTTAATATAATTCTCTACTACCTGATTGCGAAAGCTGCGTAACTCAGCCTCCTGGTTCGACATAGTGTCGAGCCTCATAGCCTGTGCTGCCTGCACTTTCAGTTTAAAGCGAATAAACAACTCAAGGTAATCGCTATACGACTGATCAGTAGCCTTGTTTTCGGTATTATTTTTCCTGTATGCTTTTAGGAATTCATTTTTGGTAACCGGTTTGCCACCATAGGTAAACAATACCTGCGCATGTACGGCGGCTGTAGTGAAAACCAATGATACAGCTACCATTGCTTTACTAAAAACAGTCATAGACAACTAGGATTTTTTATTTTTTAGTTTAAGGTCGATCACTTCATCCAACTGAAGGTAGGAAAGCTTTTTCGCTATAATACGTTTGTCTTTATCTAACAGATACAAAATGGGTGTCTGATACACATCATACAGTTGCCGGTAGCCTGGTTTTCCCGCTGCTTCATCAGCCGATTGCTGTGAAGGTAACTGATAAACGTGTACCCAGTCGGTTAGCTTATTATCGTTGATAAATTTCTTCCAGTTATCCTTACCGCCATCTACCATTACACCATAAACCGTAACGCCTTCTTTTTTCCACTTCGCCTTATAGATAGAGTCTACTTTAGGTACTGTTTCTTTACAATGGCTACAGGTGGGGTCCCAAAAGCAGATAACAACAAAATCGCTTTTTACATTATATAAGGTGGCGGGTTTGTCGAGCGAATCTACCATTTCGAGATTGGCCGCCGGTTGGCCGATCAGGTTAGCCATAAGGCTGTAGGCCCGCTTAAACATAAAATCTTTATACTGTTGGGTAAAGAACTCTGTTTGCCCGGTGTTGATATACTTTTCAAAAAGATGTACAAATACCGCATCCTGCCCCATATATTCAGGATTGATATATTTCTGAACAAAGTGCACCATTAAGAATTTAAACATTTCAGTGCTGGTGCGGGAATATAACAACATATGATCTACTTCATCGATAATGGAGTCAGGAACGGGTACTACCAGTTCTTTATAGTATTTCTCCAGCTTTGCTTCAAAAAACGGTGTGCGAACCAACCTGCCGTCACTGAAAGAAACACCATCCCAGTAATGGGATTTATAATAGTGATAAGCGTAGAGGGAGTCGTATTTTCCACCGGGATGTTTTGAAGCGGGGGGTATAACGGGTTCCTTCATGGCCAAAAACAGTGTTGACAGAAAAGAGGCAGGATGCCGCGCGGTCAAACTATCACGATAGACCTGCATTCTGTCTGTAAGTACTTTCAGCTGATCTTTGAGCTTAGCCGAATCTTTGGCATTTTTTGCAGTACTTAATTGCTTGGCGGTTTTATTGATAATATTACCGATCTGATTGGTAAAACTGGTATAGGTTTGAAACAACTGGTTTTCCTGTGAGCCGGTAAATAGTACATTATTGGGCAGTGTAGCTGAATCAGCAGAAATAGAAAACTGTTGCTGTTTGTCGATCAGCAATTCAAACAAAATTTCCTTACGGGGGGAAACGATGAAATAAATACCACCCTGCAGGGGTTCTTTACCCTTAAATACGCCCTTACTGTCGGCATCGAGCAGGGCCGAATCGGCCAACGCTTTTACCTTACCGTAGTAATACCCTAAATAGACCCAGGTGTTTTTGTAAGGTTTTAGGGTAATGGGAATATTATAACCGGTTTGCGCCACAACTAACTTACAGCAAATCAACAGAATAGCCAGCGATAAAAGTCTTTTCATAGTGTTGCAATAACAGAAAATAACCTGATTATATTGTAATTATAGAACGCTTAAGTTGTTAAATCCTTGTAAAGTTAACGGGATAGGATATTTAAAAGAGTAAAAATAATTTGTTCGCTAATTTTGCAGTCTGCATACAGCTAAGCCATCCTGGCTCGGTTTGGTACAGCGTCCCGACATACCTATCGGGAAGGTCGGGTTCAGCTCCAGGATAGCTTCAACAAGCCATCCTAGCTCAGCTGGCAGAGCAGTTGATTCGTAATTAACAGGTCGGGGGTTCGACTCCCCTGGATGGCTCTTACCGAAAAAGGTAAACCTGTATTTAGAGTGCAACCCACCCTTTTGAGTTACCTTTGCGCTATGAAACTTAGTCATCTTTCAGAAACATTGATCGGTTCAGAAATCGTAAAGCTGGGTGGTGAAATACGCGAGAAAATCCGCCAGGGAGAAAAGATTTATAATTTTACAGTGGGCGACTTTGATCCTGCTATTTTCCCCATTCCCAAAGAACTGGAGGAAGAAATCATTACAGCCTACCGTAATCATTTTACCAATTATCCTCTCGGAGAGGGCAATCTCGATCTCAGAGAAGCAATTGCCCATTTTTTGAAAGAACATGAGCAACTAAACTATACAGTAACTGAAATACTGGTGGCCTCAGGCGGCCGTCCCCTTATTTATTCCTTATACCGGGCTGTGTGCGATAAGGAAGATAAGATCATTTACGCGGTACCTTCCTGGAACAATAATCATTATACTCATTTTGTAGGGGCTGAGCATGTGGTGATAGAAGCGCGGGCCGAGAACAATTTTATGCCCGTGGCAGAAGATATCCGGCCCCATTTAAAAGGAGCCACCCTGCTGGCGTTGTGTTCACCGCAAAACCCCACCGGTACTACGTTTACCAAACACGATCTGGAGGCTATCTGTGATATGGTGCTGGAAGAAAACAGCAAACGGGGCGATCATGAGAAAAAGTTATACGTAATGTACGACCAAATGTACTGGCAACTGACCTTTGGCGACATTCAACACTATAACCCCGTATCGTTAAGACCGGCCATGCAGGCATATACCATTTTTATTGATGCTGTGAGTAAAGCTTTTGCCGCTACCGGCGTACGAGTGGGCTGGGCATTTGGTCCGAAGATCATTCGCGATAAAATGAATGCTATTCTCAGCCACATTGGCGCCTGGGCGCCTATGGCCGAACAAAAAGCCGTTGCCAAATTCCTCTATAACAAAGAAGCGATCAGTAAATATCTCAAAACCTTCAAAGCCGAGGTGGAGATTCGCTTACGCGAGATCTATAATGGCTTTCAGCAGCTAAAAGCCGAAGGTTTTTCGGTAGATGCCATTGCTCCGCAGGCAGCGATCTATCTTACTATAAAAATTGACCTGGCAGGCAAAAAAACAGCCGATGGAAAAGTTTTACAGCAGCAAAGCGATGTAACCGCCTATCTGCTGAATGAAGCGAAACTGGCTGTAGTTCCTTTTTATGCATTTGGGGCCGATAATTCTTCACCCTGGTACCGGTTGAGTGTTGGTACTTGTAAAAAAGAAGAAATCAACGAAATGATCGGACAGTTAAGAAATGCACTGAAGAAGCTGAGCTAAGAGCTAAAGAGCAAAAGGAATAAAAGAAAGATTTTATAAAAACAAAAAGAGATAAAGAGAACGGGTATTCTCTTTATCTCTTTTATTCTTTTATGCTCTTAGTTTAGTTTTTATTGCAGATAAATACAAAAGGCTTTAATTCTTCCTTTTCTATAATCTTCTGTAATTGCGATTTGCCGCTTAATATGCGATACTTCTGTATATCAAAAACTTCATGCGCTACGCAAAAACTTTCCAGTGTTTCAAACTTCCCCAACAACCTATTCAACTGGTTCAGTTCATGCTGGATGGCCTCCTTATTAGAGAAGGCATCCTTCACCAGCACAAGCAAATCACGATTAGAGTTTTTCATTGTCTGAATCCAACTTTAATAACCTACAAATCCCTTGTGTAAACCACAGCCGCAGTTCTTTGAAGAACCGCCGCCCGCAATACGGCTACCCGAACTGCAACTGGCGATAACTATGCTTAAGATAAATATTAAAATCACAGAATAACTTACTTTCTTCATATATCTGGTTCTTACTAAATTAAACTATTTTACCAACAAAATAATATTTCACATTGTTCCAAATCCCCAAATTTAGTGCCTCTGCTATGCAAAACGGGAAAAAACCCTTAGTATTAATTTCGCCGCTTGACTGGGGATTGGGGCATACCACCCGTTGCATTCCCATTATTCACGAACTGGTTCAACAAGGCTGCACCATTATTATTGCCTGTAATTCAATTCAAAAGGCATTGCTAATTTCTGAATTTCCTCGGCTTAGCTTTGTGAATTTACAAGGTTATGATTTGAAATATGGAAAAACCAGGTGGGGTACAGTGCTTCGGATTATTTTTCAAATTCCGAAAATATTGATTCGAATCAATAACGAAAAAAGGTGGTTGAATATTTTTTTGAAGCAACAGCCTGTTGACATAATTATTTCCGACAATCGTTTCGGCCTGCAAGCCAGATCGGTTTACAGCATTTTTATTACTCATCAGTTATACATCAAAACCGGACTGGGCAATATTGCCGATAAATTCGTTCAATGGTTAAACTGTCGCCGGATCGCCCGTTTTAATACCTGTTGGGTACCCGACTATAAAGGCCCTCAGTCGCTGGCCGGTAAATTATCGAACCCCGGTAAATTGCCGCCCTTACCTGTACAGTATCTGGGAGGCCTTTCGCGTTTAAAGCCCTGCCATGGCGAAACAAACCCTATTGATCTGCTGATAATTTTATCGGGACCCGAACCCCAACGTTCCATTTTCGAAAACAAATTACTGCATGAGCTAAATGGGTATACCGGCAAAGCTGTATTAGTAAGGGGATTACCTGAAAGTAAGGACGTTATCAAAATCGGAAATAATATAACGGTTTATAATTATGCGCCTGTTAATCTGTTAAACAAACTCATTTGCAGTGCAGCATATATTATTAGCCGCTCAGGTTATACCACGGTTATGGATGTGCTTAAACTGCAAAAGAAAAGCATTTTTGTTCCTACTCCCGGGCAGGCCGAGCAGGAATATCTGGCTGAATATCTTCACAGTAAACAATTGGCATATACAGTTAGCCAGCAACAGTTTTCATTGGAAGCAGCACTGAAGGCAGCGCATCAGTTCCCTTACAGCGAACAGGTGTTCTCTATGGAAGATTATAAACTGGTTATCCGCGAGCTGCTGGAAGCCGGAGGTACGAAATAAGATCACTTCCCCTTCGGGTAATCGAAAAACCAGAACTCTTTTTCGGCTTCTTTAAACTCCGACCACTGTTTTATATCGGCTTTTACAGCAAAAATGGCGCAGGTGGGCATATCGTCAACCCTTGCGGAAGTAAGTTCATTGGCAAATTCGGTGATGCCGGGGTTATGTGAAAAAACGGCAATGGTGTTTGCATCGTTTGGCGCGTGAGCTATGGCTGTATAAAATGCTTCGGAAGATGGATGGTATAATTCAGAAACCAGAATGATTTCATCTTTATCGCGATTGTATTCTTTTGCAAACAGAGAAGCTGTTTTTTTGGCTCTTTTTGCCGGGCTTGAAATGAATGCATCGATGGAAACCTCTTTCTCCAGCAACCGTTCGGCCATTTTAGGTGCATCTTCTTTACCACGGTCGTTTAATGGTCTGTCGAAGTCGGTCATTGCGGCATCATCCCAACTACTTTTCGCGTGTCGTATCAGCAATACATGCTTCATAGCATTATAAAATATAATAGGGGGAAAAAATCCCCCTAAAAATAATGAGTTCGATCAAAGGAATCAGAAATTTAACAGGCTTATCTTTAAAATTGGTCCCTCATAGGAAGCTAAACGGTCGGCAAGGCAATTTGCCGCAAATACTTTGCCAAATGCTTTTTGCCCTACGGGAAAATACGAAATCATCGCATTTTAATTTAACACTACCTAAAGAGAGCAATCACAAACCGCTCGAGTTGATGTAATTAATGAGAGAGGCTGTATTCTTTACCTTTAATTTTTTCAGAATGTTATGACGGTGTACTTCTACCGTTTTTATTGAGATGGCTAATTTATCGGCAATCTCCTTTGATGACAATCCATTTCTGATAAGATTGATCACTTCTATTTCGCGTTCAGAAAGCTGGTTCAAACCATCGGCGCCTTCATCTTCATTCATCATTTGTTCTGACAGAATATTTTTTACTTCCTGACAGATATAAACATTACCGGCCTGTACCTGATGAATGGCATCCAGCATTTCTTTACGGGGAGAATTTTTGGTTACATAGCCCCTTGCACCCAGGCGCAACATTTTTTTGGCGTATGCAGGCTGGGAGTGCATTGATACTGCAATAACTTTTGAACCGGGAGATAGCTTACGGATCATTTTTAAAATGTCGAACCCATTAAGCGGCGACATGTTAATGTCGAGCAATACAATATTGGGACGTTTATCCCGTGCTATTTCAATGGCCCGTTGACCATCACCTAATTCTGCTATTACTTCAAGATCTTCATTCCGACCTAACAAATACGACCACGTTTCACGAATCAAGGTGTGATCATCTACAATCATGATGGTGATTTTGCTCATACGAATTTTTTTTCAGTAGTGTTTTGAATTGAACTTTAATTCTGCACAACGGCACGACAAAACAGTGAATGCTGTTTTTTTTGTAGACCTTTTGTACAACTACTAATGTATGAGTCTTATACCGTTGTTTTCTTAGGGGTATCGAAGGAGCTACATATAATCCCGTACCTGATATTAAGCATTTTTTCTGAAATACGCAAACCTGATTTTAAAATTACTTAAATAACAGGATAATCTTCAATTGAATAGGCTTTCGAATAATTAATATCCGCGAACATTTTTCCCTTCCATGTAATTAATAAACGCTTTATTTACCACACGGTTGCCTCCCGGCGTAGGATAGTTGCCGGTAAAATACCAGTCACCCGTATTGGTAGGACAAGCCCGGTGAAGCGATTCAATAGTTTGATATATCACCTGCACCGGCAAACCCAGATCTTTCGGCGTTATTAATTCTGCAATCTTATCGGTGATCTGTTCGGTTGTAAACGATTTATAAACCTGCTTTACAACATTTTCGGTATGCAACTGACCAAGTCGTTGCAGCTCTTTACACTTGTCGTACACTTCTTTCAGGCAGTCTTCTTTCCCATGTTCTTTCATGAGTTCGATAGCAGCTCTGAAAGCAATAAAATCACCCAGCTTACTCATGTCAATACCATAGCAATCGGGGTAGCGGATCTGCGGCGCCGATGAAACAATAATGATCTTTTTAGGTTCCAGTCGCGCCAGCATACGTACAATGCTTTCTTTGAGGGTGGTACCACGAACGATAGAATCGTCAATAACCACCAGGGTATCCATACCCTTTTCTACTGTTCCGTATGTTACATCGTAAACGTGCTGCACCATTTCGTTACGGCCTACATCTTCCGTAATAAAGGTGCGCATTTTCACGTCTTTTATCGCAATCTTTTCGATACGTATTTTACGGTTGATCATTTCCGCCAATTTCTCCTCGGTAAAGTCTTTACCCCAGGATAAAATACGTTCGATCTTTATTCTTTTTAAATAATCATCAAGGCCTTTCCATAATCCATAAAATGCTACTTCGGCCGTATTGGGAATAAAAGAAAAAATGGTATGCTTAAGATCGAAATTAACCGCATTTAAGATCTGGTCGCTCAGGTTATAGCCCAGCGCGATCCGCTCGCGGTATATTTTTTCGTCGCTTCCCCTTGAAAAATATATACGTTCAAAACTGCAGGCCCTGCGCTCTTTAGGTTCTACTATCTGATCAATTGTAATAGCTCCATTAGCTTTTACAATTAAACCCATGCCAGGCATCAGTTCCTGCACCTCATTTTCGCCCACGTTAAATACGGTGCGAATGGCAGAACGTTCTGAAGCAGCAACTATAACATCTTCATTTATAAAATAGTACGCGGGTCGAATACCATTGGCATCGCGAAAAATAAACGAATCGCCATTGCCAAGCAAACCACCTACGGTAAAACCTCCATCGAACAGGGGCACTGCTTTACGTAGTGCGCCTAATACATCCATATCGCCGGGTGATTCTTCATCGCCTTTTACCAGAAAATGATGGATCACTTCCATCATTGCGGCCAGGTCGCTTTGTTTTTGAAACTCACCGGGCTCAATATTGATCAGATTGAATAATTCATCGGTATTAACCAGATTAAAATTACCGGCTAATGCCATGTTACGGGCGGGAATCGTGTGCCGTTTTATAAAAGGATGACAAAATTCAACATTATTCTTACCCTGCGTGCCATAACGAAGATGGCCCAGCAGCAGTTCGCCCAAAAATGAAATATGCCCTTTCATTAAACCGGGATGCTTCATTACATCAGGCTGGTATTTTTCCAATTCTTTTACTTCGTGGGTCACTTTGCTGAAAATGTCAGCAATTGGTTGGGGAGCGATGCTGCGAATACGCTGTAAAAAGGGATATCCGGGTTCAACATTCAGTTTTACAGCGGCCAAACCAGCGCCATC
>Ga0105239_10003819_pt1 | contig 18311 bp, 16 predicted proteins | sample KBSC44metaG_FD_92761 | JGI IMG/M metagenome (GOLD analysis project Ga0105239, IMG submission 92761) | Corn rhizosphere microbial communities from Kellogg Biological Station, Michigan, USA - KBS C4-4 metaG | ecosystem: Host-associated > Plants > Roots > Rhizosphere > Soil | place: Michigan, USA...
GCCCACACTTCTAGCTGCTCAATGGCGGCGGCGCGAAAGGTGTCAGCCGCGCACAGCAGCACGCTGCGGCCCTCCGATTGAAGGCGGCGGGTGAGCTTGCCAATGGAAGTGGTCTTCCCCGCCCCATTTACTCCCACCACGAAGATCACGGCCGGCGGCTGCGCGACTTGTGGCAGCGGGCGCTCGGTGGCTTCCAGGATTTCGAGCAGGTGTTCGCGGATCAAGGACTTAATTTCGGCGGCGTCGCCCAGTTGATGACGCTCCACGCGCTGGCGGATACGCTCCAGGATTTCGGCCGTGGTGTTCGCGCCGATGTCGGCGGTAATGAGCGCGTACTCCACTTCTTCGAGGACGTCGGCATCGATTTCCTTGCGGCCGCTAACGGCGTCTTCCAGTTTCTCCATCAACCCCGAGCGAGTTTTCTGGATGCCGGCCTTGAGGCGGTCGAGAAGACTCCCGCCGTCGGGCGACGGGGAATCTGCCGGAGGAGTGCCGAAAAGAGTCTGGATTGCCATGAGGACTGACAATTCCAGTCTAGCAGCGGGCGCGGGTTCGCTTCCGAAATCCTGACTTCGGCGACTGTGGGAATCGCGCCCTCTTTAGGGGTTAACGGCAGCCGGTCACATGCTTCCTTCGTCAGCCGAAGGACCATAAATCGATGGCACGGGAATGCCATTGAGGCGCAGATAAACCGACAACTGCCCGCGGTGGTGGATCACGTGATTTAACACGAAGCTGCGAACTACGGCGATCTTGGGCATGGTCATCAGCGTGACGTCGCCCCTTTTCAGAGACCAGCTTTTCATAAAAGTCTCGTCGCTGACGCCGGCGATGGCGTTGTGCGCGCCCGCCACGTTCTTGTCGAACGCCTCCAGCAGCGCAGCGGTCGATTTAGGTTCGAAGGGATTGTAGCCGGATATATCTAACGAATCGAGGGTGATGCCGCTGGTCGCCCAGGCCGGCATTTCGGCGATGTGCGAGGCTAGACGGCCCATCGTCATCGACTTCTCATGCGGCTTGTAATCGAACTTCTCCGCCGGCACACGTTCGATCACTTTCCGGGCGGTTGCCATCTCGCGGTCGAATTCCGGTAATAGTGCATCTCTAATCGCCATATATCCTCCGTTGAATCGGTTCTATTTCAATTATGTAAGACTCGCGCGGCGGCGAGGCGGGAGACCTACGCCGCTTTCAGGTGAGACGCCTGCGATTCATCAACGGACGATTTTACACCGCGGGTCGGAGCGCGGGGCGCTGCGGTAAAATGGACCCAGCCGTGGAGAACATCGGGCGCTACCGAATCATCGGGGAATTGGGCCGGGGCGCCATGGGTGTGGTTTACAAGGCCCAGGACCCGGCCATCGGCCGCATGATCGCGATCAAGAGCATCCGCCTCGGCGAGCTCACCGAAGAGAGCGAGCGCGAGCGTCTTCGCGAGCGCCTGTTCCGGGAAGCGCAATCCGCCGGAATCCTATCGCATCCGGGCATCGTGACTATTTACGATATCGCCGAAGAAGGCGGCTTGGCGTACATCTTCATGGAACTGGTGAACGGCCCGGCGCTCGATAAGATGCTGAAGGCGGAGAAGACACCCGACAAAGAAACGCTGCTCAGCATTCTGCGCCAGGTGGCAGCGGCGCTGGATTACGCGCATAAAAAGGGCATCGTCCATCGCGACATCAAACCCGCCAACATCATGGTGCACGAGGACGGCAGCGCCAAGGTTACCGACTTCGGCGTGGCGAAGATCGTCTCGCAGCAAATGACGCAGGCCGGCACGATCATGGGAACACCCAGTTACATGTCACCCGAGCAGGTGCAGGGCGGGACGATTTCCGGGCGCGCGGATCAGTTCTCGCTGGCCGTGATCGCCTACGAAGTGCTGACCGGCGAAAAACCGTTTACCGCCGATTACCTTCCCACGCTGCTGTTCAAGATCGTGCGCGAAGAACCGGTGGCGCCGCAACGGCTCAACGCCACGCTGTCCGCGGACGTTGAAATCGTAATGCGCCGGGCGCTGGCCAAGACTCCGGCGAATCGCTACGATTCCTGCCTGGATTTTGTGAACGCGCTCGCGGCCGCCTGCAATACGTCCGGCAATTGGGTCCCGCTGCCGCGCGGAACCAGCGCGAATATGCCAACGGCGGGATCGGGCGAAGGGCTGGGAGCCACGCTAGGGGCCACCGTCGCAGAAAATCTGGCGGAGACCATGGCCGCTCCGCTTACTGTTCCCCCTCCGCCGGCGACGGAAAGACGACCGTTGCCGCCGACCGAAGAGATGCGGCTACCGAAGTACCAACCCGCTCCGATTCGCCAGCCAGCCGCGAAGAAACCGGAACCTACCGCGCCAATCCCGGTTCTGGCAGCGCCACCGCCGCTTGCAGAAACGGCGGCGACGCCAGCGAGCCCACTGCTCGCCGCGCCCAATCCCTTGGCGGCCCGTTCGCTCGACGCCGAAGCGCAGGCCGCGGGGAGCAAGACCGGGCGGAATGTCGCCATCGGACTGTTAGCTGCAGTGGTCATCGGCGCAGGAGCGTTCTGGTTTTTGTCCAGAACCCAATCTCCCGCGCAAATGCCTGCCCAGACATCAGCTCCATTGATAGTCGACAGCGCGATCCCTAAAACTCCGCCGCAAGAGCCTGCTCCGGCGCAGCCCGTCACTGAGCCGACGCCTGCTCCGGCAGCGGCGCTTGTGCCCGCGGCCAAGCCTGACCCGCCGAATCCCCCGCCCGGTCCTAGCGAGGCTCCGTTTCAGCTCACAACGATGCCCGCCGGCGCCGATGCAGTTTTCGATGGAAACGCCGAGCTGCGCTGCACCACTCCCTGCACTTTGAATTTACCGATGGGCCGGCATACGCTGGTGGTGACCAGCAAAGGGTATCGCGAGGCGCAGCGCGTGTTCAACCTGCCAAGTGACCCAGGGCTGATTATGAACCTGGAAGCCACCATGGGCACGCTGAGCCTGGTGACCAAACCCGCCGGCCTCGCGGTGATCATCGACGGCCAGGAACAGGCCCGCAAGACACCCGCCGATTTCCCGCTCTCGGTGGGCGAGCATCACGTACAAGTGCTGCGCGGCAGCGAGAAGCAGGAGTTTACGGCGCAAATCCGCGACAACGTGGTCAGCCAGAAAAGTATCGAATGGGGCCCCTAGAGTACGGTCGACCTCACGGACCACTCGGGCCGGCGGCTTTCGCCGCGCCGCTTCGCTATTCGTGAACGGAAGTATCGAGGAATGCGCGTAAGCGGTGGCTGCGCGAGGGATGGCGCAGTTTGCGCAGCGCTTTGGCTTCAATCTGGCGGATCCGTTCGCGCGTGACCGCGAAGTGCTGGCCCACTTCTTCGAGGGTATGCTCGCTGCCATCCTGCAAGCCGAAACGCATCTTGACGATTTTCTCTTCGCGCGGGCTCAAGGTCTTGAGCACTTCGGCGGTCTGCTCGCGCAGGTTTAAATTGATCACCGCCTCGGAAGGCGACACCACGCGGCGGTCAATGATGAAATCGCCTAAGTGCGATTCTTCTTCCTCGCCGACAGGAGTCTCGAGCGAAATCGGCTCCTGCGCAATGCGCAGCACCTTGCGCACTTTGCCCACCGGCAGATCCATCTTAAGGGCCAGCTCCTCGGTGGTAGGCTCGCGCCCCAGATCCTGTTGCAACTGCCGCTGCATGCGCACCAGCTTATTGATGGTCTCGATCATGTGCACCGGAATGCGAATAGTGCGGGCCTGATCCGCGATGGCCCGGGTAATGGCTTGGCGCACCCACCAGGTAGCGTAAGTAGAAAACTTATAGCCGCGCAGATAATCGAACTTATCCACCGCCTTCATCAGGCCGATGTTACCCTCCTGGATGAGATCCAGAAACTGGAGCCCGCGATTGGTGTAACGCTTGGCGATTGAAACCACCAGGCGCAAGTTAGCCTCGATCAACTGCTTCTTGGCAATCTCGGCTTCCTGCTCGCCGCGCTCCACAATCTGCAGCGTGCGGCGCAGTTCGGTGGCAGTCGCGCCGGATTCTTCTTCCAGTTGCTGGATGCGCTGGCTGAGCTGCTTCAGTTCCTTGCGCAGCGCTCCGGAGGCGCCGTTGACGGGCGCTTCCAGTTTTCGCTGGAGGCGGGCGATCTCACGCTCGATGGGACGCAACTGTTCGACCACGTTGCGCAGATTCTTGGCCAGCGCGCGCCGGGTGGCGGAAGTAAACTGGATGCCGCGGATCAGGCGCGAGATTACCACCAGTGTGCGCGCCAAACTCCAGCGCAGCGTGCGGTGCATCTTAGGCTTCATGCCGCGCGAGACGGCCTGCAGCTTCTGGCGGAACTGCTGGGCCTTGCGATAGTTCTTATCGATTTCGTCGATAATGGCGAGCAACTCTTCGGCCCGCTCCGGAAGCGTCTCTTCGGCTACCACCAGATCGGGCATGATCAGCACGTCGCGGATCACCGTCGGATCTTCACGCAACAACTGCGGCATCGCCAGAATCTCGCGAATCACCAGAGCCGAGCGGGAGATGGCCTTGCGTACCGCGGCCTGCCCGCGCTCGATGCGCTTGGCCAACTCGATTTCGCCTTCGCGCGTAAGCAGCGGCACCGACCCCATCTCCCGCAGATACATACGCACCGGATCGTTGGTCTTGTCGTTGATTTCCTGGACCAGGTCGAGTTCGCCGGGTTCTTCGGCTTCCTCGGCCTTCTTATCGAATTCCAGCTTGGGTTCTTCCAGGATCTCGACGCCGGCGGTGTCGAGTTCAGTCAGCAGATCGTCGAGTTCGCGGCCGCCCGGATAATCTTCCGCCAGCAGGTCGTTGACTTCGTCGTACAGCACGTAGCCCTTCTGCTTGCCCGCGGTCATGAGCTGCTTGATCCGTCCGAATTTATCGCTGCCTGCCACGCTATTCAACGAACCCCACTTCGCAAATCCCCTCGCAAGAACCCGCGCCTCCGCAGTAGCCACCAGTGTACAACACCGCTATGGCGCATTCGCCGCGTGTTTGGCTCGCGCCACTACCTATCACGCTTGACTTCTTCTTCCACGCGTTGTAACTCCGCCATCCAGTGAAGCGCCTCTTCCGGATTGCCCTCGCGCTCGGCGTTCCTGATCCGGGACCGCACCTCTTCCAGTCGCCGCCGCTGGAAGCTGGTCTTTAATCCCTGAAGACAGGCTTCCGCTTGCGCCAAGCACTCCGCCTCATCACTTATCTCATCGGCAGCAACGATGTCATGCAGTAGGGCCCGCCCGGGCTCACTCAGGCGGGCGTCGAGAGCCGCAAAATCGAAGGGACCCGCTTCGGCCATCTGGCGCAATGCGCCGATTACTTCGAGACTTACGAAGCCTGCGGTTAGCTCCGCCGGCAGCTGCGGCAAAATCTGCTGGCGCGTTGCCTCGCTCGACAGCAAGGCATTCAATAAGATCCGTTCGACCGCCGGCAGTGCAACGCGGGGTGTGCCGTTGGAAGATCGGCCGGACGCCGGGCTCGGACCGGCGCTCGAACCATGTCTCGCGGCGACCTGGCCTGGAGCGTGCCGGTCCGTTGCGGCTCTCTTGAATTGTTCCAGCACCAGTCCGGGCTCGACGCCCAGGTAGCCGGCCAGATCGCTGGCAACCGCGGCGCGTTCCAGCTTATCGGAAATCTTCTGTACCGCCGGCAACAGAAATTTGAAGGCGTCCATGCGGCCGTCAGCGCCGCGCATATCGAACTTGGCGCGCGCCCGGTCCGCCAACCAATGGAAGTAGCTGCTGGCCGCATCGAGCTGCGTGCGATACGCCTCCGCGCCGAACTGCTTCACGTATTCATAGGGATCTAGTTTCGCGTGGGAGGCATCGCCCGGTCCGCCGCCAAATGCCAGGACCTTAACGTGCAGCCCTTCATCGAGCAGCAACTGGATGGCGCGCTCGGCCGCATTCGCTCCGGCATCGTCGGGATCAAAATTGACCACGACCGTATCGGCGTGCCGGTGAAGCGCGCGGACCTGTGTATTGGTGAGGGCCGTTCCGCAGCTGGCAACCACTTCCTTGATCCCGGCCGCATACACGCCGATCACGTCCATATAGCCTTCTACGATCACCGCGCGATTGGTCTTACGCATGGCATCGCGCGCACGCTGCAGATTATACAAAGTGGATGTCTTGCGATAGATGGGTGTTTCAGGCGAATTCAGGTACTTGGGCTGTTCGTCGGCGTGCATAGCCCTGGCTCCAAACGCGATCACCTTACCGGATTCATTGTGAATGGGAAACATGAGACGTCCGCGAAAGGCATCGTAGAAGCCTGAACCTTCGTTGCGGCGCCGCACCAGACCCGAGGCTTCCATCTGCTCCGGCGAAAAACGCTCCTCCGCTAACTTCCGCGCTAAAGCCTGACCTTGGGGATCAGAAAAACCCAGCGCGAAAGCTTCAATCAGATCGGCGCTCACACCGCGCTGGTCGAGATACGCCCGGGCATCCGCGCCGTAGGGACCGCTCAGAGCCGTCTGGTAGAGCTTCGCGGCAATGGCGTGCATGTCGTGAAGCGCGCCGCGCAGCCGGGAATCGGAGTCGGAATATTCGGGGCGCTGCGGCATGGGGATACCGTGGCGCTCGGAGAGCAGCTTCAGAGTCTCGGGGAATGTGAGGCCGTCGACCTCCATCACAAACTTGAGCACGTCGCCGCCGGCGCCGCAGCCGAAGCATTTGTAAAACTGCCGCGTCTGATTGACGTTGAACGACGGAGTTTTTTCCTGATGGAACGGACACAGCCCCAGGTACCGGCCGGTGGCGCCAATGCGGCGCAGGCGCACGTACTCGCCGGCCACCTTGACGATGTCGATCGAGGATTTCAGCTGCTCGACGAAGTCCATCGCTAGGTTTCAGGGTAGCGCTTTCGCGGAGCGATAAGAAAAAACAAAACTATGATAAAATGTTTTTGTGAGTTCGGTCGCCACGGAGCGCAGTTCCCGCGAACAGTTAGAGGATTTCAGGGAACGCACGGCACAAAAGGTCCGCGACTTGCGCTGCCCGGTTCACGGCCAGCCGCCCCGCCTGCGCTTTCAAGGCTCCACCTTGCGGGAAATCACCATTCAGATGAGCGGGTGCTGCGATACGCTGCTAAGCTTGGCGAACCAACGGATAGCAAATCGCGGTTAAGGATTCTCTCCTATCCGCGTCTATCTGTGTCCATCTGCGGGCAAGAAAAGAGAATTGGCTCGCAGATGAAAACCGATAGCCGCAGATAGCTGCAGTTGCCGGACGGCTGAGCCTTTACTTGGGTGCGTATTCGATGACCAGCGCGGTGATGTCATCGCGAATCGTCCCGCCCTCGGTGAAGCGATCCACGGCTTGCAGCAGCGCGGCATGCAATCCGGCGGCATCCCGGGCCGCATTTTCGCGCAAGCACAGGCGCAAGCGCTCGGTATCGAAGAAGGCGCCGTCCGCATCTTCGGCTTCGGTAAGGCCATCGCTGTAAATCACCAGCTTGTCGCCCGGCTCCAGTTCCCGCTGCAACATCTGGAAAGGGGCGTCTTCCAGCATGCCCACTGGCATGGAAGTGGTGTTCAACGAGCGAAGTCGGCCGTCCGGGCTCACCAGGAAAGGCGCGCAATGACCCGCGTTGCTGTAACTCAGCAGGCCCGATACGTCGAGAATGCAGTAGAATACCGTCGCGTATTTTTCACCGCGCGTACGATCCAGCAGGAATTCGTTCAGACGAGCCATGCGCGGGGCGATGTGCGCCGGATCGCCGGACGCCATTAGAAACGTGCCCTGCAGTAAGCTGGCCAGCAGCGCGGAGCCCACGCCTTTGCCCGACACATCGGCCACTACCGCGGTCCAGGAGGCGGGCGAGTTTTGGCGGACGTCGAAATAATCCCCGCCCACCTGCGTCGAAGGCGAGCTGGAACCGGCCGCACGGAACCATCCGGATTGGGGCATGGACGACGGCTGCAGCCCCTGCTGGATTTCGCGCGCCAGCTTCAGTTCGTCTTCCATGCGGAGCTTGCCGCGCTCTTCTTCGAGCAGGCGCGCATTTTCGAGAATGGTGGAAGCTTCGATGGCCAGCGTCTGCAGCAGTTCGCGATTGCCGGAAGAAAGGTCGGCGGGCGCCGCGCGCGAGTCCATGTAGATCAGCCCGACGGTGTCTTCCATGGCGTTGATCGCGCGCGTGTCGTCGGGAGCGCCGCTGCGCAGCCGGATCAGCGGAAGGCACACGACGCTGCGCAGCTCCAGTTGCGCCACCGTCATTTCGGGACGCACGCCCTGCTCCTCGAACGGATCGAAGGACATCGAGAGCAGTTCGCGCCGCGAGGCCAGCGCCTGGCGGATCAGATGCCTTGGGACTCGCAGCTCATCCGGCTGAAGTTCGCGGCCGGAGCTGTCGCGGGCCACGGAAACGTCGAGGTCGGCGTCCTTGCCGCCCTCCGGACGCAGCAGCAGAAAACCGCGTTCGCAGCCGGTGACCGCCAGCGCGGCGTCGACCACCGCCCTAAGCACCTCGCCGGTGGAAAGCGAATTTTGCAGCGCGCGCGCCACTTCCACCAGCGAACGCAGCTTGATCAGATTGCCGGCGCCGGCAGCCTCTCCCGCAGGCGTCGGAACGGAGCCCAGCTTCCCGATCAGCCTCTGGATGTCCTGCTGTTCCGCGGAAAACGTGAGCTGATAGGAATCGCGAACGCCGAATTCGATGCGATCCGAGTTATGGAGGATGTGCTTCGAAATCTGCCTTCCATTCACAAACGTGCCGTGCCGGCTGTTGAGATCCTCGATCGCGTAGCTGCCGTTTTCAAAGACGATGCGGCAGTGATTCCGCGAGGTGCGGTTATCGCGCAAAACTAGGCTGTTGCCGGAATGGCGTCCGATACCGAAGGGCATCGTGTCCAGCGCCACGCGGCTGCGCTGACCCGATGGCGCGAGAACCAGGAGTACGGCCGCAGGACGTTCCGCCATTACCCGATCTGTCCGGCGCGCGTCTTCTCAGCCGATTCCTGCGCCAGTTGCGACTGGCAATCCGGGCAATATCCGCCCATCTCGGTCCGCGCCGTCACGATCTTGAAGCCCAGGCTGCTCTCCATCTGACGGCGCATTTTCTGTAGCGGCTCGCCGAAAAATTCCTCGACCTTGCCGCAGCGCAGGCAAATGAGGTGAGCGTGCTCCTGCTTGAGGCGGCTTTCGTAGTAATGCTGGTCGCCTTCAAAATGCAGCAGATCGAGTTCATCGATCAGGCCGCCGGCTTTCAAGAGTTTGAGCGTCCGATAGACCGTGACCCGATTGAGTTTGGGGTCTTTTTCTTTAGCGAGCTGATACAACGATTCGGCGTTCAGATGCTTGCCGGAGCGGTCCAGCAGATCCAGCAAAATGCGGCGCTGGCGGGTAAGCCGTACCCCGCGTTCGCGGAGCGAATTCTGAATTCCAGCTGCTGGCATCACTGTCTTGAGAGTAGCAAATTCGCGAGTCACAGCAGACCTCAAACTGCTATGTGATGCACACGCGGAGGTTAGTCCGTTTCGCCTGGCGCGTCATTTACGCGAGCCCCTTACAATCGAACCGTATGACGAAACGTTTTCATCTGTATTGGATGAGAGAATCGGATTGCGACTTGGGCACGCCGCTGGACGCGGACCAATTGGACGCCGCGATCCGCGCGCGCGTGCTGGAACTGGCGGGCTCGAGCGATCAACCCCTCGACCTCCATCTGCCGTTTCTGGATGGCAGGGAGTCGCACCGCCGGGCGGAGGCTTTGCGCGCTGTGACGCTCGTGCGCGAAGGCGACGCGATCCGCAGCGTTCCGCCAACAGCAGCCGCAAAACTGCGCGATCGAGCCGCCCTGCTGCTGGGAACGCATCCCGCCTGGATCGGCGCGCCGCACGAACGCCATCCGGCGTATTTTCGCACCTGGCAGGCAGTGTCTCTGGCCGTTCAAGAGGCGCTGCGCTGCTGGATTCCGCAGAACTACTTCCGCGATCCGGCCCGCTATGAGGATCGGGACGCAGCCTTTCCGCTGCTGGTGTATGCAGCCAGCCGCCCCTGCCGCGGCCGCCCGCGCACCGAATTCACTTACGACCTGGCCGATGCAGAGGTGCTGCCGCGGGCCTTACATCAGATCGGGGCGTCCCTGCAGAATGTACTAGCGGCAGTTGAGCGCGGCCTGCACGATGGCGGCCGTCCCGCTCTGGCCCGGCGTTACGCTCCGCGCTGGCATAACGATATTCTGCGCGCGGTGCAGAGCAGGCCCCGGCCGCTGCTGAGTTTGCTGGGGGACGAAGCGGCAGTGGTCAATGCATTGGTGAGTTTGGGCTCGGCACGCAAGATGCAGGCCGTCAAACCGTTCGCGCGATCCGCCAGCATGGCCCTGCGCACCATCTACGGCGAAGACCTCCGGCCGCTGGCGCTCCGCTTGCTGGAGGAAGCTACGCGAACGCTGGAGGGCAGCGCTATTTCACGATCTCAACCTGCAGCGAAACGTCCAGCGTCTTAGGTGGCAGACACATGGAGTTGTTGCAGGCCTGGTAGCGCAATTTGCCGGTGAGAGTCGCGGGACCGGCTGCGGCGTTGGCGGACGCCTTAAAGTGCGTCACGATCTGAAAATCGCCGGTGAACACAGACAGCGGCTTCTCGGAAAAGCTGTATTTTTCCATCCGCGGTTGCGGAAAGGCGAAGCCGGTGGCCTCCAGCGGTCCGGGGTTCCAGCTAAGCCGCAGCGGAATCAGGTATTCATCCGAGGGGGCATTGCTGTTGACGTGATAACCGGGGCGCAGATCCAGCGGCAGCACGGAGTCCACCGCCGCACCCGGTTTGGCAATCACTTTACGTGGGGGCGTGAAGTTAAGGACGTTGCCCTGCGCGAACGCTTGCGCCCGTAAGGCCGGCGAGCACGCCAGTGCCAGCATCATGGATAGCAATGCTCTTGGGGTCCTGAAGAAGCTTGACAATTTCATTCTGGTAGTCCACTTTGTCCACAAGTCCCACATGGTTGGCCGCGATCCGCCCTTCGCGGTCGAGCACAAACGAGGTGGGCAGCGACTCGATCTCGCCAAATTGCTGGGAAACCACTTCCGAGCCGATCATAATGCGGTAGTTTATTTTGTGCGAAGCAATGTAAGGCCGCACCGACTTCCATCCGTCATCGTCCATCGAGACGCCCAGGACGGCGAATCCCTGATCTTTATATTTTTTCTCGAATTCGATGAACCACGGGATCTCCGCCTCGCAGGGGCCGCACCAGGTGGCCCAGAAGTTGACCAGAACAACCTTGCCCCGATAATCGGCAAGATTCACAGCATTTCCGTCGGCATCCTTCAAGGAGAAGTTGGGGGCCGCCTTGCGTTCGGCTTGAGATTTGAGGTCGCTGGTCGGCGAACTCGACGGTCTGGAACAACTCGCCAAAAGTAAAGCGAGCGCAGCCGACGCGGCTGCTAGATGGGTTCGGCTCGTCACACTCCTAAAGTATCATGACCGTCCTCATACGGCGACCGGCTGGCTCGCCGAAAACTGCTCTTTGAACCAACGCCGGCGCAGGCGGCGGGACGCGGCGGCGAGCGTGAACTCATCGTGCGCGCGCAGACCGGCAAACATCCAGGCGGCGGAGTCGCAAAAACTCTCGCAGGCGTAGCGTCGCCAGTTGGGCGTGCGGAGACGGGCGTCAGCGCTTGTGAGAATCTTCTTGCGCCACTCGGCGCTCCAGCCTAGCTCACCCTTGACCCTCCCCCGCAGCTCGCCCGCCAGCACCTGCTCCCAGGCGACACGCTGCTGGTTCGAAAGGCGTACCCATACGAAGTGAAATACCTCGTGGATCAGAATGCGCTCAAATTCGCCGCGCCGCGTCAAGACGGCAGCGTCGAGCAGAATCAGACGCCGTGGAATGGAGGCGCCGGCCAGGTGCGACCCCAGCGAGCGACGGATCTCCACCCGAATGGGCCCACCTACTAACCGCGGGAGCACAAGTCTATTTTGCCGGAGGCGTGGAGCGCGCGGCGCCATTGCCAGGTGGAGGCGCATCGGGTCCGGCTGCGCCAGGTCCAACTGCGCCAGGTGCCGCCCCCGGAAGCGCCAGTTTCGGCTGCGTGAAGAACTCGACGCTTTTCACGGCCGGCTCGAAACGCTTGCTCACCTCAGCGAGCCATTGGTTTAAATGTGCCCCGCGTATCTCCTCGCTGATCGACACCGTTACTTCGCTCATTGGCTGTATGGTTTTCTCTTCCACACGAATGATGTAGAACGCATTGGACTGCGGAAGGGGATCGGTTACCTCGCCGGCTTTTAGAGCAAGCACCGCCTTTTTGACATCCGCCGAGTAAGAACTGTTGACGTTCACGACACCGAAGTCGCCACCCGCGGCTTTCGAAGTCGGGTCTTCGGAGTACTCAGCCACCAGTTTCGTGAAATCCGCGCCGCCGCGAATTTGCTTCACCAGGTCCTCGGCCAGCTTGCGGGCATCCGCTTCCGTGCGCTGTGTTTGGCTCGATCCGCCTTCGGAAATCGCGCGCGCAACATCTTCCAGCGACTTGCCGCGGGGCACTGCTCCCATCACCGGCGCGGCCGGTTTGAAAGCAAGGTAGATCACCTTAATCTTGGCCTGTTGGTAGCGCGACTGATTCTTATCGTAGAACTCTTTAATTTGCTGGTTCGATACGGGATAGAAGTTGTGCTCGTGGCTGATCATCGCGGAAGCCATGCTATTGGCGCGCAGGAAAGCCAGTTGCTCCTTGAGCGGGCTCTGCTCGCCCAGTTTGGCCTTCTCAGCTTCGTCCGACAGATAGCGCAGCATGAACAACTGTTGCACCGCGTACTTGGGATTCTGCTGAAAGAGCTGAATGAACTCGTTGGGCATGTACGCCAAATTGTGCCGAATTTCGCCGGCAGTCACGTCCTTTCCGTCTACACTCGCGACCACGGTGTCGTCAGGGACGGCGCTGGGCAGAGTCTGGGCGACCAGCGGCGTACAGGCAAGCGCAATTATCAGGAAGTATTTCATGTCGTTCTCTTTACAAACTTAACATGCCGACCGAGCCAGGCTTAACCCACGGCCCGACGCGGCCGGAGCCGACGCTAAGTTCGCTATAGTAGCTGGGAAGTGACTCTCCGTTTGGGTTTGCTCGGCGTGATGTGCGGAATTCTGTGCGGCTGCGGCAACCTCCCGGAACCCTATGCTCCGCCCACGCAGCGACCCTTCTTCGAGGCTCCTCCGGAAGCCGCGCGTATACTCAACATGGCGGACGCCGACGTCGAGAGCCACTTCGTCCGCGATATTTCGGCGGAACTGCAGGGCAACACTTGGCGCTGGACCGGCAAACGGCCCACCATTCGTCTGCATCTTAATTCGAATCAGAAGCTGGTGTATTCGATCGATTTCGCTATTGCAGAGTCTACATTTCAGCAGACCGGCCCGGTCACCCTTTCGCTGTTCGTGAACGATCATCTTCTCGGCAGCTTCCGTTATGCGTCGCCGGGCCGGCAGCGTGTGGAAAAGCCGGTTCCCGCGGAGTGGCTGGAACCGGACGAAAATGCAACGCTTGCCGCCGAGATCGACAAGGTGTGGACGCCGCCTCCGCCGGGCGGCACACCGCTGGGCTTCATTCTTATCGCCCTGGGGTTGGAACAGCGGGAGCTGGAGCGGAAATGAAAGCCCTCGCCGCTCTGGCAGGCGCAGCATTTACGGTTGCCGCCTGTTACGGGCTGGGGTCGATGATCGCCGCTCGGCTGGGAGCGCGCCTGCGGCGTGACGAAAAGTTCCCGCTGGCCTTTGTACTAGGCGCCGGAGTTTTACACCTGGCAGTCTTCGCGGTTATGGCCCTGAAGATCGCCTATAAACCTGTCCTGTTCACGATGCTTTCGGCATGCGTGGCCGCCGCTCTCGCAACGGGCGACTGGAGATTACCCGCAGCCGAGGATGCCGGGCGTGACCGGTCGCTGCCCGTCGGGATCCGTTACCTGTTTGGCATCGTCGCAGCCGCGTTCACCGTGCTGTATTTGTTCAACGCCTGGGCGCCGGAGATAAGCCCGGATGGTTCCAGTTACCACCTGAGTCTGGTCGCGCTCTATTTGCGGGCTCGCGGATTCACGCCGGTACTGACCAATGTCTACTCGACGCTGAGCGGGGGCGTCGACATACTATTTGTTCCGGCGTTTGCCATCGGCAAACATTCCGCTGCCGCGCTGACGCACTTCGCGTTTCTAATCGCACTGGCGCTGTCGGTTTTGTCCTATGGCAGGCGGATCGGCCAGCCGCTGGCGGGGGCCGCCGCCGCGCTTCTCGTGTACTTGAGCCCGGTGGTCGGGATCGACGGGACTTCGGCGTATAACGACGTCGCGGTCGCCGCTATTGTGTTCTCGGTCTTCTACTGGGCCCAGATTTGGGATAGCCAACGTGACGGGCGTATCCTCATCGCGATCGGTTTGCTGGCAGGCTATTGCTATGCCGCGAAGTACACCGCGTTCGTCATGCTGGTCTACGCCCTGGCCTTTGTGGCTTGGCGCACGCGGAGGATGGGACCCGCCATGGTAGTAGCGGGGTGCTCACTGGTGATGGCGGCGCCGTGGATCGTCAAAGATTGGATCTATATCGGGAATCCGGTGGCGCCCTTCGCCAACCGTTACTTCCAGAATCCCAACATTCACGTTTCCTTCGAACGCAATTGGACCGCGTACCTGCGCAACTATGGCTTGAAAAATCTGTGGACCTTGCCGATTGAAGCCACGCTTCGCGGGGAAGTCACGCAGGGCTTGCTAGGGCCGGTTTTTCTGGCCGCGCCGCTGGCTTTGCTCGCGCTGCGGTCCCGCCACGGGCGCCGGCTGCTGGCGCCCTGCGCGCTGATTCTCGCCACCTATTTCGGCAACGTGGGGACGCGCTTCCTCATCCCCAGCCTGCCGTTTGTGGCCCTGGCCATGGCTCTCGCTCTGGAGCCGGCCGCTCCCCTGCTGATACTGCTGGTTACCGCACACGCAGCGGCTTCATGGCCGGAGTCGCTGGTCCGCTACACCCAAGCCTGGACGCTGCAAGGAATCCCGTACAAAGCGGCTCTCAGAATCATTCCCGAAGAGCGCTACCTGAACGATCACTTGGAGTATCGCTGGGCCCGTTTGATTGAGGACCACGTCCCGCCGGGAAAACGCGTGCTGGTTCGCAGCGAAGTCGCAACCGCGTACACTTCGCGCGATGTTCTGACGGGTTACGAGGGAGCGTTCAACGAAAAAATGCAAGACCTGCTGGATGTCGGCTGGGATTCATCATCGCAACCGGGTAAGCAGTGGACCGGCTCGTTTCCCGAGCGCCGCGTGCGCCGGCTCCGCGTGGTCCAGACCGGCACCAGCGAGATCCCGGAGAGACAATGGGATGTTCACGAGTTGCGGTTCTTTGACGCAGGCGTCGAATTGCCCCGCCTCGCTGAATGGCGCCTGCAGGCCCGTCCGAATCCGTGGGACGTGCAAATGGCGTTCGACAATTCCGAAGCCACTCGCTGGCGTAGCTGGGAGACGCTGCGTCCGGGCATGAGCATCGAAGTGGACTTCGGCCGCGAACAGCCGGTGGATCAAGTGCGCGTCGAACTGTCGGACATCGATTGGAATGTTCGCATGCGCTTGCAGGCGATGGATGCCAACGGGCGGTGGACGCCTTTGCCCGCTCGCGAAGAGCTGCGTCAAATGCGATACGCAGGATCGGTCCGCCGGGCCGCCGGATATGAACTTCGCGCACATGGAGTGGACTACCTGCTGCTTAAAGACACCGATTATGGCGCGCAGGATATTGCACAGGACCCGGCGCGTTGGGGAATGACGAGATTGGTGTATGCGTCAGGCGCCAGTCTTTATCACGTGAATCCAAATCAGGTAAACCCATGAGCCGCTGGTTTCTGGGTGTGGACGGCGGCCAGTCGAGTACGGCGGCGCTAATCGGCGACGAATCCGGCCAGGTGGTAGGCGTGGGTCATGCAGGACCCTGCAATCACGTCAGCACGGCCGAGAGCCACGCCCGTTTCAGGGATGCGATCGGTGGGGCGGTCAACGCCGCGGGCCAGGCCGCTGGAATCGCCGAAGAGCGTTTCGCCGCCGCCTGCCTGGGCTTAAGTGGCGGACCCCACGACAAGGAAGCTCTAGTGCGCGACATAATCCCGGCGGAACGCTATAGCATTACCAACGATGCGGTAATCGCCCTGCTGGGCGCGACGGCGGGGGAGCCCGGCGTGATCGCCATCGCGGGCACCGGCTCCATCGCCTATGGCCGCAACGCGGAAGGCCGCACCGCGCGCGCCGGCGGCTGGGGATATGTGTTCGGCGATGAGGGCGGCGCCTTCGACCTGGTGCGGCAGGCCGTCCGTGCCTCGCTGCGGAAGGAAGAAGGCTGGGGGCATGCCACCGCGCTGCGCGAAGCGCTGCTCGAAGCCACTGGCGCGACCGATATGAACGACTTACTCCATCGCTTCTATACCCCGGCTTATCCTCGCTCGCGGATTGCTTCCTACGCCGTGCTGGTCGACGAAGCCGCGCGCAACGGTGACGGCGCCGCCCGCGAGATTCTCCACAATGCGGCGCAGGCATTAGCAACTTATACGGCGGCGGTGCGCCGGCAGCTTTTTCATCGCGGCGAGCTGGCGCGGACTTCCTATATCGGCGGTGTATTTCGCAGCGAAATCCTGCGCGAGCGATTCGCCATGCTGGTGCAGCTCGAAAGCGACGCGCCGGTTCATCCGCCGGCGATGGGTCCCGCGGCAGGCGCCCTGATCGAAGCGTACCGGCTGGCCGGACTTCGGGTTCAGCCTTCCAATGCCCCGCCCGGCGTGTGATACCGCCGCCAGGAGGCCCGCCGGAAATCACGCCGCGTCGTGTAGCATGCGGCGCCGTGTAGCATAAAGAAATCTTGGAACCCGTCTCTCACTTCTTCTATTCCGACCGGCTGAAGCTCCAATTCTGGGATTGGGGCACGGAAGGCAAGCCCGCCTTGATCCTGGTGCACGGCGGTCTGGACCATGCGCGTAACTGGGATTGGGTAGCCAAGGCGTTGCGCGGCGACTACCATGTGTATGCGCTCGACCTGCGCGGCCACGGCAACAGCGCCTGGGCGCCGGGAGCGCTCTACAGCGTCGCCGAGCATGTGCTGGATCTATCCGTGCTGGCGGACATTATCAACCGCTTTCCGGTGCGCATCATCGGACATTCGTTAGGCGCCATTACGACGCTGTTCTATGCGGGCGTGCATCCCGATCGCGTGCATAAGCTGGTGGCGATTGAAGGCCTGGGACTACCGATTCAGGAAGCGCTTTATTCGGCGCCGGAGCGTATCCGCCGCTGGATCGAGAAAGTGCGTGCGCTCGAGGACCGCGCGCCGCGCAGCTATCCCAACTTGGCCGCCGCCGTGGCGCGCATGAAGGAAGCCAACCCGTTTTTGTCCGACCAGGTCGCCGAGCACCTCACCCTACACGGCACCAACTGGAACGCCGACGGGTCGATTATCTGGAAATTCGATAATTACGCTCGCGTGTTTCCTCCCTATGGCGCGAATCTGCAGGAAGCCGCTGAGATTTTGCGGCAGATTTCCTGCCCCGCGCTGCTCTTCTGGGGACGGCAAAGTTTTGCGAAGGACCCGGAAACCGATCCATTGGCCCAGGAAGTCGCCAATCGACGCATCGTCAAGGTGGACCAGGCTGGGCATTGGCTGCACCACGACCAGCTCGACATCTTCTTGCGTGAGACCAAGAAATTCTTGGCGGAGTAGGCGGCGGGCTGAATTGTCGGCGCCGGTAAGCTGTCGGCACAGGCTGTCTGAGTGCGAAAGCCCTCAACGGGCATAAGCCGCGATGTGGCGCTCGGAAGCCGCTCCCTGCGATACACCGATGCGCGGAGTTTTGCGGCCGCACGGGCAAGGCGCGTCCTCGACACTTTCGTTCGCGATCGGCAGAGCGGGCGATTCGATGTGCAGGCCGTCGTGGGCCTCGCACTCGGTGGCTAGCCGTTTGCCCGATTTCCCAATCACTTGCTCAAACACGGGCACGCGAAATGCGGCCCACAGAGTATCGCGATCGGCCTCGCTTAGCCGCGCCTCCCCGGCTCTCCACAAAACAATGATCGAGTGCGTTAAAGAAGGAACGCCGCTGCGTGCCAGCTGCTTCAATTGTTCGAACGTGCCGGCTATCGCGGCAGGCTGGAACGCGGCAGCGTCTCCATTCCAGCCGTCGCGAAAAACCCGCAGAGGGCGGTTCGCCAAAACATTCTCATGAAACCAGGGCACCAGGATGGCCGTACGCGGCGCGGGGTGGACGGGGTACACAAACGAGTCACGCCGTCCGTTGCGGAATAAGACGCCAGTCACGAATAAATCGTTGGATCAGGCGGCCATTATTCTCAGTAGATTTTCGC
>Ga0105239_10003822_pt1 | contig 18290 bp, 14 predicted proteins | sample KBSC44metaG_FD_92761 | JGI IMG/M metagenome (GOLD analysis project Ga0105239, IMG submission 92761) | Corn rhizosphere microbial communities from Kellogg Biological Station, Michigan, USA - KBS C4-4 metaG | ecosystem: Host-associated > Plants > Roots > Rhizosphere > Soil | place: Michigan, USA...
ACCCTAGATAGGACTATTCGTAGTTAACTTCGTTAATAATCCTATACCTATATTTAGGATACCTGAACTAGGAATAGTTCCCTTTGTCTATTGTTCTCTGCAAGCCTCACAGCTCTCATCTCTGTTATCCGCTTATTAAGGAACCCTACCTTGGTCAGTACTGTTATAGTTTAGATCATAACACCTAGGTACTAAATAAGAACCCTAGAAGTGTTGTTTAAAACCTACTCACTAGAAGAATAAACATTAAAATTAAATTAGCTTTTTCCCCTGCTCTAGCTTTACTTACCTTTAGTGCATAAAATTAAAACAATCCTAATCTATAGTGCCTTTTATATTCCGCAAGACATTTTAAGAAAGTACTATCTTATTTTAAAGTTATCTAATTTTAAGAGCTATAGAACAGTGTCTTTATTGAAAAGTTCCACTATTTTAGTTCTCGTAGAACTTTGGTCTAATCTCTTAATAAGAAGGGCGCTAGAAGGTCATCCACGACTTTTCACTTCTTTAATATTCGCTAAATCTTAAAACCTCGTCTTTTTTATAACGAGTCATTATAAAGCCTTAGATTACGATTAGATTTAGCCATTCTCTATTAAAAATTTAGGCCGGTAAGTATATATATAGCTTATTATCCTCTAAAACTATTTCTACTTTAAGATACTAAAACCGTTAAAATATATTTAAAGCTATAGCGAGCTATTTAAATATTAAGCTTAACGAGGCTTAGGTGTAATTACGTATAAGCTGGATTTAAGATAGGAGCTCGAGAGGCGTCTTCCAAGGATTTAAAAGTAGCCTAAGTAAAATACGATATAGTCGCTAAGATATAACCTTATTAAATTAGTCGTTTACTAAAGAGGTCAGCGAAGCTCTAGCTATATTATTAGGTATATTTTAAACTAATAATACTCATCGTCAAAGGAGGTAATTCCACTAATAGTAATCTACCTTAGTTATTAAGGCGAGTATAGATAGTAGATCTAGCCTCCTAAATAAGTTAGTAAACTAGAAGAATAACTAGTTAATAGAATCTCCCCGAGGGAATATTCGCACTAGTTTAATTACTATAGGATTAAAAGAAAGATTAGAAACTTCCGTAAATAGTATATAAGAGAGGTATCCTAGTCGAGGAATTAAAACTACTATAAACGTTACTAGATAGGTGCGTACCCGAATAATTCACCCGATAAGGCCCTTTTAACGTTATTTAGTACTAATAACCGGTTTATCTATAATTGCGCTGCCGACTTTCAGCCGAATATAAATTTAATGCTAATCTAATAGTAGTTACTAGAAGATGCGAAGTACGGGTATAGCTTTCACATAGTAAAGAAAAATAGACGAAATAAAGAACTTAGCTTCGGGATTACGCCGAGAACTCCACCTAGCGAAGGACTCGGCTAAACAATATTTAACGGGCGCAAGCGCTCGTAAGGATCCTAATCGTAGGGGCAGCAACGAGGTAGTTTAGCGCAGGATCCTTAATCTAAAGGAACCATTATCTAGCGATTTCAATAAGGAGAATAATAGTAAATTAATTTAAGCAAAGAGCTTAAATAAATTATTTAATAGTGTAGATTCGCTAGAGATCTAAAAACGATACGGTAGGCTTTCAGCACTATAACTAAACGAGGGTGCGTAGTACGAGCGATTAACGCCCTTATATTTATTATTAAAAAAATCTATTAGCGATATAGTAACTTTCCGTACTCGAATATATATTACTAGGAGAATAAGCCCGGGGCTAATATTTATTGTCTTTCGTAAGAAGCTAACTATAGTTTAGGGAGTAATTAAATTCAGGGAAGGCGAGGTTTTAAAGTTAATAGTCCGATAGGCTAGATATATTCGGTCTAGAAGTATTATTTATATTAAGGGATAGATTTAGAGGGCCGAATAAGCCGTAAGAGCGATTACCTTTAAATCTATAGAAGTATTAATAAATAAGATTCACTTAGTAGCTAAACGTACGTATTTAGTGCCCTTTAGTGTATATAAGGCCGAGGCTACTATAGACGTTCACGCGATTAATAATAGCTTTAGACTAATAAATAGGATTCTAGACCTTCGAACTCTAACGTCCTAAGCTATCTTTCGCTTATAATCTAGAATATACAATAGTTTTAGGATATTCCTCTCTGGAAAGGACTTTCTCGAAATATATACTCTAAAACTTTAGGGAGGCGCTACTAAAGGAGGCTCTAATATCTTTACTCTTAACTACTTCGGCCGGCCGGCGTTTCTTACCTAAAGTCTACAACTAGTAAAGTAAATATATATCTTAGCGGACTTTAGAAGAGTATTCGAGATTAGGCCTATATTTAGAGCGGGTTCGTTCCTTTTCCCTTCTATACTCTCGAGTTGCTAACATAGAACTAAGAGAACTCTAATACTCCTCGGCACATAATAGAGTACACTAGTGTTAATATAGAGATAGTTATTAATTAGCACTATTACGAAGCCTTAGAATTAATTAATACTATACTAAAGAATATATTCCTTAAAATCTATAACTAGTTTCAAAATAAGATCGAGCTAGTTAAACACCATTTTCCCCACAACGATCTTGTTTAGAAAGAAGAAACGGTTATAGTTATATTTACTGAAGGAGTGAGTATACTAAACGAGTTAGGATAGAAGAATAACGACGATAGTTAGTAGTCCGTCGATAGCGATCTACTAATATAGGTAGAAAAACGCCTAAGAGAGCTTATAAAAGAGAAATATTATATAGACTATTATATTTTAGATAAGTTCCCGTCGTTAGCGAGGCTATTCTATATAATACTAAATCCTAAGGGCTTAAATATTATAAACTCATTTAATTTTATAATTAGAGGATAAGAAATCCTATTAGGAGGGCAGCGTATTCATAAAGTAGACTAACTCCTTAAGCGAGTAGATAAAGAGGGGATTAATATAAAAACTCTACGGAAGTATATTAAAGGCTTTAAATAGGTTACGCCACTATATACTAGCGCCGGGATCGGCCTTAAGAGACTTCTCACCCTTATTCTAGATCTCGATAACATCAGGTTTACTACACTCTTTCCTTATAACCCTAAATTATTTCTAGCCGAAACGACTACGAACCTCTAGTATCCTAATAATAGCACTCTAGCCCGATAGAAGGGCTATCTATAAGCCCTTAGAAATCTTATAGCCAACTACGGTAACTTAATTAATACCTCCTAGTTTAACGAACGCTTCTAGATCTGGAGAGATAGCGTGACTAGTGCTGTAATCGCCTATATACTTATATATAAACGTGCGATTCTTCCGGGAAATCTACTTTACGCCGACTATTAGATAGAAGACGTTATTCGCTCTTTTCTAGTGTAGCTTAAAAAGAATACGCATTTAAAATTAATTTTCATTTTAGTTAGTAAGACGGTTAAATCTATTATAGTAGAGAAGTACGGATAGAAAAGCTTCACTAATATTGCGGAATAAAGAGTTAATCTTAGAAGTCGTGAGCACCTCGAGTTAAATACCGATGTCTAGAAGAAGATCCGATACGCATAGAAAAAGGGAGTTAAAGTTAGTAATTATAGTAATAAAGTGCCAGCTAATATAAAGGAGAAATATAATGAAGCTATTAAGTAGTGGCAAGACAGCTAATCTAGGGAGTAGGCCTATCTCTCGAAAATTATACCTTAGGTTAATTCTAAATACCGTTAATATTTTATTACTGAGGGTAGCGACGGAAAGATATAGGCTCTAGTTGTAATTATAGAGCTTTCACTTAAGTATAGAGTTTAGGTTAAATAGGCGCTAGATTTCCTAGTAGCTAAGAACGGCGTTATCGAGTTTATAATTAAATTAGCCTTAAAAGCCGCGGCGAAGTCTAATAAGTTATATAGCTTTAGAGTAGGAGCGACTTTAGACTTATTAGATGGGCTAAATATAGGTATAGCTAAGGCGATAGGTTTAAACAGTATTTATTAGGCTTTCGCAGCGAAATTCGGCGTTAATAGGAAATCTAGGTTCCAAGCAAAGTTTAACACCTCTAAGGAAGCACTCTATATTTACTATCCCCGGCGAGGAATGGGATAGAACGGAATTAGAGCTATTATAGACTTCTTTAGAGATTAGGTACGTCCTCTCGTCTAACTAGATCGGTGACACGTATTAACGGCTATAGGGTATCTAAAGACCGACCAAGAATACTTTTCATGAATTAATAATGCAAGCACCTTATGGCTTGCTCAGTGGAGGAGATACAGCTAAAGAACAATAACTAGGTCGCCGGCACTAGGCATATTTAGGCGTAGTCATTTAGAAGTTTCAGTAGAGCATGACGTGTTTAAGATAATTGTGCCTTGAGGCCTGAGGCTGGTAAATAAAGGAATGCCCAAAGAAACGGTGGGGTTACTGGGTGCAAGGTATCTAACAAACAAACACTGGCAATACAACAGCTCCTATTGACACCTCTACGCCCTATACCAGAACCAAAGACTGACCTGTTACCTCCCCAAACACGCATCTGGCACCTAGAGGCCTAAAACAGAATGCAGGAATAGGATAAAGGTGCTTGATTGCGTCACACTCGATCTCACCTTTATGCTTGTCATCGCTTGTTCAATTTAATCCATTATCGACACAATACTTCCCTCCAGCTCAAGCGAACGCCCTATGAATGTGTTTTGCAACACCTACATCGTGGAGGTATCGAGCCGCAAGCAAAAGGAATTTGGCCTAATTTTGATTGCTCTCAGCTGGACGAATGCATGCCAGCGCTTATTGGGAATGACAATATAGCGAACAAGGCTAAGCGATGCCAGTCCTTTCTGCCGCCGAGCATTTCCTTGCTACAAGAGGAGCCCGTTGACTTTGGGACGAACACATTCTGGATGATCTGTCTCGAATAGGACAGCGCTTGGATGGATACATTCCTAGTGCTGATGGGGATACATCGGCTTTCGCGATCGCAATAGACATTTTCCAAAGACAAAATAACCCCGATCCGGTGCACTGTATTGACTGGGCAGTCACTCCTGGAAGATGGGACGTGGAGAGTCAGGAAATGCTTGAAAATGATAATGCCTACCCCGACTTGTTCTTTCAACCCCCAAACTGGTTCATTTGGCCCTGATGCCTATTGAATCGTTCGAGTTATTCCCGCGGATATCACTCATATTTCGAAGCCAATTGATGTGATTTATCCACCTGCGATTTCAATTCCCCCGAAGGAAGGCAGCGTCGTCATACTTGGTTGATACTCCGTAAAAGGTCGTAGACAGGATGAAATCGTGCGATTAAAACTGGCCATGAAGGCAATTGATACAATATTCCCCACCACCGCTGGCTTGAGCGCATACAGGACAGGGCATCAAGGTTGCGTGTTCACGCAGTACGTGAGAAGTACATCGCTTCATCCCGGCTTCAATGCCTTCTGAATTCTGGGCAACATTGCAGATGCAAAGAAGAACATGGTCAACTCAAGTCACCGATGCACATCATGCACTGACGACCCCGTCCTATTTTCAACCATCTCCCTTGCCTGCTCCTGTACTCAGTATGTCTGTCATGCAGAAGACTTTGACATACATGCAGATCCCTCCTACATACCAAGGCACGTAATTTAGTAGTCACACCCAACGTTGCCATCGGCGAAGGCGAGTCCGTAAAATTCGGACGCTTTTGACAGTGCATTCCGGTGTGATCAACGTTCAGGCCCTCGACGGACAAATGACCCGAAGCGGACAGTCCACGCGATAGTCATCGGCCAAAGTCACCTCAGCCAACAAATCCTATAGGATTATTAACGAAGTTAACTACGAATAGTCCTATCTAAGGTAAAGAGTGTGTATATATAATGCTAGGCTAATCGTATTGTTGTATTGTTGCATTACTCCCAATGCATCAATACATTAATGCATTCCCTTCTTAAGTCACGTGATGCAGCCTCGTCCTCCATCGGCTGACCTTCCTCGTATTGTTCCTTGGGCGTGGGGCGCCTGTCCTGGCGACCTCATCCGTGGCCTGGTTCGTAACACTATCCTTCTTTCTTGGGTTGCGGGACATCCGCCTCGGCGGCCTTTTTTATGACCTAGTTCGTAATAAGCTGCCTGAGGCAGGCAGGATTGCTTTTCCGGTGGACTTCTTAATATCTTCTCGACTGATGTATTCGTCTCTTAGTGCTGCTATAGCTGGTAGAGAGAAACTGGCACGGATCTTATATCGTTGCTACTATTTATAGCGTAGAGCAGAGTAATTCATTGACATTGTTGTGTTAGTTCCCTCGAGAGATCGAGAGGAATAGCTTAAGCTAATGTATAAGGTACTAAGGTACTAAGGCGCTATGCCTATAAGGCGCTCCTGCCATAATAGTGATAGGGGTGGTGCGGGGAAATTTTTGCGGCAATACACTGACGGTTTTCTATGTTATATAGTTAGGGAAATAGCTGTTACTGAAGGAGCCCTAGGTGCATGCGTCCGCCGATTTATTAGATTTATTAGGTTGGACAAATGTGACGTTCGTTTACGCTTATTTGCTTGGTATAGGCTTGGCAGTCGGGATGTTTGGCTGGGAGAGCTTCGTTAGTCATCCTTCTCAAATACGAGTAGATCGTACAATACGAAATATAAGAAAATAGGGCGCGGGCTGCCCGTGATCAAATTTAATCCAACACTAGGGGCATGTACCTCCCCGATTTGGTCTCACCGCGTCCCAATTAGGACTCAGCATAAAGTGCATGCTCCTGCCCCACTTAGTGTCACCTTAGGTCAGTGATTCCTCCTAAACGACGTTGCAGTGCAGCAAGGGGTGGTTAAGATCTCTAAATAAGAAGTTTTTGCTCAACCAGGCTTCAGCTGTCATGCTGACCCAGCCGTATTCATCTACCTCTAACTATCTATGGCTCGTGCAGGAAAATGCCTCGACTTCATTTCCAACGCGAACCTCGAGACTTATCCACGCAAGATAATCACCCGTCAAGATCTTTCAGCAAATTCGAGTTTGTCTTAATGGGAGCTAAAGGAGGGTTAGATGGTGGTAGGATAAGTCAAATCAGAGCTCATACAACTAGGGAGCTGCATAAATCAAGACGCAAAAGGACCCAAGTAAGTGATCAGTGGGTATCTCGTTTAGCTTGAATGCTTCTCTTGGGCGGACTTCGTATCACTGTTTGTGGCCTTCAACGAGCACACGCTCTGAGTTTTCACGGGTAGCAACACGATTTGTTGTATATATTAGTGCCTACGTTACTATTGCTACTAATAACTCTCCCTGTCGAACGGTGCCTGTTGCTGACTCAACCGTATAAGGTGCTTCCTGGCAAACCTAATGCAACGGGTAACATCTATTTCGGATCCTCTTTTGACGCTCTGCATGCCTTACCCCAACTTCAGATCGAGACTCGCAAGTCAGGTGCATTAGATGAAATCAAGCGCGAGGGTAAGCCCACGCTCCCAAGGTCTTTCGACAGCTAACTGTTTATGCTCTTACCACAGTTTTCTCAATCTTTTGCCAGGATGGGATGAAGGAAGTAATATGGCCGGCCGGGTCGAAAGATGTCACGTTTTTCTCTGGTATGCTTCTCATGAGCTCTGTGCAGCTTGATGGCATGAGATTTTGTGAACTTACAAGCACCACTACCATCTTAAAACTTGAAGTTATGGCACTGGTCCGGGAGAGAATTCGAGAGGCCAATCCCGACTCCATCATTAGCGCACTATCAGCAATTGCTTGTCTGGCGAGTTGTGCTTTGGTATGTGTAGCTTCTGATTATCCTCCTCATTATTACTATCAATGGCACGCAATTCTTGGTGACTAACTTAATTAGGCCCGAGGAGAAGTCGATGGAACGGCAGAATACCTCATGCATTCCAACGCATATAGTAAGTCCCCCAGGCACCCACTGCCAGTACTCTGAGAGACCGGAGTTGCATAATTCTTCGCCCCAACCTGAGTTAAAATTCTCACAACAAGTGGCTAATCCTATTTACTGTAACTAGTGGTGTTGATAAAGGATGCAATGAAACTCAATCTATTTCTAGGATCAAGATTCTGCAAGGACGTCCTCAGAATCATTACGATGATCGCGTATGTTGTTGTTTTGATCCCAACTTTCTAAGCTTACCATTTGAAGTATCACTCGGAGATGTGGAATGCCCACACCAGGGCTTGCACCTCCTGCAAATTCGGACACGTTATTACAGGAACACGAATTTGTATTCGAAGATCAGTGGAAATCACGAACCGAGCCTGATCCGACACTATTCTCTCCGGTTTATGACGGTAGAACCAATTCTACGGAAGACCCCTTTCCATGTTCTGAAGACGAACACCTGCATATATTGTTGGAAATGATGCAAGATGCTATCAATCTTTGGCTTCGACAGGACTTTTCTTTAGAGTTACCATATATGGACGACGAATATGTACTCCAGGCTCTGCACGATGGGATTTTAGCTATGCCATCAGCCTATATTCCTGGCTTGCCATGCAGCAATGATTACATTTACGAGTGTTGTCGACTAACGTCAGTCCTTATGGTTCGTTCGGTACAGACCAAACGTACCTGGAAAACAACGGCAAAAAAAGATTCAATACTCCACCAGCTTCGAGAAGCTCTCCAGAAGACGGATCTATCTAGTCTCTGGGGAAATAAACTGGGTCTTCTTTATTGGGTAATTCTGGTTTTTCATTGTGCGGCTTTTGGAACTCCTGACTATCTCTTGGGTCACTCCATACAGACCAGGGTTCACTTCGAGCTAACATACTCGAGGACAGACTGGCATGGAGCGCTGAAACCAATGATAGTTCTCAAGGATGTAATATCATTAAACGATGACTTTTAACGAGTTGATTAAGGATAGCGTACTCCATACAATAGGATGGTTAAGAAGGGCGTGTTGCAAGCCTGGTCGCTCATCCTTGTTGGCAAATACAGCTACCCTTAGTGGTACCTCTTCGTTCAAGGAACAATAAAGATGCTTAGAGCTCCACTCTTAACGGGAACTCCCCAGGGTCTGGAAATACCAAAAGCATACACCCAAAGAGGTAGTCTGAGGGATAAATACCTGAACTTTTGTCCTGCAGGTCTAACTCTCTGTCAGAGTGATAGCTTGCCTGAGGCCTGTCAGTTCATGTGGTCTTAAACCAACTTATGACTTTGGGGTTGCATGAGGGTATCCGATGATGCATGAAGTTATCGATGCGGAAGCTCAGTATGCAGCATACGCTTTCGTGTTCAGCCACGGAGACAACAATAAGTCGGAAGGCAGCAACAAACCAGTCCAAGTCCAAGAAGCAGTTCAGGAAGCAGAAAAGCAGGTCAAGGGGCAGCCTAAGAAGTGCCACATCTTCCCATCACTACATACCAATCCTACTCTGAGGTCGCCGCAGCTGACTCGCAAACGCAAGACTTCCGATAGAGTCGTAACGATTTTCTACCTTTTTAGTGAAATGTACGGGCAGGCATGTTTCACCCCGCTATTCTATCGCGCCAATCACCGAAGGGTTTGGAGGTGCTCATGTAGCTGCTTGCTCAAAAGACTAGACTACCCGACTAGTCTAAGAGTAGTAAACTTGTTACGGGATCACGCGTGGGTGCCTAACGCGATGACTTATATGCGTCGTAATACTTAAACCCACGATGAGGTAACTCTATTCTCGTCTTCGTACTACGTCCCGTATTCAGACTAGAGATATTATATTAAACTAGTAGATTCCCTGCCCTATGGTCCCCCTTAGCTGCCTCTCACTCCCTGTCTTTGGCGTACCTTCCGTATCCCCTGGCCTGGAAGTACATATAAAGCTCGGTGCGTAACACTTCCATATCTGTCTATACGACTTTCTAAATTCTATCGCAAGGTTAAATCTCGATCTTTTTAAGTTTTCCCCGTAATCACCCACTAGTATTATTATGCTGCATGCAGCCCCAGTCACTTCATGCACAATAAGTCTTCTGCCTCTTCTGCCATAACAATCTCACTTAGTAGAAGCCCAGCAAGGCTGTATCATACCTCACCAACTGGCCCTGTGCCGGATGTGCGCCGCTATAGGTGAAAGGACCGCCGTTCGTGGCAACATACAAAGATCCCCTCTTGAGGTCCTCCGCGCTCGTACCGAACTTCGCAGACGTTAAGCCAACAGGATCTGTTGAGTTTCCGGCCACGGCCACGATACCAGGTTGAAATTTACCTGAGCCTACGCCCGCAAGATAAGCAATATGTCCGTACTCACACGCAAACCAGAGACCGCCGGCGAAGTCGAGCGTGAAATCATCGGGGAAGATATTAGTAAACTCTTAGTCAGCGAGGACTTCTGCGGGACCGGTGGCATGGCCGGTGGTGGAGTTAACGGCGATTCGGTTAAAGGTGACGTAGTTAGAGTTGTCGTAATAGAGATAGCCGTTAGAGAAGCTAAGGCCATTAATGCTCAGGGGTAGTCCGCCTGAGAGGGTCGCGTTTGGTGCTATAGACGGATCGTTAACGGTAATCGTAGTGTGTCCCGTGAAGACGTTGACGGACTAGACGAGGCCCTTAGCAGAGTTAGCGACTAGGAGGATGCCGGTGTTGGGGTTGAGAACGGTTAGCCCATTAGGGAGACCTGCACTAGGTAGATCTGCGACCTTTATGACCTTGACACCCTTGGCAGCTTGCTTCGACAGTTTTCCGTGGGTGGCAGTATGAGAACTCGCGGCGTAGCCGTTCAGGTCGATTTTAAAGATGCTATAGCTCCCGGGCGTAGACGCGAATGTCTTCACGGAAAAGTTACCGACGATAGTGTAGAAAATATCGTGGCCTAGCTCTACGACACCGAAGACCCCGGTACGTGCTGGGAACTAGGTAAGGAGGAGTGGCGCGAAGGAGTTTGTGGACGACAGGAGGTATACTTTTAGTACTGAAAGGAGAGTGGCCACGAAGTTGCCGTCCTCGGAACGGGAAACCAGGTTCTCGACCCAAGTGCCGTTAGGGAAGGTTGATATAACGTGCGGATCGGCTCTGAGAAGCTGATCGTCGAGATAGAAGCCGCTTGTCGAGACTCTAATGTGGTGGCTTGAGGCAAAGCGGATGCGGTGGCGACCGATGTAAGCGTGAGCGTGAGCATAAGCCCAGCAATGGTAGAGTAAATCATTGTTTCTTGGAAGTTAATACTTTTCTTTGATGTAATGAATGAATGTGAGATATCCTGAGGAGGGATCGAAGGATGAAGGCCTGCTCTGATCGTTATATATCCCACACTCTGCGATGTCCCTTCCTGTACGCTGCCTCATTATATGTACGGTGACACTAGGGTCTGCAGCTTCGCGGTAGCTTCTTAGCCGCAGCGCCAACGAGATTGGACTGCATCCATCATCGTAGCTGTAGAGCATTATGTAGCGAACACCACCCAGGCCTAGGCTGAAAACGCTCTAAAAGTTATATCAATCACTCGAGAAATGACCGACGATGTGGAAGTATGCCGCGAGATGTAGTGGGGAAGTGCTGATTTTACTGGTGTGGGCTTCCAGAAATGGATATGAAATGGATGATGGAGCATCAGCTTGACACGGCAATAGTCTGAATACCCTGGAGATTTTGGATCGTTCAGATAGCGGGGGTAGTAGTTGATGACCCGTAAGCTCGCCCGTGGCCGGATCTTCCACGTTAGCCAATCCTAAGACTGTAGGCAGCTAAAAAGGCTAAGACCTAGAAGCTCCGTATTCTTATTTTTCGTATCCGAAAGACGATCTCGGTATCGCCGTAAGATAGATCGCCTAGCCGAAATCTCCCTAGACTCCAAGACAATTAGGTCATCTTATACTTCTTAGGGCCGGTAGTCGAGATTTACGACCCCCCGGGAAGAATTCTAAACCGGAAGCCGTAGAAGAAGGTGAGAGACTTCTTACGCGGACCAATCACGCTCTCCAACAAGCTTATTTAGCATCTTAGATACAAACGATAAAAGGGGGGCTCGATTATTGATATATAGGAGGACTTATAACTATAGCTTAATATAGGAGAGGGATACCTTCTCCGGCTTCGAGACGTACTTTCCTATATAAGATAGGACGGCATAAAGGCTTATCGGCGGCTAACTATCTATATTCGCTATCCATCTAAACGCGAGGACAGGTATACACTAGTTTAGATTCGCCTAGTTCCGGGCCGGGGCAAACAATCACCCCTTATAGTTAATCTCCTGCGTTACCACTAGGACCGGAAAGAGAGGTTGAGGAAAGAAGAAGCGGCACGAACAGGGTGCCTCCGATCCCTTTTTTAGACGTAAACAGTAGGGTACTCGACACAAGTACAGCTAAAGCCGATTTAGGAAGGCGGTAAATTAATCGGCTATATTCGCTATATCCTTACGAGCTAGGGATACGGGATTTCGTGCGTCAGGGAGCCGCAACTAGTCTAGATTCCACGCCGTGATCTTCATTCCCCAGTACTGGGCAAATCGAGCGCGCCCTTCGGCCGTCACTATATCGAGGGGAGGTGCCGATGGGATCCAAAAGAGGCAGTATAAGTGTCCGCAACCTCGAGCCTGCCACTCATATCGGGACCACTCGTCTGTATAGCCCAAGAATGGCTTTAGGACGTACTCTTTGCAGAGCCGGAACCGGACATCCAAGTAGTGAGCGATAATATGTGGGTGGTTTTGAACTATATCCCAGATGAATTGGCGCCGAGTTCGATCATCCTCTGTGGCCACGGTCGAATATCCTGGGAAGTGCCGGTGTAGGTCCTCCCATTGCATATCAGCGGCACTGAATGTCACAAATACCGGTGACATACTGGGCGTCAAAAAGCGGGCTTGTGCCTGGAGGCTCGTCCCCTTCTTTCTCCAAAAGGGGCGTGTGCCAGTCAAGGCCGAACCCTGGCGCACAATCTGAGGAAGGAGAGACTCGTCCGCCTGCAGGGCCTCGGTCAACTCTTCACGGGTGAGACCCTTTAAACCTGACGCCTTGGACACATAAAACCTGGCCGAATTGGTGGCCCTTCGGCGCATCATGAGGTTGAATATCAAAAACCGCCAGCGAGGATGTCGCCCGAATCTCCCATCGTGGTAACACATCAGATGTCGAGCATAATCATTCAAATCGACCTTCCTTTGTCGGGGGGCATTAAAATCAGCCCGGCCCGTAGGATAGAGGGTTGGGAAGGCCATGGCAAAGATCCTCTCTCTTCCAGCCGCGTCATCGAGGGGGGTTCGACCGAATCAACGGTGCTGGCAGGCCAGGTGGCAAAGGAGTACGCCCAGAGATACCTGCCAGGAGCAGGTCAACTTCTGTGTTAGCAACATTGAGATTAGGGACCATCGACTGAGAATTTGGAGGAGGTGGATCGGCTGTACCCGGACGCTCCTCTGGTACGGCCGACTCGTCGATAATTGAGAGAAACGATGAGGAAATATCACAATCAATAGGTAGTCACAAACTACTATGTATTACATCTAACACAGTTGGCCTTCAACCAACGTAATGCAGACTATTAGTTTGTCTAAATGGCGCAGACCCTTTCGTAGTCAGTTTCCACCCCATCAACATTCGGAACCGGTATTTCCTGGTCCTTTGTCCCAGAAATATGTACACGGTCTTGCCTTCGAATCACCTAGAGATCTTGTAGAACAAGTTAAGATACGAGGACAGCACCTCAAGATTCCGCATTATGGCGTACCATTGCACAGAATGAAGACCAGATTCTACAACGACATTGTAAGAACCACGGCGACTGTAATCCTTTACCGTAAGGTATCCAGAGACTTGCGAAAGAAGTTAAACTTTTGAATACCTAGTACCTCTTAGTACATTAAGTAATTGAGCCTTAATCCCGCTAACCGTAGCTGACTCATACGAGACTTATTGACTGCGTTGCGTATGGCTAGACTAAAACTTACAGCTCGCCCTCTTGCGGCGGCAATTACTTAGATACGTAAGGCGATCCAGGAATCTCCGGTGCACTATCTCTTGCTTCGCGTTCCTTGACCCGAATCCTATAAAAAATGAACGCGATTACTCTAGCTACAAGGGCGAGGCCGACCACACTACCTACCACCCCGCCTACAATGGCAGCCGTATTATTGTGCACGGGAATAGGGGTTGGAGTTGTTGACGAGAACGAGGACGAGGAGCTTGGAAAAGACGTGGTCGTGGTCGTGGTCGGCGAACTGATTGTTGGAGTTGTCGGGCTGAAGGACGGAGTGGCCAATGAGCTCGAGGTTATAAGCAGAGGGGAAGCAATTATATAACTCGCTGCTGTGCCACATCTCAGACTCGAGTATGTGTAACCACCAGCGTAGAGGATAACCGTGATGCATGCACTGTTTTGAGGATAGAATGTGGGTTCGCCGCTGCACGAGTCAACAATCAGCACTCAGTTAATCACGCTTATCGTCGCCTGTCTAGGCCACTGCAGTGAATGATAAATACATATCATACCCCTGTAGCGGGTCCTATACAGTTACTATTGCTGGTGATGGAATAAAGGGATTCACTTTGGGCTTGATTGATACAACGGGTCGTCATTATATACGGATCAACTAAATTACTACTGCAGTCCGTACTGCAACAAGCCATGTAACTCTGGAGTGTATTGTACATATAGACTTATAGTGTAGCGCACGTTAGCGGTGAGCCGTTGATAATTGCATAAGTGTCCGTCCATTTTTGCGTTTGTAACTCGTTGCGGGCGTGGATGTTCAGATCTGGCGCCGGTGTAGGTTGAAGAGAAAACTTGAACAGGCCGAGGTCCATATGGTCTGTTTGAGATGGTCCGGGTCCGCCATAGCCCATGAATGCGTATGTTATACCAATAATGGCGAAGTGAACTGTTATTTTCCTGGCTGTCATGTTGTATCAGAAGCGGACAAAGACTTTTCTTTTATGCTTCTGAAAAGCAGAGCGGTACGTTAGGCCGAGGGGACCCGACCCGGAGGGATGAAAGTCTTAAAGCTTTATAGAGACTGTGAAGAGGCTCACTTGAGCTCAGCCTGATGTGCTCTCGTATTTCTCTATCCTGCTCTAAGCGACTCTCCATTCGCAAAAATGAAAAACGTCTTCCCCTAAGAAGTTAATGTTAGGTTATGTATAACTTTTAAGGTCTGGCGAGGACAAGAAAGCTCGTGAAGTTGCAGCGGCTGAAGAAAAGGATTGTAATAAACTTTGTTAGATACGGCTTGATGGGCTAGAACTAGGCTACTGTATGGAGCTTTTCCTAATCACTATGATGCTGTCGCTGCTTTAATCTACGAAATCGACTCGCAGCGCTCACGAGCGGTTGCCCGATTTAGCCTTACTAGCCCATTCCTCTTAATCTCTTAGTCTTTGGATCGTGTGCAGAAGAAGCGAACGTCGTATTGCAGCATGATGTGTAGGGCCTACACAAGCCCAACACTAACTAGTTTCCAAAAATCGCGCAGACCTAGTAATTCCACCATACATATGATGGCTGTGTCACACATCACTGATCTAGAGTGAAACCCAAGCTGTTCAGCCTAATCTCAGCCATTGTGCAGAGAATCCGATGCCCGCACCATCTTACCAGAATGTCTATCTAGAGAACAGTGGTCGTCTTCAAGTCTAGAATTAAACCCTTTATCATGAGCGGTGGCCCATGGTCTGCCGTCGCCTCTGGTGTTAGTTCAGGATTGACCTTAGTAATCAAAATCTTTGAGTACACCTATGCCCTCAAAGCCGTTGACAAGTAAACCGAAGGATACCTCATCACGGCTCAGCATGCCTGGGAAAACATAAAAAGATGCAGGGACCTCTTGCATAATCTGAGAGACACCTTGTCCATTTCCGAGGTTAAGGACTACGAAAGGGTGATCGAGGACACGGATAAAGCCGCTCGAGAAGTCCTCATCTTCCTAGAGCCAGCTCGGGTCGATGGAGAGGCTGACTGTAAGATTCATCTCTGGACACGGGTTATGTGGGTGTTGAACGACAACTCCAATATAGCAGCGGCTCTGCGAAGGTTGGATATTATACATACAACACTGACGCAAAATATTTCCACCTTGCGCCTCATGTCAGAGCTGGCTCGTCCAAGAGAGAAGCCGCCGAATTATGAGACTAGCCAACTTATTCGGTGGAAGCATCAAAGCCGGGGTTTGACACCCAAGCCCAGTACGCAAAGTTTTTAAACCAGCCGAACGCAGTCTTTTTGTGCGCAATCGAGTGCGAAATTACTGCCCGAACTCGGAGATCATCTCACATCTTCTCAAGATTCTCTAACCCTGCTCGAGAGCTTTCCCTTAGTTCCTATTGTTTCAGCACCGGCAATTCTCAGAACTAATGCTACTGGAACTGAGGAAATAAATAAAAGTGAGGTCTAGGGGACCGTGTCTCACGATCCCGGATCAAGACCGCGATTATGGATTAAATATCAGGCTATGAAATCAAGAAAGCTGCCAACTGGAAAGCCACAATTTGGCAATGAGCGGAGCTTAAGACAGTCAATTTAAATAAAGTGATCTAGACATATTAATGGAATTGTCGCGATATTTCAAAGCGTTCAAGTCACAAGAGGTCCGATAAATCACTCTTTACACGCCTTTCCTCACAAGGGATTAAATATTCAGAGGTGGGTTAATCGCAGCCCCATCCTCATCACGAGATTTCAGGACGGCGGGCACCGTCACCATAGCTTAAGGAGACCCTCCTGATCTATTAGAGCCCCAGTTAAAATCGAAAGTCGAAGGCTGGGCCTAGAGCCAGAGAGCTAATCCTGCGGCACTTCGAAACACATTTCTCAAGTGTTTTACTCTCTGGTTCTCATATTGACGTTTGCTGAAGGGACTAAATGCTAGACTGAATCTGGTGGCGAGCTCGTCGATATGAGAGTCGTAACTAGGGTCCTGTAGTGAGCTGCCGTTAAAGAGATCTGGCCGTAGGTATGCTGTGAGCATGCGCAAGCGTGACAGTGCCAGAGAGTAGTCTATAGTCTGTTAGTTGGAATATAATCGGAGGCTATAGTCACTCACTGCGATCGCTTAGCTTACGCTAATCTTGCCCCTTGGGAAGCGTTAGTAGTGTGATCACCTCACTCGGTAAAAGACTGTCCACGCCTGCCGGGGATGATATAAGCTTTATAGTGTAGAAACCAAGACAGTGCTTGATAAGTACAAGCTTTCGGTGTGACGTTTCTAAGAGCCTAGCCAAGGGGACCGCGAGGTATGGGGTTCCATATCTCGAGATTTCGCTCTCTTGTGCTGCCGTTAGCCTCTTATCATAATCGCGATAGTAGTTGTCAACGTATATTTCAATTTGATCAAACAACATCAAGATCTTTTTTCTGACAGTATCGTCATCCGCTTGTTGAGGAAGAAGAGTTTCGACGTTGTTTGGAAACTGAGGTGCTGTTGCTGGGATAAAAGTGCCAGAAGGCGGAATCTTGCCCGTCTTCTCAGCTCTGAGTGATTTATGCTGCAAGTGATTTAAATGGGCTCGACGAGGCTTTAAGGTCGACTTTGATTGACGTCGACGCATCAACAATATGATTATGACAAGAGTTAGCGCGGCACCCAGCACCGCACATGCGATCGAAACTCCAGCAATGCCGCCAGCCGATAAGTGGTTCGGACACGCACTTTCCACCGGAACGGGTGCGCGCGAAGACGACGGCCCCGCGCCCACTCCATTCAGAGAAGCTGATGTCAAGGTAGATGTGGTTTTTGAAGTGGTAGCAGAAGATGATTTTGTTGAAATGGTAGTAGAAGCCCTTTTTCCTTCTCCTTAGTTCAGCCTTCTAGTAAAATGAGCAGTCTATGAAGTAGGGTTCTTCCTGCGTTTCGTACGCGCCGTCACATGCGGAGGAGCTGGAGCCATGTTTGTGGAGCTGCTAAAGTGATTATCGCTTATGGAATTATCAAGTAAGTTTACAGGTAATCAAGCGCAAGGACCGTGCGTCCAATGGTACCTTCCTATACGTTAATTGAGACCGGGCAAGTTGGGTCGCTTTGAAGAGTCCCGTAGAGGAAAGTTAGATTGTCTGAGAATTTCTGCGACCGCTACCATGTCACGCTTAGGCCTGGACATGGATATGTATTTTGGAGAGGTCAAGATTCGGGGGTGAGTATATTAGTGTTATCATTAGGTTTGGCGCTGCGGTCGCCCTCTTGTTTTTCTACCCCTGGCTCTACCGGGTCTTGCTCAAGGACGACTGGGAACTCAAATACTAGATTACCACATCCTTTTGGGACCCCTTCTTCTCTAGCGTCCGGAGCCCCCCCCCCCCCCCCCCCCCCCCCCCCCCCCCCCCCCCCCCCCCCCCTCCCACCATCACAACACCTTCCACACCAACCACAACAAAAAACAAAAACAAAAAAAATCCCATCCACAACCCCGGATACG
>Ga0105239_10003824_pt1 | contig 18285 bp, 12 predicted proteins | sample KBSC44metaG_FD_92761 | JGI IMG/M metagenome (GOLD analysis project Ga0105239, IMG submission 92761) | Corn rhizosphere microbial communities from Kellogg Biological Station, Michigan, USA - KBS C4-4 metaG | ecosystem: Host-associated > Plants > Roots > Rhizosphere > Soil | place: Michigan, USA...
CTTCCCGGGCAGGCCGCAACTATGCTTCGTATCACTCCCTTGCTGTTGGTCGTGCCCATATCCCTGCTGGCGGCTGAACCAGCGGGGCCTCAATTCTTCAGCGCGGCCGAACTGAAGAACTACGTGAAGAAGCTAGTGCCCAAAGTGAAGGACAATGTGGCGCTCGAAGAGATCATCCGCTCCGGCAACTATTTTTCAGTAGTCGCGCGCGTGCAGGCCGCCATGCCCGCGGAGATGCACGAAAACTGGTCGGACGTATACATGATTATTTCCGGCACTGGGGCGCTAGAGGTGGGCGGCACGCTCGACACACCCAAGACTACCGCGCCCGGCGAACTGCGGGCTCCAGCGATCCAAGGCGGAACCCAACACAAATTGTCTCCCGGTGACGTGATCCATATTCCCGCCAAAACACCTCATCGAGTGCTCCAACCCGACGGGCAAATCACGTATCTTGTTTTCAAGGTCAAGACCTAACCGAAGACTATATATAAGAGGAGGTTCTCATGACGCGTGGTACCGTGTCGGCGCTCGTAGCCAGCGCCTTCGTCTTAGCCGGCTTCTTGGTACTCAAGGGCGCCTCCGGGCCCGCCGTACCGAAGTTCGAACCCGACCCGTATTGGCCCAAGCATTTGCCCAACAATTGGATATTGGGCCAGGTCTCGGGCGTTACAGTCGATTCACACGATCACATTTGGGTCATTCATCGCCCTAGGACCACCGAAGAACACGACAACTATTTGCGCGACAAGACCGCCGATTGCTGCACCCCCGCGCCTCCTGTCATGGAATTCGACCAGGCCGGAAATCTGGTCCAATACTGGGGCGGCCCCGGAGCTGGCTATGATTGGCCGGATATTGAGCATGGCCTCCTCGTAGACGAGCAAGACAACGTGTGGATTTCCGGAAACGGCCCCAAGGATACGAATCTCCTAAAGTTCACGAAGACCGGCAAGTTCATTCTGCAAGTCGGAGAGCACGGCAAGACTGGCGGGAGCAACGATACCGCGAACGTGAATAAGGCAGCCGGGCTTGCAGTGTACTCTCCCACAAATGAGCTATTCGTAGCGGATGGTTACGGGAATAGGCGCGTGATCGTATTTGATGCGGCCACCGGCAAGTATAAGCGCCACTGGGGAGCTTACGGCAACAAGCCCGACGACGCCGCTCCTTTCACCCGCATCTACGAAGGACCCGGACCGCAGCAATTTAGCACCGTTCACGGAATCGCCGTGTCCAAAGACGGCATCGTCTACGTCGGTGACCGCGTGAACAATCGCATTCAGTCCTTCAAGTTGGATGGCAGGTTCCTGAAAGAAGTGTTCATCGAACGCAAAACCTCGGCACGCTTCGGCACTGGTTTTGGCCTGGCGTTCTCACCCGATAAGCAGCAGCAATTCTTCTACGTTCCCGATGGAACCAACAAGAAAGTACAGATTGTGGACCGCCAGAAAATGGAAGTCGTGACTTACTTTGGAGGATACGGAGGGCACGGAGTGGGAGAGTTTTCACACATCCACAGCATCGCTACCGATTCCAAGGGGAACGTCTATCTGGGAGAAGTCGATACGGGCCGCCGCGTGTACCGCTGGAACTATAAGGGCATGGGCGCACCCTAGAGAACCGGATGATTACCTGCCGACCAGGTGTTCGAGGCCCTTCGAATTTTCGCAGGTCATTTCCAGCAGTTCAGTGTCCGGCAGTATGTGCGCTTTCATACTCGCCGTCCAAGGTTTGGTGTACGCTTTGGGATCGTCGATCGTAATGCCGATCTCCATATGTCCAAAATCCGTCCGTCGGAAGCGTTCGATGACGTGCAGTGCTTCGGTTTGGGGATGACCCATTCCCGTATCAATCCAGCCCCGGTCGTTGAAGCCGATGGTGTCCACCTTCAGCACGTTTCCTTCCCACGTCCCGACCGAGTAACCCAACCAGGTGGGCTGGGGATCCTTCGGAAGCGGGCGCCCATCGGTGAAGATCTGACGGAACGCGGAGGTGGCAGTCGTCTCGTAGAGAACGACAATCAGTCGTGGATTTTGGATGATCTTGAATGGAGCGATAGTATTGATCCGCGGTACACCGGGCGGCATGCACCGCGCCAGTGGGTCGTCCTTATGTAGATTATCCTGGCGTTCTTGTGAAAGTGCCTTCGCCCACGGCTGGAAGGGAGCCTCTCCCGGTTTGAGATCAACAGCGAGATCCATGAAGTGCGTTGTGTAAGCACCGTACAAGCTCACTCCCTGTTCCTCACCAACCTCCCAGATTCCGGAAAGGTCCGGCTTGCCATCCGGTGCTTTTGGAACTGGGGCCGAAAGGTTCGGTTTCCCGTCCGTTCCGCGCGGAATCCCCGCGGTAGGGTATTTCAACCATTGGCCAGGGGCAGGCGCCGAAGTCGACGACAGAAAGACCGCCCATCCAATACTCACCAGGATCGATCTGAACAAAAAGGGTCTCATGTCCATCGGCACGTCGGTATCATATAACATCGATTCGCCGAGCGCGCTGCCCGTCGCTGTCAGGCGGTCACACCTTTGTAGTTTCTCACCACAGAAAATTCAACGAGCCTACCCGCTTGGCCCTCTCACGAGAATGTGTCAAGATCTGATTGATCATGAGCAAGCCCAAGAGCCGAAAACCCATTTCCCGCCGCCAATTCATCGAAGGAACCGGAGCCGCCCTCGTGGCCGCCACCGCCGTCCCCGCGCTCTACGCCCAAACTCCGGCCGCGAAACCCGCCTTGGCTGATGGCCGCTCCACTGTTCACTTAACCATCAACGGCGCCCCCCACACCCTCGAAGTAGACGATCGCTGGACGCTAGTCGAAGTCCTTCGCGATCACCTCGGCCTCACCGGCACCAAGATCGGCTGCGACCGCGGCGAGTGCGGAGCCTGCACCGTTCACATCGACGGCAAGCCCATGTATTCCTGCAGCCAGCTTGCGGCGTGGATGGACGGCCGCAAGATCACCACTGTCGAAGGCCTCACGCAGAACGGCAAGCTCGATCCGCTCCAGCAATCCTTCATGGACCACGACGCCCCACAATGCGGCTTCTGTACCTCCGGCCAGTTGATGAGCGCGAAAGCCGTGCTGGCCGCCAACCCGCACGCCACTCGCGACCAAGTGCGCGCCGGCATGACCGGCAACATCTGCCGCTGCTCGAATTACAATCGCTACGTCGAAGCCACGCTAGCCGCCGCCGGCACCGCCAGCACCGCCAAGGTAGCGATGATCGACAACGCCGCCGGCGAAAACGTCCAGCCCTTGAAGACTCTGGGCCGCTCCACCACCCGCATCGACGCCAAGCAGCGCGTCACCGGCAAAGCAAATTACACCAGCGACGTCAGCCTCCCCGGAATGTTGTACGCTCGCGTGCTGCGCAGCCCGCATCCCCACGCCCGCATCGTAAAAATCGACGCTTCAAAAGCGCTCGCTATGCCCGGCGTGAAAGCCGTCGTCACCCACGAAAACTGCAAGTTCGTGTGGGGCGCAGGCTCCGTCGCCGGCGGACGTCAATACGTCGAGGAAGTAAAGAAGATCACCAAGCAGCGCCGCTACGCCTTTAATAATCCGGTGCGCTTCGTCGGCGAACCCGTAGCCGCGATAGCCGCCATTGACCGCCACACCGCCGAAGAAGCCCTGCGCCACATCACGGTTGAATACGAAGTCCTGCCCTTCGTGCTCGACCCCGAAGCCGCCATGAAGCCCGGAGCCGTCCAGATCTGGCCCGACGGCAACCTCTCGCTCGACATCAAGAACGAAGCCAAACCCATCACCGAGCGCCGCGGCAACGTCGAAGAAGGTTTCCGCAACTCCGCAATGGTTTTCGAAGACCGCTATTCCACCACCTTCGTTCACAACGCGCAGATGGAGCCCCGCGCCAGCCTGGCCGCCTGGGACGGCGATCAACTCACCGTCTACACGCCCACCGGAGGCATCGCCAACTGCCGCACCGACATGGCACGCGACCTCGGCATCCCGCAGGAAAAAGTGCGCGTCGTATGCCAATACATGGGCGGCAACTTCGGCAACAAGAATCAAAATCAGGATGCCGACCTCATCGCCGCGACACTGGCCAAACAAGCCGCTGCGCCGGTGCGCCTGGAACTCTCGCGCAAGGAAGATTTCATCGGCATGCATGGCCGCTGGCCGACGATCCAGTATTACAAGGTAGGCGTCAGCCGCGACGGCACGCTGCAAGCCCTGCAACTGCGCGGCTACAGCGGCATGGGCCCCTATCGAAAAAATTCCGGTGCCATCGGCGGCGTAGAAATCTATCAGGTTCCGCACCTCGAAGCCCTGGTGCATCCCGTCTACACCAACAAAACGACTTCAGGAAACTTCCGCGGCCCCGAATTCCCGCAAGGCTTCTTCGGCATCGAATCCATGATGGATCACGTAGCCTTCAAACTCGGCATGGACCCCGTCGATTTCGCGCTCAAAAACATGACGCGCAAAGCCGGCGACGAAACGCCGTTCACGAACTACACGCTCGAAGAGTGCATCCGCCGCGGCTCCGCAGCCTTCGAGTGGAAAAAACGTTGGCGCGCGAAGCCCGGCTCCGACGCAGGCCCCGTGAAGCGCGGCGCCGGTTTCGCGTTCCTCGCCTTCCGCGCCGGAGTCGGCCGCAGCAGCGCCGTGATGGACGTCGACTCCCAGGGCCGCTATCGCGTGCACGTCGGCGTCACCGACGTCGGCGGCGGCGCGAAAACCACCATGGGCTTGATCGCCGCCGAAGCGCTCGGCGTGCCGTTGTCGCAGGTAGAAGTGATCTGGGGAGACACCAGCCGCTGCCCGTATTCCGTGGGCGAATCCGGCAGCCGCACCACCATCATGACCGGCTACGCCGTAGTCGAAGCCGCGAACGATATCAAACGCCAGGTCGCCGAAAAAGGTTTGCCGAAAGGCGCCGATCTCCTCACCGCGACAGCGAACACGAACCCCAGCGTCGCCGGCGGCAAGGTGCGCAATTCATATGGCGCACATTTCGTCGAAGTCGAAGTCGATACCGCCGTCGGCCACGTCCGCATCTCGAAGTATCTCGCCGTTCACGACAGCGGACGCATCATGAACCCCCTCTCCGCCATCGGCCAGATCAAAGGCGCAGCGCAGATGGGCATCGGCATGGCTCTGCACGAAGAGCTGCTCTACGACTCGCGCAGCGGACAAGCGCTCACCCCCGGATTCTACGGACACCGCGTCTCCACCCACATGGACGCGCCCGAAATTGAAGTAATGTTCATCGAGAGCGACGACGGCTATGGTCCCTTCGGCGCGAAAAGCATTGGCGAAGCCGGCAAGATCCCAGCCGTGGCCGCAGTTGCCAACGCGATCTTCAACGCCACCGGACGCCGCATGAAGGACTTGCCCATCAGCCGCGACAAACTGGTAGGAGGAATCGCATGAAAGCGCTAATCAATCAAAACCCGCGCGACCTCCGCCAAGCCGTGGCGCAAGCCCAGCAAGCCCGCGCCAACGGCCAGCAATCCATGATCGCCGGTGGCGGCAGCGACCTATTAGGAATGGTGAAAGAGCGCATCGTCTCACCCGACGTTCTAATCCACCTGCGCTCCATCAAAGGACTGGACCAAGTGACGCCCGCTCCCAGTTCCGTGAACATCGGCGGTCAGATTACACTCGACGCGTTGAGCCGTCATCCTTTGATCCTGCGCGACTACGCCGTGCTAGCCGAAGCCGCCGTCAGCGTCGCCACACCGCAGATCCGCAACGCCGGCACTCTCGCCGGCAACGTGTGCCAGCGCCCCTGGTGCTGGTATTTCCGCAACGGCTTCCCGTGCTTCAAAGCGGGCGGCAACACCTGTTTTTCAATCAACGGTGAAAATCAGTTCCACGCGATCTTCGGCGGCGGACCCAGTTTCATCGTCCATCCATCCGACACCGCTCCCGCGCTCGTAGCGCTCGACGCCAAGTTCCGCATCGTCGGATCCAAGGGCGAGCGCACCGTTCCCGCCGCAGACTTCTTCGTTCTGCCCAAGCAAAACGCCGCCCGCGAAAACGCCCTCGCTGACGATGAAGTGCTGGCGTCGATCGAGATCCCCGCCGCCCGCCCCGGTACCCGCGGCACGTATCACAAAGTGCTCGACCGCGAAGCCTGGACACACGCGGTGGTAAGCGCCGCGGTCGTGCTCCATATGGAGAAAGACGTGTGCCGCTCAGCGCGAGTCGTCCTCGGCGGCGTAGCCCCCATCCCCTGGCGCGTCCCCGCCGCCGAACGCCTGCTAGCCGGCCAGCGCATCACAGCCGAGCTCGCCGCGAAAGCCGCCGAAACCGCTCTCGCCGGAGCCACGCCCCTAGCGAAAAACGCCTACAAAGTTCCGTTGACCCGCGAGATCGTACAGCGAACGGTACTCGGCCTGGCAACACGCACCTAAATCCGCGCGACTCCGGCAGCCCCTTCGCGACCTCTGATTCACTTCTCGAGCGTTTCGAAAGCGTTTAGAAACTTGTGCGCAATGCTTGCGTGTGCCGTCACCTTTCAAAGATGATCCCGTCAATAAGATCCAGGAGAACAAAGGCTTTTGACCAACCGAAATTCACCCCTCGTCCAACTTCACGATTCGTTCCTCCCGCCGCGGTTTTCTCCACGGCTCCCGATCTTATTGCTGCTAGGTAGTCTCCACGTTTTCGCAGCGGATCAATTTGCGTCGGTTCGTGAGTCGATACAAGCCAAGCTTCCGCAACGCCACGTTGCATCGCTGGCCGTGGGAGTGGCCAAAGGCGACAGATTCTCTGGGAACAAGGATTCGGGTGGGCGAATCGAGAGAAGCGAACTCCAGCCGACGCCCATACCATGTACTCGCTGGCTTCGATCTCGAAGCCGATGACCGCCACTGCCTTGATGACCCTTGTCAAAGCCGGAAAGATCGATCTCGACAAGCCCGTCAACGATTATCTGGGGAGTGCCAAGATTCGCGCGCGTATCGGCGACGTGGACCAAGCCACGGTGCGGCGCGTCGCCAACCATTCTTCAGGCTTGCCCGAGCACTATCAGTTCTTCTATGACGACGAACCGTGGCGTCCCCCGTCTGCCGATGAAACCATCCTTCGCTTCGGCAATTTGCTTACGGCTCCCGGCGAGTATTTCCGCTACTCCAATCTCGGCTACGGGATCCTGAGTTACATCATCTCCCGCGTCTCCGGCCTTACCTACGCAGATTACATGCGGCAAGAAGTCTTTTTGAAACTTGGTTTGTCCCGAACTTCCGCCGCTCCCACTCCCGAGCTGAACGAATATCAAGCCGTTCGCTACGGCGAGGACGGTCTGCCCATCGCCCCCTATGAGTTCGATCACGACGGAGCCTCTGTTGTCTACTCCAGTGTGCACGACCTGCTTCGCTTCGCTATGTTCCATCACAAATTGCACCTCCCTGACCAAGTCGCGATCCTGCCGGACGATCTGATCGACGCCATGCAAATGCCCACGATGGACGAAGGGGCAGGTGAGGGCTACGGGATTGGTTGGGATATCAGTCACGATTCAGGTACCACTGTGGTCTCCCACAGCGGCGGCATGCCGGGTGTCGCCACCTGGCTCCGCATCGTTCCGTCTGAGAAGCTCACCGTCGTCGTTTTGTCCAACGCGGAGAAGCCGGCGCTGAACCCGCCATCGTCCTCCCCTGGTGACTTCATTCCGCCAAAGGAAATCATCGGCCTCTGGAAAGGTAAGATCGCCACCTACCAATCCGATATACCGTTCACCTTACGCGTGGAGAGCAGCGGTGACATTCATGTAGAACTGGGGAACCAGCTGAAGACTTTACTCAACCGTCCCCGCTTCTCCAGTGACGGATTCTTGCGAGGCGTGTTTGCAGGCAGCATCGGCGTCCCGGACACCGCCCGGCGCCCCTACATCCTGAGTCTGAATTTGAAGTTACGCAACGGCAACGTATTAAACGGTGCGATCTCAGCCCGTGCGGACGAGTCCGGAACCATGCCGGCTTTCGACCTCGTCCCGGCCGTAGCGGGGCAGCCTCGTCCCGGGAGAATCCAGAAGCAAGCCTTCATCCTGACCCAGTGGACTGAACTTTCGAAGCAGTAATCTACGTCCCAATCCAGGAGGCAAACAGCGCAAAGACAGCAATCGTACCGCCCGTAATCACGCCCCAGCGCAGCCCGAATATACGGCCCACGAATGCTCCTATAACCACAGGCACTGCGATATCGGCCACCCCTTCGTAGGTGCGCCCTCCACCGGAATCTATAGTCCGCAGAAACGCCGCTCCCCCGTATACCAACTCCAAAAATTGAAGGGTGAATAGCACTGAAGGGTTTTTGGAGACTTTTCCTATATACGCCTTATGTAAGAGACTCTCTAGAAAACTATTCAGACCCTCCACACCGCCCGGTCAAACCTCGCTCTTTAGCGTGATGCCGATGTATACTACCCCCTTGCTGGTGGACTTTTTCGGCAACCGGCGTTCGGTCAGCCGTAGACCGAAGGCGGTTCCAGTCATTTTCTCCTCGCCATTGCGGTCACACCAAGCCTTGTAAGCGGAGAAGAGCGCAGACGCCCTAACCCTACTGGTGGGCGGTGCATCAAGATCGCATTCTGCAGCGAGGAAGAGTCCCACCTGATCGCTCTCGCTCCTGTATTCGGCGGTCGCGTTGCGCACGCTTTCGGGAAAACGTAATCCTATTTCTTGCCATCGTGAGCAGCCACGCACCGCCCAGGCCAATATCCCGGGCAGTTCGTTCTTCAGTTCCTCCTTCAATCCTTTGTCCTCGCGGCCCTCGAAGCTCACTTCAAATGGAATTAGTTTGATGCGGCTCCAGATACCGTCGTCCGCACCGCGAATGCGCGGCTTGTGGTTAGTCGCCAGCCAGATTTTGTGGGTGGGCTCGAACTCGAAGGAGTTCTCGTACAGCCGACGCGCGCTCACGCGATCGCCGCCCGTCAGCCATTTGATAAGCGACTCTGCCAAACCCGCGCCTTCGTGGGATTCTTGAGCGGCGATAAAGCGTTTGCCCCGCATGTTCGCCACATCATCCCGCGGCCCTCTATCGACGCCCCGGCTCGCGAACGTTTTGAAATCGGCGGTTCCGGCGTAGTCGCTCAGGATACCAGCAATCGATTTGATGAACGTGCCCTTCCCGTTTCGCCCAGTGCCGTGCAGCAGGAAGATGCATTCCTCGGTGGTTACGCCGGTGAGCGAATAACCCGTGGCCTTTTGGATGAAGGGAACGATGTCGGGGTGTCGTTTGAAAACTTCTTTCAAGAACCTCTTAAAGCGCGGGCATTTCGCATCGGGATCATAATTGATCTCGATTACGCGCGTAATGAGATCCTCGCGCCTGTGATGTCCCAACTCCGCCGTTCGCAGATCTATCGTCCCATTCGCGACGTTCAGCAGCCAGCTACCCTGATCGAACTGAGCGGGTGTACAAGCGCGCATCGGCCTGGCTTCGGAGATCATCGCCTCGATGCGCGGCCGATTTTCAGAGCGCCGCGCATGATCAGCAAGTGCTTTACGCTCATTACTATCCAAAATGTGGGCAGCTTCTTCGTACATGGCGCGAACCGTCTCATGTGCGAACGCCCGCACGGCTTGTTTGTTATCGCGGGCCCAGCACCGCCCGTCGAAAACCAACCACGATCGCCAATCCTCGCACCAGCAAATATCCTGACCATGGCGCCGGATGAGCCGTTGTGCGTTTCCAAGGTCGGTGAATGGAACTTTCGCCAGCGACGCTGTTTCTCTGCCGCCACCGCTCGCGCCGAGCCATTCCAGTGCACGACGGACTGCGGGTTCCGGGAGGAGTTCGGCTAGACGCGTGAAGCCGGTAACCGTTTGGCCTGCATTGAATTTTTGGTAAGTTGCGCGGACCTCGCGTTCGGCCTGGTCGAGATCCGGGCAGCCTTTCCATAAGATGCGATATAATCCCTGGTGTATGCGGATTGCGCGTTCCAGAGGCAAGCCGTTGCGTGACAAAGTTCCACTCAGCGCAAGAAAAACTTCGTTGCGGCCGCTCTTTTCGGCCGGGAAGTGGCGCGCTAGCAGGGCAACTGCAGCCAAATCCTTCGTAGCGAGGAGCAAATCCGCCGCTTTGACCTTGGCTGGACAACCGCAGCTATCGTAGCGGATTCGTTCGCCGCTGGGGTGCATCGATGGCGGGACGATCGTCTGCAAGCCTACCCCGCCGTCAGATTTCTCGCAGCGCAATTCGACCAGCACAGTGCGGTCGACTGGGTCTGTGAAGCGCACGCTCTTGATACCGCTATCGAGCCAATAAAGCCGGTGCGTCCGAGGCGTTGAATCGCGGCCGAAGATGAATTGGGTGGTCGGCATAAGTCCACCAGCCGCCGCGATGGCCTCCGGACAGTCGAGGTCGATATCTGCCACGCCGTTGACGCCCAGGATGACGCCAATGTTTTGGCGGCTTGAGTTGAAATGGTCCGCGACGTCATTCTTGCCGATCCGCAACGCGGGCCACCCCGTGATGATGGGCCTCTTTTCCCCATACGGCACGGGCAGGGGACTCATCCCGAGTTCGATCAACTTGAGCGCTTCTGCTGCAGTCGAACCGGTTGTTTCGGTATTGCAGTCTTGACCAACGCCGCGGTCTGGGCGTAAAGTTGTCTTAGTCACGTATCATCACCTCACCGTTTGGAATGGAAATAGAAAAGGCGCCGCGGGTAACGGCGCCTTTCGCGTGTAAGGCCAAATGAAAAAGCCGCCCGGCAAGAACACGCCTGCTGGGCCACAATAAGAATCTGTTTTTGAGCGCGCTATCTGATCATGGGAAAATAACACCACGGCTGTGCTGACATAATGGGTTTGCCCATCCAATTGCCCATCCAAAACCCGTCGGAATACACCTCCGAGAGCGATGAAATAGGCCTAATCGCGACGAGAACTCAATAGCTTAGGGTTTGATTGTCAGCTTCACACGCAGGAGGTCCGGGGTTCGAGTCCCTGCGCGCCCACCATACAATTCAGTGAGTTGCAAAGACACGTGGACCGTAGAGGTAGGATCGGTGACGTTGGATTGTGACGTAACCGCTCAATTTGCCTTCCCAACTGCGGGTTGACTCTCGACTACTCGGACGCCCATCAAGCCGCTTTCCAAGTTCGGTTCAGTCGTATATGAACACATCGACAGAACGTTATGAAAGAGCGGAGTCTCCAGGCAGATTGCCCTCATCGAGAATTCACGGCGTGCCAGCTGACCCGTCTATCCCTCTGACCTGCACGGAGGCGATGGCCCGAGCGTTGGTGTGGTCAGTAGCGGTACAGTTCGCGGCGTCGCAGTTGTAAAGGGTGAAAGTATAGACCCAGCCATTCCCCTGAATCCACGGTGCGGCGCAATCCGTACCTCCGCAGGATGAGGCGGTTGCGAAATTTGTTTCCGGGGCATCACCAATCCTCACCCAAACCTGCGCATAGGAAATGCCGCTAGTGGACCAGGTGAGATAGGTTGTGCACAGGGTACCCGACAGCACACAAGGGTTCGGGGAGGCCGAAATAGACCCGGCGGCTCCATAGATTTCCGCAGAGTTGATAAATTTAAGATGCATGCCGTCCGGCGAATCCGCGCCGCCAATGATGGCTACGCTTCCATCGGAGAGGGATGTCGCAGTCTGAAGGACACGCGGGAAGTGCGGATTTGGCGCGGGCGTGAATACGCGCTTTACGGGATCATAAATCTCCGCACGAATCTCTGCGATTAGGGCAGCGTTATAACCGCCTGTAATGAGCACAGTACCGTCTCTCAGTAGAGTGGCGGCGTGCCAGAAACGTCGCTCCAGCATAGGTCCGGTGGGTTCAAAGGACCCGGTTGCGGGATCATAAAGCTCAGGAGTCTCTCGGTCTCCGGTTATCAAAACATGGCCATCGAGCAAGAGCGTTGCCACCGGCCCGCCTCGTTTGACGCTCATGTTGCCCGTTCGCGTGAAAACCCCGGTGGCCGGATCATAGAGTTCCGCGGATGCTAAGCTGTCCAGAGCTCCGGAGCCGCCGGTGATGAGCACTCTGCCGTCCGGCAAAAGAGTGGCCGTATGGTAAAAACGAGCGTCATGTAGACTACCCGTCAGAGAGAAGGTTCCGGTCACGGGGTCATAGATCTCGGCGTCCGACAGTGGTACCCAGCTGAGATCCTGCGAGCGAGTACCGCCGACAATCAGGACCCGGCCGTCTTGCAAAAGAGTGGCAGTGTGGCATTCCCGCGCGACAACCAAACTCCCGGTTGGCTGAAATTGTCCAGTGACCGGATCGTAGAGTTCCGATTCTGCCGTTGCCGTAAGAAGAAGTTCCTCTCCACCCGCAAGCAGAACTTTTCCTGATTGCAGCAGCGTGCCCGTGTGGGATTGGCGGGCGAACGTACCGGCCGGCGTGAAACCTCCGCTCACTGGATCAAAGAGTTCGGCGCCAGGTACGTTGTAGTAACCGTCAAGCCAATCCGGTCCCTGGCCGCCTCCGGCAACCAGGACGCGGCCATCGTTCAACAAGGTTGCGGTGTGAGCCACACGGGCGTCGTGAAGACTGCCGGCCAAGCTAAAACCAGGGGATGAAGTGGGAGCCTGCGCCAATGCGGAGACGCCAAAGCTAACAATGGCGAGCACGGCGAACGGCAGTATCGGGCCGCTTAGCGCTGATACGAAAAGCCAAAGGGCTAAACTTAAATCAAGGGAGACCTTGAAGTTTGCCCCATACTGTTTTGTTCTTCGCAATTAATTCCTCCGGTTTTTAGTAGACATTCCGTGTCTTTGTCGACAAATTCGAGTCAGAATGCATCCTCATCGTCGCTCTGTCCAAGACTCGCCTGGAAGTATGAGGAGTGAATCGTGGGGTATGATACCCCCGAGCTCGAGGTCGGTTATTGTCGCCTCGTCACCATCAGTTCGTCCTCTAAAGTTCTTCGATGCCTCTGGGATGCACAAGTGCGCATCGACGGAGCGTTATGAGAGAGCGGAGTCTCCAGGCAGATTGCCCTCATCGAGAATTCACGGCGTGCCAGCTGACCCGTCTATGCCTCTGACCTGCACGGCGGCGGCTTTGCCCTCGCCCGCGCCAAACTGACCGGCACCTCCGCTAAACTCGAAAACTTCGAAGTACTGTGGCGCCAGTTGCCCCGGGGCAAGGGCGGCCAGGAAGGCGGCCAGATCGCCCTCTCTCCCGACGGACAGTTTCTGTTTCTTGCGGTAGGCGATCACTAGCGCTTCACTCCCGCCCAGGATCCGAATTGGAACGAAGACCCTCAACCGCATTGTCTTTGACGGCCATGGCGGCGCCAAACCCGCCGAGCGCTGGGGTGTCGGCCGCCGCATCCGCGATATCCAACAAGGCCCCGATGGCTCGCTGTGGATGCTCGAAGACGCCAATTCCGGCGCCCTGATCCATATGACACCCAAGTGATCGCTTCGCGTTAGACAAACCACGTTCAAAGGGTCGGAGCGGTCCGGCCCTTTAGCCTTGCCTCCTCACAGTAGTTAGCTTTCGCTTCGCCTGCGAGGAATCCAGTTTTATCAATACCCACAGCCCGCACATGTCGCCCGACGGTAATACAGCAGCCAGTCTTCCGCAGAAACAAGATGAAACCCATCGCCGCCGCCCGCCAGGATGATCTGCTCCATAAGCCCGGGACCAATAGAACCCGCCTCTCCGAATCCGGAGGGCGCGCCTCGGAAAGCCGGTAGATATTGCCAGCACCAAGCCCACTGCCAGAAACTGAGGCTATCGGTTCCCGCCATGGCTTTCATCTCTGTAATGGCTTGTTGCCAAGAAGCGGGCAATTGAGTCAACTGCCTGTAAATGAGCACCCACTGTTCCGCAGAAACCGTCCGGAACCCATCGCCGCCGCCCGCCACAATAATCTGCTCCATTAGACCGGGACTTATGGAGCCAACCGTGTCGAATCCAACAGGTGCGCGTTGGAATGCTGGCAGATACTGCCAATACCAGGCCCATTGCCAGAAATTTTGGCTATCGGAACCCGCGGCGGCTTTGATCGCCGCAATCGCTTGTTGCCAGGATACATCGTAGATTTCCGCTGAGTTGATAAATTTAAGATGGATGCCGTCCGGCGAATCCGCACCGCCAATAATGGCGACGCTGCCATCTGAGAGTGACGTCGCAGTATGAAGGAGACGCGGGAAGTTTAGATTTGGCCCGGAGGTGAATGTGCGCTTAACGGGATCATAAATCTCCGATGGAATCTCTGTGGTGCGGGCGACGCTATCATAACCGCCTGTAATGAGCACCGTGCCGTCTTTCAGTAGATTGGCGGTGTGCCCTCCGCGTGGGACCAGCATACTGCCAGTGGCTTCAAAGGACCCGGTTGCAGGATCATAAAGCTCGGGAGTGGGTTCGTATCCGGTTATCAAAACATGGCCATCGAGCAAAAGCGTGGCCACCGGCCCGCCTCGTTTGACGCTCATGTTGCCCGTTCGCGTGAAAACTCCGGTGGCCGGATCGTAGAGTTCCGCGGATGCTAAGCTGTCCTGACCTGTGAAGCCGCCGGTGATGAGCACTTTGCCGTTTGGCAAAAGAGTGGCCGTATGGTAATAACGAGCGTCATGTAAACTGCCGGTCGGCGAGAAGGTTCCGGTCACGGGGTCATAAATCTCGGCGTCCGACAGCGATACCCAGTGGAACCCCCCATCCTGCGAGCGAACACCGCCGACTATCAGCACGCGGCCGTCTTGCAATAGAGTCGCCGTGTGGGATTCCCGAGCGACAACCAAGCTCCCGGTTGCCTGAAATTGTCCAGTGACCGGATCGTAGAGTTCCGATTCTGCCGTTGTCGCAGTAAGTGTGGTGGAAAGATCTCCACCCGCGAGCAGAACTTTTCCTGATGGCAGCAGCGTGCCGGTGTGGGATTGGCGGGCGAACGTACCGGCCGGCGTGAAACTTCCGCTCACTGGATCAAAGAGTTCGGCGCCAGGTACATCGTCGTAGCCCTCAGTCGTATACAGTCCTTGGCCGCCTCCGGCAACCAGGACGCGACCGTCGTTTAACAAGGTCGCGGTATGAACCACACGGACGTAGTGAAGACTGCCGGACACACTAAAACTCGGGGATGAAGTGGGAGCCTGCGCCAGTGCAGAGACACCACAGCTAGCAATAGCGAGCATGGCGAACGGCATGAGTTTTGCGCTACACGGTCTTGTTCTTGGCAATTCATTCCTCCGATTCTCGTAGCATTCCGGGATTTTGACGACGTATTCGAGCCAGAATGCATCATCATCGTCGCTCTATCCAGGACTCTCCTGGAAGTATGCGGAGTGATTAGTGGGGTATAATACCTCCAAAGTTGGAGCATGAGCGGTTGATTACGCCAGTTACCTATCGATCTGACGGGGGACCCGATAAAGGCGCAATTCGGCTGCAACTTCAGCGGATACTTGCGGGTGAGGGATTTAAACGCTCCGAGCGCATCTGCCGATTTCTGAGTTATGCCGTGGAGCAAACCCTTCGAGGGCGTGGCGACGAACTGAAGGAATCCGTGCTCGCCGTTGAGGTTTATGATCGACCGCCGGACTATAATCCCAAGATTGACCCGATTGTCCGTAACGACGCCCGCCGGCTTCGTGCCAAACTACGGGAGTATTACGAAATCGAAGGTAGCAGCGATCCGGTCATTATTGAAATCCCCAAAGGCAGCTACTTGCCTGTGTTCCGCGAGCGCGAAGCACCGCCTCCGGAATCGGCGGCGAGTCCTTGGAGCGTTCGTCGAGTCCTAAAGCTTCTTAACCGCCGCCAAGTTATCGCTGCGGGAGCGGCTGCATTGCTCGTGGCCGGCTTCACCCTCTACTGGACTGGGCGACAGCGTGGACCACGCTCCGGATCCTCGGTTTCCATTGCCGTTCTTCCTTTCAATACCCTCGGTCCTGACGCAGGTTCTGAATACTTCAGTGACGGCCTGACGGAAGACTTGATCAATGCGCTGGCGAACCTAGACGGTTTGCGGGTCCCGGCCCGCACTTCAGCGTTCGCGTTCAAAGGGAAACAACTCGACATTCGCGACATTGGGGCAAGACTCAATGTCGATATGGTTCTCGAAGGGAGCGTCCGCAAAGAAGGGAATCAACTTCGCGTTACCGCTCGGCTGACTAAGGTGGCGGACGGATACGATGTGTGGTCGGCAAATTATGACCGCGAATTCAATGACGCCCTCCATATTGAGAATGAAATCGCGGAGGCTATCGCCACCACACTCAAGTTTAAGATCGCCAACAATGGGGCTGGCCAGACTTCCGATCCCGAAGCTCACAACCTGTATCTGCAAGGCCATTATTTCCATAGCCAAGGGCGCGGATCGCCAGATGCACAGAAAAAGGCCATCGCGTATTTCAAGCAGGCAATTGCCAAAGACCCCAACTATGGACTGCCTATGGCCGAGATGTCGGACTCCTGGTTTAAACTTGTCATTTTCGGGGATCGGCACCCTGAAACTTTGTCCGCGGCGGAAACCGCTGCGAAACAGGCGCTCCAGGTCGACGAAACACTTTCTGAGGCCCACCTATCGTTGGCTAATCTTCTGGCATTGAAGCGCGATTGGGACGCCGCGGACAGAGAATTCAAAAGGGCTCTGGAATTAAATCCGCGCAATGCGAAAGCTCTTCTCGACTATGCTGCCGAAGATCTTGCACTGACAAGTCGCTTGGGTCAAGCCATTGAACAGACGGAGCGCGCGCTGCTTTTGGACCCGGTTTCGCCGGATGCATATGCCTCGCACGCTCTGCTGCTCATCTGCGCTCACCGTTATGATGAAGCGATTCAACAAGCCCGCAAAGCCCTTGAAATGCAACCACAAGACATCGGCGTAGAAAACTTATTGGCCCGCGGCTACGTGCAAAAGGGAATGCTGCCGCAGGCCGTCGCGGAATTTCATAAAGCCGAGGAACTGGGTGTCCGGCGCGCCCATTGGGCAGCCAGTATGGCGGAACTGTACGTCAGATCAGGGCGCCGGGCCGAGGCAGAGAAAATGCTTGCGACCTGGAGCAGCCGGCCCTCCCGGGAATTCGGCCACGCAGAATCAATGGCGATGATCTATGCCGGCTTGGGGAAAAAGGATGAAGCCTTCCAATGGTTGGACCAAGCCTATCGCGAACACTGGGATCGCCTTCCGTGGATAAAAATCGAGCCCGAATACGACAGCCTGCGTGACGATCCCCGGTTTTCTACACTGCTCAATAAAATGGGACTGGACTCACGCCGCACTATCGCCTTGTTGCAGTGATCTAGCTACTGCCTCGCGACCCTAATCCTCTGACTGGGGTGTTATACCCCAAAAATGGCTTCCCATACTCCCTTGTTTCACGTGCGCAGAGCGATCATCGATCGCAAGTTGCGGCTTATTCCCTGCGAAAAAAGGGCACCGCAGCCTGCACTTGAGGAGCAAAGATCATCCATGAAGAAAATCCGGAGAATTATCTACGCAGGGCTGTTTGCCGCGGCGCTCGCGGGTGCCCAGCCCAATGTAACCGTTTACGCCACAGGGTTAAATAATCCTCGCGGCCTCAAATTTGGTCCTGACGGTTTCCTGTACGTCGCCGAGGGTGGCACTGGCGGAACCACTTCGACCGCAGGACTTTGCGATCAGGTTGTACCCCCGATCGGCCCATACACTGGTGGTGGATCGGACTCGCGGATCTCGAGGATCGACTCCGCCGGCCATCGAACCACGGTGGTGGATGGCCTCCCCTCCAGCCAGACATCAGCTCTATCGGGAAGTTTTGTCAGCGGCGTGGCCGACCTTGCTTTCATTGGCGATACGATGTACGCGATTCTGGCCGGCGCCGGTTGTTCGCACGGTAATCCATCACTACTACCGAACGGTGTGATCCGCGTGGATCGCGAAAGCGGCACTTGGTCCATGATCGCCAATCTGAGTGCTTATCAAATGGCGAATCCCGTTAAGAATCCGGAACCAGATGACTTCGAGCCGGATGGCACTTGGTACAGCATGATCGCTCTGCGCGGCTCACTCTACGCCATTGAACCGAATCACGGCGAGATGGTCCAAATTACTACCACGGGCGCCGTGAGTCGGGTGGTCGATTACTCCGCAATCTTCGGTCACATCGTGCCGACGGCGCTTGCGTATCACGGTAATTTTTATATGGGTAACTTGAGGACCTTCCCGCTGGTCCAAGGCAGTTCTGCTGTCTACAAGACCAATCCGTCCGGTAACACTAAAGTCGATACTCCTGGATTCACCTCCGTTTTGGGATTGACCTTTGACAACCAGGGACGGATGTATGTGCTTGAGATGAGTCCCGCGACTGGATTCCCACAGCCCTTCATCGGTACTGTCTCGCGAGTGGA
>Ga0105239_10003833_pt1 | contig 18263 bp, 12 predicted proteins | sample KBSC44metaG_FD_92761 | JGI IMG/M metagenome (GOLD analysis project Ga0105239, IMG submission 92761) | Corn rhizosphere microbial communities from Kellogg Biological Station, Michigan, USA - KBS C4-4 metaG | ecosystem: Host-associated > Plants > Roots > Rhizosphere > Soil | place: Michigan, USA...
AGAATATTTACGCCGGCATTGCCGATTGTTCCGGTCGTTTGCGCTTTAAAAGCCGTGATGTCAAACCATTCGGCCAGGGTAGGATTGGCGAGATTTCCCGAAGCAATCCGGTTGGGACGATCGTTCACGCCGGTGACCCCGGTATTGGCGACCGCCGAATTGTTCTGGACACTGAACACCCGGCCGGACGATGCTACCAGAATCGCATTCATCTGCCAGCCGCCGAACGCTTGTCTCACGAAACCCTTGGCGGACTTCGCAAAGGGAAGTTCATAGTTGAGTGCAAGTGTCCAACGATTCCGAATGTCTTCCGGCGCGTTACCGCGATTGGTTCTGCGATTCGTGCTGAGTGGAGTTCCGCCCACACCACCGATCGCCACCGAAGCGTCGCTCTGGATGGAGTGCGCCCACGTGTAGTTCGAATTCACGACAAGCCCATTTGCAAGACGCCGCTCAAAGCTAGCTTGCAGGGAATGGTAATCCGCGAGACCATCCGTGACAATGTAGTTCATAGCAGCCGCTGCCGGATACTGGGCGAAATATGGCCGGCGAGGATTCACCGCTCCCAGGCCCGGCAGCGCCTCGTTCAAGTCATAACCATCGGCCAGCCGGCGGCTCAGCGCGGCCACGTAGCCCACACTTACAACTGACTTCGCGATCTCTTTCTGAACGGTAAGGTTGTATTGCTCCACATACGTGGATTTGAAATCCTCAGTGGTTGCGTTGAGGGCAACCGTGGGATTGGCGGGATTCACCGCCACGGCGGGAGGAAAGCCCTGAGAAATGTTGTACGCCGAGGCTGCCAGCGGAAGCGTCAATCCCGTATTGTTGAAGTTCACGCCGGCGACGAAAGGCGGATTCTTAAGATAGATTCCCGACGCCAGGGACGTGGGCGCGAAGCTTAAGCCGAATCCACCACGGATCACCAGACCTTTGGTGGGAGTGTAGGCGAAGCCGAAGCGCGGCGCAAAATCCTTATAGTCGGTTTTGACGCCTGCTGTATTCGAAACTCCATTTACACCCGCGATGATGATTTTTCCAGTAGAAGGATCGAAGTTGGCTATCTGGTTATGCACTTCGCTCAGGGGAGTGAAGACGTCATAGCGCAGGCCGATATTAAGGGTGAGCTTGCTGGTGGCCCGCCAGTCGTCTTGGACGTAGAATCCGGGCTCCCAAATGCGGTACCCCGGCCAGGTTGTGTTCTCGACCAACTGGGCCGTGGTCGGCACCCCCAGCAAAAGGGCGGCAATCGGATTGCCCACTAGGCTGCCATCAAACGTATACTGCCCGCGCGGAAAACTGCTTTGCGCGATGAGCGCCTGCCGCCGGATCACCTGGGCTCCGAACTTGATGGTATGGCTGCCCCGTGTCCACGTGAACGCACCCGAATACTGGAAGGTGTTATCGATCTGGATAATCGGTACGAACGATGCGTCTCCCAGCGATTCAAACCCGCTCGGTTGCACCAAGGACAGTCCCGAACTGATCGCGTTGTGATTGGCGCCAGTAATGCCTAGCGCTTGTGAAACGTTTTGCCCAACGTTAGCATTCTGGGTGCGATTGGCGAAGCGCGACCAGCCCCCTTTGAACTCGGCAACCAGCGTAGGCCCCAGGACATGCACGTAGTTGAGTTGAGCTCCCTGTGCCCGTTGCAGCGCGGGCCCCGGAAACGCACCGGCATTACCGCCTGGGTACACTCCATTGACCGCCGGAAATCCTGGCGGAATGAAAGAAGTCACATCGTTGAAAGAATACCGTCCATAGAAGAAATCCTTATCGGAGATATGCTGATCGATGCGGACATCCATCGTTGAGTAGTCCTGGCTCTTGACGAGCGCCGAGCCGAATTGCGCCGAACTCGTGGAGGTACTCGGTAGATTGGGGGCCGGATACAACTGCGCAATTTTCTGACCGATCGGATTAATATCTGACTTCGGAATAATGTTTCCCGCATAGGGCAGCCCGGTGAAGGGGCTGCGGATAATGGTCGATGGGAGGAGAGCGCTGAAGTTGCCGTTCACCATGGCCTGCGTCGGGACAATGGCCGTAAAGGCGCTGCCCTGCCGCAATCGAGAATTCTCGTTATCGACAAAAAAGAAGGTTTTGTCTTTTCGAATGGCGCCGCCCAAACTTCCGCCGAACTGATTTTGCCGGAATTCGGGCCGCGGCTGTCCCGTCAGGAAGAAGCTCTTGGCGTCGGTGACATCGTTACGGAAATACTCATAAAGCGTTCCGTGATAGGCGTTGGTGCCGGATTTCGTAAGCAGATTGATGACGCCTCCGGAGACCCGGGTCACTTCGGCGGTGTAGAGATTGGTTTGCACTCTAGCTTCGGCGAGCGCGTCAATCGAGGGCCGGACGATCACGGTTCCAATCAACCGGTCGTTGTTATCCATGCCGTCGATCATGTAATTGGTGAGGGCGCCTCCATTGATCGCGACGGCTGAACTGGGACGCCGGTCATCAGGCCGGGTGCCGCTGTTCAAAGCGTTCGGCGCGCCTTCCGATGCTCCCGGAACCACCTGTGCGAGCGTGATGAAGTTACGGTTGATCAACGGCAGATCCTGGACTGCGCGCTGGGTCATCAAGGTTCCCACCGTGGACGTGTCGGTCTGCAGAGCCGCCGCTTGCGCCTCGACTTGAACGGATTCGCCCAACTGCCCTAATTCCATGTGTGCATCGACACGCGTGCGGTCGCCCGATTGCAGAGTGATGCCCCCCACCGAGAATGCTTTGAACCCCGGAGCTTCGATCTTGATCGAATAACGGCCAATAGGAAGCAAAGTGAAAAGATAGTCGCCCGAAGCGCCCACTTCAAGGGAACGGCTGATCCCGGTGTCCAGATTCTGTAACGTCGCTTTTGCGCCCGGCACGACTGCGCCCGACGGATCCGTGATCGTACCGAGGACGTCGGCGGTAGTCACCTGCGCACGTAAGATCGCCCCCGACAAGAGGACGGCGATTGTCGCCAATCCGAGCTTAAGAGCGGAACCATTTAGACCCATCGCATCTCCCTTTTTCCCTGAGCGTTATTAAAATTACTAAACGGACCCAAGCTCCCGGACCGGCGGGAACAAACTTGGTCGAGTCTAGGGCGCTTATGGGATGACAGCAAGGAGGGTACGGTATCTGGCTTAAGATACAGCAAGATGAGGACAGTACTCTACGTTGCGATACGGCCTGCGGCGGTTCAATATCACCAGAGATAGGTCGCCAAGGTACGCGGCGGGCCGGAGCTTTCCCCAACCAACTTGGTGGCGATCAGAATCTGGATATTCTTCTTATCCCAGCCCCCCGCTGCCGAACGCATGGCCGCTTCCATGTAGGCTGGGTCGGAGAGAAACTCACCGGCGGCGGCCGTGCCAAATTTGGTGATTCCCGCGGCGATCACCACGATGCGTCCCGTGGTGGGATCCTGTACTCGCGAAACCAAAGCATAGTCTTCCGGAATCGTTGAGTAGGGCTGGTCCTCATGGATCAGCCATCGATTACCAGTGGGATCTTGCTTATCCACGATTCGGCCGACATGCGTCGCGCGATCGCGCATGAAAGAGAATCGCGCTTGCTCGCCCAAGCGAATGGTCCATTCGTTATTGAATGCGCCAATGAGAACTACGGGGCCGTCTCTCAAGTCGTCGAGTTTGGCGGCCTTGTGTTGGCTGATGTGGAACGCTTTCTTGCCGGTCATCAGGATGCCGACAATGCGGGACAAAGCGGTGGCATCCGCGAAGGCAACACGCTCCTCGTGCTGGAGATCGAGCATCGACATTTGGGCCGCGTTTGCAAGGGGAGCGTCCGCAGGAGACCCGACCGCTCCACCGCCGCCAATGACCAGCAACACACGGCCGGGCGAGGTCAGAACAGGCGCCCAAAAGCGGTCGAGTGCGCTCGGACCAACCCACGGATGGAACCAGAGGATCGCCACGCCAGCGATTGCCATTGCTACCGTTAGGAGAGCTTGGCGCCGGGAAGGCCGATACACAGCGCGATGAATCAGTTTTGTGGGGGTCTCGACGGCCGTTATTTGCTGTGCGATCTCAAACACGGGAGCGGGAGTCCAACCGGGCGGCAAACGAAACTCCGGTACATACGATCCGGCAGGGAAACTAATCCGAATTTCGTCCGCATGGGCAGGCTCCTGATAGTATTGAGCGATTCGCTTGCGGATCTCGACGGCGGTCGTACGAACCACCGGGTCCCGATTGGTGTCGTAGTCGGGAACGCGTTGAAATACGTCAATACCCAGGCTGCGTTCCTTGACATGCTCGGCCCGGCCAGTCAGCACAGCTTCGACCGTAAACTGCAATAGCTTGGCCGACCTTTTGCTGTTGACAAACAGATGGCTTTCGAGAATCCGGGCCAATTGCTGGCGCACGGCTTCGCGCTGTTCTGCAGTCTCGGGCATCCAGGAACCGGCCAGAGACTCCGAAATTTGTATTTGAGTGCTCACATTGAACGATCGATCAGTATAGCACCCAGGAGTCGGCACGGCGACCGTTTCCGTGGCGCGTTTCCGTGGCGCGCGGGTGACCGAGCCCGGGACGTATCGTGGACGTACTGGGGTGTCCGATACGTCAATGCCTCAATTGCAGCCTTAAACAGCTTGCTCCGGCCGACGGCCGCCGTTACGCTATTTACTCGGGTCCTCTGCCGCCGGTCGAGGGTCAGGACATATTGCAGGAAAGGGTCGTGATCCAAAATGTATTCGAGACGAGATTTCGCAAAGATCGCGCTGACGAGTTGGCCAATCGCACGGGCTTGGGCAGCGCACATCAATTCAACGGTCAATGGCGTGCGGCTCGGGACCATCACCTACAGCTTTCGGGATTTCCCGCGCACACTCGGTAAAGACAACGTGGATGCTGTGATCCAGGCCTTGACCGAATGCGGCATTGGAGAAATCGAGCTGTTCTCTCCCAACATTGAACCAGGGCGCGCGGGTGGCTTTGGGCGGGGCAATACGGCGGAGGCCGCCAAGGCCCGTGAAGAATTACGCCAATGGCGCCTGACGACGCCCATGGAGTATTTCAAGGACATCCGCAAGAAGTTCGACGCCGCCGGCATCAATATTTATGCCTACACCATGAACTATCGCGGCGAGTTCACAGATGCGGAAATTGACAAGACCTTTGAACAGGCCAAGGCCCTCGGAGTGAATCTGATTGCTTCGTCCACTCAGGTTCACATGACCAAGCGGCTCCTGGGATTCGCCGACCAGCACAAGATCTACCTGGCATTCCACGGACACGCCGAATTCGAGAATCCGGACGAGTTCTCGACTCCGGGCACATTTCAGCAGGCACTCGACATGTCGAAATACGCCAAGATCAATCTCGATATTGGGCACTTTACAGCGGCCAACGAGAACCCGGTGGCATATATCGAGCAGCATCACGACCGCATCTCGCACCTGCATATAAAAGACCGCAAGAAGAATAAGGGCGAGAACGTCGAATGGGGCAAGGGGGATACGCCCATCAAAGAGGTCCTCACGTTACTACGCGATAAAAAGTACCCCATCCCGGCATTTATTGAATACGAGTACAAAGGCACAGGTACCTCCGTTGAAGAAGTAAAGAAGTGCATGTCCTATATGAAGCAGGCCCTTGCTTGATGCGGGCGGAACCTGGAGGCCGGACGATGAGAAGCCAATCCAACTTGCTCAGGATCAGTGCGCTTCTCCTGGGTGGTGCGATTTGTGCGCAGGCTCAGCCGGCAGCGGTGCCGAAGTTCGAGGAAGCGGCGGTGGAGCGCGGCAAAAATGCATTCGTCGCGGTCTGCGGATTCTGCCACGGCTCGAACGCGCGCGGCGGCGAAGGCGGCCCGGACCTGATTCGATCCGTGCTGGTGCTCGATGACGAGGGGGGCAAAGAACTCGGCGAATTTCTAAAAGTGGGGCGTCCCGGAAACGGCATGCCGGCTTTCGATCTTCCGCCCGCGCAAACGGTGGACATTGCGACGTTTCTGCATAGCCGCGTGGCCGCAGCCGCCTTTCGCAACACCTACCAGATCGGCAACATCCTGGTGGGAGACGCCAAAGCCGGCGAGGAGTTCTTCAACGGCGCGGGCGCTTGTAAAACCTGCCATTCGCCCAGCGGCGATCTCAAGGGAGTGGGCGCGAAGTATGAGCCTGTGAACCTGCAGGTGAAATTTCTGATGCCGCGCGGAGGACGCGGTCCCGGAGGCCGCGGCGGTCCGCCTCCGGGTCCCCCGGTAAACGTCACGGTGACGCTTGCCTCAGGAGAGGTTTTTCGCGGAGCGCTACTGCGCATCACCGACTTCGACGTGACCCTACGTGATGCAAGCAACACTACGCGCTCCTTCACGCGCAATGGCGACGCCCCGAGAGTGGAACTGGCAGACCCCTTACAGCACCATCTGGACATGCTCATGAAGTATACCGATAAGAACATTCACGACCTGACTGCGTATTTGGTGACGCTCAAATGAAGACTCGATGTTCGATCGCAGCCGTTTTTCTGCTTGCGTCCCATGCGCTGATGGCTCAGGGCGGGCTCGACCGGAAGTTGCTCGGCAAGCCGCCGGTGGAGGCATGGCCTACGTATCACGGTGATTACTCTGGCCGCCACTACAGCACGCTCGACCAGATCAATCAGTCCAACGTCAAGGCATTAAGTCTGGCGTGGCTGTACCGCATCAATACCGGCAAGGTCGGCGCGATCGTGGGCGGCGAAGGTGCTGACGGCGCGGCCGCCGGCGGAAACCTCGCGATCAAAGCCATTCCACTGATGGTCAACGGCGTCCTGTACTTCTCTGTTCCAGACCACGCCTGGGCCGTGGATGCGCGCACAGGACAGGAGATCTGGCACTACTACTGGAAAACCAGGGGCGGCATCCACATCGGCAACCGCGGGATGGGGATGTACAACAACTGGCTATTTTTCGAGACGCCGGATTGTTACCTGGTTTCGCTCGATGCCTCCACTGGCCGCGAACGCTGGCACAAGCAGATCGCCGACGTAAAGCAGGAATATTTCTGCACGCCCTCGCCGCTGATCGTAAGCGATCACGTGATTGTCGGCATGGGCGGCGACTCGCTGGACGTGCCAGGATGGCTCGAGTCGCGCGATCCGGAAACCGGCGACGTGCAATGGAAATGGTACAGTACGCCCAGGCCCGGTCAACCCGGCGCCGAATCGTGGCCCGACTCGTATTCCATGGAACATGGCGGCGGCATGACCTGGCAACCCTGGACCTACGATCCCGAGTTGAATTTGTTGTACGTGGCGACGGGCAATCCGAATCCCGTGATGGCTGGGCAGAGTCGCAAAGGCGACAACCTCTACACAGCGTCCATCGTCGCGTTGAATCCGGACACGGGAAAATTGGCGTGGAACTTTCAGGTATCGCCGCACGATACGCACGACTGGGACGGCACCCAAGTGCCGGTATTGGTTGACGACGTGGTCGACGGGCGGCCGCGTAAACTGTTGGCCAACGCGAGCCGCAACGGATTCTACTTCTTGCTCGACAGGACCACGGGCAAGAATCTGGTGAGCAAGCCGTTCGTGGAATCGTTGAACTGGCACAAGGGCGTCGATCAACTGGGGCGCCCGATTCCAAACTCTGACAAAGATCCGAAAGTGGAAGGGGTGCTGGTGTCACCGGGTTCCAGCGGTGTTACCAACTGGCCGGCGCCCAGCTTCAATCCCAACACAGGCCTGTTCTACGTCGGGACTTCACAAACGTTCAGCATGTTCTATCTCACCGATACGGACGCGCGTCCGCAGGGGTACGGAGCGTCCGAACGCAACATGGGCTCCATCGGCAGCTCTTTGCGCGCGATCGATTATAAGACCGGGAAAGTAGTTTGGAAGCACACCACCCAAACCGGAGCGCAAGGGCTGCTGAGCACCGCCGGAGGGTTATTGTTTGGCACCGACGGCGCAGGCAACTTCATTGCGTTTGACCCCAAGACTGGGAATCCGCTCTGGCATGCCGGCATCGGCAACGATTCCAACGCGCCCATTACCTATATGCTCGATGGCCGGCAATATGTGGTGGTGGGAGCGGGCGACGCATTGTTCGCCTTCTATCTGCAGTAAAAAGTGAAAATAGACCGGCGGCAATTCGTGCTGGGCTCGTCCGCGCTCGCGCTGACGCAGAGACTCGCGCGAGGGCAAAGTATCCGCCCGTACTCGGCGGACATGCCCAACATGGCCGTGCGGAGCCTTGCCCAGCGGCTGAATGACTCTGCGCTGCGAATAGCCAAGGAGCGCGCGCAAATTCGCACGACGAACCAGGCCTTGGCGCGAAACCAGTTGGTACGATCCAAGGTTCGTAAAATGATGGGGCCGTTCCCTGCAGGCGGCCCGTTGTCGCCGCGCACCACGCATCGGATCGAAAATCCGGGCTATCGCATCGAGAATGTGCAGTTCCAAAGCCAGCCGGATTATTGGATTCCGGCCAACCTCTATATCCCCACCGCTACGCCGGGACCATTTCCCGCGGTCGTCTTGCAGCGGGGACACTTCAACGCCGAGCGCATGTTGGCAGACTACCAGCAGATGTATTTCGATTTCGTCTCCCATGGTTTCGTGGTGCTCGCCTTTGATCCGATCGGCCAAGGAGACCGCCGCCAACACTATGAGCCTGGCGCGGAGACTTTCGATGAAACGTTATCGCCGACGCTTGAGCATGGAGTGATCGGCGCGCTTCTCTCCTTGATCGGGGAAAGCGCGGCGGGATATTTCGTGTGGGACGCCATGCGCGCCGTGGACTACCTGCTCACGCGCCCGGAGGTCGACCGCACGAGGATCGGCTGTGCCGATCATACCGATACCGGCTGGAGTGCACTATTTCACGCGGTCCTCGATGAGAGGATCCAGTGTCTGGCGATGCACGTCCATGGCCGCGCGCAGCGCTGGCCGATCGACGTCACCCAATGGAATATCACGGACGACGCGGAGCAACATTTATTTCCCGCTGCTCGCGAAGGCGTGGATCTGCTGGACATCTTAATGGCCCTCGCACCCCGGCCCTTGCTCACGCTAGTGGAAGATCAAACGGGGGATTTTAATGCGGATGCCGACCACCTGCGGCAAAGCTATCGCTTGGTCGGAGCCGCAGATAAATTCGCCGTCGAAATCGCGCGGCCCGATGCGGACTGGCCGCGGACGCTGCGGCTCGCTACCGTTCGCTGGTTTCAACGGTGGTTGCTGCATACGACAAACGAGATTACAGAAAGCGATGTAAAACCGGAACCGGCCGGTGCGCTGCGCCAACCCGTAATCGGCCGTTCCATCTATTCAATCATCCGCACACACGCGTCGATGCTACCGCCGCCGATTGTGGACGCGGCGCGTCAGAGAGACGACATCCGGCGGATGCTCGCGCTTCCGATGTCACCAGTCCCCTTGAATCCGCGCGAGGTAGGGTCGCAGCGCCTGGAGAAATACCAGATCAGCCGCGTCGAGTTTCTCTCCGAACCTGATGCATACGTGGCGGCGCGCCTCTATCGTCCGCACCGCCCCGGTGCGGAATGCGTCGTACACGTGACCGGCGATGTGACCAAGCCCGTATCGGTTTCCGACGACGATCCCAACGCGCCGGCAGGCGGAGACGATGACGACGCCGCGCACGAATTCGCCGATAAACTAGCGCGTGACGGCTTCACCGTAGTCTTAGCCGATGTCCGCGGATTGGGACTGACTCAACCACTAGCGTTCCGGCGCGATCTGCGCGGCACCTACGAGCACCTGCACAATTCCGATGTCGCACTAGCGAACATGGCGTGGGCGCTGGGAGAATCCCTCTTTGCCATACGAGTGCGCGATCTCTTGCGCGCGATCGATTTCGCCTCGCAATTCGGGAAGGTCCGCCTGGCTGGTTCCGATATGGGCGCTTTGTGGGCTCTATTTGCCGCTGTTGTAGACCAACGCGTCACTCGTGTCGCGATTCAACGGGGGTTAGCATCCTACCGCACGTTGACGGATCATGGGCGATTCATGCAGGCGGTCAGCCAGATCGTTCCCGGCATCTTGAAGCGCTTCGATCTACCGCAGCTAGCGGGATTGGTTGCGCCGCGCCCGTTGGCGATTCTCGATCCTACTGATCATTTAAAGGCTGTGATCGAGCCGCGAACGGCTGGACAGATCTACCAGCCAACCCGAAACACATACCGGGATCTGTCAGCGCCAGACGGTTTTCGGCTCGCTTTCAACGAGGAACTGGCAAGTTATATCGGAATGGAATAGAGACGGCAACTTCTCCAACTGAAGGAGGATTTCATGATTCCGGAAGCGAAAAAAGAAGCCGTAGCCTGCGCGTTGCGGGAAGCGTTTGGTGTAACCGGGTACGACGATATACAGATGATGACGGCGGGGCTGAGCCCTGCCCTCATCTTCCGCATCGTCGTGCGGGGACAGCCATACCTGCTGCGCCTCATCGTGAGTACCAATGCCACTGCCGGCCCTGGCCGCGGCGATCAAACGCACCACTTCGCTTGCATGAAGTCGGCGGCGGAGGCTGGAATCGGCCCCCGCGTCTGGTACACAAGCATCGAAGATCGGGTTTCGATCACCGACTTCGTGACCGCTCGACCGTTTCCACGAACCGAGGCTCTGCTTCGGCTACCAGCCACGCTTCGCACGCTGCACGCGCTGCCTCCGTTCCCGTTCCCGAGAGCCATGAACTACCTCGACGTCATGGATGGATGCGTTCGAAAATTACAGGCGGCGAAGATTCTGCCGGAGAGTGAAGCCGGCCCACTCTTCGAGGGATACGCGCGCGTGGCGAGCGTTTACCCACGCGACGATTCAGACATGGTATCGAGTCACAACGACTTGAAGCCCGAGAACATCCTCTTCGATGGAGACCGCGTCTGGCTCGTCGACTGGGAAGCCGGATTCCGGAACGACCGGTACGTCGATCTCGCCGTGGTGGCGAATTTTGTGATCACCAACGACGCGGAGGAAGAGGCTTATCTTCGGGCCTATTTCGGAGAAGCGGCGGGTGACTACAGGCGCGCGCGACTTTATCTTATGCGCCAACTCCTTCATATGTTCTACCCAGCGGTCTTATTCGTGTTTAGCTTGAAAGGCAACGCGGTTCATTCGAAGGAGAAGGTGCCGGATTTCCGGGACTTCCATAACCGCATTTGGGCGGGTGAGCTTAGTCTGGCGGCCGATGAAGCCAGGCTACAATATGCGTGGGTTCATATAAAACAAAATCTGGAGAATCTTGGGGCGGCACGATTTCAGGATGCCCTTCGACTCATCTCTCACGGGTGAGCGAGCGCAGCCTCCAGCACCGCGCATCTCGAACTAAGTGGTTGGGTTTACGCTCGCCCAGAGTGGGATTGCCGTTTGCTCTGACCGGCGCTCTAGCGTCAGATCGGCGTGGCCCACGATTCCCGCCGCAACGCGCGTTTTGCCGCCATATCCGCTCGCGCATGGCGGCGATACCATTGACGAATTCGGTCTCGCCCACGGGCCGCATTTCAATGGGCCGACTATCGCGATACATAAAGCGCGCCTGCACAAGCACAGTAGTCACATGGTGCGCCCGATTGGAATCGAAACGCTCGAGATAAGTAACGGGAAGTTGGCCAGTGTCCACTAATCCAGGAGGACGACACAGTCCGACGGTCTGTGGTGGATAGGGCCTGATTCCTGTTGCGAAATCCCCTTCGCACCACCAAAGTCCAGAAGTCGCTCTAGAAAGTCCGCCCGATTAGTACCGAGAAACGCGCTTGGCTTCGCCAATTAATCGCGGGTTTTCTCGGCAACTGGGAGAAGTGGACCGGGATAGCCCCCGCCGGCCATGATAGCAATCCGGCTAGAGCTGCCTACCGGGCTCGGAGCCTTTTAGAATTGGCCGAAGGTCTGCTTTAAGGACTAACCCGAAAGCAAAGAGGCGGATGTACGCCTAATGTACTTCAGGGTTGAAACCAATGTTCTGCTCGCGGCTAAGTCCTTTTGTTGTGGTGGCAAGGGTGGAATTGAACCGCCGACGCCAGCCTTTTTTCGGCTGTTCTGGGTTGGGGCATTTTCCCCTTTATTTTAAATTAGTTACTGCCTTTTGGCGAACGCTTCGTGGGAAGCCCTATTAGGTCCCCAATCCCTTAAGTGATTGATTTTGAGTGGTGGCCAGGGACGGACTTGAACCGCCGACGCCAGCCTTTTCAGGGCTGCGCTCTACCAACTGAGCTACCTGGCCTTGGATCTTACGGTGAGTTCCTCCATTGTAACACCAGCGAATGTACGGAACTCAATTCTCTCCGCGGAGCCCGCGCGCGGTGCGCCGCCAGAACCACACCAGCACCATGCCAATCACGATCAGCCCCGCCGACAGTCCCATCCATAATCCCACGGCGCCCAGCGATTCGCGGAAACACAAGAACGCGCCCAGCGGTAAACCCACAATCCAATATCCGGCGAAATGGCACAGCATGGGTGTGCGCGTGTCACCCGCGCCGCGCAGGGCTCCCGTGGCGGTCACTTGTAATCCGTCGAAGAGTTGGAAGAACGCAGCGACGCGCAGCAACGGCGCGGCCCCGGCGATAATCGCGGCTTCGGGCGTGAACAGGCGTGCGATGGCTTGCGGGATGATCAGCATGGCCAGGGCTCCTAAAGACATCACGCCCGCTCCGAACGCTAGCGCCGTCCAGCCGGCTCGCGACGCGCCTTCCGGATCGCGTCTTCCAATGGCGTGCCCCACGCGCACGGCGGCGGCCGAGCTAATACCCAGCGGCATCATGAAGGTGGTCGAGACCACAGTTAGCGCGATCTGGTGTCCGGCGAGAATGGCGGAACTGAGTTTGCCGATCAGGATGGTCACTGTCGCGAACACCGAGGTTTCCAAACCGATCTGGCCAGCGGCAGGCAGGCCCAGTGCCAAGAGTCTGCCGATCCGCGGAAAGTCCGGCCGCCAGCTCACCACGAAGGCTTTCGGGTCGCGCCGCCAGATGATAAGAACCATGGCGACCAGCATGTAGACGCGCGAAACGCACGTAGACCAGCCAGCGCCCTCCGCGCCCATCGGCGGCGCGCCGAAATTGCCGAACACGAAGATCCAATTGCCGGCGGCATTCACTAGATTCGCTGTAATCAACGTAAGCAGAATCGGACGCACGACGCCGATCGACTGCAGATAACGCCGCAAGCAAAAAAACAACAGCAACGGGGGCGCACTCCAGTTCAACGCGCGAATATAAGGGGTGGTATCGCGCAGCACGCTTGCATTAATGCCAAAGCGCGCCATTGCCGGGACCATGAGCCACACAAAGCCCATCACGCCGGGAATCAAAAACAGCGCCAGCCAGATCCCGTTGATCAGCGAATGATGACAATCGTCCAGATCGCCCGCGCCGAAGGACTGCGAAACCAGCGTGTCGAGTCCCAACAAGAGCCCGCTAGCGAAAACCGCGATGGCATAGAACACTGAGGTGCCCAGGCTCACCGCGCCGATGGCTTCCGCGCTCACGCGGCCGACAAACATGGTGTCGACGATGCCCATCGCCATCCAGCCGAGCTCGGTGAGCACCAGCGGCGCGGCGAGAGAGAACATGGCGCGCAACTCGGATTCGCGTTGGGTCATGCGTCTTACTTGCCGATGCAGAAGGTGGAAAAAATTCGATTGAGAATATCATCCGCGGTGGTGGCACCGGTGATACCGTCAATGGGGCGCAGCGCCGCATACAAATCGAGCAGCAGCATTTCATGCGGGATGCCGAGCGCGGTGGCGGTTTTCGCCTGCTCTAAAGCCTGGGAAGTTTCTTGCAATAGTTGTTCGTGGCGCAGGCTGGTGATGAATCCGCCCTCCTGTTCCAGGCGGCCACGCGGAGCGACGGAGTCAATAATGGCGCGGCGCAGCGCCGTGAGCCCTTCACCAGTGAGCGCGGAAACGCGCAGTGCGGTGCCGGCATCTGCACGGGTTGGAAGATCGCACTTGTTTCCCGCGACCAAGTGCTTGCCCTGCTGCCGCGCTTTTTCGATCAACTGCAGGTCTGCTGCTTCGAGTGGCGTGGAAAGGTCCACCACCACCACAGTCAAGTCGGCATCGGCCATGGCCTGATAGCTACGCTCGATGCCCAGTTTTTCGACAACGTCCTGCCCTGCCCGGATGCCCGCTGTGTCGACAAACCGTACCGGGATCCCTTCGATCACCGCCGTCTCCGACACCAGATCGCGCGTGGTGCCGGGCACGTCCGTGACGATGGCGCGGTCTTGCTCCAGCAACCGGTTGAACAAACTGCTCTTGCCGACGTTGGGGCGTCCGACGATCGCCAGCGTGAATCCCTGGTGCACCAGCTTTCCGTAGGCAAAACTCGCAATCAGCGCGCGCACCGCGGCAAGCACCGGCTCGATCCGCCGCAGGATTTCTTCGGGCGGCGCCACGCTGATGTCGTCCTCGGCGAAATCGATTCCGGCTTCGAGCAGCGCGATCAATTCCAACAGTTGCTCTTTCACCGGCTTCAAGCGCAACGACACTGATCCGCCAATTTGCTGTGCGGCGATGCGGGCCTGGTAGAGCGTAGTGGCGTCGATTAAATCGCGAACCGCTTCGGCGCGCGGCAGGTCGATGCGGCCGTTGAGGTAAGCGCGCAGCGTGAATTCGCCGGGCTCGGCCAGGCGCGCTCCCCAGGCGCAGGCACGCTCCAGCGCATAACGCAGAACCACCGGAGAGCCGTGGCACGAAATCTCGATTACATCTTCAGCCGTGTAAGAACGCGGAGCCGCGAAGTAAGTGACTACAACCTGATCGACGGCATGGCCCCCTACGTCTGGAAGTTCTGCGAGAAACGCCGACCAAGGTTCCCATGCGGGTTCCGTTCCCGGAGGGAAGCGCAGCATCGCAGTAGCGATTACGCGCGCATCGCGCCCGGAAATACGCACGATGCCAATACCGCCGCGTCCCGGCGGCGTGGAGACCGCGGCAATCGTGTCGTTGAGGTTCACTTACCGGAAGTCACGGCGCGGACCGCGCGGACCACCGCGTGAAGGCGGACCACCGCGGCGATCGCCGTCGCGCCCACCCCGGCCACGATCGCGGAATCCCGGCCGGCCGCCGGTCGAATCCAATTCCGGACGCGGCTTGGGCGGGATCACCGGCTCCGGCAGAATCTTCATTTCCGCGGGCACGATCACCACTTGGCGGATGGGGCCTTCGCCCACGCTCTCGCTGCGCACATCGGTTTCATCGCGCAGGGACAAGTGCAGAATACGCCGCTCGCGGCTATTCATGGGGCTGAAGTGAAACGGCTGACGCGATTTTTTAACGCGCTCGCAGGCGGCTTGCGCGCTCATGCGCAGTTCTTCGATGCGCAGGATACGGCGATCGTTGGCATCGAAGCAAATCCGCGAATGCTCCTCGGGAGCCATCCCGATCGCTTCCATGGTCAACTGCTCCAGCGCCAGCAGCAGCTCGGCTTTGTTCGAGAGCAGCAGGTCGACGTCGGGGCCGGTGAAGCGCACCATTAAATCCGGGTTTTCAAAATCCGGATGCGGCGTCTCGCCCTCCGCCACGCTAAACGAGAGTTGAAATCCCGCTAGTTTAAAGACGTTCTTCAGGAATTCTTCAATGCGTGGTGCGTTTTCCGCGACCGTATATTTCTTTTGGGCCAAAATTTATTTCCTGCCCTTCTTAATAGGAACCGGCGCCGTCACTTCAGGCGCGGGCATGGTTTTATTCAACAGCCACTGCTGGATGATACCCACCACGTTGCCGGTTAACCAGTATAGTACCAGTCCGGCCGACGCGAAGTAGAACATATAACCGAACATCAGCGGCATAAACATCATCATTTTCGCTTGCGCGGGATCCACGCCCGGCTGCGGCGTCATCTTTTGCATCAGGAATTGCGTGGCCACCAGCAGCAGCGGCAGAATGTGAATCGCCAGCGATTCCGGCTGCGAGAGATCGCTCACCCACAACCAATGCGAGCCACGCATTTCGATGGCTACACCTAAGACTTTGTAGAATGCCCACAGGAAAGGAAGCTGCAACAGCATGGGCAGGCACCCGCCCACCGGATTCACGCCGTTTTTCTTGTACAAATCCATCACTTCCTGGTTCTGTTCGGTCTTGCGCGGGTCCTTCATGGAGATGCCTTTGTACTTGTCGTTGATGGCCTTAATCTGTGGCTGCAACGCCTGCATCTTTTTGGAAGACTTCATGCTGGTGATCTTCAGCGGGAACAGAAGCATGTTGATCGCCAGCGTGACCAACACAATCGCCCACCCGTAGTTGTGCACCAAATGATCCGAGGTCCAGTTGAGCACCAGGAACAGCGGCTTCGCGATCACGCCGAAGAAGCCCCAATCGACCACTTGCTCCAGCTTTGGATTTACCTTGCGGAGTAGGTCTGTGTCTTTGGGTCCGACGAATAGCGAAAGCGAGTTCAGGCCGTCGCCTCCCACGCCCACACCGACGCGTTTCTCGTCCTTGCCATCCACATTGGGAACGGCATCGGCAAAGGTGGTTTGTTCGACGGAAGGTTTGTCGCCCGGCAGGAATACTGCGGTAAAGTAGGCGTCTTCAATCCCTACAAAGGAGAACTGGCCGCTTGCCGAAACCGGACCGTTCTTGGCATCGCCGAACGACAGCGACTTGAGTTTGGTGTTGGGCAGGTCATAGTACAAGGCATGCTGAACCGACTCGGGATTGCGCACCGTGGAGTCGCCGAACCCGCCGCGCCAGGTGAGCTGGTGCGGAACGGCCGTGCCATTCTGCGTAACCTCGGAGGAGACGTTCACCAGATAACTTTTCTTCGTGAAGCGGAAAGATTTCTTGGTGAGCGCGCGGCCGTCGGAAAACTCAAAGGAGACTTCCAGCCCATCGCCGGAGCGCACGGCCTTGAACAGCGCCTTGTTGGGGTCGGTCGTCAGCGTCTGTCCCTTGACATCGATCGAGAAGGGGGCAGGAACGCGGTTGTGCCCCGGCTGATACACCAGTTCGAGCGGCTTGCCCGCGTGATCGCGATAATCCTTGAGAACCCAGCTCAGCACTGCCGCGCCGCGGTTTGAAAACACCACGTGATAAACATCGGTGTCCACCGGAACGATCTCTTCTGCGGACGCTTGCACGGCATCCAAGGTCTCGGCGGCCTTCTGTTTAGCAGTGGAAGGAATGACGGCTTCAGGTTTCTCGACCGCCGCCGGCGCCACCGGCTGCGCACTCTTGGCTGCGCCCGCTTTGGTGGCAGTGGGCGTGGGTGCCGGCTTGATGAAGTATTGGCTGACCAGCAGCACCAATCCCATCAGCACAAACGCGATCAGCAGCCGCACTTCCATGGACAATTCTTTTTTCATGTCGATTTCACATCCAGGGCGTTCCTACCGAACCGGATCGAATCCTCCCTGGTGAAATGGATGACAGCGTAGCAGGCGCCGTGTACCCAGCCACACCCCTCGCGCCACGCCGTGTTTCTCCACCGCCTGCATCATATATTCAGAGCAGGTCGGGTGGAACCGGCAGGCCGAGGGCAGGCATGGCGAGACCCATCGCTTATATAGACGTAAAACCCCCACCACTAAGATCCGCATTTTTGAATCACCTTCCCCAGAGCCCGCTCGATCTCTGGGAACGACGCGCCAAGGGCCGCGCGCCGCGGGTTGACCACAATATCCCACTGGCTTCCGATTTCGGAGCGATGCAGCCGGAAGGCTTCCCGAATGCGACGCTTGATGCGATTGCGCACCACAGATCCGCCGATCGCGCGCGGCACCGTGAGCCCCAGGCGGGCGGAGCTTCGCGCCGGGTCCGGACGCGCCAGGCAAAACGCTGCGAATAAAGGACCGGAGAGGCGGATACCGTTGTCATAGACGGCTCGGAATTCGGAGGAGCGCAGAATCCGCGAAGCCTGCGGAAGCCCCAGCGCGCCGCCGGAGGCGGGTTTAACTGGTGGCCTTGGCGTACCGGACGGCTCTCTCGTCGCTAACGGTCAGTTTGTGGCGGCCGCGCGCGCGGCGGCGGCTGAGCACGGCGCGTCCGTTCTTGGTCTTCATGCGCTCGCGGAACCCGTGTACTTTGGCGCGTTTACGATTATTCGGCTGAAATGTGCGTTTCGGCATCTTATTCCTTCTTAGACGCGCGCAACGCTACAGCGAAGGCGCAGGGGCTAGGAATCTAAAGTAAAAGTATAGCAGACAGTTGAGTACCATTGGACAAAGGTGTTGCGGACGCTCAGAATGAGGTCTACGCCGTGAAGAGCAGTTTTAGTCAGTTGGTGGCGAGCACGCTGCTCGTGGTGGGCGCGTTGTTCCCGATCGTCAACCCGCTGGGTGGCGCCCCCATCTTCC
>Ga0105239_10003836_pt1 | contig 18255 bp, 9 predicted proteins | sample KBSC44metaG_FD_92761 | JGI IMG/M metagenome (GOLD analysis project Ga0105239, IMG submission 92761) | Corn rhizosphere microbial communities from Kellogg Biological Station, Michigan, USA - KBS C4-4 metaG | ecosystem: Host-associated > Plants > Roots > Rhizosphere > Soil | place: Michigan, USA...
CAACATCCAATTCGGGCCACAACACCTGCCGTGCAAACTCCAGGTGCTGGAAGACTTTGGCAGCATTGGCAGTCGTGGTCGACATGACATACCGGCCTTGGGCCAGATGCGCGGTCGTACCGTCATCCATCACAAAACCGTCCTCCCGCAGCATCACTCCATAACGCAACCGGCCAGGGACCAATGTCGAAAAGGTGTTGATATAGACGCGATCCAGGAATGCCGCCGCGTCGGCCCCCTGAATCTCGATCTTTCCCAAGGTGGAAACGTCGCAGACTCCCACACCCCCTCGGGTCATCCGCACTTCGCGATTCACACTATCGAGCCATGTGGACTCGCCGGACTTTGGAAACCACTGGGCTCGCAGCCAGTCGCCCGTTTCAGCGAACACGGCTCCCTGCCCCTTCGCCCAAGCGTGCCCAGGCGTATAGCGACCAGGTCGGTAATGTTCAGCTCGCTGAGCCCCGGCAAAGGCGCCGAGCGCGACCGGGGTGTAGGGCGGCCGGAATACAGTTGTTCCAACCTCCGCGCTGGAACGCTGCAGTATTGCCGCCAGAACTGCGTGCCCGTTCAAGTTGGACAGTTTGCCTTGGTCGGTAGCCATTCCGAGCGTGGTGTAGCGCTTCACGAGCTCCGGCGAGCGGAAGCCTTCCCGTGCCGCCAGCTCAATGTCTTCCTGGGTGACGTCGTTCTGGAAGTCGATGAATGCCTTCCCGCGAAAGGCGGTCGAGACGGATAGACTCGCCGTCTGCGTATTTTCGGGATCCGTTTGAAACGCTCGTGCCTGGCGTCCTGTTGCGTCAAACCCCAGCTCGGCTGCCACTTCAGACCCGATCAACTGCCCCTGCTGAAGTGCGCCCTGCAGTGAAAATTCAGCGCCCGCAGCGCCGATGACGCGATGGATGCCTTGCAGATCTCCAGGTACAAAGGCATCGATGCGGTCAGACCACCTGGGTCTCGTACCCAAGTGAGTGGTGAGTGCGATGTTGGGAACCCAACCGCCCGACACGGCGACCAGATCCGTCCCGACTTCAATGGAGCGGCCATCCGCAGCTCGGATCGTGACGGATTGGACACGGCGAGCCCCCCAGGCATCGACAACTCGCGCTCCGGCATAAATCGGGATGGCCAACCGGTCCACCACATTCGCATATTCGGGATTCACGACATTGCGCGCATCCACAACGGCCGCGACTCGAACCCCACATGCGTGCAAGTCGCTGACTGTCTTCCAACCATCATCGGTCGTCGTAAAGACAACTGCCTGCCGACCGGGCATCACTGCATAACGATTGAGATAGGTGCGAACTGCGGAAGCCAGCATCACGCCCGGCTTATCGTTACCGCCGAACACGATGGGTCGTTCAATGGCACCCGATGCCAGAATTACGCGCTCGGCAACAATCTTCCACAGCCGCTGGCGTGGCTGATGGGGCGCGGGTTCAGATACATGATCCGACACTCGCTCGACGGCTCCATACGTTGCTCCGTCATAGACGCCAAATACAGTGGTCCGCTGGAGAATTCGCACGTCTTCGAACGACCGCAATTCATTCTCAGACTCGACGACCCACTCCACGCCAGTCAAATCGTCAATCTGACGACGATCGGAACACAATCTGCCGCCCAGCCTGAAATCCTCATCACACAAGATGACGCGCGCACCCGCCCGCGCTGCACTCAGAGCGGCCGCAATCCCTGCCGGGCCGCCCCCCACGATCAGCACATCGCAAAAGGCGTGGGTCTTCTCGTACTGGTCCGGATCAGGATCGAAGCTCGCTCTTCCCAGGCCGGCAGCGCGTCGAATGAACGGCTCGTAGACCTTTTCCCAAAACGCGGCCGGCCACATGAAGGTCTTGTAGTAGAAACCAGCTGGCAAAAAGCGTGAAACAACAGACGCCAGCGCGCCGAGGTCCCATCGCAGTGACGGAAAGCGATTCTGACTGGTTGCCCGCAAGCCTTCGAACAACTCCACGACCGTCGCCCGCGTATTGGGTTCGGTTCGCGCACCCTGCCGCAACTCCACGAGCGCATTGGGCTCCTCCGATCCTGCAGTGACAATGCCCCGAGGTCGGTGGTACTTGAACGACCGGCCGACGAGTGCCCGACCGGATGCCAACAGAGCCGAGGCCAACGTATCGCCGGCGTAGCCGAAATAACGACTGCCATCAAACTCAAATGACAGCGGGCGGTCCCGGTTGATCAGACCGCCTTGCGCCAATCTGTTAGGTTGGCCGTTCATGGAGCGACCCGTCGGTTCGCTGAACGCGCGGTCGCGATCACGTGCGTGCGTGTATCGCGGGAAACTATGAGCCAACTTCGGCAGCCGAAGCCGTGATACCAGTACTCCTCATGCTCTCCTGCCGGATTGGTACGCAAATATACCCAGTCAACAAATTGAGACTCAGCGTCCGCTGCGCGCGGATCGGGACGCGGCGCAGTCACGGCACCCAGGTACGAGAACTCACTCAGGTCTCGGAGGCCGCAGAAGGGGCAAGGTATACGCATGGTTAGTGCAGGTTCGGCTGAGCGCCGACCCCTTTTTCATCGATCAGTGCGCCAGTCGAGAATCGATCCAGTCGATACGCAGCGGCTGTCTCGTGCAATTGATCGGTTGCCAACAGATGGGCAAAACACGAGCCGGAGGCCGGTGTGGCTTTGAATCCGCCATAACACCAGCCCGCGTTCAGATACAGTCCCGCGCGCGCCGTTCGGTCAATGATGGGAGATCCGTCCATGGACATATCCATGATTCCACCCCAGGACCTGAGCATACGAATGCGCCCCAGTGCGGGAATCAGCGCGATCCCGGATTCGCAGACATCCTCCACCGTTGGCAGGTTTCCACGCTGGGCGTACGAGTTGTAACCATCTATATCACCACCAAAAACGAGACCGCCTTTGTCCGATTGGCTGACATAGAAATGCCCGGCTCCGAAGGTGGCGACACACGGGAAGAACGGTTTGAGCCCTTCGGTTACAAAAGCCTGGAGCACGTGGCTCTCGATGGGCAGTCGCAGGCCTGCCAGGGCCGCGACCTTGCAAGTATTGCCGGCCACCGCCATTGCGATCTTCGGCGCACGGATTGCACCCCGTGTGGTCTCGACACCTGCAATGTGGCCACCGGATTCCGTAAACCCAATGACTTCGCAGTTTTGAATGATGTCCACTCCCAATGCACTGGCGGCACGCGCGTAACCCCAAACGACGGCATCGTGGCGGGCAGTTCCGCCTCTGGCTTGCAATAAGCCCCCTTGAACCGGGAATCGCGCATTGTCGAAATCGAGCATCGGCAGCAGGCGCCGAAGTCGATCTCGATCGAGAAGTTCGGCATCAATGCCGTGAAGCCGCATCGCATTACCGCGGCGGGCATAGGCGTCGCGTTGCGCATCCGTATGGAATGTGTTGATGATGCCGCGTTGGCTCACCATCACGTTGTAGTTGAGCTCGCGTTCGAGTGATTCCCAATGCCGCATCGCGAGCTCATAGAACGGAATGTTTCCGGGCTGCAGATAGTTCGAGCGTATGATGGTCGTGTTTCGCCCGGCATTTCCGGATCCGATATGGTTCTTTTCCAACACGGCCACGCGGGTGATTCCATGTTGTTTGGCGAGGTAATACGCCGTAGCCAAACCATGCCCGCCGCCGCCGATGATGATGACGTCGTAGGCATCCTTGGGTGCCGCATCACGCCAGGCCGGCTGCCAGCCACGATGTCTGCGAAGACCTTCGCGTATCAAAGACAACAGCGAATAGCGCATGAGTCTCTTTGTATTCGTGCATCGATGTTGGGGTAGGATGTTAAAGATCCGCTTCCACGACCCGTTGTCATTTCGCGCCATGCTCTATACATTTCGCGCTCTCGAGAGCTTCGGAAGATCAGCCATGGCCCACCACACGCCAGAACCCTCGGCGCCGATCGAATGTGTCGGCTTCCTGTTGATACCGGGGTTCTCGCTGATGTCCTATTCGGCAGCGGTTGAGCCACTTCGGGCGGCGAATGTGTTGGCTGGCAAGTCTCTTTATCAGTGGTTCCACGTGACGCCCGATGACAACCCCGCCGCGGCCTCAAACGGGGCGGCCATCGTTCCGGATTGCAAACTGGGTTCGCGCCACCCGGACCTGGATCTGATGATCGTCTGTGCGGCTGGAAACCCTGCCAGCTTCAAGGACGCACGCACCCTGAAGTGGCTGCGGGAGTTGGCCAGGGAAGGCGTAACCATCGGGGGAGTTTCAGGAGCTCCCTATATCCTCGCCCGCGCCGGACTTCTCACCGGACGACGCTGCACAATCCACTGGGAGCATGCGGCTGCTTTCCAGGAGGCTTTTCCGCACATCGAGCTCACCCGCTCCCTGTTTGAGCTCGACGGCGATCGGTTTACCTGTTCGGGTGGGATAGCCGGACTCGACATGATGATCTCACTCATCACGCGCGACCAGGGGTATGCATTGGGAGCAGCGGTCGGCGACTGGTTTCTGCACACTCACCTGCGAGAGGGGGCCGGTCCCCAGCGAATGGATTTGAAACTTCGACTCGGTGTCGGTGACGAAGCCCTGCTGCGCGCCCTGAAAGCCATGGAGACCCACCTCGAAGCGCCGTTGAGCCGCCGTCATCTTGCTGACATCGCCTGCGTGTCGGTGCGGCAACTGGAACGGAAGTTTCGCAGACAGCTCGGGCGTGGAATGCACCAGCATTACCTCGGACTAAGATTGCTGCGCGCCAGGCAACTTTTGAAGCAATCGCAACTGAGCGTGTTGCAGATCGGCGTCGCAACGGGCTTTGCATCCCCCAGCCAGTTCTCGCGGACGTTCAAGCGGGTGATCGGAACTGCGCCGCAGGAATTCAGGACTCGAAGGGTGGATCAAAACCGTGCGCCCGAGGCATGGGCGAGTTGAGCGCCAGCTTCGTAAATGGCGCCCTTCAATGCACGCAGCGACGCTGGGCGCACGGACGTTCGAGGAACGGCGAGGGAGTCGATGTCAGTCTCACCGAGCGTCAGGCGAGCGAGATCGCGCCCAAAGCTGGTGCCTGGGGCGATGCCACGCCCGTTATAGCCGCTAATGGAGACGACGTTCCGACCAAGCTCGTGAAGGCGCGGTAGCGCGTTATCCGTCATGCCAATCGTCCCGTACCAGGCGTGTTCGAAATTGACAGTGCCTAGCGCCGGAAACAAACGCGCAAGCTCTCTCCGCGCCCATTGCGCGTGAACGCGGGCACCGCCGCGACACAGCGCGCCCACGCTACCGAATATGAGCCGACCTTGCTGATCGAGGCGGAACGACGACAAGATTGACTTGGTGTCCCAAGCTCCCTGGCGCTCCGGGAGGATGCGTGCCAGGAGTCGAGGCGGCAACGGCGCCGTCGCCAGATTGAAATAGGGAAGCGGCACCTGCTCTGCGCTGAGCGCCTTCCATGGGCCCGTCGAATAGACGTCGGTAGCGACGATGACTCGGGGCGCCTCGACGCTGCCGTCCGGCGTCCTGATCCGCCAGACCTCGCCGAGATCCTCACACAGGACCACCGGCGATCGAGCATGGATCCGGGCACCGTGACGTATCGCGGCCCGCGCGAGACCGCGGACATAAGCGAGTGGCTGGATCGTGCCCGCACGGGGATCGAGGAGGACCGATGCAAATGCCTCACTTCCGGTCAATCGCGCCGCGTCGGTGCCCTCGATCAATTCAACAGCAACGCCTCGGCGGCGCCATTGGCTCGCTCGTTCGGCGAGATCACTGGCGCCATGGCGGTCTGCAGCGCAATGCAGGGTGCCCGCTCGGATCGCTTCGCAATCGATGTCATGGCGAGAAATCAGGTCAAAGACCAGTGCGGGCGCCTCCCCGAGTTGCTTCAGAAGGCGTTCGCCTCGTTCCACGCCGATTGCAGCGGGGACAGCCTCTGGCCTGACCCATAGACCGGCATTGACCAACCCAACATTACGGCCAGCGCCCCCGAACCCGATCTCGAAAGCTTCCAGGACAATCGGCTTGGCGCTCGAGAGCGCCATATGCAGAGCCGCCGAGCAACCGGTGTAGCCTGCGCCTACAATCACCGCATCCGCAGTCGTCCGACCGGACAACGGGAGCACACTCGGGCCCGGAGGGGCCGACGCATGCCACAAACCATGGCTGCGCCCTCCGCTATTCATCCGTCCTGACCTTCCACACAAACAGATGTGTGAGCTGTGAGATACGCCTCAGAAAAGATACACAGCTCCGGAATCAGCAACAGAGTCGTTGCTCGGGTTGTTGTTGTCATCAATCTTCTTGCCATTGCCGTCTTCGCCATTCGCACCGACTACCATCGTATTACCGTCGTTACTCAGGCCGACCGCGATACCAAAGCGATCTCCCGCGCCGGCGACGATGGCCTTGACGTAGTGCGCGACGGCTGTGGACCAGTCCGAACCAGGCTGACGAACCAGCACGTCCACAGAACCGGCCCCTGAAAGCGTTAGTGGCGCGTCCGCGGCACCGTCAACGCCTATCTCACTGGCAGACTCACCAGGCGAACCTACGGCGAGGATCGTTCCATCGCCGTTCAGAGCAAGAGAGCTGCCGAACTGCGCGCCGCCGTGCTGATGTAATGCCGTGACACTCTCCAGGTGGATGGCTGGCGGTGAGAGCGAGGTGTACAAAACCACTGCCCCGATATCCATCGTCGCGTTGTTCACATTGTCCGCCTGCGGCGCGCCTACTGCGAACACGGTGCCATCTGCACTCACGGCGACTGCCGCGCCACACTGATCCCCCCCCAAACAAGTTGAGGGCAACAACGTTCCCAAATCCCAGTTTGGAGTCGCGCCACCATCCTCCCTTCTGAAGCGATAGCCCGCGCCCGAATCGGCGGCAGCGACGTCCTTCGAAGGTGCACCGACGATGATGATCGAACCGTTACGGCTCACTGCCACGGAGCTGCCAAAGAGATCCCCGTTCGCGACTGCCGTGGCTTTCAAAATGTGGGGTGCCAGAGTCCAGGTTCCCGCGTTGGCATAGTACACATACGCCGCGCCGGAATCGGGCACAGTGTTCAGCACAGTTCCCATATCGGGACGGTCCTGGCGAGGAGCTCCAATCACGAGAACTGTGTCTTTCAATGCGACGGCAGTGCCGAATTCGTCGCCAGCTTCGGCATCGACCGCTTTGACATACACCGGCGTGGGGGACCATGCATTGCCGACCCGCGAATACACGAACACACCACCGGAATGAGGCGCGTCGACGTTCGGCGCAGCCGGATACGTTCCGACGCCTGTTTGCTTATTGCTGTCGGAAGGCGCGCCGACGACGAGCATATTGCCGTCCTCGCTGAGCGCCACGGAGGCACCGAAATGCATGGCCTGAGCGGACGGCGCCTGAATCTTCAGGGGATTCGGCGCGAGCGGTGGGCCGGAAATGGGTGCCAGGTAGACATAAACGCTGCCGGCTTCCGAATTCTCGAAAGGGGCGCCGATGGCTACGGTCTTGCCGTCGGCACTCACCGAAACAGCGCTCCCGAACTGTGCTCCATTGCTGGTATCGGACGCCTTGATATAGTCCGTTGCCAACACGGAGAAAAGACGATTTTCGCTGACGATGTTGGAAGGCGTGCAGCCTCCCGAGTTGCAGGAATCGATCCGATACTCAGGTACGGTACCGGCCCACGGATACAGGTGCACCGGAATGTCGACCTTCGTCGTGGTGACGTCCGGAGCCAGATTCGCGCCCAACTGCACGAATTCGTCGCTGGGGCTCGCGCGTCGCATGAGCTTGTATGACGTGGCATTGGGCAGGGATGGCGTCCACAGGAAGCTCAATTTCTTCACTGTGGCGCCCGCGACCAGAATTGCCGCGCCAGGCTCGTCGTTGTCGTGGATGGTGATGGTCGCGGTCCTGTTTTCAGGACTCGGCAGTGTTGCTCCGCCCATCGGATCGGATAGCGTCACCGCGAATGTCTCGTCCGGCTCGCCCAGTGTATCGTTGGTGATGGGAACCATCACCAGTTTTGCCGTGGCATCTCCGTTTTCGAAGCTGACACGGGTAGTGATCGCCGTGTAGTCCAGACCCGCCGTTGCGGTCCCATCCGCCGACGTCACATCAACGCTGACAATGCCACTCGTGCCGCCAATGCGCTCGACGGTCAGGATTGCACTGGCCGCAGCGCCTTCACCGACCGCCAACGTGGCGTTGGAAAAGCGGAACTGGCCAGGCGAGCCACCACCACCACCACCACCTCCTCCTCCTCCGTCGCCGCCTCCCACATCGTTACCGGAGCCACCCCCGCCACCGCACGCGCTGAGCGCCAGAGTCGCCACCAGCAGTAGGGCCAGCACACCGCCGGGACGGGTACGGCGAGAGACAAGGAAGAAATGATCGAGAGGACAATGCGAGCGCGATTCGTTTGACAGCACAACCGGTATCCATGTCTCTTGGAGAACCACGTTCGGCTCACCATCCTGACAAATACGCATCGGAATCTCGGTGTCTAACCCGCCACGCGCCGACTTAAGTCGGTTATTACGTTGCCTGGAAATTGCCGGCGCTTCTAAAGCGTGTTCTTGATGATCTCACCGTTACGCATGATCAGATCCAGATTTCGGCCGTCGGCAGCCAGGAGGCTGATATCCGTCAGAGGGTCGCCGTTCACGACAATCAGGTCGGCGAAGGCGTCCGCGGCCACGCAACCCAGTTTGCCATCCTGCATCAAAATCTGAGCGGCGGTCGATGTTGCCTGGCGAAGTATCTCGATCGGCGAGAAGACCTCACTGCGGATCGTGAACTCGCGACATTGTTGGTTATACGTCGACCCGAGCAGATCAGTGCCAAAGCCCATCTTCACGCCAGCGGATCGCATGTGATCGAGGCCGCGCAGTGCACCTTCGAACGCAACGGCCAGCTTCTCCTGGCTTTCCTTCGGAAAACCGAGCTTGGCGCCGAGCTCGGTAAGCGCAAACGCCACCGCCATTGTCGGCACGACAAATGCTTCGCGTTCGGCGACGAACGCCGCGGTGTCAGCGTCGATAAGCGTTCCGTGCTCGATAACCCGGACGCCGAATTCAACAGATCGACGCACACCGCCCGCTGGATGACAGTGCGATGAAACATAGGATCGCCGCTCGGCGCATTCGCCAACGATCGCGCGTATCTCATCTTCGCGATACTGGTTCATCCAGATCGGATCGAGCGGCGAAGCAACCCCGCCCGAGCCCATGATCTTGATGCAATGTGCGCCCCGACGCAGTTCTGCGCGTGCCGCCTTCAGACATTCGTCGACACCGTCCGCTATGACCGCGAAGGTGTTGACGTTGCCGCATGAACAGAAGGCATGATCGTGGGTGCTGACGTGCACCGGGCGCATGTCGCCATGTCCTCCCGTCATTGAGAGGATTTTCCCAGCATAAAAGAACCGCGGACCACGAATCAGGCCGGCGCGTAAGGCTTGCGACAAGCTCCAGTCGCCGCCGCCGATATCGCGGACGGTAGTGAATCCGCAATCGAGAGCGTGGCCCAGCATCCGCACGGCATGGGCAGTACGGAACGCCGATCCGTTGTTCTCGACGACCGCGACGTTTACGTCCGCAAAATAGGCATGTATGTGCAAATCGATGAGGCCGGGCATCAAAGTCTTGCCGGCAACGTCAATTCGTTGCGCATTGGGTGCGGAAATGGGTTTGTCGGAAGCGTCGCGGATCACCCCGTCTTCGACGAGAACCGACCTGCCTTCAGGACAATCGGAGTTGAAACCATCGAAGATTCGGGCGTTGTAAAAAAGAACCTGGGCCATCGTCAGGCGAATATCTTACCGGGGTTCATGATACCCCTCGGATCGAGGGTCTTCTTGACTGAGCGCATCAACTCCACGGCATCGCCCAGTTCCTCGAGCAACCACTCCTGCTTGCCGAGGCCGATCCCATGCTCGCCCGTGCACGTGCCGTCCATGTCGAGCGCGCGCCGGACCAGGCGAGCGTTGAGTGATTTCACTTCGGCCAACTCCTCAGGCGAGTTGGGGTCGATCGAGAAGACCACATGGAAATTGCCGTCGCCAACATGCCCGAGGATGGTCGCGGGCACTGTTGATGCCTTTAGCTCTGTCTTGGTTTCCTCGATGCATTGGGCGAGCCGGCTCATCGGCACGCAGACGTCAGTTGCCCAACCGATCGCACCCGGCCGCAGGTTGACCGCCGCGTAATAGGCCTCGTGTCGCGCCTTCCACAGCCGCGACCTTTCCTCCGGCAGATTGGCCCATTTGAATTCGCCGCCGCCGTTCGCGTTGGCAAGTTCGCGGACGGCCTCCACCTGCTCAGCGACGTAGCGCGCAGATCCGTGGAATTCGAAGAACAGAGTGGTGAGCTCGGGCAGATCCATCTTGGACCAGCGATTGACAGCGCGGATCTGCATGTCGTCCAAAATCTCGACGCGTGCAAGCGGAACGCCGAGCTGCATCGATTGCACGACAGTGTCGACCGCGCCTCCGATTGTCTCGAAGCTGCAGATCGCACAAGCAATCGCTTCGGGAATTGCGTGCAAGCGAAGAGTGATCTCCGTGATGATCCCGAGCGTTCCTTCCGAACCGACAAACAAGCGTGTTAGATCGTAACCGGCGGACGATTTGCGCGCGCGGCGGCTGGTGAGCACCACCCGTCCGTCTGCCGTCACAACTTTGAGCGCCAGTACGGCCTCGCGCATCGTGCCGTAGCGGACTGCATTAGTGCCGGACGCTCGGGTCGAAGCCATACCGCCGATCGTCGCGTTGGCCCCCGGGTCGATTGGGAAGAACAGGCCTTGATCGCGAAGATATTGGTTGAGCTGCTCGCGGCGCACACCGGCTTCGACGGTGCAGTCGAAATCATCCTGGTTGACGGCAAGGATGCGCGTCATTCGGGAGAGGTCGAGCGACACCCCACCCCTCACCGCTAGTGCATTGCCTTCGACCGAAGTGCCGGCGCCGAAGGGTACGACCGGAACGCCAAATTCGGCGCACAGCACGACTGCGGCAACAACATCGTCGGTACTTTCCGCGAACAGCACTCCATCCGGCGGCATGGGCGCGAAGTGCGTTTCGCTCCTGCCATGTTCCAGCCGGACCGCCTCACCGAGCTGCAGGCGATCTCCCAATACTTGGCGGAGCCGGTCGACGAATCCGACGGGTAGTGATCGACTGGCGTGCGCGTCCGGCGCGTTCATAGCCGGTTGTCCTCCGCTCCCGCCTCCAGGGCGAAATCCAAAGCTGCGCATACCGCTGCCACCTGCGCACGCGTACATTCGTCAGGTGTGATGTACGCGGCGTCTGGATATACCTCAGTCGTCGTGGTGAAAGGCGCTCCGGTAATGGATGCACACAGCGCAAGCTCAGCCACCGGATAGTCGATGACGCCATGCGCGATAACGGGCGATCCGATGATCTCTCCTTTCGCATCCGGCGAGGCTATGTGGGTTACCTTCTGTACGGCGGAGATGATCGCCCGCTGGAAGTTGAGCTGCAGGTTGTTTTCATCGGCAACCAGATAGAAACCGTGGGGTACATGGCCCGGTTCGAAGGCTTTCCCGTCGCGAGCACTCAGAGCGGGTCGAAACTCGCTCTCATCACTGTCGGTCGTTTCGTGCAGATCAATGTGCAGAAGATATCGATCTGACACCGAGTGCACGAGATCCATCAATGCCGTGGACTCGAGCGCTGGACCTCCGACCCGGAAATTGCGGTTTGGATCCACGGCATTGTAGTTCCAACGATTGATCCGCTCGTACGCCCAGGGACTCACACAGGGAACACCCAAGAAATTCACTTTTCTGGAATAAGCATCCGCGTGCTGCTCGAGAAACTCGAGAGCGCCTGAAACGCCACTGGTTTCGTAGCCATGCACGCCTCCTGTTATCAAGGCAGTCGGTAGAGAGGTGTCCATAAAGCGGCTACGCAGCCCGTAGAGAGTGTAAACGTCGTTTTCATACTCGAGTTGGCCATAAGCGATTTTTTCAAATCGATCGCTGAGTACCCTCACGCGCTGGACAACATCTTTCTCATAACTGCGACGGCGAGATTGCCGAGCGCGCCATTGACCGCGTTCCTGTTCTCCCCATGGGCGTCCAGTCAGGCCGATGGGATAGAAACCAACAGGGGTTATTGAATTATCGCCCATCGTCATGCAGCCGCAGCGACCTTCGCGTCGGCAATCCAATCGTCGATCAGCAGTTCGAGCACCGGCAGCGTCACGGCCCCTGCCGCCATCAGCGCGTCATGGAAGTCGCGAATACGAAAATCCTCACCGAGTGCCGCTTCCGCGCGAGCCCGAAGACTGCGAAACCTGAGGTTGCCCAGTTGGTAAGCGAGCGCCTGGCCCGGCATGCCGATGTACCGGTCCACTTCCGCTGTCAGGGTTTCGAGCGGCATTGCCATGTTCTCGCGGAAGAAGGCGATCGCCTGATCGCGACTCCACCCCTTCGAGTGTATACCGGTATCGAGCACCAGCCGCACCGCGCGCCACATCTCCATTTCGAGGCGGCCGTAACGCTTCTCGGGCGTATCATAAAAATTCATATCCTCGCCCAAGGCCTCGCAGTAGAGCGCCCAGCCTTCGAGGCACGCGGCATACTTCAGCGCACCGAAGCGCCGGAAGTCGGGCAACTGGTCCATCTCCTGGATCAGCGCGAGATGCATGAGATGTCCTGGCCAAGCCTCGTGCAAGGCCAAAGGAAGGTGCATGTAACGCGGGCACTTGCCGGGAATCGACGTGACCCACTGGACGCCGGCCGCGCTGCAGTCGGCCGGGTTGGGCTGCGCATAGGCCGGCGGCATCTTGTCGGCGACGGCCTCAGGGATGCTGCTCACGCCGTAAGTCGTGCGGGGTGTACGGCCGAAAAATTCCGGGATCCGCGCGTCGATCCGCTTGGACAGTATCTCGAACTGCTCGCGCAACGCATCGGCGCTTTCGGCAAACTGTTGGTTGTCGGTCAGCAGGCGACAGCGAAAACCGTCGATGTCACCGGGATAGCCTGCATCCTTCGCCACGACGAGCATCTCCTGTGAGATGCGACTCACTTCGGCAAGACCCAAAGCGTGGATGTCAGCTATGGGTAGATCTACGGTGGTGTATTGGTTGATGTTGTAGCGGTAGAAATGCTCGCCATCCACATCGTCGGTGCAGGCGAGGCTATCGCGCGCGTTAGGCAGCACCACAGTCTCGAGAAAGCTCGCATAAGCCAGGAACGCGGGTTTCACTACATGCTCGACCAGCTCGTGTCCTTCTCTGGCCAGGGCAGCCATTGCGCCGCCCCTACTCTCGATTCGCGCGAGCGGTCCATAGAACGCGTTGGCTTCGACCGCCATCGACACCTGACCGCGAACCTGATCGATGGCGCGCTCGACGACGAGACGCGGATACGACATGCCGGCAGCGACACCTTTCGCCAGGCTCTCCTGGACAGTCCCGAACGACGCAGGCGTGGCAACGAGCCGCGCCAGATAACGTCGCGCGTCGGTCACTGTCGCCAGCGCTGTTGAATTGGCCCAATAGATCAGTGTGAACTCGGGACCGAGGGGATAGAGCACAGGACGCAGATGCGCACGGCTTTCGAGCAGTTCGACTAGTAAGCGGAGCTCGTGATTGAGCAGTCCATGCGTAGCGCGATCCTGTACGCTCAGCGGCACCGAATTGATCGATGCCAGCTCGGCCAGCGCCTTCTGCGCCCACGCCGCGCGCCGCTCAAAGTCGGCAGGCGCCTCACGCAGCAGTTGATCGGCTTCGGTGGGAACTCCGGCGGCGATTGCGGTGATCGGTGACTCCTCACACTGAAACGTCCAATAGCGCGCGGCCAGATCAGCCAGGGCATCAGCCAGGGCAGTAGAAGTTTGCATCGCGTATTTTCCTCGAAAGGCGCCGGCCGTCAGGCCGCAACGGCCGCGCCAGTGCGGCGCGGGTCGGCACAGGCGCTGGCGAGCCCGTCCGCGGCGATATGGACGCCTTCGTAGCTCCCCTTGTGGTAGTTCCATGGGTTGACCAACTCCATCTTCAACCCACGCTCCCGTACTTCCGCGTGAATTTGCGGCGTGCCGCAATCGACCTCCAGTGAGAAGGCATCGGGAGCGAGGCTGTCCGGACCATATGTTGGGCCGCCGATCCGTGGCTGGTGGACCGAGGTCTCGATGTCCATACCGAAGTCCAGGATGTTGAGTGCATTGGTCACGCAGTTCGGGATCAAACCCACACTTGGCGAGCCGGCGGCGAGCACCGGTGTCCCGTCCGCGTTGAAGATGATGTGCGGCGCGACATAACAGGTGCCGCGATCCCCCGGCTTCGGCATCGTGCGGAAGAAGTGCACGCCGCCGGCCCACAGGTTCATGCCGTCCACAATCAACCCATTCGACCAGGCGCTCGACATTACCGAGTGAAGAACGGTGGCGATGTTGCCGTATCGATCTACTACGGTCAGGTGGTTTGATCCTGGATAGGGCACTCGAGCCGGATCCAGCCGCTTCGGCTCGCGCATCCTCATCAGTTCGAAGCGCATCGCGGCATAGTCCTTGGAGAGGATGGTCCCCAGTGGCAGAGGCCAGCTATTGGGATCGCCCTGCGCGGCGCCGTCGGCGAACACCTCGAGGCAGAAGCGGGCCAGCCAGTACATCGAGTCGGCGCTGTTGGTCGGCATGCCCCACTCTTTCAGCGGGATGTGCTCGACCAGGTTCAGGATCTCAATGATGTGAGTGCCGCCATTGTCGGGCGGCGGCGAACCGGCAATCCTGAAGTCGCGATAGCGGCCCCAGGCGGGGTCCATCCAACGGACTTCGTAACGGTCGAAATCCTCCATCGTCAGGACACCGCCCGCGCGCTTCACGGTATCAACCACCTTCTGCGTAAAGGCGGAGCGGTAGAAATAGTCGACGCCGTCCGTTGCCATCCGCTCCAGTGTCTCAGCCAGCGCGTGGTTGACTAACTGCTCGCCGGGGCCGCGTAGACAGTTGTCGCGGAAATAGATGCGGCGGCCCTCCTCGGTCCGACCGATCTTGGCGACCTGCTCGAACATCATGCCGTACAGGAACGGGTAGATCGGGAAACCGGTGCGAGCGAGCTCGATGGCGGGCGCCGCCAGAGTCTCTCGCGATCTGCTCCCATACCGGGTGCGCGATGCCTCCCAGGCGGCCCAGAAGCCGGGCACCGCCACGCTGCGACCGGTGGCCACGTCCGCTGCCGAGAATCCCGGTAGGCCGGCGAGCGGCGCATTCATTGATCCGTTGATGTACTGCGTGGCGCCAGTCGCCTTATCGTAATGCATCATACTCAGCACGCCGAACGCCGTTGTCATGTGCGGCTCGACGACGGTTTGCGCGAGCGACGCGGCGAGCGCGGCGTCCACGGCATTGCCGCCGTCGCGAAGCACGTTAACCGCAACGCGCGAGACGATCGGGTGCGACGAAACCACAATCCCGTCGCGTCCCGACGCCTTCTGCTTGCGCCCGAATACCGCCGCTTGGGTAAGCTGTGCGATTTCGTCACGATCAAACATCACTTCATTCTCCTCAGACGAGCCCCAGGTACTCAGCGAAGAACGCCAGGACTTCCGCCGACTGACGTGTTTGATCGTCCTTGCCGACCGTGCCGTGCCCCGCATCGGCGCGCACCCGCAGCAGGATTGGCAGCGTACCGGTGCTCGCCTGTTGCATCCGGGCCGCCAGCTTGCGCCCGTGCCATGGCGGGCAACGCGGGTCATTCGCCCCGCAATCGATCAGCATCGCCGGATAGGTGGCGCCGTCTTCGACGTTCTGGTACGGCGACCAGCCTTGGAGTAGCCGCGCCATGGCCGGGTCGGACGGATCCCCATAGTCTAGCGTCGCTGCCATGGTAAACGGATCGCGTACCCGCCCGAGCAGGTCGGTGATCGGCGCCTCCGGTGAACTGGCATGGAACAGGTCGGGTCGTTGGACCGCCGCGACCGCCGCCATCACTCCGCCGTTCGATCCGCCGGTGACACCTAACTGCAGCGGTGTCGTGATGCCCCGCTCGATCAAGTCTTCCGCGATCGCGTAAACGTCGTTAAACGTGTTCTGCTTGTGTTCGAGGCGGCCCTGTTGCCACCACCGCGAGCCGAACTCGCCGCCTCCGCGCAAATGACTGAGCACCAACACGCCGCCAGCCTCGATCCACGCCGCCCACCTGCTGCCGAACCAACCGGGCAACACCGCGACATTAAAGCCACCATAGCCGATGATGACGGTCGGCTGCGGCCGCGACAGATCGACATCGCGGTGCGTTACCACGTGATAAACAACTTCCGCGCCATCTTTGCTGAGCGTCTTGCAGTCCAGTACGCGCGCGTCGAGCGTCCACTCCGGCGCCGTGAATTGCGTCAGTTCGCGGGCCCTCACATTCGCCGCGCAATATACGGGCGATGTTGTGGGCGTCGCGAACAGGAAGTCGATCTGGTCGCCCCGGCCACGCACCATGGTGTTGGTGACGTTGAAGAACGAAAAGAAGCTGCCGGTGCGGTTCACCAGCCCCCTGCCCGGTAGCTCGATCTCGCCTTCGAGGCTTCCGTAACTGTTGAAGACGCGAAGCCGCGAATAGGTGTCGAGAAAATCGAGGACGACCGCGCGATCGCCGACCGAGAGGAGATTGGCGAGGACGGCGGCGGACGGCGGGATGACTTCCTGCCACGTCTGCCTTCGGGTCGGGGTGGCGAGCGGGATTGAAACCAACCGCCCGCCGGAAGCACCGTCGTCGGTGATCGCGAAGAAACGATCCCCGACAATGTCGCCCCGGAAAATGCCCTTCAAGTCCTTCAGGAACGGCTTCCAACACCCGGTTTCCCGCGTGTCGAGGATAAATTCCGGCCGGGGCGCAAGATGGTTGACAAACAGCAGGACGTGGCGGCGATCCGCAGCTACCACCGGCCGCACGTAGAAATGACTGGGCTCGACCGGCTCCAGCATGGCTTCCGTCGGCCGATCGACCATCACCCGGAACAAAGTCCTACCGGCCCTGATATCCGCCGGGTCCATGCTCATGTAGAAGAAGCCGCTGTCGTCCGGCAGCCAGGTGAACGTGCCGAGCCGCTCGCTCGGCAACCCCTGCGACAGCACTTTGCCAGTCTCAACCTCGACGAGTTGGACGACCGGCTTCTCGCGCCCGCCAGCGGTATAGGCGACGATTGCCATACTGCCGCTGTTAGAGAGAGCGTATCCGGCCATTTGCAACGGCTCGTCGACGCGCATCGAATTCAGATCGACGACGCGCCGCCCCGGCCCGGTCGGCGTGTCAGAAAGTTCGACCACCTCGAGGTCCTGGTCGTCGGGGATGAAGCGGCGGATGTAGCGGTCGCCGGCGAACATGGGGAGGATGACATCCTCCGATGCCCCCATCGACTGCAGCTTGGAGAGAAACTCCTCGTATCTCGGCAGGTTCGTGAGATGGGTGCGGGCAAGTTGGTCCTGCGCGGTCTGCCACCTGATTACATTGTTGTCCGCATCTTCTTCGAGCCAACGAAACGGATCCTCATAACGAACCGCACCGGCTCCAAATTCGACTGCTTCCGGACGGGACTCGACAGGCGGGTAGGTGTTGGAATCGATCAAACCCGGACCCCCTTTTCGGGCTCCAGCGCGTCCGCCCATACCGCACGCACGCCTTCGGAGATAACATCGGCGATCACTGAACTGTGGTCCTTGCCGGGGAAGATCCGCGTGGTGACCTCGAGCGACGGGTACTGGCGCAGCAACAGCGTCTCGGCCATCAAAATGGGAGCGCTGACGATGCCCCAAGCAGCCAGGCTGAGCTTGCCGATCTCTTGCTCGCCTGCGCCGAAAAACACATCCGCGCTCAGGTCGGTGTGGGTCGCCGCGTACTCGGCCTCGAGCCGGAAGGAAGCCCGGTCCGCCGCGTTGCTGGAGGGACTGCCAATGATGTAGCGGCGAAACGCACCGGGTCTGGCGAACAAAGCGTAGCTCGCGAACATACCCCCACCGGAATGGCCCATCAGGCCATGGTCCGCGCTCATGCGATATGTCTGTGCCAGGGTCGGTCTGACCTCGTCGACGAGGAAGGCCAACAGATCATCGGCTTTCTGCAGGCCGCCATCCGGCACGCCGAGCTTACGAAAATATTCGCCGCCCGGTCCATCAAACAGAATGCTTCGACCAGGCGGCGTGAAATCAATCGCCCTTCGACGGCCGAACTCTGCAGCTCCCGCGTCGCTGGAACAGCCCACGCCCACGATGATCATCTCCGGCGCCAGGCCGCCGATGACGAGAGTGTTGAGTAAGCCAACCGCGAGGTGCAGCAGAAACGGTCCATC
>Ga0105239_10003838_pt1 | contig 18249 bp, 14 predicted proteins | sample KBSC44metaG_FD_92761 | JGI IMG/M metagenome (GOLD analysis project Ga0105239, IMG submission 92761) | Corn rhizosphere microbial communities from Kellogg Biological Station, Michigan, USA - KBS C4-4 metaG | ecosystem: Host-associated > Plants > Roots > Rhizosphere > Soil | place: Michigan, USA...
ATCGAGACCACAGACAACCGCCCACCACCAGCACGAGCGCCCACGAACCACGCCATGCCAGCGCGCTGACCAGCCACTTCAGGATGGTGGATCTTCAATCAGTTTATGGCGGGCTGGGTCATCCCCCGCCCAATTGGCCAAAACGGATCGGCTCAGCCCGAGCGCGGTGCCGATCGTAGAACTGCACGCCAGAACTGGCGCCAGCGAAGCTGGTCAAGGGGGTGTTCGTACACCCTGCGCCGCTGCACGCAGACTGTCAGCGCTGGTATCGAGCCCTCGAGGTTGGTTAGACCCAGGAAACTTGACGGATCGGCTGGTTGCGCGAGTCCTTGCCGTAGGAGCATGTCGCGCGATTGGCATTTGAGCACGCTTGATCCACGCGACCCCTCGAGCGTTACTAACGCGTGCGAACACGGTGCACTCTCATCACCTCGGCGAGAAGCACCAGGTCCGGACGGGTGGACGGAGTATTCGGCACGCACAGCGTGCCAAGTAGGCGGCCCCATCTTTCCGCCGACCCGACGTGTATCCGCCCCGCTACCTCTGAATCAACTGTCTGACGAAGTAGCACGGTATGTCCTAGGGTCGAGCGCTGAATCATATTGAATCAGAGTCATGATGATGTAATATGATGCGAAGTGAAACATGATGCGAGGCCGGGGAAGGGTATGCCTGCCGGAGACAAGAGTCCGGGTGTGCTGCTGCGCAAGCGGCGTCGACTTGGCGCCGAACTGCGGCGTTTGCGCGAGCAGTCCGGAATGTCCGGCCGTCAACTCGCGGAGCAGATCGGCATCAGCCAGTCGAAGGTCTCCCGGATCGAGTCGGGGACCGCGCTCCCTACGCTCGCACAGGTAACCGATTGGGCGACAGCCACCGGCTCCTCACAAGGAGCGACCAGTGCTGCGATGGCGCTGGCCGACGCTGCGTATACCGATGTACACCCCTGGGACTTAGCGGACCGAGGGCAATCCCACCTTCAGGGCGACATCCAGGAGATCGAGGCCAACTCTCGCGCCGTCCTGGTCTACGAGCCGACGTTGGTACCAGGCTTGCTGCAGACAGCGGAGTATGCCCGTCGGGTGTTCAGCATGTTCGAGCCTGCATACCCAGAGCACGTGATCCCGGAGGTGACCGTCAGCCGGTTGGACCGCCAGACTGCACTTTTCGACCCAGCACGTCAGTTCGTGTTTCTGGTCACCGAAGCCGCGCTGCGGTGGCTGCCGGGGCCACCCAGCCTCTTGCTTGCCCAGCTTGATCGGATCACCTCGGTAAGCACCCTCGGGAATGTTGCTATCGGAGTGATCCCGCAATCTGCCCAGGCGCTCACACACGTACCACACGGATTCGTGATGATCGAGCCAGCTGACCCAGAGGCTGACGCGCTCGTCCTCGTGGAGACGGTGCACGCCAATCTCGTCGTGAGCGACGCCGGCCAGGTCGCTCTGTACCAGAGGCAGTGGTCGCTGTTAGAGAAGATGGCCGCCTACGGTGCGGATGCGCGGGATCTGCTGTCCAACATCGCCAACGATATTCGCACGATTCCCCAGGAGACGCCTCATGAATGAGGCGGCGCCCGGGGTGCCTGCTGGCAGGCACCCCGGGCGCGCGGGTCAGCGGGTCACGTGCCGGATAAGTGCCACTGACCGCAGCGCGGACGCGGCGTATCGCAGCGCCGTCGCCAACCACGAGTCACCCTGGACACGGCGCCGGAAGTCCGCGTACTCCCGCCTGCTGAAGACCAGGCCCGGCTGGTGTGGGTTCTTCGAGTCGCGGATCACGACAGCGCCAGCGATGTGCTCGACAACTACGCACCCCCCGCCGCCGTTGCACGCGAACGCGAATTCCCGCCAGTTGCTGTTCTCTTCGTCCATTTCCTTGCCCCATCGTCTTGTCGTTCGCCCGGTATCTCCTGGGCACGACCAGCGTCAGTCGCGCCGATACGTGTCAGGGTGCGCGGCCGGTGCGCATAAGGTACGCAGGAGGTTCGGTGATCAGTTTCGAGGTCCTCGGCGAAGTGACCGCCCGGCAGGACGCATGGGAGGCAAGGCTCTCCACCCAGCAGCAGCACCTGCTCGCGGCGCTGGTGTTGGCCGGGGGTGCAGCCGTGACCAGGGAACGCCTGGAGGAGATCCTCTGGGATTTCCGGGCGCCCTACCCCGAAAAAGGGATCGCGAGGGTGGCGCATGAGGTGCGCGTCACTCTGCAGGAGGCCGCACCGGCTACTGACCTGGTGCCATCGGCCCACGGCGGGTACCGCCTGCTCATGACGCCGGAGCAGGCTGACATCGCACGTTTTCGTGCCACTGCTGACGAGGCCCGCTGCACCGGCGGCCCAGCCGGCGCCCAGCTCATGCGGCAGGCGCTACGGGAATGGAGTTCGAGCGCGTCCGGCTTGCACGGCGGGAGCCCGCTTGCGGGCCTGCCCGGCCAGTGGGCCGACGGCACCCGATACCTGCTGAGGACGCAATACCGGGACGCTGTGATCCACTGCCTGACCTATGAGGCGAACTGTCACGACTACGGTCGGGTCCTGGCAGAGTGCGAAAAACGTGCCACCGACTCCACAGACGCACTACTCGACGAGGAGTTCGTCGAGCTCTGGGTACTCGCCGCCGCTCATACCGGGGAACTGGCCAGGGCACGCACGATCTACCGTCGCGCGCAAGACGCGATCGAACACGCCGGCGGACGTCCCAGCTCGGCGTTAGAACAACTGGGCGCCCGCCTACGGAAGGGCGGGACCACGGTCACCGCGCCGACGGCATCGCCACAGCCCATTCCAGCGACCACAGACCGGAGCCGGACGATGGAACACGTAGCAGACGAAGACGCACAGTGGCGGTCCGAGACGGAACAGCTCTCCGACAGACAGCCCGGAAGCGTCTTCAACGGAGACGTCTACCTCAACATCGCAGACCTGCCGACAGGTGAGCCGAGCAGAGTACAGGCCCAAGTCAACGTGGCCCGTGTTCCAGGAGCCAACGTATTCGCGGCACAAGGCGGAAACGTTTATTACTACCAGGGGATCCCGGAGCACCTTCCGCCGACGCCGAGTACAAGTGACTCGAAAAGCTCGGAAGGACGGTCCGAGTCAGCATGACCACGGAGGAGCCAACTACTGATCGGCCAGAAGCCGCGACGGGGGCATACGCGCTAACGGCACCGGATCGGACACCCGCATGTTCCAGCAAGTAAGATCAGAGGCCGGATTTGCCTACGGTGTGATCGGCGCTGACATCCATGTCTTCGAGAACGGCACGCCCGTATACCTCCTGTTCGCCCATCGTGGCCCTGCCGAGTTGGATCGCCGCTGGATGCGGGCACAGCCCAGCCGAATGCTGGACGCACGAGCCGAGGTGGTCGAGTTCACCGGGCGCGAGGCGGAACTTCGTGAACTGATCGCCTGGCGAAAGGACGAACCGACTTTCTCGGTGCGCCTGCTACATGGTGAGGGCGGTCAGGGTAAGACGCGGCTGGCCGCCCGATTCGCAGCCGACTCCGAGCGCGCCGGATGGAAGGTCGTGCACGCTATGCACGGCACGGACGCGCACCAACCGGATCCCGGAAGCCAAGATCTGCGGCTCGACAGCAGCGAGGGAGTGCTACTGATCGTCGACTACGCGGACCGGTGGCCTCTCACCGACCTGAGCTGGCTGTTCCACAACACGCTGCTCCGTCAGTCCGTGCCTGCGCGTGTGCTGCTCATCGGCCGATCAGCCATCGGTTGGCCGGCGATCTCTGGTCGATTGGATCAGTTCCGCGAGAACATCGACACTTCCGATCAACTACTGATGCCGCTGTCCGGTGGTGGTCGTGACCGGCTGCGCATGTTCGCGGTCGCACGCGACAGCTTCGCCCGCCACTATCCGGAGATGTCCGAGCCACTCCATATTGAGCCGCCTGCCCCGCTTGACCGTCCGGACTACGGGCTCACGCTCATGGTCCACATGGCCGCCCTGGTCGCGGTGGACGCTGCTGCTCGGGGCTGTACGCCACCGGCCGATGTGCTCGGCCTCACCACATATCTGTTGAACCGGGAGCACGAGAACTGGCGCCAACTTGCCGAGAACTCCGCCAGCGGCCTCGGTTACCAGACCTCGGACACAGTCATGGCACGGACGGTGTTCGTCTCAGTCCTATGCGGCCCCGTGGACAGGGCGGCGGCCGCTGTACTGCTGGGCAGGCTTCTCCCCAATGCGAACCCTGAAGGGGTCGTGACCGATCACGCGGTCTGCTATCCGCCCGCTGAGATGGCTGCCGCTCTCGCGCCGATGCTGCCGGACAGGCTCGCCGAAGACTTCCTGGCGCTGATGATCCCTGGTCACGCGATCACCGGATTCGTTCCGGATCAGTGGAGCACCGGAGTCCCGGAGGTACTACTGACGAACGGAGAGACGGCCAGCCACGCGCCCCGCGCCGTGACATTCCTAGCCGCAGCGGCCGACCGATGGCCACACGTCGGCCGAAACGTACTATTTCCCATGCTCCACAAGCGGCCAGGCATTGCCGTCCAGTCCGGGAGCGGCGGTCTCGCCAAGGTTGCCGACATCGGATCGGATGACGAGCAGATTGAGCCTGGCCTGCTAACGGTGCTGGAGGCGGTCGAGCCGTTGCTGCCCGAGGAGTCCCACGTAGACCTGAATATCGGCATCCTTGCTGTCGCCGAGCGGCTGACCGCCCACCGGCTGCTGGCCACGAGCGACCCTGCCGAACGTGCCTGGCTACACGGCAGACTTGGTAATCGCCGTGGCAACGCCGGTGAATGGGCCCTGTCGCTGGATGCCGATGCGGAGGCTGCTCGCCTGAACCGGCAGGTCGCCAAGCAAAACCCCGACTACCGCCCGCACCTTGCGATGTCACTCAGAAATCTGGGGAATGCCCTCTCGAGGATGGGCCGGTGGTCAGAGGCTCTCGCCTGCGGACGGGAATCCGTGGCCATCTACCGCGAACTGGTGGCGGCTGATCCTGTCCGCTGTTCTGAGTTGGCCGGGGCGCTCAACGGCCTTGGCTCGCGGCTTCGAGATCTCGACCTCAACGACGAAGCGCTTGAGGTCACTGACGAAGCTGTAGCGCTATGGCGCGAGTTGGCCGACGCTGACCCGGCCCACGAGCCCGACTTCGTCGGAGCTCTGAGCAACTTCGGCTTGGAACTGGACAAGGCGGGACGTTCGGCCGAGGCCCTGGCTGCGGCAGAAGAGGTCGAGAGGCTCTATCGGCGGCTGGCCGGGAACAAACCCGCTGAGCATCTGCCGCATCTCGCCATCGCGCTGGTCAACCTTGGCCTCAACCTGACGCGCCAGGACCGCCACGCGGAGGCCCTGGCCGCGACGGAGGAAGCCGTGGGAGCGTTCCGCCAGCTGGCCAAGGCCAGCCCAGCGGCGTACACCCCTGGCCTGGTGACCTCGCTGCTCAACCTCAGCGGCATGCTGGCAGTCCTGAAGCGACGTGACGGAGGCCTTACCCCAGCCGAGGAAGCGGTTGCACTGGCCCGAGGACTGGCCACCGCTGATCCCAACATACATCGAGTCACCCTTGCGGGTTCCCTGCGCGCCTTCAGCGAGAGTCTCACCAAATTCGGAAGGAAGGAAGAGGCAATTCCGATACTTCGAGAGGCTCGTGATATCTATGCGGAACTGGCAAACGCGAGCCCGTTGCATGAGCCTACGAGGTACCTGCTGACGCACAAACTCGTTGACATCTATCGAGAGACAGGCGACCGCCGGAATGAGGCCACGATGCTACTCAACCTCACTGGCGGAAACCACGTGGCAACGTCCGTAGAGAAAATCGACGTTCGCGGCGTGAATATCGACGCGGCACGGCGGGCCGCCGATCTTTATCACGAGATGAATGACCCCCGGCTTGAAGCCGCTGCCCTATTCAATCTCAGCACTGCCCTGATGAACACAGACAAGGTCACCGAGGCAATTGAGGCGAGCGAGCAAGCACTCGCCCTTTACCACGATACCGGTGATTCCTACCTCGAAGCTGCTGCTGCAGGCAATCTGAGTGCTGTCCTGCTGCAAGCAGGGCAGTTCGATAAGGCCATCACGGCGTCCGAGCGAGCGTGCGCCTTCTACCTGGAGATCGGTGACCAACGACGCCTTGGCACGCCGCACTTCAATCTAGGAACCGCCCTCCTTCGCGCCGGACGAGTCGAGGAGTCCATCGCGGCCTTCCAGGTAGCGGCGGAGGCATATCGTGAGGCAGACCGGGGTCCCTATGAGGATAGTGGAATACCAGGCCACGAGGCGGACGCCCTTTCAAGCCTAGGTGAAGCCCTCACCAAGATGCGGCGGCTGCCGGAGTCAGCGATCGCGTCAGAACGGGCAGCGGCCCTTTACCACTTGACCGGGCAGGCGAAGAAGGAGAGGGAAGAGCTCCTCAAACTCTCTGTCAGCCTGCTGGAGACGCAACGATTCGATGACGCCATCACTACTTGTGAACGGGCCGCGGCTCTGTGCCGGAAGGTCGGCGATAGCACTGGCGAGGGCATGGCGCTCGTCAATCTCAGCCATGCCCTGACGAAAGCCGGCCGAACGGAGGCGGCGCTCTCCCCCTGCGACCTAGCTGTCGGCGTTTATCGCGAGCTCGGCGATGCCAAGGGGCAGGGAAGCGCGCTATACAACCTTGCCGTGATCTTGACGCGCCTGGGGAGGGCCGAGGCGTCAATCGAGCCGTTCGCACAGGCAGCAGTGTGTCTGGCCGATGCCGGTGACCACCAGCAAGCGGCCAAGGCCTTGCACGGCCTCGCCATCGAGTGTCTCGACCTTGGCCGCGTGGAAGAAGCTTGTGCGGCATTCCAGGGAGAGCGAGAAAGCCGCCGAAAGGCCGGTGATCGCGGAGGCGAGTGCGGCGCGCTGCGGGCCCTCGCAGCTTGCCACCTGAAGTGCGGGCAGTGGAGCGAAGCTGTGACAGCTAGCAGGCTCGCCATCGAGATTCACGAAGAAGTAGGTGACCGCGCCGGTGAAGCCCTCGCGCTAGACATGCACGCCGCTGCCCTTCGGAGGCTTGGCCACCTTGATGCGGCCATCAGCACCGGGTGGAAAGCCGCCGACGCCTGGCGCAGCGCGGATGACGTGGCAGGTGAGGCGTCGGCGCTGAGCACGCTCGGCGCAGCACTGGGAGAGGCGGCGCGGTACGCGGCGTCAGCAACAACCTGCCGACGTGCCGTTGAGCTCCACCAGCGGCTCGGCAACCTTCGCCAAGAAGCCGGCGCACTGGATAATCTCGGCCGGGCACTGTGGCAGCTGGGACGGAATGACGAAGCGGTCACTGTTTGCCAGAAATCAGTAGCTGCCTTTCAGGAGCTCGGTGACCCGTCGCGGGAAGCAAAGGCCTTATTCCATATGGGCAGCGTGTTGGCCGACATGGGACAGCTAGACCAAGCCCTAGCTGCCACCCGGCGCGCTGCTGGCCTGGCCGACGGGGACGAAGACTTGCTGTCCGAGGAAGGTACGACCCTGTACTGCCTGGGAGATGCCTTGCGTGCGGTCGGCCGCGTGCCTGAGGCCATCGCCACGAACCGTCGATGCGCAAATATCTTCAGAGGGCTCCGGAACGACATCTGTGAGGGATCCGCGCTGCTCAACCTCTGCCTCGCGCTGTACCAATCCAAGAGGTTCAACGAGATGGTCCCAGCGGCGCGAAGAGCGGTCATCGTCTACCGCGGGATAGGAGACCTGCAGCAGGAGCGCAAAGCTAGTCTTCTTGAGGGCCTCGCCCTGCTCAAACAGGGACAGGCGCTCCAAGCGAGAAACGAGTTCGGCACGGCCGCCGACGCCAGTCGACAGGCGGCGTCGATATTTGCCACCCTCGGTGATCACGGCCGCCAGAAGACGGCCCTCTGGAATCAATACAACTCCCTCGTAATCCTCCGGAACCCTCGGGACGCGATCCCGGTCGTCCAGGAGCACGCAGCGCTAGCGCAAGCGACAGGCGACGATGAGGGCATGGCCGTCTCACTACTGGTTCTAGGCGGAACACTCGCCGAGGTGGGACGGCTCACAGATAGTGCCACAGCCAGCCAGCAGGCCATGGAAATCTTCCTCAAGCTGGGTGATCGCGAGGCCGCAAGCAGGGCCCTGTCTAACCGCGATATGGCCCTAGTAGAGCTCAGGAAGTCAAGGATGTGACCCTGTGGGCGCCGAGAATATCGTCCGCGATCCTGTAGGGCTCGGAAATACGATTGCACTCGTGACCTGCATCCTTGGACACATCACGAAGGAACAAGACCGCCACGGAACCCAGAACACGGCGAGTTGGACGCTAGACGAGGAGGTCCGATGCCCGACCCGCAAGATGCTACGCAACTGGCCGAACTTCTCTCACTGACCGGCGCCACGACTGTGGCCGCGGCCATGGCCACTGACGGGTGGAAGACTGCACGGGCCGGGATCGCCAGTTTGTTCCGCCGCGCAGGGCAGGCGAAACAGGCATCGATCGAGAATCAGCTCGATGCCAACGCCGCATTGGTCGCCGCCGCTGAGAACGCCGAGCGCGCCCGCCGCGCCATCACGCCCCTGTGGCAACTTGAACTCGAGCAGCTTCTGAGCGAGTTCCCGAACCCCGAGACCGCAGCCGAACTGCAGAGCGTGGTCGATCAGATCCAAGCTGCTCTTCCCGCCACCGGTAGGCACTGGGTACAAACGCAGATAAACAATGCCAGCGGAAGCGCTACACTCTTTGCCGCACTGGGCGGAAACATCATCGTGCACGGAGCGCGCGCAACTCACCAGCCGGCCGGTGAGGACATGCCATGAGCCAGCCCGACGAACCGGCCGACGCGGTCGGCGGCCCTGTCTACCAGCAAGTGGTCATAGCCACAGGTGGCTTCGCCTACGGTGTCATGGGGGCTGACCTGCATGTCATTCAAGGTGATGGCCCGGTCTACGTCTTGACTGAGCACCACGCCGATGCACTGCCGCAGGACGTCGGCGGCATTCCCGCGCAGCCCGGACAACTTCTGGCCGCGCAGCGTCGGGTCGTTGGCTTCTCGGACCGCGACCGCGAGTGGGAGACCCTGTCCACCTGGCGGGATGGGAACGGGGCCAGAATGGCTGCGATGTGGCTGCACGGTCCCGGAGGCCAAGGCAAGACCCGGCTAGCGATCGAGTTCGCCGATGCGAGCGCATCAGCGAGCTGGAAAGTCGTCATTGCCGAACACGGCGCCGGACGCAAACAGCCGCGCGGCCAGGACCTTCAAATCCAGGACTCAGTCGGACTACTGTTGATCATTGACTATGCCGACCGCTGGTCGCTCGATGACCTGCGTTGGCTCTTCAGCAACGCTCTGCTCGACCATCAAGTGCCGACGCGGCTGCTGCTGTTGGCCCGCTCGACCGGACCGTGGCCGGCCATCCGCGGCTCCCTGACCCAGCGACGCGCCGCAACAAGCGAACTGCAGCTCGCCGCAGTTGCCCACAACGCCACGACGCAAGACAGGAGGCGAATATTCACCACCGCTCGCGACTGCTTCGCGAGCAGATACGGCATTACCGACCCGACCCGCATTAAGGCTCCCCCCTCGCTGCAACATCCGAGCTTCGGGAACATCCTGTCCCTGCACATGGCCGCACTCGTACGCGTCGACGCCTACGCTCGCGGGCTGATCCCGCCCCGAGACCCGGCCGACCTCTCGGCCTATCTCCTCGACCGCGAGTACATGCACTGGGAGAGCATGTATGAAAGCGGTCTGCGAGGCGCAGACTTCCAGACCCCCCGCGGCGTAATGGCCCGCGTCGTGTTCACTGCAGCGCTGGCGGGCCCGGCCACCTACGAGGGCGGCACCGCGCTCCTGGACAGTCTCGCACTCGAGGTGCACACGGCCCGACTGTTAACGGACCACGTCTACTGCTACCCGACCCCCAACGAAGAAACGGTACTCGAACCGCTCTACCCGGACCGGCTCGCGGAGGACTTCCTCGCCCTCACCCTGCCCGGTGCCAAGACCATGAACAGCACCATCGGCGCTGCAAGGTGGGCCGCCGCAACCCTCAGGATCCTTACCGCCCGGCCGTCCCAAGGCTCAGTGCCGACGCACATCGCCAGGACAGTTACATTTCTCGCCGCCGCCGCGGGCCCGGACCGTTGGCCGCACGTCGCCCGTCACCTCAATACTCTCTTGCGGACCGACCCGGCACTGGCACTCGCTGCGGGAAACGGCGCGCTGGCCCTGTTGGCGAAGGTTCCCGACCTTGAGGTTGAGGCGCTTACAGCTGTTGCTGAGACCTTCCCCGACACCGGAGTGCCCGGCCTAGCGCCCGGCATCGCCGATCTGACCGCGCGCCTCGCCAGTGAACGCCTCAGCCGAACCAGCGACCACGAGGAGCGTTCGCTCATCTACATGGACCTTGGGCACCGTCTTTCCAACGCCGACAGGCACGGCGAGGCGTTGGAGGCGGCGTTCGACGCGGTGGACGCCCTAGATGCGGCAGGAGTCTCGAGCGGAGCCACCTACGCCAGGGCACTGCAGAACAAGGGCGCAGTACTTTACTCCAACCGACGCTTCCGCGAGGCCGTCGAACACACGAGGCGGGCCTGCGCGAAATGGCGATCGCTGGCCATAGACGGCACCGCTTTTCTCCGCGAGTTTGCGCACTCGCTTGGCAACCTCGGTACGCATTTGCAGGCAGTCGGAGAACACCGCGAGGCGCTCACGGTCTGCACGCAGGCTGTGCGGATCCTGCGGTTCCTCAATGACGACGACGAGCTGCGCGATACCGGTCACCAGCAGGTGATCTCAGCTGCCGATCTCGCGGACGGGCTCGGCCGCCTGGGCTCGGCCTATTTCCGGCTGGGCTATCGCGAGCAGGCGTTCGAAGCGGCCAGAGATGTCGTAGCGTTATACACGTGGCTGGAATCGCTCGAATTCACGATCGGCCGTAACCTCCACGACCATTCGCACGACTTCGAACCCGCGCTCGCGCAAGCCCTAGAAGCTTTGGGAGGATACCTTGCCGAGAGCGAACGTCCACACGAGGCTCTAGAGCCCCTACGCAAGGCAGCCGACCTTCACAAGAAGCTCGCCCAAGAACACGCCGACCTCTACGAAACTCGTGCAGCGGACAGCCTCTCAAATCTCGCCGCCATTCAGGCAAAACTCGAGCGGAACCAAGAGGCGCGCGAGAGCCTCGAGAACCTCTTGGAAACCTACGAACGCTTGGCCGCTACCCGAGGCCGCACGATGTTTGTGCCGGACATCGCTCGGGTACTGAATAATCTCGGTCCCGTCTACGCTGCGCTCGGGCAGCACGACCTTGCTCTGGAGACCGCTGAGCGGTCCGCGGCGGCCTACAGGTTGCTCGCTGACGAAGACCCGGTCAACTACGAGTTCGACTTCACCAGGGCATTGAACAACCTCGGCCAGCGGCAGTCGGCTGGGGCGCTGCACCCCCAGGCAGCCGACACACTCGCCGAGGCAGTGCAGATACGCCGACGACTGGCCGCGGCCGAACCCGCAGCTTACGAACCGCAACTGGCGCGAACCCTAGCATCGTATGCCCAGGTCACACTTGCGGCGGGGCGACACGATGCGGCGCAGACTGCGGTCCGAGAGGCTCTCCGCGTCGCAGACCGCTGGGCGAAATCCGAGCCAGACACGTACAGCGGATTGCAGAACATGATCCGCGACTTAGCCGACCGGATACTCCGCGCCCGAAACGACGTACAGCAATCTGAGAGCCCGTTTCCATAGTTACGTTTCGCCTAATCAGGGACATGCTGCTGCGTGTGTGACGGAGTAGCGAACGTTCGTGTCCTGCGTCAACGTGACGGTTTTGCGAACGGTCGCGTCTGGGGCAGACGGCATCGCGATTTTCGCGTTGTGATGTCTTTCGTGGTGGCTGGGCGGATCAATGCTCGTGGATGAAGCGCGAGGAGGAATGTATGGCGACCACCGGCCCCGCTTACGGGCAAGTGCTGGAGGCAGCTCGCGTGGCCTCGCAAGGTGGCGCGAGCAGAGAAGACGTGCTGCGCATGTGAGTTTCAGCCTGTGGGTGCCGAGAATATCGTCCGTGCAGGTGGGGAAGGGTTTTATCCGTCACCTGGCAGCGGTGCGGTTACGCAGTTTTCGGTGGGTTGTCGGTGTGGGTCGGCGATGATGGCTGGTTGTGTTGGTCCGGTTCGCCTTCCTGGCGGTGTAAAACACGTTCGCTGTGTTGCGCCTGCTTCCGATGAGCGGCCGCGAGAAGGACGCAGAGATCTTGGCGTTGCGCCATCAGGTCAGGATCTTGCAGCGGCAGTTAGGCGGTCAACGGGTCCGGTTCGAGCCTGCGGATCGGGCGTTGCTGGCGGCGCTGATCGGTACGTTGCCGCGTAAGACGCTGCGTCGGCTGCAGCTGGTCATGAGTCCGGACACGATCTTGCGCTGGCATCGCGATCTACTCAGCTGGCGCCATGCCTGTGGGGTTCGAGAACTCCGCCAGGGGCCTTGAGCTGGACTGCCGACCCGGTGGAGGACCATTGGGCGGGTGTCATCTCCGCGCCTGGTCTACCTCGCCGTCAGCCGAGTTCTGGCCTGGCTGGCTCTGCTGTCCCGTTCGGACGCTGCGAAGAATGCCGAGATCCTGGTGCTCCGCCATGAGGTCGCCGTGCTGCGCCGCGGAAACACGAAGCCCAGACTGGACTGGAGTGACCGGGCGATCCTGGCCGCGCTCATCCGGCTCCTGCCCAAAGCGCTGCAAGCTCACCGGATCATCACTCCGGCCACCGTGCTGCGCTGGCACAAGCGACTGACCGCCCGCAAGTGGACCCAGCCCCGCCCGCCGGGCCGTCCGCCGATCAGCGACGAACTGGTCGCGCTCATCGTCACCATGGCGACCGACAACAAGTCCTGGGGCTACCAGCGCATCCAAGGCGAGCTACGCCGACTGGGACACCGCGTCGCCGCCTCAACGATACGCAGGATCCTGCGAGCGCATCGCCTGCCGCCGGCACCGCGCCGGGCCAACGACCTGACCTGGCGCACGTTCCTACGCGGACACGCCGACACTCTGCTGGCCTGCGACTTCTTCCACGTCGACCTCGTGAACCTGCAACGGGTTTACGTGTTCTTCGTCCTGGACGTCCGCAACCGCTACGTCCACATCCTGGGCACCACTGCGAACCCGACCGGCGCCTGGACCACACAGCTCGCGCGGAACCTCATCGCAGACCTCGGCCAGCGCACCGACCAACTGCGCCACCTGGTCCGCGACCGGGACGCGAAGTTCACAGCCGCGTTCGACGCGGTGTTCACCTCCGAGGGCATCCAACCGCTTCCGATCCCGGCGCAATGCCCGCGGGCCAACGCCTACGCCGAACGCTTCGTGCTCACCGCCCGCCGCGAATGCACCGATCGCATGCTCCTGCTCGGCGAACGCCACCTCCGCGTCGTCCTCAACGAGTTCGCCGACCACTACAACCGAGGAAGACCCCACCGATCTTTGGAGAAGCGGGCGCCGAACGACGACCCCGAGGTGCTTCCGCTGTCCGTCCCGCTCGACCGCATCCGCCGCAGAAAGCTCCTCGGAGGCCTCATCAGCGAGTACGAACGCGCCGCCTGAACCCACAGGTCAACGCTTCAGCAGCGTTTTCGAACCCCACAGGCACTGACTTCTGCCCTGCCGCTCTCAAGGAACTCGTCATAATCCCAGCGCCCGCCCTTCTTGCTTGGATCGACACAGACCGCCCAAAGAGGATCCACCTGGCCGAGACGCTCCCAGTCCGTAGTTAACTGGTTGAGCTCGTGTGCGGCATTCTTCACGTCACCAGTCTTACACGGCGGTTCGCCGAAGCATCAGACCTTCATTACCGCTGCACCTGTCGCGCCTTGCTTTCGATCCACGATTTACCAGGAAGTCATATAGACATAGAAAGTCATCCGGGCCGACGACCACGACTACTCAGCGTAGCCGTTTTCCCGGGACGGCCGATGGGAGTCGCTGATGGAGATTAGGACCACGTGGCCGGAGAACGCGTTCCCTGCGGAGACCATGCCGGACGCCAAGAACCAGCGAGATAAGTACACAAACGGTCATGCTCAAAGTGCTGTACATGTCCTTCGTCCTGGTGCTGGGGACCAGGCGCGTACACATCCTCGGTATCACCGAGCATCCCACTGCGGCCTGGGCGACGCAGCTGGCCAGGAACCTCCGGGCCGATGCCAGCGAGCAAGCCGACCGGTCCGATACCTGATCCGGGACCGGGACTCCATCTTCACCGACGCGTTCGATGCCGTCTTCACCCCCGTAGACATCTAGACCAAGAAGTCCGCACCGCAGTGCCCGAAGACGAACGCCTTCGCGGAACGCTGGGTGAAGACCGTCCGTGCCGAGTGCACCGACCGCATGCTCATCGTCGGTGACCGCCACCTGCGCGCCGTCTTGAAGCAATACGCGGAGCACTACAACGCCGGACGTTCGCATGAAGGCCACGGACTGAGTCTGCGGGCACCGCTGGACGACCCCGACGTCATCCCTGTTCCCTGCGTGGTTCAAAAACCCTGCTATAGGGTCTCACCTGCCTGAATGCTGCTGGATGGTGGCGCCGGGTACGGGATGATGATGCTCGTGTCTCCGCGTTTGGTCTACCTTTTGTTCTGCCGGATAGCCTCCTGGCTGGTGTTGTTGGGTCGCAGCGGCGCGGCCAAGGATGTAGAGCTGCTCGTCCTGCGGCATGAGGTGGCGGTCCTGCGTCGGGCCAATCCGAAGCCGCGGTTGGACTGGGCCGACCGGGCGTTGTTCGCGGCGCTGATCCGGCTGCTGCCCAAGCACCTTCGTGCTCACCGGCTGGTCACCCCGGGCACCCTGCGCTGGCATCGGCGGCTGGTCGCGGCGAAGTGGCGCCAGCCCCGGCCGCCGGGGCGCCCGCCGATCCCGGCAGAGCTCGTCGAACTGATCCTCCGGCTGGCGCGGGACAATCCGTCGTGGGGCTACACCCGGATCCAAGGCGAGCTGCGGCGCCTGGGGCACCGGGTCGCCGCCGCCACCATCCGCAAGATTCTGCGAAGCCACCGGATCCCGCCGGCGCCGCAACGGGACGACGGCCCGACCTGGCGGTTGTTTCTGCGAGCTCAGGCCACGACGATTCTGGCCACTGGCTACGCGCGTGAGTTCTGACGTCACGTGTCGGTGAGTTTGGGCGTCACTCGGTCGGTGAAGGGCGCAGAAATGTCGATGAGAAGTGACGTCACTCCGACGCCCCAGGTGATCACAGCGTCAGTCGTGGCGGCTATGGTGCGTGGCTATGAGCGACCACTACGAAGTCGTCTTTTCCTGCTTCCTGCTCGACGGGACGCCGCAGCACGTGCTCGACGTGTTGCGCTGGCACCTTGGGCTCGTCGACGACTGCGCTGGTGTCGAGGACTATAAAGAGATGACTGGGCGGTTGCTGGTGGCAGACCCGAACACCAGGCTGCCCGGATCCGACCTGGCCGAGCTTCGTCTGCAGGACGACGGATGGGGTTTGTTCACCCGGAACCTCTGGCTGGACGATGAGATCGGGTGGATCGGCGAGTTTCTGAAGCTCATCGCCCCCTATGCGGCTCACGATGGGTTCGGCGGCTACTTCCGGGACGTGAACGACGTCGAGCCGACGGCGTTCGGGTTCGCCGGCGGCACTTACGGACTCACGCGCGGCTTCGGCAACGCACCGCGCTGGGAGGGGTAGGTTCTTCTCAGTCCGCGTTCTGCCGGGCCTTGGTCTGGGCCAGGCGGTAGGAGTCGGTGCCGGTCTCGATGATGTTGCCGCCGAAGGTGAGGCGGTCGACTATCGCCGAGCAGAGACGCGGGTCGGTGAAGGTGCGGGTCCAGTCGCTGAAGCTAGCGTTCGACGCGATGGCCACGCTGTTCTTCTCCTCTCTTTCCGTCAACACCTGGAAGAGGAGCTCGGCTCCGCGTCTATCTAGTTCCATATATCCGAGTTCATCGATGGCCAGGAGGTCGACCCGGCCGTATCGGGCGATGGTCTTCGCCAGCATCTTCTCGTCGGCGGCCTCGACCAGCTCGTTCACGAGCTTGGTGGCCAAGGTGTAGCGGACCCGGAACCCGGCCATTGCCGCCTCGGTGCCCAGCGCGATCAGCAGGTGCGACTTGCCGGTCCCCGAATCCCCGATCAAGCACAACGGCCTGCCGTTCTTCACCCAGTCGCAGGTCGCCAAGGTGTGGATCACGGCCGGGTCGATGTTCGGATTGGCGTCGAAGTCGAACTCGCGCAGTGACTTGACCCTGGGAAACGCTGCCGCGCGGATCCGGCGCTCCGAGCGGCGCCGGGCCCGCTCGTCGCACTCGGCCAGCAGCAACTCGGCCAGGAACCCGCGATAGGACATCTGCTCGGTCGCTGCGGCCTCGGCCAGCTCCGGGAACCGGGCCCGGATGGTCGGCAGTCGCAGCATCCTGCAGGCGGAGTCCACGGCCGCCTCGGCGGCCTGTTCGGTCATTCCTCGACGGTTCACGGTGTTCCTCCTCCTGCGGCGGGGCGGTCGGCATCCGGACGGCGCCGACGAAGCAGCTGGTCGTAGACCGCCACCGAGGGCAACGGCCGAGTATCCGGCGGCAGCTGGGCGAGCCGGCGAGCGGTCAACGACGTCACCGTCCCCGGCGGATCGATCGCCAGCACCGGACTCGTGAAGTCGCCGGGCTCGGTCTCGGCGGCCTTACGTGCCTCCAGCGCGACCGCGTCCGCGGTCAGCGCCCCGGCGCGAAGCGCAGCGGCAAGCCCTGCCACCAGGTGCTCGTGCGGCACGTGCCGGGCCAGCAGCAGCACCTCGATCAGCGCCCGAGTGCCGTCGCGATCACCGTGGGCCTTGCGCGCGGCAGCCCACCAGGCGTCATGCATCGGTGTGAACTTCCCGGCCGCACGGGCCTGTTCCAGCGCTGTGGCACCGGGCAGCGCCCCGGGTTTGCGGACCAGCGCCTCCAGGTAGTGGTCCAGCTCCAGCCGGGATCCGCCTTTGGCGATCAGACGTTCGTGGCGGCAGACCTCGGTCCGCCCGTCATAGACGATCAGGTGGGAGGCGTGCAGCATCACCCGGACCTGCCGGCCGATCAGGCGAGTCGGGACCGAGTAGCGGTTCGTGCGCAGGGTGATCTGGGAGAACCTGTCCACGCGCGGCGTGAAGAGCCTGCCAATCTCGAACGGCTCGTCCGGCAGCGCCTTAAGGAGCGGCGCCTCGACGGCAAAGTACTCCGCAACGGTCCGCACCCGCATCCCGATTCGCCGGGCTTCGTCCTCGATGTCCCAGCGGTCGATCTGCTCGTTGAGCTCGGCAAGGGTGTTCACCTCGGGGACCGGGACCAGGTGGTTGCGGCGGAACCAGCCGATGTCGCCCTCGACGCCGCCCTTCTCGTGGGCGCCGGGCAGGCCGGGCCGGCAATAGAAGCTGTCGATCCCGAAGTGCTCCCGGAACGCCAGCCAACGTTCGGTCTCCACCCGGGCCCGGTTCAGCCCCAGCACCTTGGCGACCGCGGACTTCAAGTTGTCGTAGCGCACCTTGCCCAGCGAGATCCCGCCCAGCACGCTCAGAGCGTGGATGTGTCCCTCGAAGAACGCCTCCTGGCCGGCGGAGGCGAACACGCGGTGCACCGCCTTGCCCGAGTACGACAGCCGGAGGGAGAACAGGTAACACACCACCTGCTCCCCGGCCAAGCGCACCGCGACATCCCCGAAGTCGACCTCGGCCTCCATCCCGGGCCGGTGGGACTGCGGCACGAACACCTCAGACGGACCCCGGCCGGCCTCGATGCGGATCTCCGGGCCGCGCCGCTTCACATAGGTCCGGACGATCTGGTACGTGATGTCGTCCGCGCCGTGCTCGACCACCAGCCGATCGAAGATCCGCTTGGCGGTGTGCCGCTGCTTGCGCGGAGCGTCCAGGTCCGTCCGCAGGATCTCGTCGATCACGTTCTTGTAGGCGTCGAGCCTGGTCTTCCGCGGCGGGAGAGGCTTGCGGGGCTCGGGCCATATCGAGGCCAAGGCCTTGCTGACCGTCCGCCAGCCGACGCCGTACTTGCGCTGCAGAGCCCGGCCGGACATGCCCGCGTGGGAGTCGCGGCGGATCGCCGCATACAACTCCAGCTTCGCGTTCACCGCCATCGAGGCCCCCTGACCGGGCAGAGCACTTCGATGGTCCCACCGCAAGAGGCCCAGCGACGTCAAAACTCACCGATACGGACACGCCGAGCCACAGAGCGACGTCATCCCTGACCAACAAACGACGTCACGAGTCACCTACAGAACCATAAACGTCACCAGGAACTACGACGCGTTCGG
>Ga0105239_10003840_pt1 | contig 18248 bp, 8 predicted proteins | sample KBSC44metaG_FD_92761 | JGI IMG/M metagenome (GOLD analysis project Ga0105239, IMG submission 92761) | Corn rhizosphere microbial communities from Kellogg Biological Station, Michigan, USA - KBS C4-4 metaG | ecosystem: Host-associated > Plants > Roots > Rhizosphere > Soil | place: Michigan, USA...
GGATTGTAGGATACTAATCGTCAATCCACAATACTATTAGGGCAGCGTCACCCAGGTTCCCGAATTGGTGCGGATACCGATGAGCTAGTCCTAAAAAGGAGTTCTACCCGAAGAATCCTTGGCATCAAAAAAGTTTCGAGTTGGGGTTGGAGTTTATTCGATGGAAACATTGAGGATTGGAATCTAGCACAACTCGCAACATGACGCTTCCTACAATCTCACGTTATTGGGACGCTTTCATGATCTAAAAATATACGTCTTGTGCATGAAATTAGAAAACCAAGTCCATATCCACAGTCACTATGGTTGTGACATCGACACATCAGGAACATCGCTCCCTGAAAAGGCGCAAACTCGCTCACACGGAGCTTGGTGAAGATTCTAACACTTCTGGAGAAGAATCCAGTTCTGGTGAAGAACCTCAATCTACCAACCAAAATGCAAAGGCCGAGCCATCAGACCATTCCAATTTCAAGGCAAGGTCAAATGGAGCAACATCCAAAAGACCGCATATACTGCCTACTGGAGGCATCAGCAAGTCCTCAGTACTGGCCTTACAAATAATGGAGCTAAGCCAGGAGATAAAGCCGAACTATGATAGGCTGCAGGGTAAATGGCTTGATGTGGTCAACAAACTGGAGCACATCATTAGGCAAACGCCACAGCGGCCCCCAGTCACTGCTATTGAGGCCCTAAAGTTGTTCAGAAAGAAAGGCATCAACATACCCTTTCCCAAACCTCGTCCCAATAGGGAAACAAACTACAAATTCGAATTCATTCCGCCTAGTCAGATCCTGATTGGTGGTGCATTAGCGAAAGGGCTCAGCATCAAAAATGATAACTTGATCGACCTGAGGGCTGTGTTGCCAGACCATGCTCTTCAGGAGAAGGATTATCTGAACAACAGGGCATTCCATAAAGCGGCATTCCATCTTGCGTGTGTTGCCCTGGAGATCAAGGATACTGTGGGCAAAGATTTCGATGTATCCTTTTCATATGCGGATGGTGTTGACCTTCTACCGGTTCTTCTTGCGACTTCGAAAGCGGCACATCTTTCTACATTCAAGTTTCGGATTTCTTTTGACTTGCCGAACAATGCAATTCCTCTGAACAAGACTTCCCCGACCAAGAATTGTTTACGACAGTTACTAAAAAATGCGGGTGGTGGAGGTCAACCACCCACACCCTTTTACAATAGCTGTCTTCGATCCTCTGCGTCTGTTACTGAACATGACAGTATGTTGAAAATGGCCAGAAGCCCGGCATTCGATGATGCTTGCCGCATTGGTCAAATATGGCTGCATCAACGGGGCTTTTCCAGCGCCACAACGGCTGGAGGCTTCGGATGTTGGGAATGGGCCCTGATGTGCGCTCTACTGCTCCGCGGCGGTGGCAATCGGGGCCACCCGCTATTCTCCAAGCAGTACAGTGCCCTGCAATTCTTCAAAGCAATGCTCCAGGTCCTCGTTGGCCGCGATTTGAGAGACCCACTGGTCGTGGGTCGTGTGGGTGTTGAGATTCCCCGTTCGGAGCTTCCAGTTCTCTTTGATGCCACAACCGGTGTCAACATTCTGTTCAAGATGAGTTCATGGTCATACCAATCTTTAAAGCGCCATGCACAATTATCCTTGTCAGCTGTAAATGCAGAGAATTCGGACAGTTTTGAGTCAGTCTTCGTCCTGCGTGTTGCGGAGCCTTCATTGCAATACGATGAAATACTCTCAGTCAGATTGCCTTTACAAACCCTGGAGACGACGCCAGAGAAGGCGCAGTATCTGCAAAAGCTACACGGCATATTAGTCCGTGGCTTTGGTAATCGTGTTTCGTTGGTTGACTTCAAATTGACTGAAGAACAACCTTGGTCACTCAAACAAGACCCTTCGTCTGGTGATGATTACCTCGTGGAGATTGGCCTCCTCACAAATCCAGAGCATGTTGCACGTCTCGTAGATCGTGGCCCTTCTGCAGAGGAACCTGACGAGGCTGCCGAATTCCAGGAGTTTTGGGGTGAAAAGGCTGAGCGTCGCCGTTTCAAGGATGGGAGTATTACCGAGAGTCTTATCTGGACATCTGGCCCACCAGTGACATTACAAATTGCCAGACAACTGTGTTCCGTTCATTTCAAGTTACTCCCGAGCTCAGTTTCGTTGATCAGTCGAGACCTCGAGCTCAGCGTCTTAGCCGATGATGCCTCTTTGTCCGCGAAGGATGCTTACAGGCTCATCAATAATGCCTACCAAGCACTCTCATCGACCTTACATGGCCTCGAAGATCTACCATTACCGATTCGCTCAATCTCCCCAACAGGTGTAGCACTCCGGTCCTCCACAATCAGCCATCCGCTGCTGCCCTCATCATCAGAGCCCATCGACATCCTTATTCAATTTGACTCCTCAACCCGCTGGCCCGACTCTCTCCCAGCGATCCAGCACACAAAAATCGCCTTCCTCCTGAAACTTGGTGAGCTCCTCTCGACCTCCGACCCCAACACCGCCACCCGGGTTGGCCTCGAAAACACATACTCAGCGACAAGCGGCCACCTCAACACCTCTTTCCTGGACATCATCTCCCCTTCGCCCACCCCCGGCCTCTCACCAATCTGCTTCAGAGCCCGCATCTACCACGACCGCGAAGAGCATCTCCTGCAGACCACACTGCAAGAAAAGTCACTGCACGGCTCTGTCCGCGACTCGCTCACTGCCGCGCTCGCGACCTATCGCCGCACCTTCATCGCCGCCCCAGCCCACACAACGGCAATCCGCAATTTATGCACACGCTTCCCGCCTCTCTCCGGCACGATCCGCCTCCTCAAGAAATGGATCTCGTCGCATCTACTCCTGCTTCATGTCCCTCAGGAAATCCTCGAAGTCATCGCGGCACACGTCTTCCTGCATCCCGCACCGTGGACGACGCCAGGGTCTTCCACCACCGCACTCATCCGCTGTCTGCACGTGCTCTCGCGATTTGATTTCGCGTTCACGCCCCTTATTGCCGATCTTAGCCTGTCTCAGGAAATGGCGGCAAGCCAGGCCGAGGAGATGAACACTCGCTTTCAGGCGTGGCGCAAGCTCGATCCGGGCCTGAATAACGTAGTTTGGTTCGTCGGCACCAATCTCGACACATCTGGCACGGTATGGACGCAGGGCGCCCAGCCCGAGCGTGTCATCGCCAATCGGGTGCGGGCTTTAGCTTCAGCGGCAGTGGACATATTAAAATCGAGCGGAACAAGGATGAAAATGGACGGCGACGACTGGGCGGCGTTGTTCCACAGCCGCCTCGATGAGTTCGATTTCCGGATCTACCTCAAGCCTTCTGTCGTGAAACAGCGCGGCGATGATGCTCGGCGTGAGAAAGACGGGGTGGTGTACAAGAATCTGCAGCTCGGGCAGACGCTAGATCTCACCACGATTGGCTATGATCCTGTGTTATTGTTTGTTGAGGATTTGAAGGCCGTGTTTGGGACGGCTGCGCTGTTTTTGTATGATGATTGCGGCGGAGATATCATTGCGGGCATGTGGAAACCGGCAGTGTTAGGGCAGAAGGAGTGGCGCGTGAGGTTGGGTTGGTCGAGTGTCCCGGTGCCTGTCATTGAAGGGCAAGACGATGGAAAACAACCGTGTTTATTTAATGAGCGGGCTGTCCTGGCAGAGATGAGCGCTTTAGGGCAAGGTCTCATCAAGTATATCAAGATGAAAGGCCAATAGTAGGAGAAGTTGGTCCTTATCACAACAATCTTTGTGGTGTTGGGTATCATGAATGGTATCAAATGGGCTTCCCAACTTATGGGGATGGCACCTCTGAATGCTATCTGTCTTATGCCAGCTTGTCGACCACCCCTCGCTTTTAACCACTTGCTGAGTGTACAAGGCAGCGTACTACCTGCTCCCTTTCCCTGGGAGGTACTAAGTTTCTAGATGTAATCTCTCAACCATGTGCAATATCCAAGTGACCAGCCATTGCTCAGAATATGTGCAGTGGAGGATGGCCAATTTTGAAAAGGTTTAGATAAATCGCGGGATAACTCAAATATACTTCTTATTTGGATCAACCCAGTCCAAAGCTTCTATGATCTTCTCGTACCTGATAGAAGTGTCAATCTACGCGCCCACATTGCAGACGAGTGACTTACATTGTGAAAACGATCCCACCACTCATAGTGAGACGGCCAAGGCGTGGTAAGGCGCCGGACCAAAAGGTCAAAATCCCCTCATTCTTGAAAATGCGGACAGCACAATCGAAGCTGTTCTTGTAGTTCTTGCTGGCCTCCAAACTCTGCATTCGTGTCTTGACGGTATCCAAGGGCATCGTGGTGTATACCGTAACAGTACCAGCGGCTGCTCCCAGGCCAAACGTTGTGAGAGCACTCAATTTCTCCCCGGGAGCAACATATCCTTCTGCAAATTGCTTTAGGGTGGTGTAGGTACTAAAGCGCACGGCACTATTCGCAGCTTGTCTTGCGGTGGTTGGGACAAAGCCTTGAAAGAACCCTCTTATGCCCTTTTCTCTTGCAATAACAGCTGAGCCATGGAGAAACCCTCGCATTCTGGGTTGGGGCCTTTTTCGATCATCGATTAGCTGTGTCTTGACGGACTCTGAGGGCGTCACGGCAAGTAAAGATTCAGTAATACCAGCACCGAAGCCAGCAAGAACTGTCCTAGGACCAGATATTTGTCCATCTTCATCTGATAAGAGATATTTGTATGAGTCGAAAGCCAAAAAGCGCACACCGGCTTTGGCAGAATTTCCTATCACAGCAGTGGTGCATCCTGTATACCAGGCTCTGGAAGGGAAAGGAGGGAGTGGGACTTTCTTGGAGTCTGGAAGTCGTAAATTGAGCTGGTTCCTGGTTTTGAGAAAGTCGAAGGGAAAAGTTATCGCTACAGAGAAGGCTCATGAGCACTTGGACATTGTTGGATGTGACACTCAATAGCAAGAATTATGCGCAGCAATAGCTAGTGCTAAACATTGCTTCGGACACTCACCGATTTCAACAGCTCCCGCTGTAGATCCAGCAATAATGGAGCGCAGCGCGCTGGGCTAGAGAACTCATCAGTTGGAAATTGCCATTTGAAGATAGCGAGATCAGATAAAATACCCTGGTTTTGGGAGGGTCGGCATTATTGGCCGTGGCCGAGGCCATTATTTCAAGAGAAGGGACTTCAGTTAGGAGTAGGGATGTGCCCCGTTGAAAAAACTTCTAAGCCTCCAAGACCTCTGAACAGAAAAAAGTTGTTGGACAGTGTTTATGACAGTGCTTTTTCACGTTATGGAACTGTTGGAGGCTGCGGAGAAGATGAGGAAATGAGCAGGTCACCCACAAGTGCCTACTAATTAGTGGTTAGTCAATCGCTACCCACTTGAGGTGGGTGGAAAGCACGAGTGTGGGGGAGCAAGCAGACAGAGAGACAGTGACGCGTTAAAGCATGTGTCGGCTACACACGCGCCTGCCACAATCAGGCTGCGATCCGGAAGCGCATTGTTTAGTTCAGCCCACCCACCACCGCCTTGAAGTTGTGCGAATCCATACAAATTTTGTAAAGGACTCAGGATTCCTATTCTCTACACTGTTATTGCACTTTATCGATCGTCCCATTTCGTTGCGCTCCATGGCGCCTGGGAAGCGTCCGGCCCCCCTTCAATCTGATCCTGAGAGCGATGGAGATCCAGAAAACAGTAGCAGAGGTTCCTCCTCTCCAGCTTCTGCTTCCGTAAGTCATCGCCCGCCCACCTCTGGAATCTGTCTTACAAGCCCCCGCAGAACAAGCGTCGTCGAATAAGCAATGAGTCGTCGGGACAGCGAACCCCTCAAACCGAACGAGATGACTCCCCAACTGCCAGTACACCACCATCAGATTTCGACACCGACGACGACCAAGCAGCCGTTGCCGCCACACAAGTTTTGCGAGACAAGGCCGCTGAGAATCGGCGAAGAGGGAATGAAGCAGCGGACTATGGCATCTTAGAAGCTGTGGAGTTGAAAAACTTCATGTGTCATGAGGATTACACCTTTGAACTCGGTCCTTTGATCAATTTCATTTGTGGTAAAAACGGGAGCGGAAAGAGCGCGATACTTACTGCCATCACATTGTGTCTGGGTGGGAAGGCATCTGCTACCAATCGGGGTGCTCGCCTCCAAGACTTTATCAAGGAGGGCAAAGATAATGCTTCCATTACCTGCACCATCAAAAATCAGGGAGACAATGCCTACAAACCCGAGAGCTATGGGAATACAATTCGGGTTGAACGCCATTTCACCCGCAACGGAGCAACCAGCTTTAAAATCAAATCAGAAAAAGGTCGCATTATTTCCACCCGCAGAATGGACCTTGAGGATATCCTCGATCACATGATGATGCAGTTCGACAACCCCATGTCGGTGCTCTCTCAAGATCAAGCAAGGCAATTCATAGCAAATTCGGCCGCTTCTGAGAAATATAAACTATTCATGAAGGGGGTTCAGCTGGAACAGCTCGACCAGGATTATCGCTTGATCGAAGAACAATCAGAGAACATTAAAGTCAAGATCGAAGTCAAGGCTCCCGATCTAGAAGATCTGAGAAAGGCCATGGAAAGTGCAAACACGAAACTGGAGTTGTCCCAGAAACATGACAGCACACTAGCAAAGATGCGTGAGTACCGGCGTTTGCTGGCATGGATCCAAGTCGAGCAACAGGAGAAGATACGAGACAACTACATGCAGGCAATTGTGGAAGCGGATGCGAAAATAGCAGACGCGGAGCACAAGGCCGAGCAACTGGACGAGCTATACCAAGCAGCGGACAGTGAGGCCACCGCAGCGAACAATAATTACGACCTTGCGAAAGCAGAAGTGGTTACTGTTGAAGAAGAGAAACGCGAAGAGAAAGCACGCCATGATGAAGCGAAGAAGGCAACAGTCGATGCTCAAGCGGAGCAAAGACAAATCCGCACCGCGTTAAAAGAGTCAGAGAGCACCATCAAGGCGAAAAATCAGTCGATTGAAGAAGAGATGAGCAGATTAGCTGAGCTAGATGGTGGCGGTGCTGCCGCTCGCGTGCGCGCTCTTGAAGAGGCTGAGGAATCAGTCAATGTAGCAAGGAGGGATGAGAAAGATCATGCCGACCGAAGACCTGAATTGCAAGCAAATATCAGAACTCTTGCGAAGCTTCTCGAGGAAACTGAACAAGCCAAGAACTCTCAGACAGAACGAGTGAAGCAGCAGAGCCAAATACTCGATCAGATGAAGCGTAATCGCAATTCACAAGACTTGGCATTTCACCAGAACATGCCCCAGTTATTGAGAGCAATTCAACAGGAGAGCAAGTTTCAGAATCGACCAATCGGCCCACTAGGAAAGCACGTCAAGCTACTCAAGCCTGAATGGTCTTCAATCCTAGAGAAATCATTCGGCAGCACCATGAATGCATTTCTAGTGAGCAACAAGCATGACGAAAGACTTCTGAGCGACATCATGAGGCGAACAAAATGTCCGGTACCTATCTACATCGGTAATAACCAGCCGATAGATGTGAGTAGTCATGAACCAGATCCTCAATTTGACACCATTCTTAGAGTGTTGGAAATCGACAACGAAGCGGTAAAGAAGCAACTGGTGATTGCACACAACATCGAGCAGGCCATACTGATCCCGGATATGGCAGAGGCTTCTGAAACATTGTACTCAACAGGTCAATCACTACGAAATGTCAAGAGATGTTTCTGTTTCAGCCCTAATACTCGATTGAGAGGTGCCGTCCTGTTCTATCGAGGTGGCCAACCTGCCCAAGACCCTGTTCATCAGTTTCAGGGAGGCCCCCGCATGAGGACCGACATTGAACAGAGTATTCGAAGACAAAGTGAGGCTGTCGAGGAGTCCAAAGCGCAGCTTAATCAGCTCGAAAATGAGTTCTTCAATACTCGACAGCAACATTTGAAAGCACAGCAAGCTCTTACCAAGCATGGCCAAGATGGTCGTGACTTACAAGTTGCTGTTCAAACTGCCGTGGATCAAGTTGAAGAGCTGAGAGATGCGATCAAGGAGGACAATGTTGAAGGTGGGAAGTTGGAGGTGCTAAGGGAGGCGTTGAAGGAGGCAGAGGAACATAAAGCCCAGCATGTTAGCTCTTATCAAGATTCTGTCACTCTGCTCGATGAGAGGAAGCAAGTGCTCAGGGCCACAACTCAGAAGCTCAGCGATCTAGACGAGAGGGTAGCTAACCTGCAGGCAACTGCGAATGACACCCAAGTTATCGCGCAAAAGGCCGGAAAGAAACGAGCATACGCCCTTGGTGAGAAGAATGCGGCCATTGCCCGCATTGATGATGCCAAGAGTGACCGAGGAAGTATAGAACGCAAGCTCGATGAGTTGAACCATGATATCGATAATTGGATCGAACAAGCACGCGCAGTGTCTGAGCGGGTCAACATTCCTGCCGGTACGACTTACGATGCCCTCAATAAGAAGTATACGCGCCTTGGCAAAGATTATGCGGCGTTCGAGAAGGACCTGGGTGGAAGTAAAGAACAGATTGCTGCGAGGGCAGTGGAATGCTCTGACGCGTACAACAGAGCTCAGCAGGAGATGAAGGACATGGAAAAGCTGCTTGACAAGCTATTGGAATCTTTAAGCGAACGAAAAAGTCGGTGGAAGCTATTCCGAAGCTTGATTTCGCATCGGATCAAGATTCAGTTCATGTACATGCTCAGCGAGAGAGGCTTCCGAGGCCAGGTGGTCATGGATCATAAGAAAAAAATGATGGAGCTCCAGGTGGAGCCCGATATTACCACACGGGAGGGAAGGGGGAGAGGTGTCAGAACATTGTCTGGTGGGGAGAAATCATTCACTCAAATCTGCCTCCTCCTTTCGATATGGGAAGCGATGGGCTCACCAGTAAGATGTTTGGATGAATTCGACGTCTTCATGGATGCTGTGAATCGATCCATCAGTGTCAACTTGTTGATCGAAGGGGCAAGACAAAGCATCGGGAAACAATTTATCCTGATTAGTCCAGGCACCAAGTCCGACATCAAAAAGGCCCCTGATGTTAACGCGATCGAGTAAGTCCCAAATGTATTTTGAACAATGGTGAGCTAACAAAGTGGTAGGGTTGCCCCACCAGAAAGAGGACAAACCAGGCTCGTACTGGCAGCGGCTTGATAAGGGGGTTCCTTGATGTAGATTCTATTCGATCCCGAGTTGGGCACGCTCCAGAGCACCCAAATCCGCACCCATGGTAACACCAACATCGAAAATTTCCGGATCTGTCGAGAACGTATATCTTCGGCTAAATGCAAGGCACTGGTCTCATGAGCTCTTTCTAATCTTTGGGCTGAAAGTCACATGCAAGGACCAACAGACAGTTGCAGACACAGAGACTTGCGAGTAGCCTTGACTTGCATTGTTCGACTGCTATCGGCTAACGATAGGACGGAGTGACGCTGCCCAATTATTAAGCCTGATGCACAATGTTGGCAAACAATAACGATGTTTTCCAAATACCTGCAGGCAAATACTTGAGCACTGCCACCAACGATCCGGATGTACAACGCTTGTGTTTTGCTATGAAAGCATGCCCTTCGACCACCTCCAGAGTGCCTTGGCTGCCACTTTCCGTTTTGACTGTGCACTCTGCTTCTTCTGGAGGAAGGCATGATGAACGCGTTACCGTCTCATGGTGGTTGCAGTCGTTCGTTGCGCGCTCAGGAATCTTCCACCTTACCTCGAATTGTCCCCTGTCCGCACTTAGGTGTTTCTGACCAAGTCAATCTATATCAATAGCATAGGATCCACGCTTTTATGCGTCATGGCTACCCGTGTTTTGCAAGCAGAAAATACCTCAGTGCCTATCCTCATTCAATCAATGGAGCACCACGAAGGAGAGCAAGATACTCTCAGCGACGACAATTCCCTTGCCCCTAGCCTGACTTGGAGCCCCGCATCCAACATAAGAGTCAAAGCTGCAGAAGCAACTTACACATCGAAGACATGGAAGGTTCGGAATTGTGGATGTGTGCCACCGTGTATCCGTGGCAGGTTCGATCTCACTACGCTGCATCTGGACCATGATTCCGGCTAATTCAATCCTCCAGCTGTCCTTGCAAAGGCGCGCAGGGCCCAGGGCGATGCCCCAGCAGCTGTGTGTGTCAATGTAATTGAGGCCTCGCCCATGATCGATAGTAGTGAAAGCCTTGGCGGGGCTGTGCGGTGCTTGGAAGGGAAACCCCGAAAGCCGTTAGAATCCATCCCAATGACTCTAGCGGCTCTCGCGTATATTGAGGCTCTGAAAGACAAAGCAGGAGGGACGGTCAGTAGGCAGAAACATCGTTCTACAAGGCAGAAGCAGGCACCAAGTCACATGACCTAGTCACATGACATACTCTTGGCATTGTTCTTTCCGTTTCTATAGATGTGGAATCCCATTGGCTGAATGAACCGACCACCAACATTCTCGCCGCACTCGCTTCTTCCGCCTCAAGTTCCTCTCTTCCTCATTCCAATTACTCGTACTCGTCCTCTCGTATTGTCTCTTGTCTCTTTGATCGAGCACTCCCACTCTACCCTCACAGACTGACTTAAGAATACTGATCTAATTGACTGAAACCTCTCACCTTGCTCTCCAACCAGATATTACCTCCTCCTTCACTTCCCTGCAGCCTCTGTCGAGCGCGACACCACCAACTCCTCGAATTGCCTCAGGACAATCCCTCACAACGGTTCTGCTACAGACTCAATCCAAACCAGAATCCTTTGACGCCTAGTGCCTGAATCTAGGTAGTCTCGAGTTGTTGCCTGTTCATATCACCTTGTACCCACAGCCTGGGGTGTCAATCGAGTTCCCTCATATTGTTCCGCTTTTCTGCGAGCCTCCCTCCCCTCCTGCCACCCTTGGCCTTCTCACATTAAAGAAAGCCGTGAAAATGACGGACGCTTTAGCATCTCAACTTAACAAAACCTCTCTTAGTGACGGTCACGATGATTCCAATTGGAAGAACTCCCTCAAACTCCCCGCCAAGGATCAGAGACAACAAACCGAAGATGTCCTGGCTACCAAAGGTCTTGAGTTTGAAGACTTTTATATCAAGCGCGAACTCATGATGGGGATCTTTGAAGCTGGGTTTGAAAAGCCCTCCCCTATCCAAGAAGAAACCATTCCGGTCGCCCTTACGGGCAGAGACATATTAGCACGAGCAAAGAATGGGACTGGCAAGACCGCCGCCTTTGTCATTCCCACACTTGAACGAATCAACCCGAAGAATCCCAAGACCCAAGCTCTTCTCCTCGTCCCTACTCGAGAACTCGCCCTTCAAACATCACAAGTCTGCAAGTTGCTTGGAAAACATCTGGGCATCAATGTTATGGTCACTACTGGTGGCACAGGTTTGAAAGATGACATTATACGATTGGGTGAAACAGTCCACATTATCGTCGGCACGCCTGGCAGAGTCCTTGATTTGGCCAGTAAGGGTGTTGCGGATCTTTCTGAATGTCCCATATTTGTCATGGATGAAGCCGACAAGCTTCTGTCACCAGAATTCACAGTTGTCGTCGAGCAGTTACTTTCTTTCCATCCTAAGGACCGACAAGTCATGCTTTTCAGTGCCACGTTTCCAATGATTGTCAAATCCTTCAAGGACAAACATATGCGCAATCCTTACGAAATCAACCTCATGGATGAGTTGACCCTGCGCGGCATCACCCAATACTATGCTTTTGTGGAAGAGAAACAAAAGGTCCACTGTCTCAACACTCTATTCTCCAAGCTCCAAATCAATCAGTCCATTATTTTCTGCAATTCAACCAATCGCGTCGAACTTTTGGCTAAAAAGATCACCGAGCTCGGGTACTCCTGCTTCTATTCTCACGCCAAGATGCTTCAGCAAAATCGAAACAAAGTCTTCCACGACTTTAGGGCTGGTGTTTCTCGAAATTTGGTCTGCTCCGATCTTCTCACTCGTGGTATTGATATTCAAGCTGTCAATGTCGTCATCAACTTCGACTTCCCCAAAAATGCCGAGACATATCTTCACCGTATCGGTCGCTCTGGTCGATTCGGCCACCTTGGTCTAGCTATCAACTTGATCAATTGGGATGACCGTTTCAACCTCTACAAAATCGAGCAAGAATTGGGCACCGAAATTCAACCTATTCCACCATCCATCGACAAGAGCCTCTACGTTTACGACAATCCTGAGAATATTCCTCGATCAATGCCCCCTCCACCCCAGTCACTTCCACCCCACGCTTCTGGAGCTCCACAATTGACCGGAGCTGCAGCAGGACAAAATGGCCAAGTCCAGGGCCAGAATCGCAGACCGCAAAACTATTCGAACGGGTATGGACAGCAGTACAACAATCAAGGCCGTGGTGGGTATAGAGGCCGGGGTCGTGGACAAGGCCCACGCGGTCGTGGAGGTCATCCTCAGCAGGCAGGAGCATCTGTTCAAGCAACGCAGTAGCTTCTAAAATCTGCTCGCTTCCCGGCTCGGTTGACATCTGCTGTTGATCTAGCACATTTTCTTTTCTTTCCGTATGGCGTTTTTTTGTCTTCCACGCTCACGAAGGTCAACGACATGCGACATGCGATAGCTCGGAGTTGAAATTATGGCTAGTTGTTAGGTCTGTACAACAGTGTCGTACAGCTTCAATTTCTTAGCTTTCTCTCGTTGGGGGCTTTCTGGATCGACCAAAGACTGGGATGGACTTCGTGGGTCAGACTTCTTTCTTTTCCCAATATCCGCATTTTTATGGCTGGACGGCGTTAGGTGTCTCGAGGATCGTCCTCTTCTTGCTGGTAAGGGGGGACGTTGAACCGGCGGGCTTTCTATCATAAGCCCTAAAAGATCAGGCAGAGCATCTACAGAGGGATTGTAGATTTGCATGGCGTTACTTGGGTTATTTCACCTCACATTGACCACGACTCGACCTATCGCAGGACGATTTTACTTCTCATCACACATCACAGAACACATGACCACTTGACGCTCACGACCAACACCACCTTCACCATCTCCACCCCGCTCAGACCACTTAGCAGGTACGGCCCTCGGGCATCGTTATTACACTTCATCTAAGATAATGAACTCATGGACTTCTTCTCGACTACCATTCTCAATCGCGAGGACTAAAGTTCCGTGCCATGAGGCGGAGCCACTTTCTGTCTGGCAAACAATTCCTTCGGACGTATCCAATACCACCTTTATCCCTAAAGATACCCTCTTGACTACAATATCGCTGTGCAGAGCATTTCCCAGAGCCTAATACGCACTACCACAACATTGCATTCAACCCACCAAGACATGAGGAGCTCCTCTTTCACCCTTCTCACCAGTCTCCCCCACCGAGTGAGATTCCAAAACTGCAACAAGTATATTCCCGATACCTAATCCCGACCAAAATCACAAAAAGTACAAAAAAAGAATAGGAGGAAGGCCGATAGTCAAAACACCAAACGGATTCATACTCTCGAAGGAGCCCAAAAATAAACCGACCGGCCCAATTCTCACAGGACCTCAAGGCGTTGCTCATACGTCCAACCGCCAATGGATGAAAACAGTACTACTTTTCCCAAGCGAGATAATTCAAGGCAACAAATAATGGGCTGTTCTCGAGATGGTGTGTATGACAAGACAAGAGATAAGAAAACGATTCATGGAGTCTTTGAGGCTTGACTGGTCTGGTCGGTTGATTGGACTGGTGTGTCTCATAGTGTCTCTCCACTGTATCTGCTCTCAGGGAGCCTAACATCCGGAATCAAGTAGAAAATACCAATCTCTTCCTCTGAAAAAAACCCGCACCTTTCCATTCTGCCTCGTCCTCCGCTCGCTGGTAGCTTTGGGTCCCTTCCTTTCTCTCCCTCTATGATCGTTTCTTTCGCTTCAGCCGAAATGAGCCCCTAACTAGGACGTAGTCACACGAAACATCATAGTCGGTATCAAGGAATGACAGGCTAAAGAACGAACTAACCTGACGTTCGCCACGCATCGGGTGAGCTGGAGGTTATACTACCCCATGGCCCTTTCTTCCCGAGTCCTACCAAGGGGATCACGTTATCCTACCTGAACAGCAGGCAACCACCCAATACACGACGATCTGTCCAGAGTCCAGACCTATCCTTGTGCCACTATGTGACGTTTCGAGATTGTCACTGCAGGTGCCAACCAACTACGCATGTCCATCGTAGCGGAGATAGCGAGGATCCAGTTCCAACTTCTGACCACGACAAACGCGGTGGTTTCTTCGAATAAGTGCACTGCGCAATTGTTGCGGACAATACACGTTGCGCACAATAGGTGGTCTAATACCCAAATCTAGCTGGTATTCCAACGTACTCAATCGCTCAATTTTTCGCAATTCCCACCAATCCATTCCGAGGGATATCCTGAACAAAGGTCCCAACTCCCAGGCTAAGTAGTACAATTAATTCCAATTCCAATTCAATCCCTATGCATACATCGCATTACATACTACAGCTGAACCGTGCCGCGCCTCTGCTTCACTCTCTGGCGACCCCACCAACAAGAGGTCTCACTTCCCGTTCCAAGTTCAGGCTTCTCCATATCTACCTCACATCGATAACATATGGACCACCATGCACAGAGGGCAATCGGCTCCTTCTTTCTGAACGATCTACCATTTCAACTGCTTCTGCGCCTCCTTCTGGGCAGGTTTATTCTTAGTAGAGATGTAATCGGGCTTGGTATACGAGCAGTATGCATCTTTGATTGATACAACTTCATAAACCCCCTCGTCACTAGCGCGGATCACTTTACTGAATTCGTTCGAGATGTCGTGCCGCGTTTCTAGCACCTTGGGGTGTCTCCGCACTGTCGCATCTTCAGAGCGAGTATATCTGTCAGAGAAAGTCAGCCTCAGAAGTTTACAAAGACAAAGCCAAGGAGAAGGGTTGTTGACGACAACTTACGTGAATTCGAAGGGCGGTGTACCAGTAAAGCTGAACAGTATTTCGACCTCGCCGCCTTCGTGGATGTCACTGACAAGGGTCTTTCCCCGAGCAATTTCCACTGTAGGATAAGGACGAATCGTCTTCTTGATCTCTTTGCTGGCGCGGCATTTGCCATTACGCATCGCACTGTCACTAATTCCGTTGATGACGAATTCGCCATGGCGACTTGTTAGTCGCTTGAACTGATTGGTCTTCTCTGTTACCTTGTAATCTTTCCCAAGCCAAGTATACGATATTTCAAACGGCGGCTGACCACTAAGAGAAAATGACACATGCTCGCCAACACAGAAGTCCTCTTGCGACTGCAGTGGGCTGATATTTGGGGGAGGAGAAACTTGTACTCGGACCGAGGATGGGTCGGATTCAATGCCACTCTCACATCCACGACTGTCCTTGATGGAGCGAATGGCGATGCTGTGTGTACCGAGAGGTAGAGTAGTTCGCGAAAGAGGCCATAAGTAACTATTTGATGGTATATCTTTCTGACGAAGTATCTCAGGTCGAGGAGATGGCCCATGATGAGTGATTGCAATCTCTATATTGAAAGGAGGATCTCCGGTGAGAGTCATGGGTATATATTCCGTCTCTGCTCCTTGGGTCGTGAAGCTAGGATCATCTTGGCAATAACTGTAGGTCTTTCCAGCCTCAGTGAATTTGGCCGAAGGTGGTGCAAAGACTTGCTGCTTCACGACAATTGGTGAAAACTTCTTTTTATCGTGGGCGTAGCGTTCATCGCCCAGTTCGGAAAATACATAGGTATACTCGCCAGGTTTAGCGGTGTCCAGGTTGATAAAAGCATTTGAACCTGCAAAATTGCTTTCTTTGTTGCTGATAGCAGCTGGGCCTTTGTGGGGTTCATATTTCTGTTGATATTTGATGCTAAATGGGGGAGTGCCTTTCAGCGCCAGCACCAATGCTGAATCGTCACCTTGGCAGACGGGAGCTTTCCGAAGGCCATTCGCTCCGTCTGCAGTTGATGCTGGATCTTTAATCTGAAGTGATGGGCGAGGGATCCAGCTGACTTCGAATTGGTTCGCTTTAGGGTCGACAAGACCTGAGCATTTGTCGTGAACGGATACTATTTCATACTTGCCTGGCTTATTCACCGTAAAGAATGAATTTACTTGCCGGAAGTATTGCTCTGTGGAAGTCGTCGGATCCTCTAGCATCTGAAATCTTACCGCCCATGGGGCATTTCCTTTGAGACGTAATGGAATCTTGACCTCTTTTCCGTCCAACGCGAGAATGGATCGCTTCCCCTGAAAATCGCCGAACCCAGCTGTGGGCTGGTCTGGTCTAACATCGATATGACGCTCCTCTTTAAGCGCAGTTTTACATCGAGATTTGTCTTGTACATTTGTCAACATTAAAGTGTACCGACCTCCATCCGTCTGGCCAGGGAACTCAATAGTGAGGATGTCTGTATCGGAGTGGGCGTGTTGCTTTTTCCTCTTCCCACCGTGAATAACCTCATATTCTAGATCCCATGGGCCTTCGCCAAATAGCTTGACGGTCTCAGAGAGGGGCTGGTCCAAGCACGCGTTGACGATCGAATGGGCACTCTGGAAAATGGCAGAAGCAGGCGGTCTGATATTTTGTTCGAATATCAAGTCTCGGTCTCTTAGAGAGGCAGGTTCATACACCGAGTCTGCAATCTGGTTGATTGTGTAGGTGTACGTTCCGGCAGACTGCTCTCGCAATTCAATTTGGCCACGCATGGTCGAGAACTCTTTCGATTGAGGCCGAGCCTTGCCTGCACGCGTGACGGTATACATGACTTTGAATGGCGGGGTTCCAGTCAGGTCTAGGTTTAGGATCATTCCAATTGGATTGCCAGCACATTTGTCAAATATGTCTTCCCGAACGACGGAGATATCTGGCCTGGGTGGATTGAAAAGGGTGCAAGACGAAGGTTCAAGCACTTCCCCGGGACAATACTGGCCAGAAATTGAGTCAATGCTGTAGCTGCCAGCTTGGTTGATCTGTGGTCCAGCATGGTCATCTGCCATCTCATATGTGAATTCATTGGTTTGTGGGACCCCTTGGTCCGATTCTGACACAAAGCTGTACTTCAGTGTCAGTGGCCAATCCGATGGGTGGAGCTTAGCAGAGTCTTGAACCCGGACAGGGAGCGCTATCGACTTGCCAGACGGTAGTGGGATTAACCGATCAGGACTGCAGTCGTGAAGCCTCACTTGTGGTCGATTGTGAACAACTAGGCTTTGGGTTCGAGGTGCATATATATCCTTCGGGTTTGGGGAGTCATATGACACTGAGTTACCTAGGCCATCCTCAACTGCCTCGATCGTGTAGGAGTGGGTTCCATTTTGGTGTAGCGATTCATTGACATCAAATGATTCGACGGTAGATTTTGTCCACTCAAGATGGGATTTTTGAGGATCAAATACCACTTTCGAAGCATCATCCATATTGATATAGCGATCCGGCGGTGGTTGGATATTCTGAGTATTGGAGCTGAATTGCTTCCCATTAACAGTCTTGCTGTACTTGACTTTGAATGGAGGCACACCCTCGACCTGCAAAGAGACATTGCTGAGCTCTCCCGTACATCTGTCCACAGAATTGGAGGATATCGAGGCTTTTGGACATGAGACGACTGCCACATCGAAGCTTTGTCTCCGTACTTGAAGATTCGTAGTGTCGATGACGCGGTCCAACTGATAAAGGCCGGTCCTCTTAACAACGTAACGTAAAGTTCGAGGTGTGGCTGGGCCTAGCCCAGCAGACTCTGAGTCGGCTCTCTTTTTCAAACTTTTTGTTTCACGGCTGTTGATGGTGATGAGTTCTGGCTCATTGGTCTCAAGATCATATCTCTGCAGTTCAATCAGAATGGGGGTAGTTTGGTTGATCTGAATAGGAAGCTCGACAGTGGTCCTAGATGTGTCCAAGCAGAAGGCTTTCTTCTCCGGGTTGAGTATGGCGGAGCCCTCTGGCAGAATGTGAATAATCTGCTTTCCTAGGATAACGGATGAAGGATTAAGGATTGCTGCAGGATTTTCACTGGTGCCTGAGAGTGTGGTCTCGTGGGCCGCCCAAAATAACCTGATAAATGCCCAAAAAGCAGGGCCGATTGGGGGCATGATCCCGTACATCATCATAGCATTTACCACGAGATGGAGTATCCAGAGTGCCACAAAGAAACAGAAAGAGAACTGCAGCCTTGGGATTTTGAACATTGGTAGTGCAGTTAAAACACACAGATCTATAGCAGTCCATTTCAGGAAAAGCCATGTACTCTCCAGGTCGTCCGCATTAAAAAATGCATCGCACACCCTCCATGCCCAC
>Ga0105239_10003841_pt1 | contig 18246 bp, 11 predicted proteins | sample KBSC44metaG_FD_92761 | JGI IMG/M metagenome (GOLD analysis project Ga0105239, IMG submission 92761) | Corn rhizosphere microbial communities from Kellogg Biological Station, Michigan, USA - KBS C4-4 metaG | ecosystem: Host-associated > Plants > Roots > Rhizosphere > Soil | place: Michigan, USA...
AGAGAGTGCCGATCCGCGATTTCCCGTTTGATCTCGACGCTGCGCAGGTAGTAGGATCGTGCTGCCTCCCACTCCTGCTGATTGTGCATGAGATTCCCCAGATTGTGCAGTGTCTTCGCCTGTCCCAATCGGTCCCCTATCCTGCACTGGATCTCCAGAGCCTCCTCATCCCACGCGCGTGAGGCCACATAATCTCCGGTTACGTGAGCCACATTCGCCAGATTACCCAGTGCGCTGGCCAATCGGTCCAGGCGTCTGTCCGCTGCGTTAGCCGCCTGGGCGCGTGCCTGTTCCAGGAGACACGTGTAGTGGAAACGCGCCCGCTCGTAATCGCCCTGATAGCTGGCGATAGTCCCCAGTTCATTATGCGCGTTTCCCTGGCGCATCTCGTCTCCCAGACTTTCGTACACCTCCAGACACTGTTCCATCAGAGGACGTGCCGTCAGGACATCCCCTTGCTGTGAGGCGAGAACGCCCGCGCCATACAACGCCTGCCCCAGGCCGGAAGTGGGCGTCTTCTCCGCACGCTCCAGAAGGAGCCGATACCATTGACGACCTTCCCCGAAATCTCCCCTCATCAGCCAGAAGTAGCTCATGCGACCCGCGATTTCGAGGCCGGTCTCCAGCGCATTTCCGTCCCGAAGCGCCCACGCAAGCACAGCGCGCAGGTTCCCCTGCTCCACCCGAAAGCGCTGTAGGGAGGCTTGCAGATCCGATCCGACGAACCGGGTATTGCACACCAGTCGGTAGTAGTAGGCCGCGTGCCGCTCCTCCATCTCCTCCTGTTCCCACGCAGGCGACTGTTCGGCGGCATACTCCCGGATCGATTCCAGCATTCCGAAACGCATCTCACCACCGACCTCGCCGGCGCTCAACAGGGAGTCGATCCGAAGCTGCTCCAGAAAGGTCAGAGCCAGCGGCTCGTCGCATACCTCTATCGCAGCCTCCGTAGTGAATCCGCCTTGAAAGACCGAAAGCCTTTGAAAGAAGCGCTTGACCGGAGGAGAGAGCAGATTGTGGCTCCAATCCATCACGGAGTACAGGGAGCGATGCCGGGCATCCTTCTCGGTCCTCGGATTCACCAGCAGATCGAAGCGCTGCGCCATGCCTTTGCGGATCTGCTTCGGCGTCATCACCCGCACGCGGGCAGCCGCCAACTCCAGCGCGAGCGGCAGCCCTTCCAGAAGTTCACAGACAGCCACCAGATCGTCGGCATTGCCCGGGGTCAGTTGAAAATCCGGCACGGCCGCCTGCGCCCTATCAAGGAATAGAGCGATACTGGGATTCTGCATAAGCGTGAGGAGAGAAACCTGGCGGCTGCTCTCCTGCCCCTGCGCCTTCCGTGCTTCCGGAACCGGGAGCGGTTGTACCGGAAACTCGCGCTCCCCCGGCAGTCCCAGAGAGCGCCTGGAAGTCACCAGAAGCGCCAGTTGGGACACCCTCTCACGCAAGGTGGAGAGCAGATCGGCGCCGCTTTCGACGAGGTGCTCAAAATTGTCGAGAATCAGGAGTACCGGTCCCGCCTGACTGCATTCCTGGAGGAATGCAATCGCTTGATCCAAAGGCTCCGTATCGACGGATCGTGGGAGCGAAAGCGCCTCTGCGAGCGTTGTACCCAGAAAGCGCGCCTCCGGCAGTTCCGCCAATGCGACAAACCAGATTCCGCCCGTAAAGCGATCCGACATCCGTTTTGCGGTCTCGATGGCAAGCCGGGTCTTCCCCGTTCCGCCTGGCCCGGTCAGGGTGAGGAGGATACCCGAAAACGCGGGAGGGAAGGCAGACGATCGGCCCGCGCCGAGATCGCTTCGGTTCCTGACAACTCGGTTTCCATGCTCCAGCAACGCCGTGAGTTCAGCCCTCTGATCTTCCTGCCCAAAGAAGCGTGTGAAGAGGAAGGGAAGTTGGACGACAGGGCGCGCACTCACTTCCGGTGAGCGATCAGGAACGGACCCCTTCGCTTCCGGAAGGTTCTCCCGCTCCTTGCTGTCCGCGACAGCGTGTCGGATGCCGCCGGCCAGCCGGAGTTTTGCGGCGAGTTCTTGTAGAGAAGCGGAAGGCTGTGCTGTTAACTCCTTGTGCAGCCGCTGTTCTATTATTTCATATTGCTGCAGAGCCTCGTTCGGACGCCCGACCACCACGTACAGCCTCATCAAGTTATGGTATGCTTCTTCGCACAAACGGTCCGCCTCCACCATACGGTGCGACCAGGCGATGGCTCTCTCGTATTGGCGCGCCTCTGCAGCGTGCTTTATCATCTGGTGGAGCGCAGACAGGTAGGCATCTCGCAATCGGTCCCGTTCCGCCAGAATCCAATCCTCGTAGAACCCCGGCAGAAGATCCCCCACATAGAGGTCCAGGGCAGCGATCTGTAAGGCGACCCGCTTCTCGCGATCCGCTTCAAGATCTGCATTCCTTAAGGAGGTTTCGAACGCATCCACGTCGGTGGAAAACGCATCGGTGTTTAACCGGATCTGAGTTCGATCCGAAACGATGACCGATCCCGGCGCGATTCCCGGCCCTTCAAACTGCCGACGCAAGGCGTTGAGGGCCACGCTGAGATTGGTGCGCGCCGCCTCCAGGTCGCTCATGGGCCAGAACATTTCGAACAGCATTTCGCGCGGATGGGAACGCTGTTTATAGAACGCCAGGTAAGCCAGCATCGCGGCGGTTTTCTGGGTTCGAAAGCGATCGACATCCCGATTTCCCTGCCGCACGATAAGCCGTCCGAACATCTGAATACGAAGGAGAGATTCCATCCTGTTTGTTATCCACTTCCAGAATTAAGGGTGACTCCGACCAGATTCCCGCGCCTGCTGCCAGGGCTAGTTCTCTATGCAATCCTCTGTTTCCTGTTTGCCAATCGCCTGACAGACCGGCTCATACGTTGTACCGAGGATAATTGCTTGAAAGGAATTTACCGGCTGGGGTTGGGTAGGTTGGTTGATCGGAATGTTAGGTCCCTCCCTCGTCGTCCAGCGAACCCACTCTGAGGGCACCACAAACCATCAAGGCGGTGGCCGCAGCAACTCATCGGGATCGGTCTCACCTGCGCGCTTAGCGGGGCGTAACAACTCCTCTGCGTCCGTCTCTTCTGAACTCGTGGCAGGTCGCAGAAGTTCCCAATCCGGCGCAGGAAATTGCTCCAGCACGGTACGTGTGTAGGCGCCGTCCGTGGCCACCCTCTCAGCGAGCTTTCGATAGGTGCCGTGCGGGTTCTGGACCTTATCTCCTTCCTTTGTGAGAGCATGGGGATGCTTATAGGTCCAGCGCACGACGCGAAACGCTCCGTCCAGGGGTTCGACGCGTGCCGATTCAAATCCCATCTTCCGAAAGGTCTCCGCATCGAGTACGTTTCTGCTGACCTCATCCCATGCTACCCTATAGAGAGCGCCGCCCCACAACTGCCTCCAATCCTTCTCCTGCAGCCAGTCGGGTTGAGATCTGTTTTCCGCCTCCGTCAGAACTTCGTACTCGTCGCCTTCCGGATCGATGACAAGATGGTAGTTCTGCAGCCGAACGAAGAGCAACGCCATTTCGCTGGTCGTGATATGAACCGCTCCCCGCAGATCGCTCAGATATTGAACCCGACCGAAATGCCCGCGATAGCACATTCCTAAGTATCTCAAAGGGAACAGATCGAAGGAGGGCCGTTCGAGAAAGAGAAGCATCCCTTCGACTTCAAATCCCAGGCGAATATCTCTCCATCGCCTCCCTTCCTCGCTGGGCAAGGGTTCCCAGGCAAGGGACCAGGTGTTGCCGCTGTATTCGTAAGAGTAGGAAAAGAAGAAGGTGCCATTCGGGCCGCGCAGCCAGGGGAAATCCCCGTCGATCCGGGTTTGGAACACGAAATCCGCCTGGAGTTGGGACGACGAAGGCCTTTTGTTTCGAATGTCGGAACGATAGCCGCCGACTTTGCTCTCCGTGAATATATTGCGAGAACCGTCACGATAGACCTCGAAATCTATCCACAACGATTCCGGAAGACAGTACTGGTCGGGAGGACTATCTACTCTCTGCAACCATCGGATCGGATAGGCGCGAATCCGCGTCGCATCTCCCGGATACATGATCGGTACCAGCCCTTCCAGACTCTCGTAGGTCCGCACGACCCATCGTTCGCCCTCTGGGGAGAGAGCCTCCTCTCCAACAAATGCGGTGAAGACGCAGATCAACGCGAGAGGTTTCAGCGTCGTAGGCAGCGCCGAGATCTCCTCACACCGAAACTGACAGAGAGGCAACATCGGCACACCTTCATACTCCGGCCACTCCTCCCCCGGCAAACCGACCTGGATGCTTCCAAACCAGGAGCCCAGCGGATCCGCAGGTTCGTCCTCTTTTGGGCGCTTCATCAGACTGGTCCGGCGTTCAAATAGGGCTTCCCGCTCCCTCTTACTGGCTGCGCCGCGTGGAAGCGGTGTCCAGCGCCCCCGGATCGAACGTTTGAAGTGACTCTCACACAGGTTGCACCGGTAGTATTGATACTCTCTTGCATCCGAAAATCCCAGGTTGTATCCCAACATTCTGCCTTCCCGGCACGCACGGCAGCGTGGTCGCAGGCGGTCGCGAAGTCTCTGCATAGGAGGCAGGATTCGCTTCCGTACCACGTTGTACAAGACGATGGTCAGGATCAATCCCAACAGTAAGAACAGAAAAACCAAAATGAATTGAATGATATATAGAATGCTGTCCCACATAGCATGTAGCATGGTGATCCTCCCGAGAAAAATCCCTCCCCCTACTGCTTCCAATATTAGGAAAACGAGAGCAAACCGGCATACCTATATTTCCAGGGCAAGGACGCAGCGTGACCCATTCGCCCTCTTTTTTCGAACGCTTGAAGCAGGCTCTACACCGATCACAAGCGTAGTGGCGATACTGCCTGCGATTGGAAAACCCCAGGAAATCGTAGTTGGTCAATCGATTCTGCCGACAGGCAGGACATTCGGGTGCGGAATGCATCGAGAGGATACCACTCCCTAACACCATATAACCGATCCAGCCTGCGACGAAGATCCCCACTGCAACCCCCAGGCTAAGCACGAGGGTCACGATGCTATCGAAGAGGGTATGTGGGATATCCATGCGCCGCTCCTTCGGAATTCAGACTAGAGGTTTGGAGGGAGCGGTGCGGTAGACGCTGCGGATCAGGGCGACATCGCGTGTGAACAGCGGATTGGGAACGGGCTGGAGGGCGAGGTTGCGTTCTAGAAGCGCGGTGATGGTCGGGTCGGGCTTGCCGTCGAGGTTGAGGATACGCAGGGTCGTATTCTGCTCCAGAGCGGCGGCGAGGTGCGCCTTCCCTACTTTCGTGATCCCGTTATGCCGCAGATCGAGTTGGAGCAGGACACGGTTCTCCGCGAGGAGACCAGCCGCAGCCTCCGCGCCTGCATCGCCAATCCGGTTTGCGCTGGCTCCCAGCACACGGGTCGAAGGGCTGCAACTGTAATCGAGATGGGTGAGGGTCGGGTGCGATCGGGCACCATCGAAGAGGGCTGACGCTCCCTCCGCCGTGATGCCGTTGCTGGCGAGGCCGAGTTCCGCCAGCGTGGTGTTCTCACGCAAGGCGTCCGCGATGATCCGCGCGCCGGGATCGCCGAGGCTGTTGACGCTCAGCATCAGCGCTTTGATGACAGGGTTTGTGCGGAGCAGGTCGGCGAGCAGCAGCGCATCGTCGGCGTCGATCTCATTGCCTCCGAGGTAGAGCCGTTCTACGGTGCGGTTGTCGTGGAGAAGCACATCGATCAGTGCCGCCAGTCCGTCGTGGCCGGGATAGGTATTCACGAGATCCAGGGTGCGCAGCGTGCAGTTTTGCCGGAGCATGGCGGCGAGGGCCTTCGCACCTGCGGGGCCGACCGGGTTCCGCTTGAGCCAGAGCCCCTGCACGGAGCGGTTCTGCGTCAGGGTTTCGGCGAGCACCTTGACTCCCTCCTTCCCGATCTTGTTGCAGCCGAGATAGACGATCTCCAGGGTGGCGTTGCGCTCGATCAGGCGAGCCACATCGGCTGCGCCCTCATCGCCGATGCCATCGGTGCCGAGCAGCAGACTGGTGATGGTCGTGTTCGTCGCCAGCGCCTCGGTCACCATGTGGCAGCCGGCCGGCCCAAGGTCCTGCTTGCACAGGTCCAGCCGTCCGTCTTCCAGCACCGTGCCGCGGGGAAAAGGCGTAGGCTCCGTCACCGGCAGACCGGTTTTGAGGTAGGCGACCAGGGGCTCGATCTCGGCGGGGTCACAGGGCGTGATGTCCGCGACATGGTACAGCGGACAGTTGATAATCGCCTCATCGCTCACGGACGTTCCCTCCCCTCTTCTCTACCGCTCTACCACGCGCATGGAACATAGTCCTTCAGAAAGTGCCCAAATAGCGGCTCGGCAGGGTCTTCGATTCCCTGCACGATCGGGTCGTAAATACGCGCCGTGCCGTCGATCACATCGAGCGGCGTATAGAAGCCGCGCGTCTCCTGCAAGTGGATCTTCTTGTCGTGGGGGTTCTCATCGGTGATCCAGCCGGTATCCACACTGTTCATATAGATGCCGTCCTGCGCGTAGTCCACTGCTGAGGTGCGCGTCATCATGTTCAGCGCCGCTTTCGCCATGTTCGTGTGCGGATGGTTCGGCGTCTTGGTATCGCGGTTGAACTGCCCTTCGACGGCGGAGACATTGACGATAAACCGGCGCGCAAAGGGAGAGTTCAGCAGGAGGGGCTTGAGGCGACTGTTCAGCATAAAGGGGGAGACGGCGTTGACCAGTTGCACCTCGAGCATCTCCACGCTGCTGACCTCCGCCAGTTTGAGCGCCCAACTGTTGACCGCGCGCAGATCGAGCGGTTGCCCATCCGCATCGAGCGCTGCCAGGGAAAAGCGGGTCGAGAGTTCGGGCAGCCTCTCCACACGGATCGGTCCTCCCTCCAACTGCGGGCGGGAAGAAGGCATCTCTGGCGCGATCAGTCGGCGGGCCGCATCCGGCAAGGCGTCGACCGCCAGACACTCCAAATCCTCCTCCGCCCGATAGAAACTCGGAGGGCGTTTGATGGTCTGGGCCGCGTTGTTGATGATGATGTCGAGGCAGGGTTCGGATTCGAGCAGGTGTTCGATGAACCCCTCGACCGCGCGCAGGTTCCGCAGATCCAGGCCGTAGATTCGGAGGCGGCGCTGCCACAGGTCGAAGTCGGGCTCTTGCTGAAAGCGCAGAGCGGCATCGCGTGGAAAGCGGGTCGTCACCAGCACCCGCGCGCCGTCACGCAGCATACCGAGCACGCTCTGATAGCCGATCTTGAGGCGTCCGCCCGTCACCAGCGCCACGCGCCCTTCCAGGTCGGCGCGCTGATTACGCTTACGATAGTTGAACGCCGCGCACTTCGGACAGAGCATGTGGTAGAAGAAGTGGAGTTCGGTGTAGGGAACCTTGCAGATATAGCAGCGTTCCGGTCGGTTCAGCGTCTTCACTGGAGGAGCCTCCGCCTCCAACAGCATCGCCGTCGGGCGTTGCGCCCGCTGGCTCGCAACTATCGCCGTCTCTGCCTGAAGCCGACGGTCTGCCGACAACTCCGCCTCACGCAGCGCAAGGCGCTTCCCGCGCTTCCCCTTCTGGTGTATCTTGGCGATCAGAGCCTTCATACGCTCATGGGTATCGATGACCGAAGGATCCTCCGAGATCTGCTGCAACACCTCCAGGCAGATCTCCAGTTTGTCAGGCGGTATCTCCAAACGCGCAACCTCGTAACTCTCTTCTAAAAGTTCGGCGACTGCGGGATTTGAACCCGCACCTCTCCATTGGCAATGGAGTGTTCTTCCATTTGATACGTAAGTCGCCGTCGATCGCCCCAGGCAAACGCGATAGCGGCTGCGGGATTTGAACCTGCACCTCTCGCCTGAAAAACGAGTGATTCTTCCGTTTGAATCCAAGCCGCTCCACCTGGCGACGGTTCGTCTCACCTCACAGAGGCGGAAGTCCGATCCAGGCACGCTTCTCAGGCCGATGCAGTCTATCACCCAGCAGCTCGAACAGAGTGAGCATGGCCTCGGCCTTGTCGTGCGCGGAGGGCGCCTCGACCCTGACTTGAAGGCGTAAGGCCTCGATCTGCATGTCCAGACCGTCGGCAGGACGCCCTCCGCTGGTCGCCCAACGGGACCCGAAGCCCGAATTCAGTCGATAGGCAAGGTTGCAGAGCGACGTCGTGCGACGACTGAAGTAAGGCGTGTCGGAATGCCACGCGGTAGGTTTCGCCTCCGATTGAACGATGGAGAGAAATGCCCCTCGCTTCCGGTGCGTGCCCAGGCGATAGTGTACCGTGACAACCTTCTCCCCGCGAAACAGGTCCGGCTCCGTATGACAGATGGCACGCGTCAGCCTCCGCAACTCCTCTTCTGAACCACTCTGCCATGCCAACGGAATCGGGAGATTCCGAGGCGTTTTGGAGTTGCTTAGGCCCGGGCTTCCTGGCCACATCCTGCGCTTGTTAATAGAGAATTTCCACGTTTTCAATTCGCTTCTACCTGATGCCGGATAGAGATTGTGCTAAAGTCGTAAACGCAGGCACTCTGGCACGATAGGCGCGATACTCAGGCGTGAGGATCAGTTGATTCAGGATCGCGTACCGTTCCGCTTTCTCCAGCAGTCGCTCAAAGGCATACGTCTGAAGCTCCTCTCCCGGCAGAGGAGCATGAAATTGATCGAACTCCAGGATGATCAGACAGACCTGCTGAAAGGTCTCCAGAGAATCGCAGATGTCAACAACGCCGTTCGCGAGAGAATAGAGGCCGCCTACGGTCCTGATCGACATCCGCACAATGGACAGAATCTCCAATCCGGATAGACGCCGTTTTGGCACCTGCTTCAACAACTCCTGCACATCGTACTCTAAAAAGTCCTGCGGCATTCGATAGCGTAATTGGCTCTGCCAGAGCACCGCATCCAGGGAAAAGTCGTGAATCTCGCGCATCAAACCGCCAGGGCGATCCTCCGCTTTGGCTCGTTCCCAATACACGCTCCAGGCAGGCTCCTGCCTGGGCGCGATCTTCTCCGAACTCTCCCACAAATCCCTCTCGAAGTGCAGGAGCCTTGTTTTCAGGCTTTCCGCATACCGCTTCCGCTCCTGTATCCTTTGTTCGCGCGGGGACGGGAAAGGATTGGAGACTGCCTTCGCAGGCAGTGCGTTCCTCGAATGCCGGAGGTGCTCGATCAGGATCTCCGTCGTCCACATCGCTGCCGGCCTCTCCTTCAGTTCTTCGTACGTGAGAATATCCTTCAAGCGTACTGCATCTGTCGGCAGCATCAGCCAACCCATCTTCGCGATCGCCTCGTTAAGGATGGCGTCGGCGCACACGTTCCAGAGTGCAAGGTCGTTCTGGCTATTCGCCTGTTTCGCCCGTTCCAGATGGTTCAGAGCCACATGAAGCGTCGTATGTACAAGGATGGCCGTCTGTTCCAATGGCGGACTGCTAAAGAAACGGGCGCCGAAGGTGATCGAGCTTCCATCCGTCCTGGCAACATAGGGATCTGAAGCGAATCGATAGGTGCCTTGCAAAACAAAAAAGGCGCAAGCGGGACATTTGGCGATAACATACTGCTTTATCGCCTTTATCTGGTTGACATGGCGATCCCACTCTGATGTCTCCATGATCGCCCCTTACCGCCACAGCGCAACGCCCTGTGATCAAAGTCCTGTTTCTCTCTTCTAAATCGATGGCGACAGCAGGAATTGAACCTACACTACCCTGTTGGTGGGGAGTTCTTCCGTTTAAACTATATCGCCTCGGGTGCAAACTCGGTATTTCAGGGCGTGACAGCGAGCATCGGCGCGCATCTTGCACGTTTTCCAGGATCGTGCAGTTTGTCTTCTATCCAGTCCAGAAGCGTCAGATACGCCTCTGCCTTCTCGTGGGCCGTCGGCGTATCGATCTCGATCTTCAACCGCAATGCAGACTCCTGTAGTTGCCGGTGATTACTGTAAGAAGAAGAACGGTCGTACCACTCCGTGCCCGTGCAGGGATTCAGTCGAAAGGCGAGTTCACACAGGGTCATCAGCCGGCGGCTCGTGTAGCGATCTCCCTGATACCGGGTGCCGCGCTCCACGTGCAGGAAGCAACCGCGTTTTCCCTTCATCTCCGCGCGATAGACCACGACGATCGGCGCTTCCCCTTCCATCAGCCCCGGCTCGGTGAGACAGATCGCCTTTGTGAGCCATCGGAAATCCGCTTCAGAGCCGCTCAGCCAGGTAAGTGGGGTGCGCGGCAGATCTCCATGATCCAGTACCGGCATCCGTAGATTTCGATTGACCCGTTCTTCAAAGAGTTCCGTGCATCGTTCGCGCAGATCCTCGATAGGCGCCGCCAGAACCTCCGCCATCCCTGGAATATCGTCCCATCGGAAATCGACGCGTTCCCATTCGACCGCCCACATCGCTCGCTTCTGATCCTTCACCGTATTCGCATGCATGGCGAACCCGCTGCCATCGCTCTCGAAGAACAGATAGAAATACAGATAGTAGCCGAAGTACGCGTCCTCCTTCCGATGCACGATACACCTTCCGGGAGCACGTCGGCGCAAGGTCTGGGCAAAACCGGTGGGCGTCGTATCCGAAAAGAAGAGCGCATCGCCGGTTGGAGGGCTATAGAGGCCGCGAAACAGAAGATGCCGATCCAACTGTCTCAGCCTATAGCTCTCCCCACCCACTCGGACCGTTGCCAGGACCGGATCGTCCCGACGATTTTGCACCGTATGGACCTGACCATCCGTATCCCGGAGAAGATAAGGAAAATCCAACTCCGGATTCTCTTCGAGAGTGTCCGCCTCTTCATCAAGGAACTGAAAAAGGCGATACGGCATTCGCTTCTCCTCTTCCTTCGATGCCGGGGATCCATCGCTCTTCGAACTCTTCATCGCATTCTCTCGACACGCCTGTTTCATCTCACGTCGTGCGACAAAAGGAAGCCGCACGCGCATCCACTGAGAGCATTCCGACCGGCATCTACGATGTATGGCGCCCACAGGATTTGAACCTGCACCTCGCCCTTGCAAAGGGAGCGTGCTTCCCTTTATCACCAAAGCGCCCCGTCGCCGACCTGGTTACTATTGTGAGAGAGACAGCGCGATTCCTGCTGATATTCGGAACGAGAGCGGCGGCAGGAGTCGAACCTACACAGCTGCTTATGAGAGCAGCATTCTTCCCATTAAATTACGCCGCCCCTACTATCTCCTCCGCTGACTCCAGGTACTGTTGCGGGTGGGAGACCACAACGCTCTCGCTTCCTGGGATCGAATAGTTTCCCATCGCACCAGTCTACCAGAGTCAATGTCGCCTCCGCTTTCTCATGCGCCGACGGCGGAGCCATCGTAACGCGAATCCGAATCGCCTCCTTCTGGAGTTTCGCCGAGTTCCCAAATGGGTCGATCCAGCGCAATCCCCGGCAGGCATTGACGCGTATGGCAAGTTCGCACAACATCATCAATCGTGGGGTGACATAGTGTTCCCGGAGATACGTCCCTCGCCGTTCCACGTAGAGAAATCCGCAGCGTTTCGTATCCGTCGCGGCCCGATAGACGGCGGTCACCGTCTCTTTCGAGTCGAATAGATCCGGCTCGGTGAGGCAGATCGTGCGCGTCACCCAGCGCAGTTCCTCCTCCGTGCCGCTCTGCCACACCAGGGGAATATCGCGATAGATTGGTAGCGGAGCTTCCGGCTGCCAATCCCGATGTTGCTTCTGTTTGTTCGGTTGGATCTTCATGCACCCATCTCGAAAATATAGGGAAACCGAAGGCGGCCATAAAGAGTCGGATGTACTGCCCTGGCCTTTGGCGATGGAATCAATTCCTTCGCGAGGGACAGAATATGCCCCCCTTCGGGCACCCCAAATCCTTCACGGGATGCGAACCCAAATTGCCTTCGGCAATTTCGTGAAGGATTTCCTTCGCGGACACTTGTACCCGATCAGGATTATCCGTGGCCTCATTAAGGCGACAACAGGATTTGAACCTGCACCTCTCCATTGGAGGGAGCGATCTTCCGTTTAAACTATGCCGCCCTGTCTTGCAAACTCAAGCTCACCCTTCAAACGAAGGGACATTCAGGTGAAGGGCGACAGCAGGAGTTGAACCTGAACCTCCCCATCGCAAGGGGCGCTCTTCCGTTTAAACTATGTCGCCTCATAGGCTCTACCTCTTATCTGCTTCGATACGAGGTAACAGGCCAAACTGCGCCCGTTTTTCAGGATCGTAAAGTTTGTCTTCCAGCCAATCCACCAGTTCAAGGAACGCCTCTGCTTTCTCATGGGCTGTCGGGGGTTCTACGTCGATCCGAATATGCACGGCGGCTCTCTGCATTTTAGGTCCGTCCCAATCGCTCGGTTCGCTCCACCGGAGGGAGACGGGATTCAGTACGGTGCGCGGACAGTCCAGTTTGAAACCTTTCGGAGAAAGATTGATCCACTTCTTTCCCGTAAACGCGTTCCACCGAAAAGCCATTTCATGGAGAATCATCAGACGACGGGAGGTATAACGGACCCATTCGTCCTGATCAAAACACTCGACATAAAGAAAACCTCCTCGCTTCTCTTCGACACCGGCCCGAAAGGTGACGCACACACCCCTGCCTGAATCGAAAAGATGGGGTTCCGTTTGACAGATGATTCGCGCCAGACGCTTTAACTCCCGTTCGGATCCGCGCTGCCAGGCGAGCTGCAAGTCATGGTGGCGGTACGGTTCCTGTAGCTGTGAATTCACCTCTGCGAAGAGTTCCTGGCAGTGTTCGCGCAGATAAGGCGCCGGTGCACTCAGGCGATCGAGAGAGATGCGTAGAAAGTGATCCCAACGAAAATCGACACGTTCATATTCGACGATCCAGAGCACCGATTCTACATCACAAAACACTTCCGGATTCAGCGCAAAACCGGAGCCATCGGCCTGAAAGAAAAAGTAGACGCCATGATGCTTCTCCACCCACTCCGGCACATACAGGATACATCGCCCCACTGGCCTCTGCTGTAGCGCCTGAGGGAAATCCGCGATCCGCGTGTCCGGCAGAAACGGAGTCTCCGCGGCGCACGGCGAATCTACGGGTCGAAAGAGCAGATGGCGATCCAGTTGCCGGAGATGATAACCCCGTCCTTCGTGCTCTACGGTAGCCTCGACCGGAAACGGCTGTGCGTGCGTGATGATCTGTAAGGGGCCACCGACCTCGCGCAATCCATAAGGAATATGAATCTTCGCGGCCAGCGTCTCCCGTTCATCCTGACCATTCCCGATAAGGTAGAGACGATACGGGCTCCTCTGTTCCCCTTCCCCAACGGGCTTCCAGGACTCACCAACGTTCTCTGCGACCGGGGTGAAGAGAACTTCATCTACCCGCCTCCCACACGCAAAATTCCAAAAGCGTTCTCTCCCGGTACTCACCGCAACTCTACTCCAGATACAGGGTGGTTCCGAAGGGGGCTTGCTCGCCTTTCGAGGTGGAAGCCCAGATGATCGGAAAGGGATAGTGGGTTTCCGGACCGAAGTTGCCGTACAGGTCGGTAAGGTAGATGGCAACGCGCACGCGCTTCTCCTTGAGGAGTTGGAGCGCCGGGTAGAAGTCCGTGCCCCCGCCGCCTTTGATCTGCACCTTTCCGGCATCGATTTTCTGCTTGAGCGATTTGCCGTCGTTGCGCACGCGCTGTTCGGTCTGCACAGCGGCATCCGCGCTGATGAGATAGATATCGCAGCCGGTACGGATCTGGATCGACTGCACCTCCAGCGCGAAGCGGGTGAGCAGCGTATCGTCGATACTCCCGGAGGTGTCGAGGACGACGCCCGCCACGCGCAGCCCATCCTGTGGGCGATTGCCCGGCTCGAAGAAATCGGTTCCGCCTGAGAGCGAGCGGCGGCTGGGACGGTTCCAGTTGACCTGCGTCTGTGGCAGCAGCGGCTGCGTCATCAGGCGGCGCAGAACCCGCTCCCAGGGGATCGTCTCGACCGGAAAGTCGTGGCCGATCTCCCGCAGCAGCCCCCCAGGGCGATCTCCGGCCTGAGCGCGCTTGAGCCGCTGGCTCCAGATCTGTTCCTCCAGCGGCTCGTCTCCCATTTCCGCCGGGTCCAGATCCATCCCGAAGCGGGCCATAATCTCAATCAAGCGGTCCTTATGCTGGAGAAGGTAGTCGTAGAGCGTCTCGCTGGTCCACTGGTTCGCCGGCGTCTGATACAACTCCTCCTCGGTGAGCAGAGTCTGGAGGCGCACCCCATCCTGAGGCAGGGCCAGCCAGCCGATGTTTGCGAGGGTTTCGTTGATGATGGCATCCGTGCAGATGTTCCAGAGGAGCGGTTCGCGGCGTCCCTTCTTTGCCCGCGGAAGGTGGCGCAGGGCGACATGCAGGATTTCATGGACGACGATGGCCACCTGCTCCAACGGCAGATAGCCGAAGAAGTATGCGCCGAACTGGATCGAGCGCCCGTTCGTCCGGGCGACAAAGTCCCCCATCGTCACCACGCAGGGACACCAGAGCGCGATAGCCGCAAACCCCGGACTCTTCGATACCGCGTACCGCAGCGCCGTCTTGACGATCCGCTCCTGCTCCTCGTGGTGCATCGTCATCTTTAAGCCCCGCCCGACAGGTTTTTCGCCAGATCCACGATCTCACGCGCCTTGTTGCGATAGGCGCGATACTCGGGCGTGATGACGAGATCGAGCAACTGCCCGCGTTTGTCCACCTTCTCCAGCAGGATCTCGAAGGCGAGCGTCTGGATCTCCGCGCCCGGCAGTTTGCGGTCCACCTGATCGAACTCATTGAAGATCAGGCAGGCTTTGCGATAGGTCTCCAGGGAGTCACAGTAGGCGGCGGCGCTATAGGCGAGACCATAGAGGCCCGCCACCGTCTGCGGGAACATGTGGCGGATATGCGCGATGTCCGCCCGAAACAGATCCTCCATTGGCGGCAGATCCTTGATCTCCTCCAGCACATGAAAGAACTCGATGCTGGCCGCCTCCCCGATCACCCCACCGAGCAGATACTGTCGGACCTCTTTGTTCTTTTCGATATGCAGGATCTTGGAGACACGCTCCCACGACCGCGGCGTCGGCACGATCACCTGATCGACGTTCTGCTGCATCTGATTGCCATCAAGGAAGTCCGGTTTGACCTGAATAAAGGCAAGCACTTCGGGGGCGATGTCGTTCTCACGCGCCCAGGAGAGCCAGTCACGCGGTTCGCAGGTGACGTTGAAGAAGACAAGGCGATCTGCCAGGGCGGAGGAGAGTTCATAGACGTTGGCGTTGTCCTCCAGGCGATTTCCTGCCGCCACGCAGACCCAGCCCGGCGGCAGCGTGTACTCCCCTACCTTCCGATCCAGCAGGAGTTGATAGGCGGCGACCTGGACCCGCGGCTCGGCGTTTGCCAACTCGTCCAGAAACAGAATGCCCTCCGAAGTGTCGTCCGGAGCCGGATAGAACTCGGGCAGCAGCCAGCGCGTGCGCTCCGTCTGCCGATCCAGAAAGGGCAGCCCGCGTACATCCGACGGCTCGACCTGCGAGAGCATCAGCGTGATGAGCCGCAGCCCACGCTCCTGCGCGAACTGTTTCACGACCGCCGACTTGCCGATCCCCGGAGGTCCCGCGAGATAGGCCGGATAGCGAAGTTTATAGAGTGTCTCCAGGCAGTCGGTGAGTTTGCCGGGGGTGATGGGGATCGTATTGAGCATTGTCTCTTCTCGTGCGAAGCGCCGCAAGTGGTGCGCTCACACGCTCTCTTCAAGTGTTTCTTACCGCCGAAGGCAGATATTTCCTGCCCAAAGGCCGTACCTGGAGGGAGTCTTGTCCATAATCTAGCGGGAGACTTCCTCTCAGCTACTCTTCAGACAGCCTGGAAACCTGGAAAGTGTGCAACTTACGCGGCAGCGTGTTGCGCACAGACTTTAAAATGAGTCATAAACGCCACTCTCCAATACGGTCAACTGTCTGAGGACTGTTCGGAGATAGGTTCCATTCTCTTTCACAGTCTCCACAAGTTTCCGATAGACATCCTCCGGTTCCTTACGACGGTCTGGCCTGCAGACCCAGCGCTCGATCCGGAATCCGCCCTCTATGGGTTCGACTACAGGCGGTTTGAAACCGCACTTTTGGAATACCTCGGGGTCCAGAACGGTGCGGCACATAATGTACGGAACCCCATTGTCCCCTCGTTTAATTGGCAGGACTCGCGACAGCGGTTTCGCCCAGGTCGGTCGCGCCTCATATTCCGCTTTTGTGAACACCTCATACTCATATCTCGCCGGATCGTGGAGAAGACCGCTCGTTCGTAGTCGAACGAACTGTAACGCCAGCACAGCGGTCGTGATCTTGACCAGCCCCTGTAGATCTTCGAGGCGATAGACCGTCCCAGAACGCCCCTGATAAGACATCCACAACGCTTCATCTTGATTCCTACCGAGAGGACGACGTACCGAGATTTGCATTCCCTCCACCTCACACCCAATAGAAGCCGGCATGACAAGGGTGGGGATAGGAGGCGGTTTACAGTCGATGCGCCACGTGTCCACGCCCTCTGTACAAGAATGGGCGAAATAGAGCGTGCCTCCTTCGCCTCGGAGCCACGGAAAATCCCCTTGAATGACGAATTGAAACACAAGCGCTGCCGGTTTTTGATCCGGTACTGCGTTGCGTTGCACGTTCCAGCCATAACCTCCCACTTTGCTACCGGTATAGGAGGGATGCAGAACGCCGGTCAAGTTATCCCAATCCATCCACATCGTTTCGGGAATGTCTGAGTAGTAGGTCGGGTAGTCGTTGACGGGATTCCAGGCGATAGGATAGGTGTGCAGGTCGGCAGCATCGCCTGGATACGCGATCGGAATGAGGTCGTCCAACTTCGCGTAGGTTCGCAGTACCCACCGATCGCCTTGGGGAGATATCACCTCTTCTCCTACCAAGGCGACAAAAACACAGATCAGTGCGGCATTCTTGAATGCGGGTGGCAGGTTGGGGATCTCCGCACAACGCAGTTGACAGAGCGGCAACATCGGAACCCCTGCGTATTCCGGCCATCCCTCTTCTGGGAGAGCGACCTGGACGCTTCCAAACCAGGAACCGAGAGGATCGTGGGATTCGCGATCTTCCGCGCACTTCACCAGATTCGCGGGTCTCGCAAAAAACTTTCCCCGGTCTACATCCCGCGCAATTGCACGAGGAAGGGTCACCCACTCCCCGCCCGAGGAACGCTTCAGATGGGCCAAACATCGAATGCAGCGGTAGTATTGGAACTCTTTTGCATCGGAGTAGGGTAGTTTGTCGCGCTGCAAACTTCGACCGTGACAGTGGAGGCAGCCTGGATTGAAGGCTCTTTCCAACGGTTTATGCAGCCAGACTCCGATCGCGATCGACAGGGTGATCAGCACAATCAATAAGCCTATCCCCACCACAATACCAAGCGCCGTCAACAGAATGGAAATGAGAAGATGCAAGTCCTCTGCTCCTGTTCCGAACTGCCGCGCCATTGAACACAGTTTCTATCCATGAGCCAAAACGGAAGAGACTTCCCGATTCCGGAATCCTGGATAGAGAGTATGGCAGTTCCCCAGGTTACTACGGAGTTACGAACAAAAAAAGAAGCGAACCAGCGCCGAGAGGGTCCCCGTCTCTTCACGGAGTGGGAGGGTGCCGGAGGATTTTGCCGGTCTTCACAGACCAGACAGTGGGAGTTCCCTGGCTTGCGGCGATATACCGGCCATCCGGTGAAAAGACGTAGGCTGCGCGTCCGGAAGGATCCGGTTCCAGACTCTGTACGAGAGGACCGGTTCGCAGGGCGTAGATCTTTCCATCCGCCAGCAACCATCGAGAGTCGGGAGAGATCGCTCTCTCGCGGGAGGTCTCCCCACCGCGGACCTCCCAGAGTAAGCGTCCGCTCTGTGTGTCCCACGCTTTCCACTCTTCCACCGTCATGGCAGTGTCCGCGCGAATTTCCGACTGGCTGCCCCGGCTTAAGATCGTCTTGCCATCCGGTGAGAGAAGGACGCTATCCACCCCATAAGCGTGCCCTACCAGGAAGCATAGCCTTCGCCTGGATTTTAAGTCCCACACCTCAGGATTGTTGTAGCGTTCGGCAGTATCCCCGCCAAATCCCCCGCTGCCGCCGGAGCGCCATCCGAACGGAAGTTTTACCGGAGGAAAGGTGGAGGGTGTTGTGAGGGAGTCGGAGGGGTTATGCTCAGGCACATTGGCGGGCGGCGGCTTTGCCTTCACCGTGGGTCGGCCGGCGATAACCGCAATACGACCGTCCTGTGAGATCG
>Ga0105239_10003842_pt1 | contig 18243 bp, 12 predicted proteins | sample KBSC44metaG_FD_92761 | JGI IMG/M metagenome (GOLD analysis project Ga0105239, IMG submission 92761) | Corn rhizosphere microbial communities from Kellogg Biological Station, Michigan, USA - KBS C4-4 metaG | ecosystem: Host-associated > Plants > Roots > Rhizosphere > Soil | place: Michigan, USA...
CAGCTGCAGCGCCAGGTCGCGCTGAAGGAATACCTGCCCGCCTCGATGGCCGGCCGCACCGAGGCCGGCAACGTCACCGTGCGCAGCCGCCTCTACGCCGAGCCCTTCAGCATGGGCCTGCGCTCCTTCGTCAACGAGGCCCGGCTGCTGGCGCGTTTCGACAATCCTTCGCTCGTCAAGGTGCATCGCTTCTGGGAGGCCAACGGCACCGCCTACATGGTGATGCCCTACTACGACGGCGCCACCCTGAAGGCGGTGCGCCAGTCGATGAACTCGCCTCCCGACGAGGCCTGGCTGCGCCGCGTGCTCGACAGCCTGCTCGGCGCGCTCGAGGTGATGCACGCCGCCTCGGTCTATCACCGCGACGTGGCGCCCGACAACATCCTGCTGCTGCGCTCGGGCCAGCCGGTGCTGCTGGACTTCGGCGCCGCGCGCCACGTGCTGATGGGCCAGACGCAGACCCTGACCGCGATGCTCAAGCCGGCCTACGCGCCGATCGAGCAGTACGCCGAGGCGAGCGAATTCCGCCAGGGGCCGTGGACCGACATCTACGCCACCGCCGCCACCTTGCACTACTGCCTGACTGGCCGAGCGCCGCCGACCGCCGCGGCCCGCGCGGTGCACGACAGCTACGAGCCGCTGCGCCTGCGCGAGGACCTGAAGAACCCGGCCATCGGCCGCGCCTGCGACCCGGCCTGGCTGGCCGCGCTCGACTGGGGCCTGGAGGTCAAGCCGCAGGCGCGCCCGCAGAGCGTCGCGCAATGGCGCGAGGTGCTCGCCGGCCGTGCGCCGATCCCGGTCACGCTGTCGCTGCCCGAGCCCGATCCGGATGCGACGGTTCGCATCAACGTGCGGGATCTGCAAGCCGCCGCCGGTGCGGCGGCCGTTCCGTTCCCGGCGACGCTGGTGATGAAACGCGGTGCCGCGGCCCCGGCCGCCGCATCGCGCGCCTTGCCCACGCGGCGCATGAGCTTTCGCCAGATGCTGCCGTGGATTCTCTGGCTGCTCGCGGCGATCGCGGTGGCCGGCGCGGCGCTGTACTTCAAGTACGTCGGCCCGCCGCCGCTGCCGACGATCGGCGGCCTCGGCATGTCGTCGACCGCCTCCGATCGGGCCGCGTCGACCGTGATCGACGAGAAGGCCTCGCTGATCCCGCCCGATGCGCAGCTCGTGGCCTCGGCGCCGGCGCCCGAAGCGGCGCAGAAACCGGCTGCGGAAGCCGCGTCCCCGCCTGGCGGGCAGCCGCCGGTCGCGGTGGAGCAGCCGGCTCCGCCCGCTGCGACAGAGGTCGCGGCGCCGCAGCCGCCTGCGACGCAGGCAGCGGCGACACCATCGCCATCACAGGCCGCGACCGCCCCTACGACGCCGGTCGCGGTACGCCACGAGCGCTCGAACCGGGCGTCGGTCGACGCCGCCGCGGCCAGCGCCGGCAGCACGCAGCTGCCGGTCCCCGTGCCGCGCCGCGTCGAAGAAACCCGTGCCGAGCGCGTCGCCGCGCGGCGCGAGGCGGTGTCCGAGGCGGCCGGCCCGGCCAGCCCGCGCGAGGCCTGCGGCAACCGCATCCTGATCTCGCTGTGGTCGTGCATGCGCGAGAACTGCAATTCCAGCCGCTGGATCAACCATCCGCAGTGCGTCGAATGGCACCGGATGGAACGGCGCAACTCGCCGCAGAACTGAGAGCGAGACGCCGAGCCTCAGGCCCGGCGAAGATGCATGAAAAGCCCTTCGATCGGGACTTCGCGATCGTCGCGCCGCGGCCCGCGTTCGACGCCACCGCCGCTCACCATCAACCCGCATCCGGCGGCGCCCACGCCGGCTTGCGCTTGTCGATGAAGGCCTGCACGCCTTCCAGCGCCGCCTCGTTCATCATGTTGCAGGCCATCGCCTGGCCGGCGATCGCGTAGGCGGCTTCGATGCCGGTTTCTGCTTGCCGGTAGAACTGGTCCTTGCCGATCGCGATCGCGACACGCGGCTTCGCGACGATGCGCTGCACCAGGCTCTCGATCTCGGCATCCAGCGCATCGGGCTCCGCGAACCGGTTGATCAGGCCGCGCGAGCGGGCTTCGGCGGCGTCGATGAAGTCGCCGGTCAGCAGCATCTCCATCGCTTGCTTGCGCAAGACGTTGCGCGACAAGGCCACGCTCGGCGTCGCGCAGAAAAGCCCGAAGTTGACGCCGCTGACGGCGAAGCGCGCAGTGCTCGCCGCCACCGCGAGGTCGCACATCGCGACCAGCTGACAGCCGGCTGCGGTCGCGATGCCCTGCACCCGCGCGATCACCGGCACCGGCAGGCGCTGGATCGTCAGCATCAGGCGCGTGCAGCGCTCGAACAGCGCCTGGTAGTAGGCGAGCGAGGGTTCGGCGCGCATCTCCTTCAGATCGTGGCCGGCACAGAAGGCCTTGCCGGCGGCGGCCAGCACGACGACCCGCGCCTGCTCGTCCTGCGCGACCGCATCGAACGCGGACTGCAGCGCTTCGAGCATGCCTTCGGAGAGCGCGTTGAACGCGGCCGGCCGGTTCATCGTCAGCGTGACCACGCCGCGCGCATCACGCTCGCGCAGCACCAGCGGTGGATCGGCAGTCGTCGTCATCGGAGTCTCCTTCATCGTCATTCGATCGCCGCGCGCGAGCGGGCGCGCTCGCGCAGCACGAACTTCTGGATCTTGCCGGTGGATGTCTTCGGGATGGCTTCGAAGCGGATCTCGCGCGGCAGCTTGTAGCTCGCGAGCAGGCCGCGGCAATGGGCCATCAGCTCCTCGGCCGTCGCCGCCGCGCCGGCGCGCAATTCGACGAAGGCCAGCGGGGTCTCGCCCCATTTCGCATCGGGCTTGGCGACCACCGCGCAGGCCAGCACCGCCGGATGGCGATAGAGCGCGTCCTCGACTTCGAGCGAGCTGATGTTCTCGCCGCCGGAGATGATCACGTCCTTGCTGCGGTCCTTGATCTTCACGTAGCGATCGGGCTCCATCACCGCGAGATCGCCGGTGTGGAACCAGCCGCCGTCGAACGCGGCTTCGGTGGCGGCCGGGTTCTTCAGGTAGCCCTTCATCGTGATGTTGCCGCGAAACATGATCTCGCCCATCGATTGCCCGTCGGCAGGCGTCTCGGCCAGCGTCTTCGGATCGCGCACGCTCATGCCTTCCTGCAGCATGTAGCGCACGCCCTGGCGCGCGTTCAAGCGGGTCTGTTCGGAGAGCGACTCCTCTTCCCAACCGGGCCGCTTGACGCAGACCGAGGCCGGGCCGTAGACCTCGGTCAGCCCGTAGACGTGCGTGATGTCGAAGCCGAGCCTGGCCATGCCTTCGATCATCGAGGCCGGCGGGGCCGCGGCGGCAACCATGCCGCGCACCCGGTGGGTGATGCCGTCGAAAGCCGCGGGCGGCGAGTTGATCAGCAGGCTGTGCACGATCGGCGCGGCGCAATAGTGGTCGGCCTTGTGCTCGCGCAGCGCCGCGAGGATGCCGGCCGCGTCGACCCGGCGCAGGCAGACGTGCGTGCCGCCGAGCATCGCGATCGTCCACGGGAAACACCAGCCGTTGCAGTGGAACATCGGCAAGGTCCACAGGTACTTCGGGTAGTGCGGCATGGTCCAGGTGGCGGCGTTGCACACCGCGTTCAGGTACGCGCCGCGGTGATGCGTGACCACGCCCTTCGGGTCGCCGGTGGTGCCCGAGGTGTAGCTGATCGCGATCGCATCCCATTCGTCGCTCGGGCCGTCGAGCCTGGCGAGCGGCGCGTGGTCGGCGATCCAGGCCTCGTATTCGACGCTGCCGGCGCGCTCGCCGGGGCCGGTGTATTCGCTGTCGCAGACGTCGATCACGACCGGCTCGCGGTCATATTCGTCGCGCAGGATTTGCAGCGCCGGGGCGACCGCCGGCCAGAACTCGCGATCGGTGATCAGCAGCTTGGCTTCGCAATGGTTCATCTGCCAGGCGAGCAACGCGGCATCGAGCCGGGTGTTCAGCGTGTTCAGCACCGCGCCGAGCGCCGGCACAGCATAGTGCGCCTCGATCATCTCGGGCGTGTTCGGCAGCATCACGCTGACGGTCTCGCCGGCTCGGATGCCGGCCGCCCGCAGCGCCGCGGCGAGGCGCGCCGAGCGATCGTGCGTCTGATGCCAGCTGTAGCGCCTCGCACCATGGATCACCGCGGGCAGTTCGCCGAAGACCTCGGCGCTGCGTTCGACGAAGCTCACCGGCGTCAGCGGCACATAGTTGGCCGGGGTCTTGTCCAGGCCGGTCTGATAGATGTTCATGTCATCCTCTCAAGCAACCGCCCCCGCGAGGGCTTGATCGATGTCCCACAGGATGTCGTCGATGTGCTCCAGCCCGACCGAGAGCCGCACCATGTCCGGCAGCACGCCGGCGGCGAGCTGCTGCTCGGCGCTCAGCTGGCGGTGGGTGGTCGAGGCCGGATGGATGATCAGGCTGCGCGTATCGCCGATGTTCGCGAGGTGGCTCATGAACTGCGCGCCCTCGATGAACTTGACGCCGTTCTCCAGGCCGCCCTTGACGCCGAAGGCCAGCAGGCCGGAGGCGCCGCGCATCTGGCGCCGCACCAGCGCCTGCTGCGGATGGTCTTCGAGGCCGGGATAGTTGACCCAGCTGACGCGGGGATGCACGCGCAGGAACTCGGCCACCTTCAGCGCATTGGCGCAATGCCGCTCCATGCGCAGCGGCAAGGTCTCGACCCCTTGCAGGATCTGCCAGGCGCTCGTCGGCGAGAGCGCCGCGCCGTAGACGCGCAAGGTCTCCATGCGCGCACGCATCGAGAAGCCGAAGTCGCCGAAGGTCTCGTAGAACTTCACGCCGTGGTAGCCGGGCGACGGCTCGGTCATGCCCGGGAACTTGCCGTTGTCCCACGGGAACTTGCCGCTTTCGATGACCACGCCGCCAAGCGTCGTGCCGTGGCCGGCGAGGTACTTGGTCGCGGAATGCACGACGATATCCGCCCCGTGCGCGATCGGGTTGCAGAGGAAGGGCGAAGGCACGGTGTTGTCGACGATGAGCGGCACGCCATGCGCATGCGCGACCTCGGCGACGGCGGCGATGTCGAGCACGACGAGGCTGGGGTTGCCGAGCGATTCGGCGAACACCGCACGCGTGTTCGGCCGCATCGCGGCCGCAAACGCCTCCGGCTGCGTTGCATCGACGAAGCTGACCTCGATGCCGAACTTGGCGAAGTTGACCGCCAGCATCGTGACGCTGCCGCCGTACAGCGCGCCGCCGGCGACGACGTGGTCGCCGTGCTGCAGCAAGGTCATCAGCGCCAAGGTCTCGGCCGCCATGCCGCTCGCGGCAGCGACCGCGGCACGGCCGCCTTCGAGCGCGGCGCAGCGCTCCTCCAGCGCGGCCACGGTCGGGTTCGAGAGCCGCGAATAGACGTTGCCGAAGGTCGCCAGGTTGAACAGCGACGCCGCATGCTCGGCGCTGTCGAAGACGAAGCTCGTCGTCTGGTAGATCGGCAAGGCACGTGCGCCGGTGGCGGCATCGGGGATCTGCCCGGCGTGGATCGCGAGGGTTTCGGGCTGGAAGACGTGGTCGGCCATGGGGTGTCGTCGCTGGGGTTCAGGCAGGGCGGCGCGCGGAGATCACGCGGGTGTTGACGCCGGCCCAGTGCAGGCCGCCGAAAAGGCGGGCGTGTTCGATCTTCACGCAACGATCCATCACCGAATCGAGCCCGGCCGCGCGCACCAGCGCGTCGGCCTCGCGGTTGATCACGCCGATCTGCTGCCACAGGCATTTCGCGCCGATGCGCACGGCGGACTGGGCGATCGTCAGCACGTCCTCGGTGCGGCGGAACACGTCGACCATGTCGACCGGCTCGCCGATCTCTTCCAGGCTCGCGAAGCAGCGCTCGCCGAGCACCTCGTTGTAGGCCGGATTCACCGGGATCACGCGGTAGCCGTGCTGCTGCATGTACTTGGCCGCGAAGTTGCTAGGCCGATGCCATTGGGCCGACAGCCCGACCACGGCGATCGTGCGGCAGGACTTCAGGACTCTTCTCAAACCCGCAATGTCGTCTGTCATGCGCCGCTCGCAAAAATGGCTGAAGTACACTCTAACTCGTCAGGAGAGAGCAGCGCCGCCAGGGGTGGCGCATGCCGCCGAAGGCGCAGGGCGATGCCCGAACGCTCAGGCAAAAAGGACTGATTCTTCATTCCTCACTGGAGAGAGGCTGCTCCCGAAGCGGCCCACCGAAGGGGCAAGGTCCGCAGGTCCGGCGAACGGGCTGGGCGGCACCGAATCTCTCAGGTAAAGCGGACAGCGAGGGCAGTGATGGCCGACACTCGGCCATCGTCCGGTACCGTACCGCCTGCCCTCGAAGGACTGACGCCATGGACACCTCCACCGAAGCCCCGCTGCTGCACACGCCGCTGTACGAACTGCACCTCGAGCTCGGCGCGAAAATGACGCCCTTCGCGGGCTACGACATGCCGGTCAGCTACCCCGCCGGCATCATTGCCGAGCACAAGCACTGCCGTGCCTCGGCCGCGCTGTTCGACGTTTCGCACATGGGGCAGCTGCGCCTGACCGGCGCGGAAGCCGACCGCGCCCTCGAATCGCTGATCCCGGTCGACATCGTCAGCCTCGCGCGCGGCAAGCAGCGCTACGGCTTCTTCACCAACACGAGCGGCGGGATCCTCGACGACCTGATGATCACGCGCCGCGCGAGCGGCGGCAGCGACGGCGCGAGCGACGAGCTGCTGGTGATCGTCAACGCCGCCTGCAAGAGCGCCGACACGACCCACCTGATGACCAACATCGCGCATCGCTGCAACATCCTGCCGCAGCCCGGCCAGGCGCTGCTCGCGCTGCAGGGGCCGAAGGCGGTGACCGCCTTGGCGCGGCTCGATGCCGGCGTCGACGCGCTGAGCTTCATGACCGGCGGCTGGTTCGAGCTGGCGGGTGCGCATTGTTTTGTCACGCGCTCGGGCTACACCGGCGAAGACGGCTTCGAGATCTCGGTGCCGGACGAGCAGGCAGTCGCGCTCGCGAAGGCGCTGCTGCAGCAGGCCGAGGTCAAGCCCGCCGGCCTCGGCGCGCGCGACACCTTGCGCCTCGAAGCCGGCCTGTGCCTCTACGGCCATGACATCGACGCCACGACCACGCCGATCGAAGCCGGCCTCTCGTGGGCGATCCAGAAGGTGCGGCGTGCCGGCGGCGCACGCGAGGGCCACTACCCCGGCGCCAGCGTGATCGACCGGCAGCTGAGCACCGGCGTGATGATGAAGCGGGTCGGCCTGCTCGGGCTGGAGCGCGTGCCGGTGCGCGAGGGCGCCAAGATCGTCGACGCCCATGGCCACAAGCTCGGACACGTCACCAGCGGCACCTTGTCGCCGACCGTCAACCAGCCGATCGCGATGGCCTATCTCGCCGCGAATCACGCGCTGCCCAGCCACGAGGTCTATGCCGAAGTGCGCGGCAAGACCCAGCCGATGCGTGTCGTCGGCATGCCGTTTGCACCGCACAAGTACTACCGCTGAACGCGGCCCCCGAGCGCACCGCGCCCGCCGCCCCACCCTTCCCCCAAAGGAGCCCCCGCATGACCACCCGATACACCCCCGACCACGAATGGATCAACATCGAAGACCACGAGGCCGCTGTGGTCGGCATCACCTTGCATGCGCAGGACGCGCTGGGTGACGTGGTCTTCGTCGACCTGCCGGAAGTCGGCCGTACTTTCAAGATCGGCGAGGTGGCGGGGGTGGTCGAGTCGGTCAAGGCGGCCGCCGATCTCTACATGCCGGTGACCGGCGAAGTGGTCGAGGTCAACGAGGCGCTGCGCGCCGATCCCTCGCTCGCCAACAGCGACCCGATGGGCAACGGCTGGTTCTTCAAGGTCCACGTCACCGAGATGACCGACTTCGACCAGCTGATGGACCAGCCCGCCTACGACGCGCTGCTGAAGACGCTCTGATCCGCTCCACCCGACCTGCCCTGCCGCCATGCTGATGCCTGCCCTCGCCCCGCTCGACGAGCTCGAGAACCCCCGTGAATTCGCCGCCCGCCACATCGGGCCGGAGCAGGAAGAGCAGCAGCGCATGCTCGCGGTGATCGGCGGCCCGCGCAATGCGGGCGCGCCGTTCACGCGGCGTGCGCTGATCGAAGCGATCGTGCCGGCATCGATCGCGAGGCCCGCGCCGATGAAGCTGCCGGCGCCGGTGAGCGAGGCCGAGGCGCTGGCCGAACTGAAGGCCGTCGCGGCGCGCAACCGCGTGCTGACCAGCTGCATCGGCCAGGGCTATCACGGCACCCACACCCCCGGCGTGATCCTGCGCAACATCCTCGAGAACCCGGCCTGGTATACCGCCTACACGCCCTACCAGGCCGAGATCTCGCAGGGCCGCATGGAAGCGCTGCTGAACTTCCAGACCATGGTCGGCGACCTGACCGGCATGGCGATCGCAAACGCCTCGATGCTCGACGAGGCCACCGCCGCCGCCGAGGCGATGACCTTGGCCGCGCGCGTCGGCAAGAGCAGATCGACCACCCTCTTCGTCGCCGACGACGTGCTGCCGCAGACGCTCGAGGTGCTGCAGACGCGCGCCCGCCCGCTCGGCATCGCGGTGCAGGTCGGCGCGGCCGAGGACGCGGCGGCGGGCGAATGTTTCGCCGCGCTGTTCCAGTATCCCGGCGTGACCGGCCGGGTGCGTGCCTTGAAGCCCTTGATCGACGCGGTGCATGCGCGCGGCGCGCTGGCCATCGTCGCGGCCGACCTGCTGGCCTTGACCGTGCTCGCCTCGCCCGGCGAACAGGGTGCCGACATCGTCGTCGGCAACACCCAGCGCTTCGGCATGCCGATGGGCAACGGCGGCCCGCACGCGGCCTACATGGCTACCAAGGACGAGTTCAAGCGCTCGCTGCCCGGCCGCCTGGTCGGAGTGAGCGTCGACGTGCACGGCGCGCCGGCCTACCGCCTGGCGCTGCAGACGCGCGAGCAGCACATCCGCCGCGAGAAGGCGACTTCCAACATCTGCACCGCGCAGGTGCTGCCGGCCGTGATCGCCAGCATGTACGCGGTCTACCACGGGCCGGCCGGGCTGAAGCGCATCGCGCGGCGGGTCGCCAGCTACACCGCGGTGCTGGCCGCCGGGCTGCGCGAGCTGGGCTGGCCGCTGGCGCATGAAGAGGCCTTCGACACGCTCGAAGTGACGACCGGCGAACAGACCGCGACGCTGGCCGCTGCGGCGGTCGCGGCCGGCATCAATCTGCGTCGCGCGAGCGATACGACGCTCGGCATCAGCCTGGACGAAACCACCACGCGAGCGCATGTCGAGACGCTCTGGCAGGTCTTCGCGGGCGGCAAGCCCGTGCCGAGCTTCGCACCCTACGAAAAGGGCCTGGCGCCGCTCTGGCCGGCCGAGCTGACGCGCACCAGCCCCTACCTCGCGCATCCGGTCTTCAACACCCACCACAGCGAGACCGAGATGCTGCGCTACATCCGCAGCCTCTCCGACAAGGACCTCGCGCTCGACCGCTCGATGATCCCCCTCGGCTCCTGCACGATGAAGCTGAACGCGACCAGCGAGATGATCCCGATCACCTGGCCCGAGTTCGCGCACATCCATCCCTACGCGCCGCGCGACCAGCTCCGGGGCTACGCCCTGCTCGACGAGCAGCTGCGCGGCTGGCTCTGCGAAGCGACAGGCTATGCGGCGGTCAGCCTGCAGCCTAATGCCGGCTCGCAGGGCGAATACGCCGGCCTGCTGGCGATCCGCGCCTGGCACGCCTCGCGCGGGGAGGCGCAGCGCGACATCTGCCTGATCCCCGAATCGGCGCACGGCACGAACCCGGCCTCGGCGCAGATGGTCGGGCTGAAGGTCGTGGTCGTGAAGTGCGACGACAGCGGCAACGTCGACCTGACCGACCTGAAGACCAAATGCGAAAGACACGCGGCGACCCTGGCCGCGATCATGATCACCTACCCGTCGACCTACGGCGTGTTCGAGCCGCAGGTCAAGGCGCTGTGCGCGATGGTGCATGCGCACGGCGGCCGGGTCTATGTGGACGGTGCGAACATGAATGCACTGGTCGGCATCGCCGCGCCCGGCGAATTCGGCGGCGACGTGAGCCACCTGAACCTGCACAAGACCTTCTGCATCCCGCACGGCGGCGGCGGGCCGGGCGTCGGCCCGGTCTGCGTGGTGGCCGATCTCGCGCCCTTCCTGCCGGCCGATCCGTCGATGGCGACCGCGGACCGCGTACCGGGCGGGGTCGGCCCGGTCAGCGCCGCGCCGCTGGGCAATGCGGCGGTGCTGCCGATCAGCTGGATGTACGTGCGCATGATGGGCAGCGAGGGCCTCGCCGCGGCCACCGAGACCGCGATCCTCTCGGCCAACTACATCGCCGCACGCCTCGCACCGCACTACGACATCCACTTCAGCGGCGGCATCGCCGGCGTGGCCGGCGGCGGCGTGGCGCATGAATGCATCCTCGATCTGCGGCCGCTGAAGGACAGCTCCGGCGTCAGCGCGGAAGACGTCGCCAAGCGCCTGATCGATTACGGCTTCCATGCGCCGACCCTGAGCTTCCCGGTCGCCGGCACCTTGATGGTCGAGCCGACCGAGAGCGAACCGCTGGTCGAGATCGACCGCTTCTGCGACGCGATGATCGCGATCCGCGGCGAGATCGAGAAAGTCCAGTCGGGCGCCTGGGACAAGGACGACAACCCGCTGAAAAACGCGCCGCACACCGCCGAGGCGCTGCTGAGGACCGAGTGGCCGCACGGCTACTCGCGCGAGGAAGCGGCGTATCCGGTGGCGGCCTTGCGCCGGCAGAAGTACTGGAGCCCGGTCGGCCGCGTCGACAACGTCTACGGCGATCGCAACCTGTTCTGCTCCTGCCTGCCGATGGACGCCTACGCGACCTAGCTCGCCTCCAGCTGCGCCGGCCGCTGCCTCGGCAGGGGGCTTTCGTGGAACGCGAAATGCTTCGTGCATCGCATCACCACTTCGGCCGGAGCATCCCCATGTTGGACAAAACAGGCACCAAGTTCTCGCACGTCAAACCCGGCGACACCGAGTTCAAGGGCGATGGCTTGCGCGACTTCTTCCAGTACCGCGACCTCGGCATCGCCGAGGCGACGAACGGCAAGGTCATCGCCCATCTCGTGCGCGCACATCACGCGCCGGACACCGGCACCGGCTGGCACCGGCATGAAGCCGACTTCCAGATCGTCATCATGACCAAGGGCTGGGCCCGGTTCATGTACGGCGACAAGGAAACCCTGGTCGAGGCCGGCGACGTGGTGCACCAGCGCCCGGGCATCGTGCACTACCTGTTCGACTACTCGCCGGACATGGAGTACCTCGAGATCGTCTCGCCGGCGGATTTCAAGAGCGTGGAGGTCGAAGGGCCTTGTGAAGTGCCACCCTTCACGCCCTGGTGAATGTCGGGCGGCCCCGCCGCTAGAAGTCCATGTCCAGCTCTTCGATCTCCTCCGGCTCCTTCTTCGCCGCATCGATCCACTCGACCATCTCCGGCATCGTCATGATGGTCTCGCAATAGTCGGCGAGCGGCTTGTCGAGCTGGACGCCGTAGGTGAGGAAGCGCGTGACCACCGGCGCGTACATCGCGTCGGCCATGCCGCGCTCGCCAAAGAGATACGGGCCGCCGTACTTCTGCAGGCACTCGGCCCAGATGGTCTTGACGCGCTCGATGTCCCCGAGCGCGCCGCCCCAGATCTTCTTGCCGCCGTGTTTGGCCTTCAGGTTCATCGGCAGCGCGGCGCGCAGGTTGGCGAAACCCGAATTCATCTCGCCGCAGACCGAGCGGCAATGCGCGCGGGCGATGCGGTCGGCCGGCATCAGCCCGGCCTTGGGCTTGATCTCGTTCAGGTACTGGGCGATCGCCAGCGTGTTCCAGACCTTCGCGCCGTCGTGCGTCAGGCACGGCACGAGGATGGACGGCGACATCAGCAGCAGCTCGCGCCGCGCATCGGCATCGTCGGGCGAGACGATCACCTCGTCGAAATCGAGCTTCGCGAAACGCGCCAGCAGCCAGCCGCGCAGCGACCACGAGGAGTAGTTCTTGCTGCTGATCGTCAAGGTCGGACGGCTCGCGGAAGGAGCGGCGGCGGAAGCGGTGCGGGCCATGAAACGGTCTCCTGTGCCGGGACTCGGCATTCTCTTTCGCATCGTGCAAGGCGTGTGCCAGCGCGGTGCGCCGTGCGCCCGGTTCGCGCGCTAAGCTGGCGCACAAGTTGCTGCATGCGAGGGACAAACGTGCGGCGCCCGACGCCGCATCGAAAACAGACGCTGAGAACGGACGATGATGTATCAAGCCTACCAAGCGCATTCCGACCTGATGTGGCCATTGCGCAGCCTGTCGAAGATCGCGGCGCCGGCCTTCAGCGAAGGGCAGTTCGGCTTCGGCAAACTGCCCTCGGCCGAGCGCATCGCCGCCGCCTGCGAGGTGTTCAATCTCGCCGAGGTCACGCACAAGCGCCGGCCGTTCGCGATCGACAGCGTCAAGGTGGCGGGCGAGGACGTCCCGGTGCGCGAGGAAACCCCGTTCAAGACGCCCTTCGCGACCTTGCTGCATTTCGCCAAGGAGACGGCCGTGCCGCAGCCGCGCGTGCTGATCGTCGCGCCGATGTCGGGCCACTTCGCGACCCTGCTGCGCGAGACGGTGCGCACGATGCTCGCCGACCACGACGTCTACATCACCGACTGGCACAACGCGCGCGACGTGCCGCTGTGGGCCGGCCGCTTCGGCCTCGACGAATACACCGAGCACGTGATGAGCTTCCTGCGCGCGATGGGCGAAGGCTCGCACCTGATGGCGATCTGCCAGCCGTGTGTCGCGGCGCTCGCGGCGGTCTCGCTGATGTCGGAAGACGGCGATCCGGCGACGCCGCTCAGCCTGACCCTGATGGCCGGCCCGATCGACTGCCGCATCAGCCCGACCACCGTCAACACGCTGGCCAACGACAAGCCGATCTCCTGGTTCGAGAAGAACCTGATCAGCCACGTGCCGTGGCGCCATCCGGGCGCGTTCCGCCGCGTCTACCCGGGCTTCGTGCAGCTGACCGCGTTCATGAGCATGAACAAGGAGCGGCACATCCACTCGTTCCGCGAGATGTACGAGAACCTGCTGAAGAAGGAGTACGACAAGGTCGAGGCGACCAAGACCTTCTACGAGGAGTATTTCGCGGTGGCCGACCTGCCGGCCGAGTTCTATCTCGAGACGGTCGAGCGTGTGTTCCAGACCTACGACCTCCCGCGCGGCGCGCTCAAGTACCGCGGCCGCACGGTGAACCCGGCGGCGATCCGCCGCACCGCATTGCTGACGGTGGAAGGCGAACGCGACGATATCTGCGCGCTCGGCCAGACGATGGCCGCGCAGGAGCTCTGCACCGGCCTGCGGCCCTACATGCGCACGCACTACGTGCAGGCCGGCGTCGGCCACTACGGCACCTTCAGCGGCAAGCGCTGGAACAACCAGATCTACCCGGTGGTGCGCAACGTGGTTCAGGTCTCGCAGTAGATCGGTCATTTCGGCGCGAGCGTGAGCGGGCAGTCTGCACGTTCTGTGCGGGGCCCAGCGGTTGCGCTTGCAGGCGCCATGGCCTTCGGCAGGCACGGGCCGCGCGCAGGCGCGCCCTGTGCGCGGGCTCAGCCATCGGCCAGAGGCCGATGGCCTTCGGCAGGCACGGGCCGCGCGCAGGCGCGCCCTGTGCGCGGGCTCAGCCATCGGCCAGAGGCCGATGGCCTTCGGCAGGCACAGACAGTCCGCAGGGACTGTCTGTGTCCGGCCTCAGTCCCGCGACGCCGGCCGATGGCTCAATCCGGCCGCGCCGCCGGCCACCGCCGCTTCGGAGACCGGCTTGCGCTCGCGCACCAGGTACGAGTACAGCACCGGCACGATCACGAGCGTCAGCAAGGTCGAGGTGATCACCCCGCCGATGATCGCCCGCCCCATCGAGGCCTGCAGTTCGCCGCCTTCATCGAGCGCCAGGGCCAGCGGCAGCATGCCGAAGATCATCGCGCCGGTGGTCATCATGATCGGCCGCATGCGCACCAGGCCGGCCTGCAGCAGCGCGTCGGCGGTGCTGGCGCCGGCCTTGCGCGCCTGGTTCGCGAAGTCGACCAACAGGATCGCGTTCTTCGTCACCAGGCCCATCAGCATGATCAGGCCGATCATCGAGAACAGGTTCAAGGTCGAGCGGGTCACGAGCAAGGCCAGCATCACGCCGATCAGCGCCAGCGGCAGCGAGGCCATGATCGCCACCGGCTGCACGAAGCTGCCGAACTGCGAGGCCAGCACGATGTAGATGAAGATCACGCTGAGCGAGAGCGCGGCCAGCACCGCGGCGAAGGCCTCTTCCTGGTCCTTGGTCTGGCCGCCGACGTCGAAGCGATAGCCGGGCGGCAGCTGCGTCGCCTTCACCACCTTCTGCACGTCGGCACCCACGTCGCCCGCCGGCCGGCCTTGCGTGCCGGCATAGATCGCCTGGCGGCGCTGCAGGTCCTGGCGCTTGATCACCTCGGGATTGGTGACCGGGATGATCTCGGCGACGCGCGACAGCGCGATCGGCGTGCCGTCGGCCGCATACGCCACCGGCAGGTCGTCGAGCTGGGCCACGTTCTCGCGCGAGCCGCGCGGCAGGCGCAGTTCGACCTCGATCTGCTCGCCGTCCGGCGCCGTCCAGTAGGTCGAGACATCGCCGTTGACGAAAGCGCGCAGGCTCGCGGCGAGCGCCATCGGCGTCAGGCCGAGCTGGCGCACCGCATCGTTCTTCAGCCGCACCGCATAGGCCGGCAGGCCGGGCTTGACCGAGCTTTCCAGATCGGTGATGCCCGGGATCAGGCGCACCTTGGCCTCGAGCTTCTGCACCTCGTCTTCCAGCACCTTCGGGTCGGGGCCGAGCACCGCGACGTAGATCGGGCGCTCGCCGAGCGAGATGTCGATGCCGGGGATCGGCCGCAGCGTCTCGCGGATCGTGTCTTCGACCTCCTTCTGCGAGCGCAGGCGTTCGTGCCGGCGCTTCAGCTGGATGCCCAGCACCGCGGCGTTGCGGTTGCCCTCGCCGGCGTCGCCGATGGTCGACGAGACCAGCCGCACCTCGGGCATCGCACGCACGATCGCCTCGATCTGCTCGACCTTCGCGCTCGCCCGCGGCAGGCTGATGCCGACCGGCAGCCGCACGTTGAGCTGGATGTAGCTGTTGTCGGCCTGCGGGATGAACTCGGTGCCGATCAGGGGCACCAGGCCGATCGCGCCGCCGAAGCTCGCCAGGCCGATCCACAGCACGATGCCGCGCGCCGTGATGCCGATGAAGCGGCCGATCAGGGCATATCGCCGGCCCGAGAAGATCCAGCGGATCAGCCGCTCGTAGACGCCGTGCAGCACGTCGAGGAAGCGATCGGTGCCGCGCATCAGCGCGCCTAGCACCGGCAGCCGCGCGAGGCGCTGCCCCGGCGGATCCTTCCACAGGCTGGACAGCATCGGATCGAGCGTGAAGCTGACGAACAGGCTGACCAGCACCGCCACCGTCACCGTGATGCCGAACGGAAAGAAGAACTTGCCGACGATGCCCTTCATGAAGGCCACCGGCACGAAGACCGCGCAGATCGCGAAGGTCGTCGCCATCACCGCGAGGCCGATCTCCTCGGTGCCTTCATGCGCGGCGCGCACATGATCCTTGCCCATGTGCACGTGGCGCACGATGTTCTCGCGCACCACGATCGCATCGTCGATCAGCAGGCCGATGCACAGGCTGAGCGCCATCATCGTCATGAAGTTCAGCGTGAAGCCGAGGGCATACACCGCGATGAACGACGAGATCACCGCGATCGGCAAGGTCAGCCCGGTGATGATGATGCTGCGCCAGCTGTGCAGGAAGAGAAAGACGATCGCGATCGTCAGCAGCGCGCCTTCGATGAGGGTGCGCTTGACGCCGTTCAGCGAGTTCTTGACCCAGTCGCTGTCCGCATAGACGAGGCGCAGCTCGACGCCCGGCGGCAGCCCGGCGCGCAGCTCCTCGGCCGCCTGCTTGACGCCCTCGCCGGTGTCGACGATGTTCGCGTCCTGCTGCTTGTAGACGTTGAAATTGATGCCCGGCACGCCGTCCACCCGCGCCAGCGAATCGGGCTCGCGTTCGCGTTCGACCAAGGTCCCCAGATCGGCCAGCCGCACCACGGTGCCGCCGCGCGTGCTGACCACCACCTCGGCGAAGGCCTTGGCGTCGCGCAGCTTGCCTTCGACCCGCACGATGGCTTCGCTGCTCGGGCCGTTCAGCAGGCCGACCGGCACGTCGGTGTTGGCGCGCTGCAAGGCGGTGGCGACATCGGCCGGCGTCACCTGGTTGGCGCGCAGGCGCTGCGGATCGAGATCGATGCGCACCTGGCGCACCGTCAGCCCGCCGACATCGACCCGCGCGACGCCGGCCACGCGTTCGAGGCGCTTGCGCACCACCTGGTCGGCCAGCATCGAGAGTTCGCGCGCGCTGCGATCGGGCCCGAGCAGCGAGAGGTAGACCGTCGGCTGCGCGTTGTCGCCGTCGAAGCGCGAGACGTTCGGGTTTTTCGCGTCGCGCGGGAACGTCGCCTGCGTGACTGCGACCTTGTCGCGCACGTCCTGCACCGCGCGGCCCATGTCGGCATCGAGGCGGAACTCGACCACCGTCTCGCTGCGCCCCTCCCAGCTGTTGCTGCGGATCATCTTGACGCCGGCGATGCCGTTCAAGGCCAGTTCCATCGGCCGAGTCAACTCGGCCTCGACCGCCCCGGGCGACGCGCCCGGGTAGGCCACCGAGACGAAGACGATCGGCGGCGCGATGTCGGGCAGGCGCTCGACCCGCAGCTGCAGGTACGAGAACACGCCGAGCACGCACAGCGCCGCCATCATCATCGTGGCGAAGACCGGGTTCCTGATCGAGACGCGGGTGATCCACATGGCGCGGCCTCGGGCTCAGGACTTCGGCGTCGACGGGCGCGAGGTGGAGGCCGGCGTGACCGGCTCCATCGGCGCCGCCGTGCCGCCGACGCGCGCCGGCGCGCCCTCCTTCAGGTTGTCGAAGCTCGCGGCCAGCACCGTCGCATCGTCGGCCAGGCCTTGCAGCACCTCGATGCGGCCGGCGGCCATGTCCTTGCGGCCGGTGACGACGATGCGCCGCACCAGCGCGCCTTTCTCTATCGTCCAGACCTGGTCCTGCCCCGAGGTCTGCGTCACCGCGGCGATCGGCACCGTCAGCCGCTGCGTGCCGTCGGCCAGCGTCACGCTGGCTTCGGCGTACTGGCCGGCGCGCAGGCGCTCGTCCTTGTTCTGCAGCACGACGACGACGCCGATCGCACGCGTGCCGGCTTCGGCCGCGGGTGCGATGCGATCGATGCGGCCGACGTCGGCCTTGCGCGAGCCTTCGACCTGCACCTGAACCGGCTGGCCGACTTCGATCAGCGAGACCTGGTGCGTGCCGACGGTGCCGGCGAGTTCGAGCGTCGACAGGTCGACGATCGTCACCACGTTCTGCTCGGTGCTGAGCTTCTCCCCTGGCAGCACGTGGCGCTTGCCGACGATGCCGGAGATCGGCGCGATCAGCCCGGCATCGCGCACGCCGATCGTCGTGGTGGAAAGCTGCGCCTGGGCCGACTTCAGCTGCGCACGGGCAGCATCGAGGCGCGACTGCGAGGTGTGCAAGGCCGTCGGCGCGATGAAGTTCTGGTCGGCCAGGCGCTGGTTGGCTTCATGCTGGCGCTGCGCTTCGGCGAGCGCGGCCTGGGCCGATTCGACCAGCGCGCTGCGGTCGCTGATGCGGCTCTGCAGGTCCGACAGATCCATGCTGCCGAGCGACTCGCCGGCCTTGACGCGGCTGCCTTCGGCGACGTTCAAGCTGAGCAAGGTGCCGGCCGCCTTGGCGCGCACGATCGCCGTGCGCGGCGCGACCAGCGGGCCCGAGAACGCTATGACCTGCGGCATGGCCGTACGCAGCGGCTGCGTGACTTCGGCGGCGGAGAACTGCAGCGGGACGGGTTTGTCCTTGTCATCCGCCTTCGCCTGGGCCGAAGTGCGCCACCAGAGTGCGGCACCGGCGATCACGGCGACGAGCAGCAACAGAGACAGGCCGATCCACAGGCGGCGTCTCGTGAACGCTGCAGGGCCGGCGGCAGGGAGGGGATGCGTCATGGGCGCGGAGTCTAAAGGGCGATCTGCGCCCGGTCATCCTCTCTGCGACGGACTGCAGATTCCTGCCGACCAGCTGCCGTGCAGTGCGATCAGCCGGCGGCGCTGGCCGGAATCGC
>Ga0105239_10003843_pt1 | contig 18238 bp, 13 predicted proteins | sample KBSC44metaG_FD_92761 | JGI IMG/M metagenome (GOLD analysis project Ga0105239, IMG submission 92761) | Corn rhizosphere microbial communities from Kellogg Biological Station, Michigan, USA - KBS C4-4 metaG | ecosystem: Host-associated > Plants > Roots > Rhizosphere > Soil | place: Michigan, USA...
ACGAGTTTGTCCTCTGGCTGCCTCTCAGTGTATACGATCTGATATTCCATCAAATCCACTTCGATGAATATCCGGAAGTATGTTCCAAACTGTATTTCGATTTGATGTCGATCGAGTAGTCGAATATGGCGAAAGAACCGTTATCACATTTTTCGTCGGGGTATAATCCCAGGTGAACCAGCCTAAGCTTCTGTAATAGCCGTATTTCCATTGGCGAGTTATCCGTTTTTTTGCCGACGATCTTCGTTAATTCCTCCTGATCCAGTTCTTCCAAGTAAAATTGAATGTATTCAAAGGTTTCGCCTGAGTGATCGATATAGTCCTTTTGAATGGCGAGACGGTTTTGTTTATCCAGTTCTTCCAGCCCTGAAAGAAAGCCGGCAATATCTTCGGCCACCTTTTGCTCGAGCCGCTTGTTCCCGAAATTCAGGTCAAGACCTATTATTGTGAATTCAAGACAGTCGATAAATGTCTTTAGGGCTATTTTGATGTCATTGTAAAAGATGCTCGCAACAATTTTAGTGAAGTTCATAGTGTTTTAATTGATTAATACGCCTGAATTAAAACCTCCGCCGGAATATGCAACACCTCATTTAACTTCCTGATCATCGCCAGACTAAGCTTCCGCTTACCGGACAAAATTTCAGATTTTCTGGAACGCGCTCCCAGAATATCAGAAAGCTCTGCTTCCGACATGCCCATCTGTTCAACTCGAAACTTAATGGCCTCCAGCGGAGACGGCTTAGGCACCGGATAGTGCTCCAGTTCATATATTTTAATGAGGATAGACCAAACTTCAAGCTCGTCGGATTCTTTCGAGTCCGGCTTTATATTTTTTTGCATCAGCTTATATACACGCGCTAATGCATCTTCGTATTGACTCTCATTTTTTATTGGCTTTACCATAATTTATTTTTTTGGCGTCGATCTTGTCATATTGTTGATGGGTACCGACCCATGCTATCCAATATCGCCTGTTTAGCTTCAGGAGCAAATTCCCAAAAATTTCTCAACGTCTTAATCGCAACCACTCTCATAAAACAAATATACAAATGTTACCAAATCGGTAACATTAAATTTTCCCCCGCTCCACCCCCGTACACTCCCTGTATCATAACCGAACACAGCTCCTCAACCCCCAAGCACCAATGCCACTGATAATAAACCCCTTCCCAAACCGGCACCAAATATGCCCTCCACAAACCGAAACTCCAACTAAATCAACTACACCCATGTTCAAGAGCTACTGGACCAGCGCCTGGCGCATGCTCATTCGCAACCGCGTATACACGCTGATCAACGTCCTCGGCCTGGCCCTGGGCATCTGCGCCTGCCTCGTCATATGGGTCATCGTCCGCTACGAATTCAGCTTCGACCGCAACCACCCCGACAGCCAGCGGATCTACCGCATCAATTCTTACGAACAGCTCCTGAAGGACGAGCCCGAACACATGGTCCCAACCGTACTGGCGGATATCCCCGATGCCGTTCAAAAAGAGATCCCCGGGATCGAAACGATCGCCCCATACCATATCCTCAACAACGACACCGCCATAATCACCACAAATCGACAATCCCGATACCCCGCGGCATCCATCGTCGCCGGACTGGACTATTTAAAGATCATGGGCTACACCTGGCTGGCCGGTGACGAACAGTCAGCCCTCACCCGCCCCTTCAGCGTCGTCCTCACAGAAAGCAGGGCAAAACAATATTTCGGAACAACGGCACCATCCAACGTCATCGGCAAAAACATTATCTATGAGGACAGCCTCCGTGTCAACGTCAGCGGCATCGTCCGGGATTGGCCGGGTAGAACAGACTTCCCCTACACAGACTTTATCTCCTTTTCCACCATCGACCACAGCTTCCTGCAGGAAGCATTCGGGCTCAACCCCGGGAGCAAATTTCGGGCAACAGCATCCGTCCTTATCAAGCTTGCCCCCAACACCGATCCCGCCAAAACCCAATCCTCCCTGTCGGCCCTCTATCACCGCAAAAACTACGACAGGGGCATATACCCGCGTATAGCGCTTCAAAAACTCGCCGACGTGCACTTCGCACCCCCGGGCTTCGACAACGGCAGCATCAGCACCGCCCAGCTCTCAACCTTATACTCCCTGCTAAGCATCTCCGCATTCATCTTAATACTTGCTATCATCAACTATGTCAACCTCGCCACGGCACAATCGCTTACAAGAGAAAAAGAGATCGGTATCCGCAAAGTCATGGGTAGCGGCAAAAGTCACCTTATCTTCCAGCTCCTGACAGAAACCTTCCTTTTAACATGCGCAGCCGGCTTGATCGCCTTCCTGGCAGCAAGACCCGTCCTCAACGCATTTCACGAGTTCGTTCCGCAACGACTGAACTACACACCCTACACACCGGCCAACCTGCTATTCCTGTCAGGCACCATCATTACCGTCACCCTCCTGGCCGGTCTCTACCCCGCGAAGATGCTTTCGGCGCATTCGCCGGTCAACAGCCTCAAGGGCTCCGGCGCTCCAAAAACCAGCGGCAAATGGCTTTTAAGAAAAGGGCTGATCGTATTCCAGTTCACCGTTTCATTGATCTTCATCATTGGCACAGTCGTCATAGGCCGCCAGATCAGCTTCATGCTGCACAAAGAGCTTGGCTTCAGGTCGGACGCCATCATTCTTTTTGGGACCAGCGAAGGCCGGGACAGCGTTGCCAAAGTCAAGGTCCTCGAAAAGGCCATCCGCCAGCTGCCCGGGGTAGCCGACGTCTCGCGCTCGAATATGCCACCATCCGGAATGGACCGCGGAATATTTACGATAAGGTATCTGGCAAGAAGCAATGACCCCATCCGCGTGGAAGCCATCCAGGCAGACGAGCACTATATACCCTTATATGATATCAGGCTACTCGCGGGTCGCAACCTCTTCCCCAGCGACACGATGAAAGAGGTCGTGATAAATGAGAACCTATCCAAAGTCCTGGGCTTCAAAAACCCGACCGACGCCATTGGCAAACAGCTGCACACCTGGAACAGTAATGTTTCGATCGTCGGCGTGGTAAAAGATTTTCATAAATACTCCTACAAAGAGCCGATCCGGCCGCTGCTGATCGCGGGCATGACGTGCACCGACCTGGCCGTGCGGCTCCAAACAAAGGGGAAGTCCACCGATGAAGCCAAAGCCACGATCGCAAGGGTCCAGCGCCAATGGAAAACCGTCTACCCCCACAAACCGTTCGACTATGATTTCTTCGACGAAGAGCTAAAAAAATTCTACAATCGCGAGCAGACAATGCAATGGCTGCTGAACATCGCCACAGGACTCACGCTGCTCATCAGCTGCATCGGGCTGTTCGGCCTGACCCTCTTCACGACCCAGCGGCGGACCCGGGAGATCGGCATCCGAAAAGTGATGGGCGCAGACATAAAAGATATCTTATTGCTCCTGAGCAAAGACTTCATCAGGCTCGTCCTCCTCGCCCTGGTGATCGCCTCGGCCGGAGGCTGGTGGCTCACCCACCGCTGGCTCCAGGACTACGCATACAGAGTCGGGATCGGCCCTGACGTCTTTATCATTGCCGGCGGCGCGCTGATGACGCTCACGATCCTTACCGTCGGCCTTCAGTCATTAAAGGCGGCAACCACCAACCCGGTCGAATCGCTACGCAGCGAATAAATGGCGGCCGCCTCACCCTCCTGTCCAAACCTTATCCCTACCTCTCGCGATGGAATAATTTTTGCATCGCCAATCATATCACGCTTAAACCCTTTTTTATGACAGACAACAGGCTACTTAAAGGAGCCCAGGACCGCACCAGGGTCAACGAATGGGAGGCCTACGAAGTGGAATACCTGCATCAAAAATATCCCTGGCTTTCCCACCAAACGATCCAGGAGGCAGTGGATAAATACGGGCCAATTCGGGACAAGGTCGAAGCTCATCTGAACAGACTTACCGGTCCGCAGAATTGACACTTCAACTTACACAAAAAGAAAAAGGGGAGCAGGCGCAAACCTACTTCCCCTAATATGATCTTATGTGCTAAAAGCCCGGGCTAAGCCACTTTCGCTTCATTCAGCTCGGACATCTCGACTTCAGCAGTTTTTACCGTCTTGACGATACGAGCCGCAACCTTGTACGGATCAGCGGCGCTATTGGGTCGGCGATCTTCCAGCCACCCTTTCCAGCCCCTCTCGACCGTGCCGATGGGGATACGGATCGAGGCGCCGCGATCGGACACGCCAAACTTAAATTCGTTGATCGCAGCCGTCTCGTGCTTGCCGGTCAGCCGGAGATGGTTGTCCGGACCATACACTTCGATATGCTCCTGCACCACCGGACGGAACGCTTCACAAACTTTCACGTATACCTCGCTGCTGCCACAGGTCCTGAGCAGCGTGTTGGAGAAATTGGCGTGCATGCCGCTGCCATTCCAATCCAGGTTGCCCAGGGGCTTGCAATGCCAGTTGATGGCAATACCATATTTTTCACCGATCCTTTCGAGCAGATAGCGGGCAAGCCATACCTGGTCGCCGGCTTCTTTGGCTCCCTTGGCAAAGACCTGGAATTCCCACTGACCCGTCGCAACTTCGGAGTTGATCCCTTCGATGTTAAGGCCTGCATCCAGACACGCATCCAGGTGTTCCTCCACCAGCTCGCGGCCATATGCATTGCGCGCACCGACCGAACAATAGTAAGGACCCTGCGGCCTCGGATACCCGCCTTCAGGGAAACCCAGCGGCTTATCAGTTTCCGGGTTCCACAAAAAGTATTCCTGCTCAAATCCGAACCAGAAATCGTTGTCGTCGTCTTCAATAAGCGCACGGCCGTTGCTCGGGTGCGGACTGCCATCAGGGCTAAGCACCTCACACATCACAAGATATCCGTCCCGGCGTTGCGGATCCTTCGCGAGATAGACGGGTTTCAGCAAACAATCCGACGAGCCGCCCGGAGCTTGTTCAGTCGATGACCCGTCAAAACACCACATCGGACAATCTTCCAGTCTGCCGGAAAATTTCCGTTCGATCTTGGTCTTGCTTCTCAGGCTTTGAATGGGTTGATATCCGTCGAGCCAGATATACTCTAATTTTGCTACTGCCATATACGTTGGTTTTAATGTTGATTACTGCTTAATAAAAGTTACTGCCTGAATAATCCCGTCCGGATACAGCCGGCACTTCCCCCGATCAGACCTTTCAAGCAATACGAAGATAAGGCGACAAGAAAAAAAGAACAAATACTAATTTTTAATATATATCATCTGGCAAGCACTTCGCACTATTAAAATACACAAAATCTAGAAATTTTAAAATCCAACCCAATTTTAACCGTGAAAATTTATCAAACAGCATACATTAATCGTATATAAATAGATAATATTTGAAACCCGGCCGTCATGCCCCTCCCTGCGGCTGTCCAGCTACTCACCTCTCCAAAAAAAAATATTTGTTTCCTTAAACGTTTAAGGTATATTTGTGCTTAATCGTTTAAGGCAGCGTTAATAACATGCTGAAAAGCATCAAACTACGCCGAATGAAACGTTTAAGCAACACACCAGCCATATCCTTACAGACAACGATTGTTTAACTCATTTTAAAAACCAAACTAGACAATTATGAGACGATTGCTGGCCATTCTCCTCGTCCTTGCCATGCCGTTCCTCTCCGCAACCGCCTACGCGGAACACGGGAACAACTTTCTCAAAAAGATCACCGGCAAGGTGTACAACTCCGACGGCTCCCCCCTACCCGGCGCAACCGTCCACCTGAAAGGCACCACCTCCTCCGTGACCACCGACGCTACAGGCACATTCTCCATCGATCTCCCCGACAACAACCCCAACGCAGTCCTCCTGATCAGCGCAATCGGCTACGGCTCAAGAGAAGTCCCCGTCAAAGGCTCCACCCACTTCGACGTCGTACTCGACATCGATATCAAAAAGCTTAGCGACGTCGTCGTCGTCGGCTATGGCACCCGCCAACGCAAAGACCTCACCGGCTCCATCGCCTCCGTATCCGCAGCACAGATCGAACAACGCCCCGTCAGCTCCTACGAAGACGCCCTCGCCGGCACCGTCCCCGGCATCGACGTCGCCCCACGCAGCGCAAAACCAGGTAACATCTCCGAAATAACCATCCGCGGCATCGGCACCATCTCCGGCGACCGCGAACCTCTCTTCGTCATCGACGGATTCCCAACCGACGCCAACAACGCAGCTGCCATAAACCCAGCCAATATCATGTCCATCGACGTCCTCAAAGACGCCTCTTCCACCGCCATCTACGGCTCGAGAGGCGCCAACGGCGTCGTGATCATCACCACAAGATCCGGCAAGTCCGGCCTGTCCAAAGTCGACGTCAGCCTGGTGACGGGCTTCGCCAAAGCCAACCGCCACGACTTCTACAAAACCCTCAACGGCGCCGAATACACCCAATGGTACAAAGAAAAAGCCCAGTTCAACGGCGACCCCATCCCCTCCTGGATCACCAACTGGGACGGCACCAATACCAACTGGCAGGACCTCATCTATCGCACCGCCCCATTCCGCAACTACAACCTCACCGTCTCCGGCGGCAGCGATAAGCTCAGCTATATGTTCTCCGGCGGCTTCCTCAACCAGGACGATATCCTGCTGAATGCCGGCTACGACCTGTACTCCGCCCGCATAAAAATGGACTACCACGCCTCCAAAAAGATCACCATCGGGATCAACCTCGCACCCAGCTTCACCGTCCAGCGCCTCAGCGCTCCGGAAGACGACTTCTCCGCACTCGCCGGCGCCGCCCTCCTCCTCCCCCCGATCATCCCCGCCTACAACAAGGACGGCACCCCCTCCGATCCCAACAGCTTCGGCATCCTCAACAAAGCGATGGCCAACCCGCTCACCATCGCAGCCAACTACCACCAGTCCAACAAGAATTTTTATCTCCTGTCAAACGCCTATGTACAGGTGGACATATTGAAAGGTCTGTCCTTCAAAAGCTCCATCGGCGCCGACCTCACTGACGCCAACTACCGGCTGTTCCAGGCCCAGGGCCTCAACGGACAGGCCCTATACCCCGTCACCGCCCTCGAGCTCAACAACGCCCGGACCCTCAACTGGCTCAACGAGAACACCCTCAACTATAAAAAGACCTTCGCAGAGGACCACAAGCTCGAATTGCTCGCCGGCTATACCGTACAAAAAGTCGACTTCACCCAGACCGGCGCAAACGCCAACACCTTCTCCAGCAACCTCGCCCAAACCATCGGCTTCGGCGCCAACCAGAGCGCCTGGTCCGGCGCAACCGGCAACACGCTGCTTTCCTACCTCGCCCGCGCCAATTACTCTTTTAAAGATCGGTACCTTTTAACAGCCACCATAAGAAGAGACGGCAGCTCCCGCTTCGGAACCAACAAACTCTGGGGCATATTCCCCTCCGTCGCCGCCGCATGGAACCTCTCCAACGAGGAATTCATGGCCTCGGTCAAAGCCGTCGACCACGCCAAGATCAGGGCCAGCTACGGCATCTCCGGCAGCAACTTCATCGGCGACTTCACCTCCAAATCAAGCCTCGCCTCCATCAACCACTCCTTCGGCGCCAACAATGTCGTCGGCTATATCAACGGCGACCCCGGCAACCCCAACCTCTCCTGGGAAAAATCCAAACAGCTTGACCTGGGCCTGGACCTCGGCCTGTACAACAGGGTCAGCGCCACGGTTGACTATTTCAGCAACACCAGCGACGGCCTCCTGCTGAATGTCAACGTACCCACCTCCACCGGCTACAGCGGCGACCTCGAGAACATCGGGAGTATGCGTAAATGGGGTCTCGAACTGTCTGCCACCGCCAACATTATAAAGAAGAAAGACTTCGGCTGGGACATCGGCTTCAATATCACCCACCTGAAACAAAAAGTCCTTAAGTTAGGCCCCACCGGCGCACCCCTGTACCAGTTCTTTGCGGTGCTCGAGACAAAGATCGGCGGCCCGCTCGAACAGGAACACGCCCTCCAGCAGATCGGCATCCTCTCCCAGGCCGATATCAACAACCCCAAAATCGCCAAAAAAGCCGTCGGTGACAAGGCTGGCGACTACAAATTCCTCGACGCCAACAACGACGGCTTCATCGACGCATTCAACGGCAACGACGGCGTCCTGGTCGGAGACAACAACCCACGCTGGCTCTATGGCATCAATACCAGCGTCCGCTATAAGAATTTCCGCTTCACCGCCCTCCTCCAGGGCCAGCAGGGCGCCAAAATGCTCGACTTCGTCTACCAGATCATGAGCCTGCATACCTATAATACCAACATGGACCATTTCTTCTACGACGGTCGCTACATCTCCGAATCCAACTCCGGCAACGGCCACACACCAAGGGCAGGCTACAACGACGTCGGCGCCGTCTCTTCATGGGAAGTGCAGAAAACAGACTACCTCCGCATCCGGAATATCAACCTGTCGTATACCTTCCCCACCGACCTTAGCCACAAGCTCCTGGTCAATGACCTGCGAGCCTACGTCTCGGTTGAAAACCTTTATACCTTCAAACAATATCGCGGCGGCAATCCGCAGGCGGTCCGCAACGGCTTCGACACCCAGATATTCGGTGATCATAAGACCCTGGGTCTTAACTCCGTCGCCACCGCGCCCCTTCCGAGGATATATACTCTGGGTATCAATTTCTCATTCTAGTAAATGAAAAGACCATGCGAAATACAATCATAACATTGCTAAGCATAATAACTCTTCTCCCATCCTGCAAAAAAGACTTCCTCGACGTCGTCCCCGTCGACCGCATCCCCAAAGAAGAGTTCTTCAAGAACGAGTCGGACATGACGGCCGCCATCTACGGTGTCTACGCCGCCCACGAGAACCTCTACACGGGCTCAGAACTAGCCCTCTACAATCTCGAAGAGACCCGCTCCGACAACACCAACCAGGACTTCGGTCGCCAGGCCGAGCACAAAGCAGCCGACAACTTCACCATCCAGTCCGGCAATACCTCCATCACAGGCATGTGGGCCCTGGCCTACAACGTGATCAACCTCTGCAACGCCGTCGTCGACCGCGCCCCCGGCGCCACAATGGACGCTGCAAAAAAAGCCGGCATCGTCGGCGAAGCACAGTTCATCCGCGCCCAGGTCTATTTCCTGCTCCTCCAGGACTATGGCCCCGTCCCGTTAAGGATCCACGAGACCAAATCCCTCAGCGGCGATAACAACCTGACCCGCGCCACGACCGACTCCGTATACAGCCAGATCATCTCTGACCTGCAGTCCGCCGCCACCAACCTCCCGCCCACCTACACCGGCGCCAACATCGGCCGCGCCACTTCATACGCCGCCAACGCCCTGCTCGGAAAAGTGCTGCTGCAAAAAGGCGACGCCGCAGGCGCGCAAACAGCCTTGAGAAAAGTCGTCTTCGCCGGAACGCCCTATTCCCTCCTTCCCAACTATGCAAGCCTCTGGACCCCCGGTCTCAAGAACTCACCCGAATCCATATTCGAGATACAGTTCCTGCCGCCCCTCAACGGCTGCCCCTTCTGGAACTTCTTCGCGCCCCCGAATCTCAACGTCCCCGGCGGCACCAATGGCAGCACTTCGCCAAATACACCCACCCAGGACCTGATCAATGCCTATGAACCGGGAGACCGACGTCTCGCGGCCTCCATCGGCCATGACCCCAACAACCAGCCCTACATCCTGAAGTTCAAAGACCCCGGCGTGGCAGTCGGCAACGACGCCAACACGGATTTCCCGATCATCCGCTACGCCGACGCCATGCTGCTCCTCGCGGAATCCCTTGGCGAAACACCCGAAGCCTATTCCCTGATCAATGCAGTCCGCGCACGCGCCGGCCTCGCAGCGATCAGCTCAGCCACGCCGGGAACTTTCATAACAAAGCTGATGCACGAGCGACAGGTCGAATTTGCCTTCGAATGCCATCGCTGGCATGACCTCCTCCGCATCGGCCAGGCCTCCGCGATATCAATCATGAACGCTAACTTAGCCCACGAATTCCCGGGCAACAATATCACCATCGATGCACACAACCTGCTCGCCCCGATACCCAACACCGAACTCCAGACCAATACCCTGGCGAAACAAAATCCCGGTTATAATAATTAATTCTGTCACACATGCTGGCTAGAACACTCTTACTTATTCTTGGCATCTCGTCCCTGGTCCTGTCGGCACATCCCGCCGCAGGCCAGGCGACGATACCAGCCGACCTTCAGCCGTTCATAAAAGATATCAGCCTCCCCCTACTAGGTCAAACCACACCCACCATCCGCTATGACCAAACCAAACCAGGCATCACCCACGTCCTCATCACCTGGGACCTCAAAGACTCCGTCCAACAGGACGACCTTGAAGTCAACATCAGTCCGGCCTTCACACCAGTCTTTCACTGGGCGCCACACCTGACACCCACAGACAGCAATATCATCGCACAACACGTCTTCCGCGCACCGGCACTGATCGTCCAGTCCGCAACAACCCAACTCACCCTCCTGCCCGACCTCGACCTCCTGAAAGCCGAGACGAAAACCAACCCCAAGGGCGACGCACCATGGTACCTCGACCTCAACGCACCAGCGAATCTCCTATCCATCGGCCTCAGCAACTCGCACATAAAAGAGCACGTCCTCTACTATAAAAAACCCGGCGCCAGATACACAAAAGGCAAACACACCCTGGGCTTTTATCTACTGACCTCAACCGCCCCCGCCCACCTCTCCGATCCCTGGCGGGCGCCACTCAGCTTCTACTGGCAAAAACAAGGCGCCCCCCTCTACGCCAAAAGCCAGCCGCTGCCTGCATCGAACATCCCCGGATACGTCGCACAGACCTACCACTGGGCATTTGACTCCTGGAAAACCAGCGTCTGGCAGGAATTTTTCCTCAACGGCAAAAAGGTCGGCGCACCCGTATTCATCGTAAACGTCACGCAAAGCCCCAACTACATAGGCGACGCCAACGAACGCGAAACCCGCTCCATCTGGAACCAGGCCTGGTTCAGCTCCCTACGCTCCGCCGCGGGCCTTTATCGCTACGCGAGCCAAAAACATGACACCACCTTACTCCGCTATGCCATTGAGACAAAAGAGCTGGCGCTGAATTTCCCCCAAACTAATGGCTTCTTCCCCGCCGTCATCGCCACGCCCATGGAATCCATCACAAAAGACAGCAAACACCTCCGGCGATCCACCGGCTGGGACCACTACTATTTCGGGAATTCCGACCGCAACCCCTTCACCAATGACCTCAAAAAGTCCCCCTATCACGTCCTCGACATGAGCTACACAGCCCTGCTGATGCTCCGCTGGTACGACGAGCTCGAAAAAGACCCGCGCCTGCTGACATACGCAAAATCTTACGCCGACGCCCTCCTGAAGATCCAACGCCCCGACGGCTTCTTCCCGGCCTGGCTTACGCTCGACAGCCTCCGCCCCATGGGCTATCTCGATCAGTCGCCGGAAACGTCCATGTCCGTTACCTTCCTGCTGACCCTTTCCCGCCTCACCCGCGACCAACAATACGCAACAGCCGCCGAAAAGGCCATGACGGCGGTAATAGACAACAATATCATGCAGGGACAATGGGAGGACTTCGAGACCTATTGGTCCTGCAGCCGCTACGGCTCCGACACCCTCGTAGGCCGCAAGGTTCCCCGCAACGACATGTACAAACAGAACACCCTGTCGATGTACTACACGGCCGAAGCCCTCTACACCTGCTACCAGGCCACCAACAAACAGGCCTACCTGCAGCTCGGCCGCCGCGTCCTCGACCTTATGCTCATGTACCAGGCCACCTGGCAACCCCCATATATGTACGTTAACGTGCTCGGTGGCTTCGGCGTCATGAACGCCGACGCCGAATGGAACGACTCGCGCCAAAGCCTGTTCGCTGAGCTGATCCTGCAATACGGCAAAACCCTTAAGTCAACAGAATATACCCAGCGCGGCCTCGCCGCCCTCAAAGCCTCCTTCACCATGATGTACTCCCCGCTGAACCCAAAGACCCAGCTGCAATACCAGCGGAAGTGGAACTTCTTCGGCGCAGCCGACTACGGCTTCATGATGGAGAACTACGGACACAACGGCACAACCAGTTCGACCGGACTCGGCATCGGAGAATTCACGATCTTCGACTGGGGCAACGGCGCAGCGTCAGAAGCCTACCTGCGCATAAAAACCCATTTTGGAAAACAATGGCTCGCTGAAAACCTAAAATAACTACAACATGAAAAAACTCTGGTTCCTCTCCCTCACGCTGCTAGGCCTTATCACACTACTCAGCCTCAACACGGCAAACGCCCAGACAAAGTTCAACGGCATCGACGCCGACATGAGCAACATCTTTCGCCTGTCCGAAGCAAAGACCCGGTCCATCAGCCCCGAAAACTTCAACGGAGCAAAAGGCGCCGGCGGCATGGCCGAAAAAGGAACAGGCGAACGCGCCGCCCGCGACCTGGGCAGAGGCTGGAAGATCAGCCCCAGCGTCGTCATCAAAGCAAAAACTACTTTCACCATCGCCGAGATCAGCGGCCCCGGCTCCATCCAGCACATCTGGATGACACCCACCGGCGTCTGGCGCAATTCGATCATCCGCTTTTACTGGGACGACGAATCCACCCCATCCGTCGAAACGCCCGTTGGCGACTTCTTCTGCATGGGCTGGAATCAGTATGCGCCGCTTCAGTCTCTCCCTGTCTGCGTCAATCCCGGCAGCGCCTTCAACTGCTACTGGCCGATGCCATTCCGCCGCAAATGCCGCATCACCATGGAGAACATCGACGACAACGATATGACGCTCTACTACCAGGTCGACTATATCCTTACCGAAGTGCCGGCCGACGCCGCCTACTTCCACGCTCAATACAGACGCACAAACCCCCTGCCGTACAAGACGGACTACACCATCCTCGACAGCGTACAGGGCAAGGGCCAGTACGTCGGCACCTATATCGCCATCGGCGTGCACAACAACGGCTGGTGGGGCGAAGGCGAGATCAAATTTTATATGGATGGCGACACACAGTGGCCCACCATCTGCGGAACAGGCACCGAAGACTACTTCTGCGGATCATACGATTTCGATACCAGAAAGAAGAACGCCGCTGGCATAGAAGAGGTCGGCTACACCGAATTCTGCACGCCCTACACAGGCCTCCCCCAGGTCATCCGCGGCGACGGCCACTACGGCGTGTCACAACGCTTCGGCCTCTATCGCTGGCATATAAAAGACCCCATCCGCTTCGAAAAGAACCTGAAAGTCACCATCCAGGACCTCGGATGGCGCAGCGGCGGCCGTTATCTGCCCCTCCAGGACGACATCTCCTCCACCGCATTCTGGTACCAGGCCGAGCCACACGCCAAATTCCCCGCGCTCCCCAATAAGGACGCCCTCGAGGTCAACTAAATAAAGTCACACAGCCGGATAAAATGAAGAAAAAGGTTTTGCTAAAAGACGTGGCCGAATATGTTGGCGTATCAACCGCCCTCGTATCCTATGTGCTGAACAATAAGGAAAAACAGGCACGGGTCGGGGACGAGATCGCCAAAAAGATCCGCAAGGCCGCGGCCGACCTCAACTACCAGCCTAATCTGATCGCCAAAAGCCTGCAGAGCGGCAGAACGAACACCATCGGCCTGATCGTAGCCGATATCTCAAACCCGTTCTTCTCCAGCATCGCCCGCATCATCGAAGACGAAGCGATGCGCCAGGGCTACGTCGTCATCTTCGGCAGCAGCGACGAGAGCCCCGAAAAATCCATGCGCCTGATAGACGTATTCAGCAACCGCGGCGTAGACGCCTTTATCATCGCACCCTCGGAGAACGCAGAACGACAGATCAAAAGCCTGCAAAAAAAGCAGGTCCCCGTAGTCCTCATCGACCGGTATTTTCAGAATATCCAGTCCGACTACGTCATCATCAACAATCACGAGTCTGCGTATAACGCCGTCGAACACCTGATCCGAAACGGCTGCCGCCGCATCGCCATGATGGCCTACGATACCCAGCTCGAACACATGCAGCAGCGCATCGGCGGCTACCGCCAGGCGCTAAAAGACAACGGCATCGAATTCCGGGAGAGCTGGCTTCCACGGGTATCCTACAAGGACGTCGCCCACCAGGTCGACGGCTATATAAAAGCCCTCACCCAACCGAGGTTGAAAGTCGACGGATTCTTCTTCGCCACCAACACCCTTGCGGTGGAATCGCTGAAACCGCTCACCCGCATGGGTATCCACATCCCCGACGACATGGCGATCGTATCCTTCGACGAAAGCGACGCCTTCGACCTCTTCTATCCGCCCGTCACCTATGTCAGCCAGTCCCTCGACGCCATCGGAAAAGGCGCCGTCGACCTCGCCCTGGCCCGTATCCTCGACAAAAAGAAAAAACCAGAACAGCTGATCATCGCCTCAAAGCTCGTCATCCGTGAAAGCTCCATTCGTAAAAGATCAAAATAAATGCCACTCATGAAAAGATCATTTATCCCATTACTCATCATTATGACCATGATTTCCTGCCACGAACCCACCTCCAACCAAAACAATACCCCCGAAAAAGGTACATTCGCCTACGACCAACAGTTCCTCTCCAAACACGACAGCATCGTCGTATTACAACAAGGCAACGCGAAGATCATCGTCTCGCCTAAATACCAGGCAAAAGTCTTCACCTCCACCGCCTCTGGCGACTCCGGCCGCAGCTTCGGCTGGGTCAACTATAAGGCCTTCGACGCCACACCCAATGAACACATGAATGCCTACGGCGGCGAGAACCGCCTCTGGCTCGGCCCCGAAGGCGGTAAATTCTCCCTCTTCTTCCCCCCTGGCAGCAAGATGGAATTCGCCAGCTGGAAGACACCACCTGCATATGACAACGAACCCTGGGACATCCTCAGCAAAAGCACAGACTCCATCGTCCTGCAAAAAAACATGAGCCTCCTCAACTATGCCGGCACCCATCTTAAAACACAGATCCGCCGGTCGATCACCATCCTCGACAACAACGGCATCACGAAAATCCTCGGCCTCACCCCCGACCCCAGCCTCGCCGTTGTCGGATACACTACACACAACACGATCACCAACACCGGCGATACGGCCTGGACCGAGACTACCGGCGCACCCTGCATCTGGCTCCTCGATATGTTCAACCCCAGCCCCGAGACAGTCATCGTCGTGCCCTTCGATTCCATACCCGGAGACCATTTCCAGCAGACCGTGACCAGCGACTACTTCGGAGCCATTCCCGCCGACAGACTAAAACACACCGACAGCGTGCTTTTCCTGAAAGCCGACGGCAAAAGCAGGGGAAAACTGGGCATCCGCTCCACAAAGTCCAAACCCGCGGCCGGCAGCTATGACTACAAGAACCATATCCTGACCATCACCGTCTTCGACACCGACCACAACGCCAAATACCTCAACCAGGAATGGAATACCACAAAGCCACCCTTCCTCGGCGACGCGGTCAACGCCTACAACGACGGCCCCCTCGCCGACGGCACGCAGATGGGCCCCTTCTTCGAGCTCGAAAGCGTTTCCCCCGCGGCATTTCTGAAACCCAACACATCCCTCACCCACACCCACAGCGTATTTCATTTCAGCGGCGACCCGCAGGCCCTCGATGCCATCGCCAAAAAGATCCTGGGCGCATCCATCGCCACCATCTCCGAGACCTTTACAAAATAGCCACATGAAAAATAATTATCCAACCATCGGTATCAGACCTATCATCGACGGCCGCCTCGGCGGCGTCAGAGAATCCCTCGAAAACACAACCATGCAGATGGCCCGCAACGTCGCAGCACTCTACAAGCGTCACCTGCGCTACCCCGACGGCAGCCCGGTCGAATGCGTCATCGCCGACACCTGCATCGGCGGGGTCGCGGAAGCCGCCGCATGCGCCGCCAAATTCAGCGCACAGCAGGTAGGCCTATCCCTATCCGTTACCCCCTGCTGGTGCTACGGCAGTGAAACGATGGATACCAACCCCCTCCTCCCCAAAGCCATCTGGGGCTTCAACGGCACCGAACGACCCGGCGCCGTATACCTCGCCGCAACACTGGCCGCCCACAACCAGCTCGGCCTTCCTGCCTTCGGCATCTACGGCCAGGACGTACAGGACCTCGGCGACGAGGCGATCCCACAAGACGTGCAAGACAAGCTCCTGGCCTTCGCCCGCACCGGCCTCGCGGCAGCGATCATGCGCGGCAAGTCCTACCTGGCCATCGGCTCCGTATCCATGGGTATCGCCGGCTCCATCGTCGGCCCCGACTTCTTCCAGGAATACCTCGGCATGCGCAACGAATACATCGACTCCACCGAGCTGATCCGGCGCATCGAAAAACACATCTACGACGAAAAAGAATTTCAAAAGGCGATCGCCTGGACACGCCAGCACTGCCACGAAGGCGAGGACTATAATCCAAAAGAAAAGCAGCTCAGCCGCGAGCAGAAGGATAAGGACTGGGAATACGTGGTGAAAATGACCATGATCATCCGCGACCTCATGACAGGCAACCCCGCCCTCGCGCAAAAAGGCTTCGGCGAAGAAGCCCTCGGACACAACGCCATCGTCAGCGGCTTCCAGGGCCAGCGCCAGTGGACCGACTTCCTCCCCAACGGAGACTTCCCGGAGGCGATACTCAATTCTTCGTTCGACTGGAACGGCATCCGCGCCCCCTTCATGGTCGCCACCGAGAACGACTCGCTCAACGGCATCTCCATGCTCTTCGGGTATCTTCTGACAAACACCGCGCAGATCTTCGCCGACGTCCGCACCTACTGGAGTCCCGCAGCGGTCCAACGCGTTACCGGCTGGCAACCCGACGGACCCGCAGCCGACGGATTCATCCACCTCATCAATTCCGGCTCCGCCACCCTCGACGGCTCCGCACGCCAGCGCCACAACAACACCCCCGCCCTAAAACCATTCTGGGAGATCACCCCCGAAGAGGCCATCGACTGCCTCGAAGCCACTACCTGGTATCCCGCCAACACCGGCTATTTCCGCGGCGGCGGCTTCTCCAGCAAATTCGTCACCGAAGGCGGCATGCCCGTCACCATGTGCCGGCTAAACCTCGTCAAAGGCATCGGCCCCGTCCTCCAGATCGCCGAAGGCACAACGATAAGCCTCCCCCAAAGAGTCCACGACACCCTCGACGAACGCACCGACAGGACCTGGCCGACCACCTGGTTCGTCCCCCGCCTCACCGGAGAAGGCTCCTTCACCAGCGTATACAACGTAATGGCCCGCTGGGGAGCCAACCACGGGGCCATCAGCTACGGCCATATCGGCGCCGACCTCATCACCCTCGCCTCCATCCTGCGCATCCCCGTCTGCATGCACAACGTCCCGGCGGACAAACTATTCCGCCCCTCCGCCTGGCAGGCCTTCGGCTCCGAAACAGAATCCGCGGACTACCGGGCATGCACCACCTACGGACCGCTCTACAAATAATACGATCAATTGACCATAATGAAAAAGAATAAGACCTCCCCGTTCCGCGCGGCCGGCAGCCCCGGCTCCCTCTCCCCCACACCAGGTAGCCCCGGCTCCCTGTTCCGCTCACCCGACGGCGCCAGCTTCCTTCTCCCCTTTGCGATGGTAACATCCCTCTTCCTCCTCTGGGGCTTCGCCCACGGCCTCCTCGACGTCCTCGACAAACACTTCCAGAACACCCTCCACGTCTCAAAAGCGGAGTCCGGAATGGTGCAGTTCTCCCTCTACATCGGCTACCTCGTCATGGCCGGCCCTGCAGGCTCCTTCATGAAACGCTACGGCTACCAGAAAGGGATCATCCTCGGCCTCCTCCTCTTCGCTGCCGGCGCCTTCCTCTTCTACCCCGCGGCAAAGCTCGGGGCCTTCATCCCCTTCCTCATCGCCCTGTTCATCCTCGCCTGCGGCCTCTCCACGATCGAAACCGCCGCCAACCCCTACACGACGACCCTCGGCCCTCCCGACGGCGCCGCCCGCCGCATCAATATCGCCCAGTCATTCAACGGTATGGGCTGGATCCTCGGCCCCCTTATCGGCGGGATGCTGATCTTCGGCTCCAACGAGCTCGTCACTCCCTATCTCTGGATCGGCAGCCTCGTACTACTCGCCTGCGGCGCCTTTGCCATCGTCCGCCTTCCCGTGATCCGCGAGTCCAACCAGGAAGGGATAGCCGAAAACGCCCCGCTGAGCCAGCTCTTCAGACACCGCGGCTTCGTCCTCGCCGTCATCGCCCAGTTCCTCTACGTCGCAGC
>Ga0105239_10003846_pt1 | contig 18221 bp, 22 predicted proteins | sample KBSC44metaG_FD_92761 | JGI IMG/M metagenome (GOLD analysis project Ga0105239, IMG submission 92761) | Corn rhizosphere microbial communities from Kellogg Biological Station, Michigan, USA - KBS C4-4 metaG | ecosystem: Host-associated > Plants > Roots > Rhizosphere > Soil | place: Michigan, USA...
GAAAGGTCCGAAAAGTTCAGGACGCCGTTCGTAAAGACCAACATGTTTCTCTGGTCGAGGTCTTTAGCAAAGTTGGGTCGATACTCGTGAAAAAACTGAATGGCGTCTTGGAGGATGCGTTTCCTCCTTCCTCCATCACCGAGTTGCTCGCAGACGCGTCTGATGTGACGAGCCTTCCGCTTTGTGTCTTCCGTTTGACTGCACTTCCGCTCGTAGTACTGCAAGGCACGATGGAAGTACTTCAAGAAAGAGTCTTCTGACCCGAGGCGTGCCCGCAGGCTCAGCTCTGCCTTCGCCACCCAGCAGTGGTCCTTGAATTTGTACCACATTCCTTCTGTCTCCTTAGCGCCCCACTTGCAGCAGTGGAATGTGTCCCGAAACATGACGAAGACAAATCGGGCCAGCGAGATATCCGTCCCTTCGAGTGCCTTCAGCAGCGCCTTGTTCTTCACCTCATCCTCAAACACCACCAATCCGTCCCCTTCGTACGTCCCCATGAATACTTCTGCCCCTTCCGACGCGACGCTATCTTTGGCGACGGTGCTGGTAGTAAGTGCAGCCAACGCGGCAGAGAGATTCGGAAACTCTACCTCAGGGAGCGGGACACGATGACTAGGCCAATGTCCCCGGCAGTCATTGCAACGGATCCACCAGCCTCGCAACGCATGCTCAAACTGCATATGCGTCCCATGGCAGTATCGACACGTCTGATTTTTTGCGACGGTCGTCAGCATGTCTTTACACGGCTCGGTACACGTGTCGCCGTTCTCCTCCGGGAAGTTGGCCATAATATCCCTCTTGCATTCAATCTTCGCTTCGTTCATGAGTCGTTCGTTCACGTGGCCATACATGACTGTCTTATAGAAATCGCGAAGGGCGCGAGGGATTTCAGTCAGGGGAACGAGCGGGAGTTTGATGGAGGATTTACATGGCTCGTCAGGACACACGAAACTGCAGCCCTCCTCACCGATGGTGATGTAGGGATCGCTCTCAGCGTGCGTCTCCCGTGTGATGAAGCACCACTTCCGTGTCGTTGGGATAATGAGACACATCCCCTTGGGGTCTAGCTGCATGCAGGAAATCCTCTCCTGCATACGATAGCGTGTTCCAAAAAAGTCATCAGCTGCGTCAAGCGCAGAAGCTGCGATGTCGTCGCCTGCCGTAAACCGGTGGTAGTTTGGAGTGGGATTCATTGATGTGCTATGTTACAAGAACAAAAATTGGTCACTCATGAAACGCACCACGATTTTTGTTTTCTAAATGGGACCATATCGATACCAAGTACAGTTGGATTCTTTCGGAGAACATGAGAGGGACTTGCTCACAATGAGTACGGCATTAAAGCGCCTTCTCCTGCGGGATCTAACGAAACCCTTTCGCATTGACGTCCGCGACAACTGCACGCACAACCTTGAGGGTTGCGTCACCAGGACCTTTGATATCCGCCGTCGGGATCTCCTGGATCTACTTCAAGAAACCACACAGACGCCAGCAGGGGACGACATAGTCGACCGCGTTGACATCGCCGAGTACCCGGAAGAGGACCGTATGACTATACACAACCCGTCCGCCATCGACAGGGATGCCGTGGCACCCATCCGGCGTCGGTCAATGGGCATGGTAGAGTGGGAACGCGAACCACAATATGGGGAGTTGAGCGAGCGATTGTTCAAGTCAACATAGACCCTCGCGTGCGCTGTTTGCTTACGTAATCACACTACCCAGCTCCGATCGCGCGTTCCCTCCAGTACATCAGGGTCTCAACGTCGTCAGATTCCCATTCGACGTTGCCGCCCGGACGGAGAGAGAAACTGAAAACATAGACGCCCGGGTACACAGGGTGGTTCAAGATGGTCCCCACAGCGTTCTGAGGTAAACACGATTGTTCCTGGAGACAGATCATCCCGCTGTGCTGCCCTCTTGTGATGAGGACCTGCCGGGAGAGACGGGTGTACCCGTGGCCAGCAAGACACCACTGTATGACTTTCTTCTCGTGGTCAGGCGTCACGGCGATATTCCTCTCCTCCATTGCTTCTGGCAACCGAGCATGCAGTTTTGGTGCTAAGATGAGTAGCGCATGCCGAGGGATTCCCTCGATTATGTCCTGGTACTTCCGGCTGTGAATTCCACGCGATATCTTTTCGTAAAACGGCGTCCACGATAAGATAACACGCCAAGCCAGTAACCAGCGGGTGAGGTCGGTCACACCGGCCACGTGGCGACCGACATAAAGCACGCAATCTAGGGTCATGGTTGCTTAGTACTATTCATTAGAGTGCATAAAGACTGTTCGGATCCGCCAACGAGGATACCGGGTGCGATGATATGAATGTCAGCTCCCGAACGTTACATTTGCTTTGTGGAGAGTTCTACCAAGAAAAACAATTTCTGTTCGTGGTAGTATATAGGATGACCGAAGTTTGGGACGCTGTCAAAGGCTTCGCGCGCAAACATACGACGCCCGGTAACGGAGCCATCATCGCCACTATAGTTGTGGCATTCTTTGTGATCAAGTCCTTGGTGTGGACAATAGTCATTGGGTCGGCACTGTATTTCGGGCGTTTCGCCTGGTTCGAATTGATACGTGATCTTATCTGGCCGCCGAAGAAACCCGATTCCACCACCCCGGACCCGACGACACAAGGACCTACCACGCAGAGCGGGTCAACAGGAGGGGCAACCCCGGCGCCGTCGAGTTCCACGACATTCCTCACTACCCCGGCCCCATTCACTCCGACAGGTACTCTCTATCTCAAGTATAGGGGGGTAGCTGGGGGTGAAGATATGGAGGTCCTCATCAACAACACTGTCGTACACAAAGACCTCGAGGTCACGACAACACCGAAGGAAATCACCCTTCAACTCGCCTCTTATCTGCCGCTCAAGACCATCGTCGTCAACTATCCGACCGACCCCGTGGGACACGACCTCATCATGGATAGCATCTTGCTCGACGGGGTGGACATCAGACGGAGCTTCACCGGTCCTGCGGGCGCTTATGATGAGCCCCGCAAAGAGTTAGTCCGTCAAGGTCAGTACCTGTGGCCTGGCAAGTACACCTATACAGCGGCGTGATTTCCCCGTGCTGACTTTATGTAACCGTAAATTTACTCAAAGTAACCCATCGGTTCAGTCACTCCCACGCCTTCCCCGCCCCGGAAGACACCCCGGAAGACATCACCGGCGTCGTCAATGGCTTCCTTCGTCCCGTGGACTGCGGCGAACGTCCGCGACTTGCTCATAAAGTACGTGTAGGCGACCGATCCGATGCCTGTTGCACACGCCAGTGCAGCCAGGATGTAACCAACGTAGGGCGGAGCAGGTTTGCTCGAAATAACGTCGTTCGGGTTGACTGGGTTGTACCAGAGGCTGACCTGCTCTCCGTCTGAGTGCCTGCCCGTGAAGGAGAGCCTCTGCGCGGTGTAACCGACCGCCCCCACCTTGTACTGCGCGTCAGCGGTGCACGTGACGTGTTCCGTTTTACTCTTCGTCCCTGACTTGGTCGTGGTTTCAACAAAGGTGCTATTGCATTGCACGTTCCTCAGCGTGGCCGTAGCAATCATAGTGTGGGGGTCTTTTGAACTGCTGCGCGACCACATGATACCTACGACAAAGACAATGAGACTCACGATCACGACAATGATGGTATTCATGGTACTCTTGATCCGACCGTACATTGCGAGCCCGTCCACGACCTTTTCCCTGTTCATAACTGCTTGACCATACGAGCGAAATAAAAAACGGAAATTAAAGCTCGGGGAATCATTTCTTTATTTTACTTTAGCGCATTCTTGGTACACAAACCAGCCTGCGCTAAGCGACCTGCTGGTAGCCGTCTCTGCCGCTCGTAATCAAGCCGTAAAGACTGACCACAGAACCGACCGTGGCGGCGAAGAAGCCGGACGCGTCGAGGTACGCCCCTGAAGCCGCCCGGACGCCGACGTCGGGGAGCGGGATCGGGACGCGGTCGACATCCTTTTCCAGGTTCGACACCAGCGCAGCAAGGGTACTCAACGACGCGAGGTACAGCGCCCCCGCCACGAGGATGGTGACCTCCGACGCCACCCTGAATCGGCCGGCCACTGTCGTGGGCATCGCGTTGCGAGAGGAAACCTGAAGCGCAGTGAGGAGCAAAGCAAAGCCCAAGGTCACGGCCGTGGCCACGTGCAAATTCTGGCAGTGGCGATGGAGATCAGAGGGCGCGTAGTGTATGGCATCCCGGCTCGGCCATAGGTGGAGGTCATACCGCCCGTTGACGGTGGCCATCGGTGCGAAGAAGACCGATGTGGCTCCGACCAAGGCCAAGGCGGAGAGGACGAGGCGAGAAGCTGGGTTGGACGACATGATGGGCCAGCGAGTGCTCGAAACAGCGCATAGGAACAGCCGATGTACATATATACTTGCCCTTACCGAACGATACTCAGCGGGTCAGGGCGGATTTTATCTCGCGTACAGACTGATCCAGGCGGGATCGAGGTGCCAGGCGGGAGCGACCACCTGCGCCCGTGGACGTATGGTCATGCTAACGAAGCGTTCGCACCCCTGCCACTCGGCGAGGACGACGCTGGGAAACATGATGGGTGCGATACTCGCTCCGAGCAAAGCGGAAGCGACGGGCAGGTCGTGCCTTCGGCCTTCCATGTCGTGCCAGAGCACATGCGATTTTCCGTAAAAAAGGCCAGAAACGACGGTTCCTGCCATGTAGGCTCTCCCAAGGGCAGCCATTACGACACCGACGGGACCCCTTTATTTTCTCGACGGTCAGTGAAATTTATCGTGCCCATTTCCAGCGGACCTCCATGTCAGTGGAGGAAGTCGTCGAACGACTATCTCTGAAAGAGTACCAGCGATTGATCAGGGAGCACGCCCAATTCGATAAGAACTTGCTTCTTTTCCACTCGACGGGTTCCGGGAAGACAATCACCGCGTTCGCCCTCTTCGTAGCGGTGCGGCAGTACCTGCCGGCGGGGACGCGCCTCGTGGTGTCCTGTACCAGAAGCACGGTGGACCACTGGCAGGAGCAATTTCGGCATTATCAAGAGCGCTTCGGAGGACCTCACTTCCCGAATAACTTGCTCGAAGTCCTGACTCACGGGCAAACCATCAACAACCCACCGGAAGGCCCTTATGTCTTCGTCCTTGATGAAGCACATAACTTCCGTGCCACCATCCTGTCGGGTAATCCTCCATCACCCGGCGTGCAGACGAGCGCGATGCTGGACATAGCCGCGCGGGCGCAGCGGGTGTACCTCCTCACCGCAACGCCGGTGTGGAATCATCCAGCCGAAGCAGCGACGCTGTACGCGATGCTCCTGGGAACGGCGGACGCGGGTGACGTGCAGACCTTCCATTCCGCCTTCCGCCAGGCCGGGGAGCAGCGGGACTCGGCCATGTTTGCGCGGTGGTTCCGTTGTTTAGTTAGCTACTTCAGAAGCCGGGCGGACGAAGCGGGATTCCCCCGGATCCGTGAGGAAAGAATCACGGAACCAATGACCCGGGAGGAGTTTGGCGCGTATGGGGAGGTGTTGAGAACCCGTTACATCATGCGAGAAGGAGTGCGGATCGACCAGCATAGTTTCAATGTCGGGCAGAGACAGGCGGTGAACGTCCCAAGCAAGACAAACTGGGTTGTCAATCGCGTTCTGGACAATGCCTTATCCGGACAGCAAACCGTTGTCTACTCCGCATTCCTCGAAGCGGGTACGAATGTCCTTTCCTCGGCTCTGGCCAACTTGGAAGTGCCTTACAGCTGGGTGACCGGTCGGAGCACCCCAGCACAACGGAGAGAGAGCATACGGAGATACAACGCCGGAGAAAGTAAGGTGTTTTTCCTTTCGAGTGCCGGGTCCGAGGGAATACATCTGGAGAACACAGCTAACGTGATAATTTACGAGCCACATTTCAACGAGGCTCAAATCCGGCAGGTGGTTGGCCGGACGGCCCGTCGGGGATCCCACCAGAACCTTCCCTTGCATCAACAGGAGGTGCTCGTCACAAAACTTTGCTGGACGGTACCGGACGGGGTGGAAGACGTGATCACCACGGACACGCAGCTGCTCCATGATAATGCGAATAAAACGGCCATCATAGACGCATTTGAGGAGGGCCTTCGACAGGCGAGCATTGAACACGTCGGTCACGGCTGCCGCACTGTTGCGGTGACCTGGGAGGAGCCGTTTCAAATACCCCGTCCGCATAGACCGAGGTCTGCCCCGCGTGCGAAAGGCAAAGACAAAGCGCCTTCCGTACCGCGAATGAAAACTCAAACGAAGTCACCGAAACAGAAACAAGAAGACTTTGACTATGGGGCGGCGCCGGGACGGAAGCGGACGCCCCAGGAGAATGATGAGCCCAGGGGCAACAGGCAGCGAGACACGAAGAGTGACACCAAGCGGCGGAGAGAAGAAGCAGATCGGGAGTACGCGCGGAAACTCCAACGTTTGGAAGAAGACGGCGCCGGGGTGGGCGGCCCTTCAAGCGGGTACGGCAAGACCGGTCCATCGAAGGAGCAAAGATCCCGAAGTCGGGGAACAGAGTTCCCCTCAAGCGATTACGACAGAGGCGGCCCATCGACGGGCGGGCCTTCCAGCCTCCCCGGACCGTCCCGTGGGCGCTCTCCGCAATGGGACGAAGAAGAGCTGCGCCTGGCTGAAGCGCTCTCCGTGGCAGAAGAGGAGGAGCGTGAAGAGCGCGAAGCGCGGCAACGTCAGATGGAGGAAGACGAGGCATACGCCCGGTCCTTCGACATGCAGGGTGGCAGACTCTGGATGAGACGTAGGAGGATAAGGTAACGGTAAGTCTGTTCTATTATACAACTGTATTTTGATATAGTACATCACGGGATAGCCACTTCAAAGCACATCGGTCAAGGGCGTTTGCAGGCAGACTTTGACCGTCTCGTTAGACCAATTCCGCCTCAGCTGCCTAGATAGAATTTTGACACCTTCCCGGCTGGTAGTTGTCCAGCACACCTGTCGTGGAGACGGATAAATGACAGGCATCGCAAGTCCTATGCGACTGAGATGACCCGGGCAACATCCCTCAAAGTGGGCAACGACATCGTCTTCGGCGGCCGGAATCGCCCGGATGGTCTCCCACTTGATTTTCCCCAGCTCTGACATGGCGCGTGACGACCAAACCGTCTGGGTCGGACGGGGGCACATCGCGAGAAAGGTGAAGGCGGAGTCGACCCACATGGAGCCCTCCAGGGTAACCGCCGCCCCCAGACGCATCAGGCTGTGGACGAGAGACACGTTGGGAAGGGAACCGGCGGCAAAGTGCGCTTCGGCCATACAGCCGTGCTGGAGAACTTGTTCGAAAAAGCTGATCAGCGTCAATCTCCTTGCGTCCGTCTGTTATGAAGAAAACCCGCGGTTAGCACGGATACTCGCGGGGAATGCGTGCTTACATAATCACCTTGTCCAGCTTGATCACGAGGTGTTTTGGCAATCTCGGTAAAACGGTAGCAGCCACCAAAGGGCAGTGGATCACTTGGAAAGGCCTCCGGGACAATGCATACCCAAGAGCTCCCGCCGGGTTGACAGGCGACGGCAACTGGAGTAACAACCAGCGAATTCTCACTTTCGGTGCGGGAAGTGCCGGCCCGCGCGCTGAAAAGAAGCGCAAGAGCCTTGTCTGGACGTCATCCAGGAGGTTCAGGGGGAGGAAAAAGGCGCCAAGTGGCCCGACCTCGTCGTAGTCGTCCATGTCATAGATCATCGGAACGGTCAAGAGAACCGAGATGGCATGCCACTCTTTCATCATCTCCGTCGAGATTGGGCCCGTGGTCTCGTCATCTACCACGACGTTGATGTCCACGTCGACCTGGCAGTTGGAGACGACTTCACACAGCTGACGGGACGCCTGACGCAGGGTGTAGAGCGTCACGGCGGTACAGTGACGAGCCGTAATGAGCTGGAGCTCGACGGGAAGACGGTTGAACATTGCACCGAGATAGTTGGGCAATGAGACGGCAATGAGACGAACAGAAGACTGCGAGAGTAATGAGAGACCGCGAGGGTATAGCAAGGTATATCTATCCCCCGCGTGTGCTCGATACCAACAATGTATCGTCACCGGACTGTAAATAAACAAGTAGTGCAAATATCAGGCCTCTTTATCATTTGAACAAACAAGTTGTCTATTGACTAGTGATCTACCAGGCTCTGGACATGGTGAACATCCCATTGCGGGTCCGCAGGAAAACCAACAAAGTTCCCATCGATGAACGGCCAGTCCACCGACAGATCCGGCTTGCAGGCAGTCAGGATGTACTTCCGGAAGGCCATGGTTTGACTCAAGTGGTCCCGCTGATATGTGCCGTTGGATCCTGACCATCCCGACCGGACGGTCCAACCCGAGTGCGGGAATACACACGAACGAAGGTACACGTCAACAATCTCCGTTTCCCTGATGTCACACAAGGGCCGTCCTCGGAGCCCTTTTCCGTTGAAGCTTCTCTGCAAGATGTCCACAATGTCACGGCGCATGTTTTTCTGTCGCTGGTAATTATTGCGAGGCGCTAGCGTCAAAGCGAGGACGAGTTTCTCCTTCCCCGCCTTTCTGCATCTATCCAGCCATTTGTAAATGTCGTCCAGTGGGCGGTCCTGATTGTTTCCGGGCCACGTCGATGTGGCGTCGTAGTACGTCCCATCTGGAAGCTTGTTGTCCGGACATATATCCAGGTACGCCCCCAGCTTCATCGGACCCACCGCATTAATCCTCAGACCCTTCCTCCGTTGTTCAGCGCAAGTTACCTCGTTGTGCTCAACCACGGTGATGTTTTTCGGAGTGACACCCAGTTTAATAAGGACGTCACTGCTCCGTAACTCGGGTCCGTCTAGAAGCAACACCTGGGTGTCGGACAGCGATGGAAAGGCCCTCTTAAAATCATCACCGAACGCGCAAGAATTCTCCTTTTTCGTATCTGATTCGCGGTCTACGTAAACCGGTACCATCTTGTCGACGAAGTGATTTAGGGCGAAATATAGACACGAGGCGAAACAGAGACGCGCGGTATACTCATATAAGTCAAACCTGGCAGCGGGAAACTGTACACCCTTATTTTCATTTATCGCGGACGCGCTGGCGCTTGGACGATCTCTTGCTGCGCCTCCACTTCGCGATAGACCTGGAGAGCGTCTTCCCCCTCTTCGCCGTCCTCCGGTACTTCCCGCCGAGATTTTTGTAACGTTTCACCACCCAAGCGCTGGCCACCGCGCTCGGGAACACGGCGAATCGTTTCTTCGCCTCCCTCGTCGCTTTCGAGTACAAGTCTTTATTCAGTACATTCATGACCTATATTACCATTGAATGATAGAAAAAGTCTCCCGCAGGAGAACGGGCCGTTGGGTAAAATGACTCCACCGCTCCTGCCGCCCGAGATCCAGCACGCCATTCTGACGCAGAGGCGCCACCTAATGCGGGGTGACCGATTTGACGTCCTCCGCCAGAAGCTACAGGGAAGTCTGCTTTTCCCCATTTCCGAGGAGGCGTTGATTCTATTCCCAACGCGCGCAAGCATAACCATCCGAGGATCGCGTGTCCACCTCTGGGAGGTGGGGCCAATCCTCAGGCAGACCACGACACTCCCGAACGGAACGGGCTCGTTCACCCGGACACCTGGTGGTTCCACACATTGGTCATGGACGGGGACTACGGAAAAAAGTGTAGCCTAATGATATATCATGTCTGAGTCCTTCTCTCAAGAGGAAATAAGTCGCTATCGAAATGCGGGCGCTCTTGACTTGCCCAAGGATCAGTGCCCGGAGGGGTGGTACTACTGTAAGGAGCTCGGTTGTGTGTCTCCCGAGTTGATGAGCCAAATCTACCCAGGGCTGAACTACGTCGCCCGCAACGACATCACAGGCGGCCGACGGAGGAAGCGCTCGAAGAAGCGCACCTCGAAGAAGCGCGCGTCGAAGAAACGCACGTCGAAGAAGCGTAGGGGGCAGAGGGGCGGGTCGAGGAAGAGGACGAGACGCACGCGCAAGTCACGGGGTTAAACTAAACCTCACCGTCTGGCCTGCCTTGTATTATTGTTGACCTTGCAATTATCGTGATTGTTTATCTACAATATTGTTCTTCTCGTATCGTCGAAGAATAAAACTCGTTCCTCTGCACCACAGTACACCCATCGTGGGTAGAACTCCTTTTCCTAAGTCAAACGGCAGCATGGACGAGGACAAGTACCTCTTTCATGTCGTGGTGGTGGAAGAACAGAACGGAGACACAAGGCACCGCATCCTTTTCACAGACGAGTGGGCAGCCGAACACTGTCAGAGGTCCCTGCGTCACTTCTACGATGATAAATTCCGCCGTCCCATGCACGTCAACATAGATCACCTGTTGTGGCTGCGACATAGCAAGTACATCTACAACGGTTCCTCAAGGCTCCCCGCTACTGCAGCCTTACAGTACGCTCGACTGATGGACAAAGCGTTCGTATTGCCAGCTGAACTCACCCCGCGTTTGATTGGCGAGAGACAAACCGGCGGAGGGTGCGCCTTCTTTCGGGCGAGGAAGTACACGGTTGTTTACACCGAGTACTCGTTTCAGTCATTTGACGAGCTTAGTGAAACGCTTTCCTCGTCCTCTCTGATGTAATTTGATGTAAGGGCTGTCGCGCCTTGGGTCCGGCAATCAAATTCGTTGCGTCCACCCGCTCTATCTCATAAAACGGACAATTCTCCAGCAGCCATTCAGTCGTTTCGCCCGTGTGGTCTTCGTAGACGATGACAGGCTTTCTCCGCCTGAGAAGTCGTCTTCCGCCGCTGAGCACCTTACGCTCGTTTCCTTCGACGTCAATTTTGATGAATTTCACCGCGAGGGTCCCGTCCTCTGCGAGTGAGTCAAGCGTGCGGACAGGCACATTCAGTCCGCGTTCACCCCCTGACACCGTACCGGGAAGAACTCCTGACCGCGTCGATATCGGGTCGCGACTGAACGCCGCTTCCCCAGTCTCGGACCCGACGGCGGTGCTTCTGCAAGTCACATTGCTCAGATCCGACGTGTTTCTCTTCAGGTGTTTGAACGTCGCAGGGTCAGCTTCCAGGGCGATCACATGGCCAAAATTGGCTGCCATATCCCTCGTGTGATAACCGATATGCGCGCCGACGTCCAGGGCGATTGCGTCCTTGTTACGGTGCCGCTGTATGACCTCGGCCATCCATGGCTCATGCTTCATTCCAAGCCTGAGGCCGCTGGTAACACCGGAAATGTCATCCTTGGCGAAACAGAGGCTCCCACAGCAGGTGGTGTCACCGTGTGTCGGGCATTTCCTGACGAGCGGCCCCAGGATCCGACTCAAATGATGAGCGAGAATGGTAGCCGCCCTTGTGTTCCAGCAATAGTACCACCCCATCCGGGCTACAAGCAATGCGGCAGCTACGACGACAATGAGGAGTATTGGGGTCATGTCAGCGTATCGTATACAATATCACGCGTAATTATTCGATGTGGCGCAGCCACCAGGAGCGTTAACGGCGTGTGGATAAGGACCCGTGTTGAGTAGGCCGTCCTCATCACAAGCATAATGAAAATGGAAAGAAACCTCTACGATTACGCTTGGTTTTTGCAGCAAGCGCACCTTGCCTTCAGGCACCTCCAACTCGCTTCAGTCCAGTACATTGGCCGACCTGACTACGCCGCTGCCATAAAACAAGCACATCAGGAGGCCCAAAAAGAGGACAGGACCTACATCCGGGTCCTCTCCGACCTTACAACGTTCCAACTTGCTCCCGTGAGCGGAAGCGCTTCGGTACCCTGTTCGCAGTACTACGTCTTGGATCCCCAGATGAAATGCATTAGGGAAGGATGCGGGGTCACTTTCGGGAAACACGCCGCCGCATCCCACGACTTTGAAGGAGTAACTGACGACGGCCGACCCTTCCATGGCCGGTAAGGCAGCGATGGATCCCATCGATCACGGCCTGATCGAACGTGTCATATAAAGAATTTGCTTCCCAATGCTCCCACTTCATAAGTTATATGTGCTCCATTTTGTGAAGATGCGTGATTGCTGTGACTTCCCGTTTTGCCCTGGAGCCGTTGAGTCTAACCTCACCCGCTACGAAATCCATGACAAAACTCGGGAGATCAGCCGCTTGAGGGACGTCATTGCGTCCCTGCAAAGTACGCTCGACAAGTTGTATAACGAAAACCGCGATTTATGGAGAATTGTGCAGAGCAGAACGAAGGAAACGGACGTCCGGAAAGGAGGGTGGACAACTACTTGCTAAACGATGACGGGAAACTAGTAAAATATCTGCAGAGTGTCAGCGAAAGTGACAGCATCCGCACGACGTAGAGCAATGTGCAAAGTATGTAACTACAGCGAGCTTTACGGAACTGAAATACCGGGGCTGTTCAAACATCTTCCGGTCCTCCCAACGCCTGGCTCGCATGAGGTTTGCTCTGACTGCTCCTCCGAACAGATTGGTTCACCACCTGGAACGTGCGTGTTCTTCCCCACCATCCGGCGGCCCTTCTGTCCCTGTGATATGTGCGCAAAACATCCCGCCACTGCATACCTCATTGTCACGGGCGAACAGCGGAGGCGAGGTAAAACGGGTGACGCCGTGTGCGTGACATGTAAGGAGACAGCTGCGCGATATGGTGAAAAGGCCCTTCAAAGGCTACCCAACCTAGCGGCAGATGTCTTGCTATGTGGAATGTACACAAATGCCTTAGGGTTAGAGTTAGGCCCTCACGGTTTCTAAGACACTCACAGTTGGTCAATTACGAATATTTAAAACGGATCCATGATACGGACGATTTCAGGGTTGGAAATCATGAGATACCATTGAAACCTGTTCTGTGCTCGCGGAAGCTCTTCCATGTATTGCCTCGTCAGCTCCTCCAGTTGAGTGAGGTACTGCCGCTCTCCTCCTCGTGTGTCTACTTGTAAAATGGAAGTTAGAGCCATTCCGTACGTCGCCAACTTCTTCAGACCAAAGAAGTTCCGCTTCAACAGATCAGCAGTCCTGTTAACGGAAGCTGCCGGGTCCGCTGACTGTGGAAATGGTTCTGGTGGTGTCTGCATTTCTTCCATCACCGCCCTCAACTCTGCGTCCAGGAGGCGCAGCAGCCGACGTCTGATTTGCGAGTGGGTCCTTCTCGCCACCCAAGCGATTGTCCGCACGTATTCACCGAGGTGGCTGGGATGCCTCGCAGACTCGACCGGATCACTGACTTGCAACTTTTTCACGAGCTTGACGATGGCAGCCACAAGCTTGTCGTCAGTGTCATACTCGGCAGGGGCATGGGCGAGTTCTGCAGGAAAGTCAGTTCTCACCCACTCATGAAACTCTTCGGGTGTTTGCACAACCCATTGAAGAACTTCATCCAACGGCCCTTCACGGCCCTGCCTGACTAGCCGTTCGCGGAAGCTGGCATCCGCTGCGTCGAGTAAATTGCGGTGTCTCCGACTCGCCTGTCGTGTGCGGGCCAGGTCGCCCTCCGTTAAGTACTGAGCGACGTTGGCAAATTTGTCATCGGGTAAGGGCCAACCCCCGTGCTGTTTAGTATGCGGTAACGAACGTCGCCTTTGTGTGTTCCGGCGGCGGCTACGGGAACGAGTTCTCGCCATGAGGGTCTTGACAGATGCGAAGAAAAATTTCAAGGCGCACTCAAAATCCGATGGCTGTCTTGGTAATGACTTTTCCAGCGAACTCTGACGCGGCTACTGCACTCAATAGACGTCGGGCAAGCTCCGGGCTACCCTCCCCCGTGTTGATGATGTAAAGCTCGATAGCGTCAGCTTTCCTTGCGACTTCCGCGCAAGTCGCGATCATTTTCGCAACGACATCCTCTGTGTCTTCGCGGGAGGCGTAAAACTCCACGACGGCGCGCTTGGATGGCCAATCAACCTCGATGAGTTCTCTCATTGCAACAGGAACACTGATATTTAGCTTGACCAAAATAATAAGGCTGGGCTTACTTGATGCTTCAGACTTGACACTCGAGGGAGCGGAGCCCCGAGGTCGGGGAACAGAATTCCCCTCGAGGGAGCTCTGCTCCCGAATCGGCGCCAAGGGCGCCTCGAGGAAGTCGACGATAAAACCACTACCATCCAGCCGCAGCAGACGCCCTATAGAACGCAGCTGATCGGCGTACTGGAATAGTCACAGCGGACACCCGCGGGGTGGAATGCCTTGACAGGTAACCTCCAAATCGTCGGGCAAGAGCGTGTAGTTCCCTGCGTTCCTCTGCAGTTGTGTGCTTATGCACTGTGAATATGTGACACTCTTCGCGCACACAGGGTACACGCGGTACCCGCACTTTCCTCGACCTCTTGTTGGACCTCTTCTTGCTCGTGCGTCTCCTTGATGGCGGCATTATCCTCTGCATACTGCCCGCGTTTTATTACGTAAGCCCACCAGCCTTACACCAGCGCGTCACACCACCTTGATATGATGCAGGAATGCGGTGTCGCTGTGATTTTTCACCTGGATGCTATACACACAAAGGAAGTACGCTCCAGCCGCCGAGAGTAAGTGCCAGACCGCGTGGAGCTGCACCGGAATGTTATACTCTTTGATGTAAGTACAACAACTCTGTTCTGTCAGCCACATGACCCACCCGCCGAGGAAGAGCGTGGCTCCGCGGGTAAAGTTGCCCTTCGCCGCTTTCGTCAACCGAGTATCCGAGCGGTACCACATCAACCCTGTGTACACAGCGAAGGAGCCACAGAGGATAATGAAAGTCCCTTGAAAGAGATAGAACTCGAACGCACCGAAGAATGCCTTGCATTGTGCAGTCACTGCGAGGGCAATGGACAGTGCAACGCCAAACCGTCGGAGTAAATGACCCCGCGCTTGCAGGGGTGGACAGATGTTGATCATCAAGTCATGGATAACGAGAAGCATAGGGATCTCGTCCAACATCTGAGCCCATGCCGTCAAGGTGGCGTGGAAGAGAACACTCCCCACCCCGACAACTGTTAGCGCGTGGAATACACTGCGGTCGGCGGGTGGGTACAAAATGAGACCTAGGAAACCTCCAGATATGATTGCAACAGACGACAGTGTATTGTACCATTCGGCCACGTATGCTGAGCGGGCGTAATCCTCCTCGCACCAATTCACGGTGGACATAGTTGCGGCAAGACAGTTACATGGATTCCGTCACTTGGTTCTTATTTTCTACCATGGCTGTCACCAGTTGGCTACTCGCAGACAGCCCTACCCTCCCGGAAAGTCACCTTCTGTGGGCGACAGGGTCTTTATTTGCAATCCGAACGTTGTCGCGTCATATGCCACCGCGCATGTGGCTTGGTTATACTCGTGGCACATGTAGCGCCACACTGCACTTGGGAGTGACTTCGGACTTTATCCATCAAATTCAAGGCGGAGTCACTGCGCACGTATTTATCGTTTTGAGCGTCGATGCCAGGGCGAACGCAAAATTTAATAGGGCCCTGCCGGTGGGTCTCAGGATCTACATTCGCAAAGTCATGCTTCTTTACATTGGCGCGTGCACAGACGTGCGTCCCCTGATGAGGTTCGGACACGCCCACACGAAGTTCATATACGTCGATGCGCTTCCGGATTCAGGCTACTATCCAAAATTCAACACGGTGGCGAAGTTGCAAGAGGAGATGGTTGGGGTACTGAAACGCGAGAAAGCCTTTCAGTCCATCAGGGACGAAAGCAACCACTTTGTGATAAAGCTTGTCGGGGGGCAGACGCTTCGGTATTTCTACAACACGCCCGACACAGACATGTTCAAACATAAGACTCTATCGTCCCACTTACCCAACGTCACCGCGCTCCATATCAAAGGCTACTTCCCGACAATCACACAACCACTGCCTAAATTGCGCATGATATCCCACACGCCGCTGTGCAGTCCGTTTTATGCAGAGCACAAAACGAAACTCAACTTCGACTGGAAGAGCATTGACAGGATAGAACTGCCGGACGAAGAACCCTCCATCGAGCGTATGGGCTACATCACAAGTTATTACATGGACACTTGCGAGAGCTGCGGGGAGACGGCTCAGTTTTACGAGAGCTACTTTCCGGGCTCGGGCACGGGCGGTGGTGCCTGAAAGGACGGCATGAGCATTGTCGTTACGTTTTCTCAGTCTATGTATGGTCAAATTGCATAACATCAGTGGATGCGTACCCGTGTAACTTATCGTTAAATTGTCATTATATATCGGATTGTCATTATATATCGGATATACAACGGCCACTCCGATCAGGCTATGATTCGTTCCTCACACGACAAAATGCGCTTCTACTTCGGCAAGGACAATAATACGTTTCTTGATCTCGGGCCCGAGGACACCATCGACATCGTCCCCACTGGGAAGGTTCTCACCGGCGTGCAGTGGGATGGTGGGAGGGCGCGCTGGCAGGCAACTTACTGGGACGGGAAAAGAATGGCTTGCAAGAGCTTTCCCATTCAAACTTACGGGGGCGACTCTGAAAAAGCAAAAGCAGCCGCGCAGGAGTTCCAGGCAGCGCAGAGAAACGTCTCACCGGACCTCACCCTGCCCGTCCGTGCTGCGGACATCTCCGAGTCTGTGATGACCCATTTCCGCTATGTTCCTCGCGGCATTACCTACCCACCACAGCCGGTACCATTGCATCCATATTTTCTTGGGTGCTGGCTGGGAGACGGGCATTCTGCTTCTCCGTCGATTACAAACATTGACGAGGAAATTCTCGCCTGGTTACGAGGGTATGCGTCGACGATGGGATGGACAGTCAACGAACGTCTCATTACACAGCCGAATGGGCGGAGTCACACGCTTGTCAGTTTTCCAAAGGAAAAGGGGAAAGCTGAGAAAGGCGCGATGTTTCTTTTGCGCAGCTTGGGCCTGGTTCTTCCTTATCGAAATTATCGAAAACGGTGCCACATCGAGGGCGCGCCGGATGTGGCGGTTGAGGAGGCAGGACGGGAAGGTACCGATGACGATGGCGTCGACGTTTCAACAACGCCCGCTGCTCTCATGTGCAAACACATCCCGAAGTGCTACCTACACAACAGCACTGAAGTGCGGCTGCAACTTCTGGCTGGGCTGATTGACACAGACGGACACTTAGCTGGAACATCCGGGACAGCTTGCTGGGAAATTAGCCAAAAATCCAAGCGCCTGATTGCGGATATCAAGATTCTCGCGGACGGCTTGGGTTTCTTTACGTACCTGACCGTTTCCGAGAAGTACGCGAGTAACACGGTAAAGAAGACAAAGCGGCCTTATGGTCGCCTGATCATTTACACCACGCGTTTCACTCCGAACGTTCCCGTTCTGCTACCACGAAAACAGTGGGCTCCCTGCAGCTCCCGTAACAACTACTACCCGCTTATCAGAACCGCTCGCACTAACGCGCCCGTTCGACAAATGTGGACTCCAGAAATGGACGCCCATCTCCTCAGAATCAAACCATCCTACTCGCGGGGCTCAGGTACCAATTGGAAGAGGATGGTGGAGAAGGAGTCGATCTTCGCGGGCATGGGAACCGGACAGATCCGGGGACGACATCGTGATCTGACTAAGCGGACGGCCAAATCTATGAGAAAAGTACGTCAGAAGTGACGAACAAGTGCAGTAATCACAGAAGTTTTTTTTCGTACACTAGTGACAACCTCTCGTTTCACGATGCCGGTCAAGGCAGATCCCGTGAAAGAATTGAAAGTACGACGATTCGACCCCAGTGTCATTACGCTCGACAGCACAATTTGCCTTATAGGGAAAAGAAAGTCGGGAAAATCGGCTGCCTTAAAGGCTCTCATGTACGAGCTCCGCGACATTCCGCGCGGAATCGTGATGAGCGGGAGTGAACACGTCAACCATTTCTTTTCGGAATTTGTCCCTGGGTCGTACATCTTTTCAGAGTATGATCCGAAGCTTCTGGAGACTATCTTTAAGAAGCAAAGCCAGCGCATTCGAAGAGCTGACGGTAAAAAAGGCATCGAGAACACATTTTTCATCGTCATGGACGACATGCTCAGCGATTCCAAGGCGTGGAAAAATGATCGCCAGATTCGCGAACTGCTGATGAACGGCCGCCACTATGGGTGCCTCTGTTTTTTAACGTTGCAATACCCGCTCGGCTTCGGACCGGACCTCCGCACGAATTTAGACTACATTTTCATTTTTCGCGAGACAATCCGAGCAAATCGGAAAAGGCTGTGGGAGAACTTCGCCGGGGTTATACCCACATTTGCTGAGTTCGAAACCCTCATGGAAGCCATCACGGTGGACTACA
>Ga0105239_10003848_pt1 | contig 18217 bp, 14 predicted proteins | sample KBSC44metaG_FD_92761 | JGI IMG/M metagenome (GOLD analysis project Ga0105239, IMG submission 92761) | Corn rhizosphere microbial communities from Kellogg Biological Station, Michigan, USA - KBS C4-4 metaG | ecosystem: Host-associated > Plants > Roots > Rhizosphere > Soil | place: Michigan, USA...
CGCGGCGCAGCTTCCGCCAGTTCGCCCCGGCATAGAGCCTGCGGCCGAGGCTCGCGCCGGTGGCGGCAAACTGCCTGGCCAGGTCGTAGGCGATCTCATGCGAATCCACGACGAGACGCGGCAGCCTCTCGCCTGCCGGAGCCTGACGCAGGACACAGTGGGCGAGGTAGGGAAATTCCAAGTTGACGATATCGAACCGGTTCGCACGAAGCACCCGATCGAGCACCTGCTGCAGTTCCGGCAGCGTCACGCGCAACCGGTCGAAGCTCCGCAGCGAAACGAGAGAGCGCACCTGCAGGAGCCGTTTGGCAACTCCGTCGCGTCCGCGGGTGTTAGGAACCAGCACGACGTCGCGACAGTAGCTCTGCATGGCCTGCCGGCACTCTTCGATATCGAACGCGTCGTCCGCCAGCATCACCGCGGTCAGATCGTGTCGCTGCGCAAGTTGCGTCATCAATCCGTGCATTCGCGCCTGAGCCCCGAACCGCGGAGGACTCGCCGGCATCTGCGACACGCTGAGGATGCTGAGACGCTGCGGGTTCGCGCGCGCGGCCGCCGACCGCCTCATTGCCGGCTCGTGCACGTGATCCATCAGATCCGAGGCTGGGGATTGACTGCTCATCGCCATTTAAATCACTTAAATTACAGGAGGATTATATCGCAAAATATTATACGGCGCGATAGACGATGGCGAGCCGGTCCTATTTTCATCGCCCGTCTCGCCCATGGCTAGCGCCGGCCGATGACGTCGCGGACGATGGTACCCGCGATCCTGAGCGGCTCGACAAGCCGGAACACGCCGACCACGATGGCAAGATACAGGCAGGAGCAGAAGCAGCCCGACAGCACCATGCGCACAAGTGCGGAGTAGTCGGCCAGAAGCGCGGTTTGCAGCCACCAGCCGGCGGCGGCCGTGGCGACGGCACCGACCACTTGAGGTCCGACGGATCGGACCACGAGATCGGCACCGATGCCGATCGGACGCCCCGCATAGGTGATCGACGGCAACGCGATCAGCGAGCATCCGATCACCACGCCCCAGGCGACTCCGGCCGGACCGAAAGGTAAGCCTGCGAGCACCGCTACGATCTGCACGACGAGCGAGACGATCCCCCATCGGTGCCAGCGCTCGGCTCGTCCGAGCGACAGATGCAGCCATCCCTGCGAGCCCTCGACGACGTGCGAAATGCCGCGCAGGGCGATGATGCTTAGCAGCGCCCCCGCGGACTGCCACTTCTGGCCCAACAGGACGACGGTGAGGTCCTCGGCGGTGACGGACAGGATCGCCGCGGCCGGCATGATGAAAAATGCCAGGATCGACAGCGCCACCTCGTACTTCTGCCGCAACGCGACCGGATTGGACTGCAGCTTGCTCAGCGCCGAGCTTCCCACCGCGTGGGTCTGATTGAGCGCCGCATAAATCGAGTTGTCGTACAGGTTCATCGCATTCTGGTAATATCCGACCTGATCGGGCCGATAGAGCAGACCGAGCGCGATCCGGTCCACCGCCCGCGACAACGTATAGGCGACGGTGAAGCCGACCACGTGCAGGCCGAACCGGACCATCGACCTCACCTCGGCGTCGAACACCGCGGCGCCGGGCCTCCAGCGGCACGCTGACCACGCGGCGACAACGACGCAGATCGAGGTCACGACGGGGCGAACCACCAGCGCCCAATAGCCGTAGCCGGCGATCGCCATGGCGACGGCGGCCACCGTCCCCGCCAGCGTGCCGAACAATTGGATCCGACCGATGCGCCCGAACTGCAGCGTGCGCCGGAGCAGCGCCATGTGCTGATTGGTCAGCCCGGACAGCACGAAGGTGATCGCGACACAGAGCGCGATCGGCTCCAGTCGCGGATCGCCGTAGATCCAGGCAATGAGCGGGCTTGACGCAGCGACCACGACTGCCACCACCACGCCGATGCCGGTGCTGACCCAGAACAGGCCACTGACCTGGGCCGGCGTGATCCTGCTGCGCTGCGCGGTCGCGTCGAGCAGGCCGAAGTCGATCAACAGCGGCGCAAAGCTCGTCAGCACGGTGACGATGGCGACAAGCCCGAAATCCTCCGGCGCGAGCAGCCGCGCCAGGACGATGGCGGCTCCGATCTGGAGCACGGAGTTGCCGTACTGGATGACGATGGAGATGAGGCCGCCGCGCAGAGCGCGGCGCCCGAGATCGTTCGATTCCCGATGTTCATCGAAATAGGCAGCGACGGTGTCTGACATCTAGGCTCAACCACCTTCAGTCGTTGCGGCAAGCCTTCGGATGTCCTGTCGCAAGCCGGCTGGATCGGTGCAGAGCATGAAACACCCACCTAGAAAATGGAGCTATCAGGAAAATCGCTTGCGGCGGACCTGTGGAGCAGCATGGGAGCGATGACGCCGCATTGTGGCATGGAAATGGGTTTAATCGCTACCTTGCCATTATTATTGACCCTCGATTTAATTCCCGCTCGCGCGCCGTGCCGGGGCCCGTCACCGTTTCGGCCAGCCTCTTCAGCCGAGTCTTCCGGGCGGAGAGGCCCGGCATCGGCTGCAGACCCGTGGCCTCCAAGATCCTCTCCCAGCGATACACCCAGTCGTGCCGCATCAAGGTCTGTGCCATCCCGGTCCGCCGTATGCGGTCCTGACGCTCGACGTCTCTGTCCAGCTCTCTGATCACCCGATCGATGTCGCTCGCGGTGTGGGGCACGTGGACCATCGCGTCCGGCCAGTCGAACAACCGGGGGAACAGCTCGTTATCGGGACGCTCGCCCAGCATGATGGCCCCCGATGCCGCGCCTTCGAAATACCGGTAGCCGAACTCGACCTGGCGCCCGGTCTCCTGCGGCTCATCGAACTTGCCCGGATTGACCAGAAAATACCTGCTCCTCTTGGCAAGGTTTGCCATCTGCGCGCGGTGCTCCTCGAGGTCGATCGCCTGGCTGCCGCTGATCGTGTCGTGAAGGTAGAGCAGACCGCTATCCCGCGCCATCTCAAGCAGCTTTTGATGCGTGACTTTGGACCGGCGCCCCATGCTGTAGATGTCGATGACCCGCTCCGGCGGATCGGGATACGGACAAAAGCGGATGGCATCGATGGCGAGCGGCAGATGCACGCAAGCCTTGCCGATCTCTTCGCTGAGCGGCTTCACCGTGTTGATCTGGAACGGCATGACGATGTCGAACTTGGCGAGGATCTTCAGGAAATGACGGTGTTTGGCGATCTCCTTGATCCAGAGCTCGTCCAGCAGACACACCGAGATCCTGCACGCTCCTCTCAGATCCTCGATCGCATCGAACATGATCAGATCCTGCGGAAATCCGCAGATCGCAAACAGGACGTCGTACTCTTGACGCGCCGGTATGCGCGCGATCCCCGGATTCAACAGCACGGGCGCGTGGTAAGCCAGCCGTGTCGCGAAGCTCGCCCGTCTGCTCGACGGATCGAGCTCCGGCGCAATCAGCTCCGCCGAATCGACCTCGCAGATGATGTCCTCGAACTCGACGTGAGGACCGCGATTGAGCGCTTTGCCGAAGATGTTCCGGAGCGAAAACACCGAGATGCGGGGCTTGCCCGACGGCGAACTCATACAGCCTCACTCTGGTCCCGCAAGACCACTTGCTTCGGTACGGCGCACATCCTGCGCCGAGACAGTAGAGAGATCATCACGATGGGCTGGCCGGCCTGATCAGGCTGGCCTCCAGAGCAAGCCGTGCGGCTGCCTCGATCCGCGCGAATGGAACATCGGCGCGGATCGCCATGTCGATCAGGCTGTGTCTGCCATCCGCGAGGTTGAGGACCCACAACAGATCCATCTGTGTAGCCCCGCCAGCCTCGCGCTGACCGGCGATCGCGCGATAGAGGCCACGCCGCCCGAGTTGCGGCTCCCCCCGCCCATCGACGCGCTCGTAGACGCAATCACGATCCAGCAGATCGAGCACCTCCTCGATCACGGCGTAGGACTGATCGAGATACTCCGGCCTGACGAAATCCATGTTGTCCGCAGAGGTGTGATACTCCGGAAACGTGCCGTGGACGCCGCGCATCAGGCAGCCGACCGGCAAGTCGAATCCCGGTGAACAGAACTGTCGCTCGTCATATCCATAGGGACTGAACGGCAGGATCTCGTGACGATGACCGGAGTGCTTCAAGACATGCGCGACGGCACGGTCGATGGTCGCTCCCTTGCGGCTCTGCTTGTAGTGAAACCCGCTCGAATCTCCGAGACAGGTCAGGACCAGGCCATGCTCCACGCGCTCAAGGCGGCTTTCATTCCGGTCGAGCCAGGTCAGCGCCCCGATCGTCGCCGGCAGAAACAGAAAGCGGTACCCAAGCCGCCGTGGCAGCCGCGCCTGCCGCATCGCCAGCGCAGTCATCACCGCAATGCCCGACAGATTGTCGTTGGCGAGACTCGGATGGCAGATGTGACAGGAGATCAAAACCTCGTTGTTCGTCTGCCCCGGGACGAAGACCTCGCCATAGGTCAACGCGCCCTGCGAGAGATCGCTGTCGATCTCGACACGATAGTTGTCGTCCGTCATCTCCTGCCAGAGACGATGCGGCAGGCAGAAACCCCAATCATCGGCATAATAGCCGGTGCGGTACGGAATGAGATCGGGCTGGTCCGGCAGCGTATGAACGTGCGTCGCAAGCTCCGCCCGGCTCAGCACCGCCTCTACCGGCTTGCTGTAGCCCATCACATGGAGATTGTTGTCGGCAAAGTCGACGACACAGCGGCCCGCCATGGTCGAGATCGTCGCGTGACGGATATTCCACTCCGCCGGCACGTGCCAGTCCAGAACGGGCGTGCCAGTCCCGACCTCATGGATGGTGAGGTCGACATGCCCAGCCACGATCTGCAGCGTCTCACGAACACCCGCGCCCGTGAGGCTTCGATTGATGGGAAACAGCTCAGCCGCCAGATCGTAAAGGTCGATCGCCGGTGCTCGCGCTCCGACCCGTGCTTTCGGTATGTTCAGCATGGCGTGAGCCTCACGGCGCCGTCAGGCCGAGGCCTGCGCCGCATCGGCGGCGAGGTCGGCTGTCGTCTGCGGAACGATGGTCGGCTGGTTGATAAGGTGGTCCCGAGGCACCGCGCCCTGATCGTATGGCGCCACGACCTCCTCCGGCAGCCGGTCGAGATCTGAGGCCCGCAGGAAGTCGCGCAGGTTCGTGCCGGTGCATTCCGAGTCGAGGTTGACGGCGCCGCGCCTGCCGCTGACGTCGGCGAAGTGAACGGTCCGGAAGTCGATGCTGAACCGGGTGAGGCCGGAGGTGTTCGGCACCGACGAATGCAGTTGTGCACCGGAGAAGATCGTAACGCCGCCGCTTGGCGCGACAACTCGGATCTGCGGATCCAAGGCGATCTCCTGCTCCGGCTTCGGCTGCACGCGTGTGTCCGCCTTGATGTGCTGGGCGGCCGTCGCCCGGGACGTGCGGTTCCACTCGTCGTAATTATAATTTCTCGACCCGTTCCTGATGACTTCATCGAAGTAGCGCGGGTGAAACGCGAGGCCGTTGTCTGCCGTGATGTCGTAGACCGGCAGCCACCAATTGAGCTGACACGGTGGCGCGGAGTACCAGGTGTCGCGATGGGGATGAAACGCGAATGCAATGCCCGTGGTCAGATAGTCGTTGCTCGTCGACGACCGCAGACGCGGCACGTCGAAATAGGTCTGTTCGAGGTCGCAACCGAGCTCGCGGAGGGTTCCCTTCACCAGCTCCTTCGAACGAGGATGATGAATGAAAAACGGCTTCAGCTTGGCGAGGATCTCGACGTAGCGCTCGACCGGCAGCTCGAATTGCGCTGTGCGCGGATCGTAGGGATGAAACGCCTCCTCGATCAGTTCTCGCGCGAAAGCGACCAACGCATTGATAGACGGCGTCGGCGAATACAGGAATAACGCGCCCTCGTACAGCTTTTGACGCCGATGATCGTCCTGCATCCTGGCATCAACAAAGATGTTCGTCATTCCTTGACCCTCCTCAGCACGTTGGCAAAAACGGTTGGTGTGGCCGGGCCAACTGGGACCGGCTGATGATCTTTTCTGGCCGAAGTCCCCGCATCGAGAGACGCCTTGAACTTCCTTGGTCGGCAGCGATAGTCACCTTGTGCGCCCCTCACCACAGGCCTCGTTCCGCAAGCGACGGCCAGGCCGCATCCTTCGCCGACAACACCGTCACCGGCTGCGGCCATCGGAGGCCGATCATTGGATCATCGTGCCGAAAGCCGTCGGAGAGGTCCTCGACATATTCGACGCCCATCAGGTACTCGACCGTCACGTCGTCGGTCAGTGTCTGAAAACCATGGGCAAAGCCCGCGGGAATGTAGAGCATCCGTGCCGTCGCCGGCCCGAGCTCAAAGGCATGGACTTCGCCTCGCGTCGGAGAGTCCGGCCTGATATCCACGATGACGTCATGGATCAGCCCGGCGGTACAACGCACGATCTTGGCGTCGGGCTTTGGCGTGCGCTGGAAATGCATGCCGCGCACGCTTCCGCGGATGCGGGTCACGGAGCTGTTGCCCTGGATGGGCTGGAATTCGATTCCTGCATCAGCAAACATCTTCGCGCACCAGGTCCGCGTGAAGCTGCCGCGATCGTCGGCACGAACATTGAGCTCGATCAACCGCGCATCCGACCGTCCCAATTGGACCAACCTCATGTCAAAAACTCTTTCCCGCAATCTCGTCGACACGATCGTGACTCTGAACATCCCGTTACGAGAACCGCCCTGCGCACGCAGGCGCTGTCTCGATGAGAGATGGACGCCGACTACTCCTCGATGGTCGCCTTTGGCACCGGGACGATGAAGCGACCGCCCCAGCCGCGGATGTCCGCCATCTGCGCCTTGATCTCGTTCTTGATGTTCCATGGCAGGATCAGGACGTAGTCCGGCTTTGCCTCGAAAATCGCCTCGGGCGGCAGGATGGGAATGCGCACGCCGGGCATGTAGCGCCCCTGCTTCGAGGGAGCACGGTCGACGGTGAAGTCGAGGAAATCCGTCCTGACGCCGCAATAATTAAGCAGGGTGACGCCTTTCGCCGGCGCGCCGTAGCCGACGATCTTCTTGCCGTCGCGCTTGAGCGATATCAGAAGCTCGAGAAGCGCCCGCTTGGTCTCCTTCACCGACTCGTTCCAGGCAACATAGATCGCATCATCATGCAGCCCGTAGGCGCACTCTCTCGCCAGGACGTCGGCGACGTTCGGGCTTTCCTGGTGCGACGCCTGGTCGTGGCAGACAAAGAACCTGATCGATCCGCCATGGGTTTCGGGAAGCTCGACGTCGAACACCCGCAGGCCCGCCCGGGCAAAGATGCGCAGGCCGGCGATCAATGACAGATAAGAGAAGTGCTCGTGATAGATCGTATCGAACTGATGCCGCTGCATCAGCGTCAACAGGTGCTGCACCTCGAAGGTCGCGACGCCCTCCGGCGCGAGCAGGATCTGCACGCCGCCGACGAAATCATTGATGTCGGGAACATGGGCGAGAACATTGTTCGCCGTCATGAGATCCGCCGACCAGCCCTCGGCGCGGAGCCTGGCGGCCGACTCGCGGCCGAAGAACTCGGTTCTGGTTTCGATACCCTTGGCGCGCGCCGCCAATGCCACGCTCTCGCAGGGCTCGACCCCGAGGCAATTGATCCCCTTCTGGATCGAGTATTGCAGCAGATATCCGTCATTCGACGCGATCTCGACATGGCGGGAATTCGGACCTAGGCCGAACCGCCCGCTCATGGCCTCGACATACGCGCGCGCGTGCTCCAGCCAGGACGTCGAGTGCGACGAGAAATAGGCATAATCGGCGCGGAAGATATCGGAGGCCGCCAAGAGGTCGCGTGTCTGCGCCAACCGGCACTCCCGGCAAACAAAGGTCTCCAGCGGATAGAACGGCTCGGCCTTGGCGTAGTTCGAGGGATCGACATAGTCGTTCGCAACCGGCGAGGCGCCCAGATCGATCAGCTTGAGAGTCAGACCTTCGCCGCAGTGGCGGCACTTGGGCGCGACCCCGACCGCCGTGGGAATGCTCAGTTCCATGGTTTCTCCGTCAGTTGCCCGTCCGCTGGTGCAGGTCCGGTTCGAGATCTCGGCGAGATCAGCGCCATTCAAGCCTGTCGTTGATACGACCTGTCTCCATGTGGTCCTGCAGGACCTTGAGGCGGATCAGATCGGACGAACGGAATTCGGTGTCCTTGAAGTTCATGCTCTTGAGGCCGTCGACCAGGTTCCGGATCGACTGGTCCAGCGTGACCCGAGGCTGGTGAGCTGGCGCAAGCGACTGAAACAAGCTGAAATCGACCTTGTAGGACCGGCTGTCGACCGGCGCAGAGGTGTTGATCGACACGTCAGTGCCCGGCACTCTTCCCGCCACCGCGTGGGCCAGCTCCTTGACCTGGTAGTTGCGATCGTTCGACCCGGCGTTGATCGTCAGAAAGCGCCCTCCGTTGTCCGCGCTGCGGTCGACGGCCCAATCGATCGCCCGCGCCATGTCGGCAACGTCGATCAGGGGCCGCCATGGCGTGCCGTCGGAGAGCACGCTGATCTGTCGTCGCGTCAGCGCACAGGCCACGAAATCGTTGAGGACGAGGTCGAGCCGCAGCCGGTCCGACATGCCGCACGCCGTTGCGAAGCGCAGGCAGGTGATGGTCATGCCGGTGTCGATTGCAGCCAGCCCCTGCTCAGATCCGATCTTGGACTTTGCGTAGGCCGTGATCGGATTGAGAGCATCGCTCTCCTTGCGCGGGGGCCCATCGGCGATTCCGTAAACGCTGCAGCTCGACGCGAACACGAAGTTCTTGACGCCCGCTGCTGCCGCCGCCTTTCCAAGGGACACCGTCGTGTTCTGGTTGATATCCAGGGTCACCTCCTGGAAACGATTGCCCATCGGATCATTCGAGATCGCGGCCAGCTGGACCACCGCATCATATCCGCTCAGGTCGACCGACATGTTGCGGACGTCACCGTAGAACTGCTGGTCGAGATACCGCTCGGGAACGACCGGCGCGCCCGTCAGGCAATGCGCAAAATAGGCGTTGTCGAAGCCATGCAGCGTGGCATCCGGCCGCCGCTCGCGCAGGTATTTTGCAACCTGGGGACCGACATAGCCCATGTTTCCGGTGATGAGAATTTTCAAAATCGTCGCCCTCTTTATGTGCGCTGACCAAAACAAATTAAATGACCTTTTCAGCGTTATATTTACTGGGTCCGCTGGCGTCCAGTGAAACCGTGGTTCCGCCCTATCCGGGCAAGCACTACCCTCGGCGAAAAGCCCCTTTTAATGCATTCGTCGCAGCTGGTCCGGCCAGCACGAACCCGCTATAAAACGCCTGAAATCCGCCATTGACGAAGGCGCGCCGACCATTTAACCATGATACGCTTTATTCGATTTAAAGCCATTAATCAAACAAATCGGAGCCGCAAATCTCGGCAGCTTTAAATATGATGCCGCAGATATGAGGCACCCCCACGCGGGGGCGCGCCATGTCCCTCGCGGGCTCCGTCGCGACGGACGATTTCGTTCAAGCATTGAGAGAGAAAGCATGACACTGTCCGCCGGCGATTGGGTTGAAGTTCGCAGCAAGGAAGAAATCCTGGCGACGCTCGATGCAAACGGCCGCCTCGACGGGCTGCCGCTGATGCCGCAGATGTTGAAATGGTGCGGTCAGCGCTTTCAGGTCTACAAGCGGGCCCACAAGACCTGCGATACGGTGACCGGATATAACACCGGCGAGTGGCTCGGGCGCCGGCTGCCGAACACGGTGCACCTGGACCTCCGCTGCGATGGCGCGGCCTATGGAGGTTGTCAGGCAGCCTGCCTGATCTTCTGGAAGGAGGCCTGGCTCGCGCCGGTTGCCGACCCCTCTACGGCGGCCGGAGACAGCCGCGCGACGGCTCCAATCTCGGGCGGATGCTCCGAGCGCACCGTCTGGGATGCGACAAGGTCGGCCGAGCAGATACCGGGCAAGGGCACGAGGTACTCGTGTCAGGCCACCGAATTGCCGAACTACACGGCGCCGCTCAAGTGGTGGGATGCGCGGCAGTATGCCGAAGACATCACGTCCGGCAATGTCTCACCTGCCAAGATGCTCAGGGGAGCTCTCTACTTTGGGTTTGTGGGCGCCACGATGGCGCGACGTCCCAAGCTCGGGCGCCCGGCGCGCTGGTTGTACGATCTCTTCCAGTCGGCATGGGGCGGCGTGCCCTTCCCGCGGAAGCGCGGCGTGCTCGCGACCGACAAGGATGCGCCGATCGCCGACCTGGGGCTGCAGCCGGGCGACCTTGTCCGCGTGCGCCCGTACAAGGAGATCCTGGCGACCATCGACAAGCAGACCAATAACCGGGGCATGGGTTTCGATGCCGAGATGGTGCCTTACTGCGGGAAGGTGTTTCGGGTTCGGACGCGCGTCGAGAAGTTCATCGACGAGCGAACGGGCTACATCCGACGGATGAAGACGCCCGCGGTCATCCTCGATGGCGTCTACTGCCAATCGCGCTACAGCGAGAACCGGTTGTTCTGCCCACGCGGCATTTTCGCCTGGTGGCGCGAGGTCTGGCTGGAGAAGGTGCCGGCAACCGCGATCAGGAGCACGCCGACGCAAGAGCAGGTGGACATTCGGAGACGGGCGGCGGGCTAGCTCGCCCGCCGGCGCCGGCCATCGTTGATCTCGGCGCTGCGTCGGGCTGCTATGCCCGCCGCAGTCCGTCCCCATCTTGATCGACGGACGCGCATGATCGAGACGGGCGCCGCGACAACGGCGCGAGATGCCGATTAACCCAGTGACAGCTTGCGCACGACGAACGCTTCCGCGTAGCGCTCGCTCGCCCGACACTCCATGCCGCGCAGCCGGGCGAGACCCATGAAGGTCTCAGGATCGAACCACTGCTTGGACCGCTGAGTGCCGAAGTGTGACATCAGCAAAGCGACTTTCCGCTTCATGATGGATTCGGGAACCGGCATGTAGACGTTGGGCCTGGCCATGTCGCCATCCCATTTCGGGATCTCGTATTCGAGAATGAGGTGATCGCGAAACGTGTTCCAGACCAGCCGGTTGACCTGGCGGTGGTCCTGATGCGCATCGTCTCGCCGGTGGGCGAGGATGACGTCCGGATTGACGCGGCCCTTCAACGACTCGAACCAGGCCTTGATCTCCTCGCCCTGCTCCGGAAAGAAGCCGTCGCGAAAGGTCATGATCTCAACACTGCGACCTGCCGCCTCGGCCAGGAAATCATCCGCCGATGCCTTGGCCTCGGTGCCGCGCTCGGCGTTGCCGCTGAGCACGCACCAATGAACGTCCAGACGAACGCCCTGGTCCAGCCAGGAGAGAAGCGTGCCACCCGCCCCGATCTCGATGTCATCGGAATGCGCACCCAGACACAGGACCGAAAGCCGCTCTCCACGACCGGCGAGTTGCAGCGCCCTCATCCGTTCACCACGGCGGGAAGATTCGCGCTGGAATGCCAGGGCGTATCGCCACGCTCCATCATCTCCTCGAGCACCTGCCGGTCCCTGAGCGTGTCCATCGCCCGCCAAAACCCTTCATAGCGGTAGGCCATGAGCTCACCGCGGTCGATGAGCCGCTTGAATGGCTGCACGACGAGCTCGTCGCCTTCCTCGATGTAGTCGAAGATCTCCTTGCGGAAGATGAAATAGCCGCCGTTGATCCAGATCTCGGAATCGTTGCTCGCGGCCATTCGGCCGACCACGCCGTTTTCATCGAATTCGGCCAGATGGAAGCTGATCGGCGGATGAATGGCGATGAAGCAGCCGATCTTTCCGCTCCGCTTGAAGCGGTCGATCATGTCCGGCAGTGGCGCATCGGTCAGGCCGTCGCTGTAGTTGGCGAGGAAGATCTCCTCGTCCTGCACAAGGTGGCGGACCGCCAGCAGACGTTGGCCGATGTTGCGCCATATCCCCGTATCCACGAGCGACACCCGCCAATCCGCGGGACGTTCGCCCAGCAATTCGACCTTCTTGCCGAACTGGGAGATCGTGCAGTCGGTGTTCGAGGCCCGATTGTAGTTCAGGAAGTACTCCTTCACCACATTGGCCTTGTAGCCGAGGCAGAGCACGAAGTCCCTGTGCCCGTACTGGCTGTAGTATTGCATGACGTGCCAGAGGATGGGCTGATGCCCAATCGGTATCATCGGCTTCGGGATGCTCTCGGAATATTCCCGTATCCGCGTGCCAAGTCCTCCACAGAACAACACAACCTTCATGGCTCGACGTCCTTCGGATCCAAAATTATCAAAATGGGCAACATTATCTTGCAACCTCGATGGTCGGCGTCGAAGGGAGTCGCCTGCCCTCGCGCTCCGCGGAGCGCCCTGACACGGCCCCTTTCCAACCGGAGCTGAAAGTCATCGCTTTGCCGCAGCCGGCCATCATGCATGATAAATACTCCACTAATATTCGTTTTTAAATATAAATCTCCGCGTCGGCGGAATTAAAATTAATTGACATTAATTCGCCAGATGTCCCTGGGACGCCTGGCACGTCCCAGCCATCTGTGAAGGCTTTCGGCGGCTTGGATGCCGTGGCTCTCTTCAAGGCTTCTCTTCGAGGCTCTCTTCAAGGCCGGGGCTCCATGGAGCGCGTCGGCTGAGGGCGACGGCGGCCGCGCGGGCGGACTCGAGATTGCGACGCCGCCAGGCCACCAAATAAAATGAATGGTCCGCATTTTTTAATTGGTTTAATTTAAATGATTGAATATATGTTAATTCGCCAATCGATATTTAACCCAGTTTCAAAACACGCGACATCGCATGCATCAGCACGAGATTCTCGACCCGAACGGTATTCCGGTTGCCGTGTTGGCGGCGGAACGCCAGCACGAAGGGCGGAAATGGCCCGTCCACTACGGCTCCGTGGAGCCATTCGCGATCGCGGCCGATGCCGCCACCATCGCGCTATCCAGCGTTCTTTCCGGCGTCCTCTATCATCTGGAGGATTCGGGCGCGAACGACATCAGCAAGTCCTTTGGGCTCGCCATCCTTGTCTCGGCCTTGTTCATTTCGCTGATGAAGATCCGCGGAATGTATCGACCGGCCGAACTCCTGATCTTCTCGCGTCAGATTCGCGCGACCTGTTGGACCTGGGCAACCGCTTTTCTCGTGCTCACGGGCGCCCTCTTTGCCCTGAAGATCGGCAGTGAAATCTCGCGCGGGACCAGTATCCTGTTCGCACTGCTCGGGCTCATGGCGCTGATCGGGCATCGCCGGATCATCGAATACCTGCTCGTGAAGGGATTGGCGGAAAAGCGGTTCTCCGGCCGGAATATCGTGCTGATCACCGACGATTCCGGCAAGGACAATCCGAGCCTGACCCAGGTGCTCACCGACACGGGCTTTCGCGTCAGGAGACATTTCCTGCTGCCGACGCCCGGTTCCAATCCGGCCCAGCGGCAACACGTCCTGGCCAGCGTGATCGACTTTGTTCGCGGCTCCGATGTCGAGGAGATCGTCGTCGGCGCCTGCCCCGATCCTTGGTCTGATCTGCGTACCCTCGGTGCCGAGCTGAGAGTTCTGCCATTTCCAGTGAGCTTCGTGCCCATCGGAACCGCTTCTGAAATATTCAGGCGGCCGCGGCGCGAACTCGGCAACGCGGTTTGCGTCGAACTGCAGCGCGGCCTGTTGAGTCCGTTCGAACACACCGCCAAGCGGCTCATGGACGTGACGCTGGCGGGAATGGCGGTGATCGCGCTTCTGCCGCTGCTGGCCATCGTTGCCCTGGCGATCAAGCTCGACTCGCCGGGCCCGGTCTTTTTCCGACAACAGCGCTGCGGGTTCAACGGCAGATCGTTCCGGATCTACAAGTTCCGCACGATGTCTGTCCTTGAAGATGGCCCCTCGATCGTACAGGCCCAGCTCGGGGACAAACGCTTCACGCGCCTCGGCTCATGGCTGCGCAGGACGAGCATCGATGAACTTCCGCAACTGCTCAACGTCCTGAACGGCACCATGTCCCTGGTTGGACCGCGGCCCCATGCGGTGGCCCATGACAACGAATTCGACAAGGTCGTGCGAAACTACGCCTTCCGTCGTCGTGTCAAGCCTGGGCTGACGGGTTGGGCACAGGTGAACGGCTGCAGAGGACCAACGCCCACCCACGCGTCTATCGAACAACGCGTCGAGTTCGATCTTTGGTACATCGATAATTGGAGCCTTTCGCTCGATATTTCGATCCTGCTCAGGACCCCCATCGAGCTGGTCCGCGGCGACAACGCCTACTGACGTGCTGTTCGAGCTCGCGCACTGGCGGCGCTCTGGAAGCCGCTCTCGTCGCACATGAGCCGTATCCTTCGGCTCGCGTAGGTCTGCAGCGTCGGATGTTCCCCTGGGCCGGATTTGTTCGCGAGATCGGCGAACAAACATCAGATGCAATCGGCAGCGGTGGTCACAGTCGGGCAAGTCGGCGTGATCGTGCCTATATGCACGATGTCATGCTCTTTGCCGACGGCCCTCCGATGCACCCACTCCGTTGATCGCGAACTCCTCGATCCTACGCCCAGTCTTGATGGCCGCCACGAGCCAGCGCGGCTGCTTGCCGCGGCCCGACCATGTCTCGGACGTCTGCGGATTGCGATACTTCGGCAGAACCCTCGGGTATTTGCGCGGCGCCTTGCCGCTCGAATTGTAGGATTGCGCGCTCTCGCCGTCCGCGCCCCCGATAGGACCTCTGCTGCGGTTGAGCACCGCCAAGCGCCGCTCGAGCTCGCGCTTTTCCGCCGTGATCCTCACAGCCAGTATCTGGCTGATCTCCTCATGGAGCGACCAGAGGTCATCGAAAGACATCGCCTCGAAATCGAACTTCTTCGTAGACATACAGCGGCCTTTATCTGAGATCTGATCCTGCTGGATTAACCGTCATATAATTCAGTATTTCGTTCTGCAAGTGGTTCACTGTCGGAAATCTGAATATTTGAGTTATGTCCCCAGCAACGCGCCCCGTCCCAGTGATAATGGTTGTAACTCAATAAAACAGCAACCTGCAAGCATCATCTTTATCCGGCCCCTGCAATTGGTTTGCAGTCGAACTAACTACAGCGATCGCACGAATGCACGATAGATGGAATTACATGCGCTATGATTTCGCTTGAAATGATCGGGCCGCGTCAAAATGACGTTGTTTCAACGTGCGGGGCTGGGGCGGGGCAGCTACAAAACGCGATCGCCTGCCGAAAGTTCCAAGCCGCGTCGACCAACTACAACTTTTCCGGGCAGACCATTTTCTGAGTTATTTCGCGCCCGCAAAAAATCGCGGGGAATAGCCGCTCGCGCATCGTTAGAATATCTCACCTACTCGCCCATTCCCTGCAATTCATACTGCATCATCATATCGACGCGACGAAGGCGGACGATTAAGTCGAGCCGCCCGAGAGGCGCAGGAACCGAGCCGACTGATCTGGAGCGATTCGCCGTTTCCTAAGCCCGCGACTTGTTTCCGCGACGGGATGGCCTCCTAAGGGCTGGTCGGTTGCGCATGTCCGCGGGCTCGGAGCTTCCACATGCACGACCGTTGATCAGCGCCGTGGCCAGCCGGGTTCCCATACGGGTTCCCACGGGCGAGCTGCTGTGGCTCCCTCGATCCAGCTCGACCAGTCCTCGGCCGTCGAGCCGGTGGTCGACGTCGATCGGGGAGCGGATGATCCCGGCGGGACGCCTGGGGAGCATCCTAAGAAGCCGGCTCTCGCTGTGCCGACCATGTCGCGCTGATCCGACGTTCCCGTCGGCAGCTACTTAGATCCATTGAGACTGCCGGCGGCCCGTGCAGCGATCGAAGCTCGTGGAGACGTTGTTTGTAGAAGCACGAGCGGGGCTCCGGCGAAGGGGTTGGCCGGGAAAACAAGCACTCGATTAGTTCGCTAAAGCGATGGATCGCTTCCCGTCAGAGCAGTTGAGCCGTGCCGGCCCGAACGAGATGACCGTGTTCCGCCGCGACCCCGACTAGACGGGACCCTTCTCAAATGAGATCAACGTTGAATACGACGGTCCCCGGCTCTTGCCCTCATGCCGTCGGCGTGCTCGCCTGCGCAGAGGAAGTGGACAGCTCGCTTGCGCGGCGGAGCCAGGGGCCGGCTATTTTCTCTGTCTCGAACGCCCCGACACGTCGGGGCGCTTGGCGATCCGATGGGCCGTGGCGCGATGACGCCTGACCGCCACCGGGCGTCGATCTTTCGCGGCGCATGTCTCCACGCGCTTTTCCAGGCTGCAGCTGATCGAGCGGATCTCGTCCAACAGAACGTCGCAAAGTTCGATCTGCGACATCAGCGCAGCTTGCGTCGCATTGCCGGAGGTCAGCCCTTGGATGCGCGATTTTGCGGCGCGGATTTTCTTCAGGGAATTCGACACAGCATTATTCAAAAGGCCGCCGCCACGAATATCTATCATTTTACCTTCACTCGACACTGCACCAAACTCGTCACACGAGGACGGGCCCCGATCGTTTGCGAGATTTGGGATTTTCGCTCAGGTGCCCGCGAATTGAAATCGCCAGAACTCCTGGTTCGATGATTGAGCTTAAATTAACTACGCGCGACAAGTTATTTACCGTTTTGGGAGCGAGACTGCTTTAAATGCTTCCGGGGTCGCAGCAGTATGCTGTAAATGGTTACCGCGACGATCCGAAAGGTCTTATTAACCACTCTTCGTCAGGCACGATTGAAGCTTAAATTTGTCGGGCGAGAGCAGTTAAGGTTCTCGGCAGAACTGGCGGTGTGATGCGCGAACCGCCGGATATTTATTTGACGATGCCGGCAGAGCCGCTCGGGCCATGCCGTTTCAGGAACGTCAAATATTTAGTTTCAGATTGCATAAAATGTCCATCACAATCGATCCGCACCGTATTGAATCGGGGTCTGCGATGGCAGTTATGACTGCGCTCAACCTTAGGGAACAAATGCTGTTGTGCTCCACGGACGGCGCGCGTCGGAGGCCACCACAGGCCTCGCGCTCTGACCTGAGCGTGCCATGAGCGGGCTTCGGCCGGATCGCGCCGGCGCCTCACCAGGTCGGTGAAGAACGGGAAGAAGCAATCACGGAAGGATCATGATCATGCTTGGACCGACCGCGAAGCGGTCGGGGAGAGGTCACCGGAGCATTGGCCGATCGGGTGTGCCGCATACCAGGACAGGGCGATACCGCACGCCGCGAGGCGTTTCCACCGCCGCCGACCGAAGGCATCCCGGATAGATCGCCAGATTGTAGTGAAACGGAGTGGCCTCAAACGCCCCGTGCAGTCGGCACAGTCGGCTGAGATCGAAACCGCATGGGGCGAGCGGATAGAGGCTGCGCGCCGACACCTGGGCTGACGCTGCCGTCAAGCCCGTGACGACGGCAATGGCGGCGATCCTGGTGACGTTGGACAACTGAGTTCCCCTCCCGCCGCGGTTCGGCCATTGGTCAGACAAACATAGACCGGAACGACAGCCTTCGACAACCTGCTGCTCCGCAGGTGCCGCGCTCTGGCGCCGACCGCTCGTTTCAAACTCATCGGTTCGACTCGTCGCCAGGTCGCGAGCGACGTTGCCATGCTGTTCGTCCGCGTTGCCCGACCGATTCGGCTAACGGTTGCTCAACTGCTTTGTGATCCTAATGGTCTTGGATCGGCCGGTGCCCGAGCGGGCACCATGTTACCGACGAGAATGGGGATGTCGGACGGTATCCTGGTAAGTATGAACTGTGACCTATTTGGCACGCTGCTACAAAAGCGAGCGGAGTCGAACGCACACACGCTTTCACCTGGGATAGCCGCCGGATAGGTTCTGAACAGAATGAGACGGCGTCGTTCCTTGGTTCGTGAGGAGTCGACGCGGGGAAACGTTTTTTTGTCATATCCGAGGGCGCGTTTGAAGGCTTTCATCACTCCGCCCGGGTCGTACGGATCGACCGACGGTGCGAGATTGCTCATCCGGAACGCCTTGCGGGGCCGAGGCAGGGTTCATGCCCTTTGCCGCGGCTCGCGATACCTCATGACCTTGACGGTTGCGGTGCTTCTATCGGCCTGCTCGTTTCTACCGGGCACCGGCCCGAACAGCGACGCGGTGAACGACCACGCCACCTCGAGCGTGCGATCGAATACGGCACTGCCTTACGCCTTGGTCGACGTCAGTCCCGAGACCATCGGTTTGCTGTCGCAACCCAATCTCATCACGTTCCAGGGCGTGTTCCCCGACAAACGGCCGAAGCCGGTGCAGGTCGCGGGGATCGGCGACGTCCTGAACGTCTCGATTTTCGAA
>Ga0105239_10003850_pt1 | contig 18216 bp, 19 predicted proteins | sample KBSC44metaG_FD_92761 | JGI IMG/M metagenome (GOLD analysis project Ga0105239, IMG submission 92761) | Corn rhizosphere microbial communities from Kellogg Biological Station, Michigan, USA - KBS C4-4 metaG | ecosystem: Host-associated > Plants > Roots > Rhizosphere > Soil | place: Michigan, USA...
ACAACACGCACAGCTATATAAACCACTACTGAAGTGATTCTGCGCGTCTCTAGGACTTAGATGTGACCTACGCGATTGATGATTGTCCACTGCAAGACCTAAGAGACTGTGAGGAGGGATAGCGCAACTCAGTGGTTCCCTCGCTGAGACCCAAATCTCCCCCTCTCAGCTCGCGGACATTACCCGGGAACTTATCGCCCGGGAACTTATCGCTCTCCACTGGAATAATCGTACCTTACGGCTTATACGGATATTACGGCTTCAACATCCCAGGGTCGTTGACTCGCTTGGATATGCACTTTCCCCACATTCCAATTGAACGCATACTGAAAATGTGGAGGCGCACTTACTAGTAAAAATCCATAATAACGTTGTAACCGAATGATCGAACATTAGTGAGAACCAGGACTCATGACAAGTACTTCGCTCTCTCGATTGGAAGAGATTCTCTTTTCAAGCAAAATTTAATCCATGCTTTTACATGGTTCGGCACAGTTTGCATGATCATCTCCGACCCAAGATTGAAGAAAGCAAAGAGAGCCGACTGCATCTTAAATTCTTGGATCGACAAGGTTGTGGAGCGGTGGGACAAGATTCACGAGCGTCACCTCGTGGAATCTAGTATAGAAAGTTGATTATGCCACCCATTAATGCCCTATGCGTAGCGTTTCACCATCCGGGCGTAAGTAAGTTGTGGAGTTGAGTTTTTTGATAACTCTCATCGCCTTGGGTGATTGATATTGTCACCGCATTCGAAAATTCGATTGTCCGGCCTGTGCCTGCCCAACCGCACACTCTTGTTGGCTCCTGGACTTGAGACACTTCATTCCTCATTCTCAGAGGATGGAGCTGACCTAGCTTTCTCCCAGGGCAAGATATGTTTTGTTCAATACATGTGATATTTCGCTTGATAGGTTTCCTCTATACGTTCGTTCACAACATGAACACTAGTTAGTCGGGGAGTAATTGCGATCACAACACAAACGACGAAAGAGGCTCTACGAGCATCCTCACTTAGTCTCATCTGGTATTGAGTAATAAAATACATCAGAAATTTGTCAAGATTTCCTTAACTTCCTGTGCAGATTAACACCTGGCCTTGTAACTTGATCGGACGCTGACTGAAGAAATATTGTCCCAGTCAGATTTGACAACCTGGGCCACATATGATCGTGAGCAAGATCCTTCTCCAGTAGAGAGGCTAGGTATAGACCAGGCAACGGTCGGAGGGCCATTACCTATACATAGCTCCAGGCTTGATCTACCGGGATAATTGCACCGCTGATATGGCTCCCCATATCAGATGAGAGAAAGGCCATTAAGCCCGCGGGGGGTTCAGCAGTGGCTGTGTTCTCGAGGAATGCGCGTTGATGGAGAGCAACAGATTCACTATCAATTAGTTAATTTTCCCTGACAGGGATACGCGCCCCACCCAATAAGTTGTGTTACAACTTTGTCGAATTTACTCTGATCGATAGACTGCGTGATATTGGTAGCAACACCTAGCATATGAGCCTCAGTCCGAGTGCTGTACTCATACACTTACCTCCAGGACAAATGGCATTGCACCTGATTCCTTCTCGTCGAAATCGAAAGGCAATGTTCTTTGTTGCCCCCACCCATGAAGTTAGGCTGCCGACTTCCCATGTGTTGGACTCTCAACCTACAGTATCGTGCTTGCTTGAGGTATATGCAACCCCAGCAACGCTCCCAGATATCCCAGCCTTACTAGCAACGTTGAAAATTGACCCTGACTTCTGCTGAAGCATTACGCCGATGACTGCTCTCGAAAGCATTACTGGGGCCGTTAGATTAATAGCTAAAACACGATCCCACATTTGAGTTTCCAAGTATCGACACTATTATTGGTACCCATAACGCCAGCAATGTTTAAAAGCGTATCAATCCGGCCGCCGAATTCCGCTTTGCACACCTTGACAATTTCTTCTGCTGAATCTGACTTCGTCAGATCAGCCTGAAAGAATTTGAAGTATTTTGACTCTGGTCTCACTTGCGGACAGGGAGCTTTGTCCACGCCTAGCACTGATGGATTCAATCTGAGGAAAAGCTCCGCCGTCTCGAGGCCGATCCCCGATGCTGCTCCTGTGATTATCGCAACCTGCATACATGAGAATATATTATGAGTAGTATATGCCCAACTTACCTTTCCTTTTAGGTCCATTGTCGAGATGGACCTGGTAAGAAGTTTGCAATACTGCCTGGACACGAACTGCATGGACATATATTTTTACGTAAATTGATTTCCGACAGAATGCTCAGAAGACATCGGATTAGAATCTGAAAAACAATCTCACAATACGACTCGTCCAAAACTGCCCCCTAACAAGATTAACGATTGGACTATTCTCTGGAGCTGACGCAGCCGTGCCCTAAAAGATCGTAACGGGAGTTCTTTCGAAGATTAGCTGCCATAATAAGTAACTCATATCACGTATTTCTTGTTGATGCATAGTATCTTGCTGGTGATTATATATACAGTCTAACTTATAAGCTCTGATACTAACCTAGACTTATTTCTATACTTACACAATATCATTCTATCTAGTTAAAGTCAGTAGAATCGCGTACTGTGCCTCTTATCTCTAAAGGAGAATAGAAGAACCCTCGGTGGTACTTCAGGTATTGAGCCATCGGGATCGAAGGAGACGGGGGCCACTGACTCTTTGCAACCATACAAGGCGTCGTGAACTAGTGTATAGCATGAGACTGCCTTCAAAGGGCTTTCATGTGATGATCTACTTCATGACCTTCGGCCATTTCGACAGGTTGGACGATTCGGACATTTCTAGATCCTGCATTGCGTGTCTGCATAGCTTGTTTGACATCACCAATCCAAGACGCGGATGAGCTAGGTGAAGATGACGAGGTCCTCGTGCTATTCAAAACAGCTTCGGATAGCATTGCGTCCACATATTGCGTTTTTAGATCCTCTGACTGTTGGCGAAGATGCAGGCACACGCCTTGTGCTCATTACCACACCCAGATCTTGCAGAACTGAGGACTCTAGGCTCCGCATTGCTCCGGGAATGGGTGTACAGAGCGGTTCCATAGCCACTGATTATTGCTCGAAGTCTACTGGGAAATATTGAGACATGAAGAACTGTGAAGCGCGGCGCAGGCCCAGCAGTCACTACGTTTCGTACATTTCGACACCCATCAACGAGGAACCACTGTTCTGGACCCATGCCCCCAAGGTGCCCGAGCTTTTAGCGCCAGTCATCCCCTTTCGCTTATTCCCCGCAATCATGCAACTCCCCCAGTCTTGTCTCATCCAAAGCTTTTAAACAGAAGCCTGGAATACAATCCCCCATCCTCTCATCTGCACTCTCCACCACCCAAATAGGATTCTCTACAAATATGGATCTCTCAAACACCGTGGACTCGTCGCTGGATGCAGAAGAAATCACCATCCAGGCCTTGCCAGTCAGCGCCCCGGCAGAGCTTGCCGCTCAACAGGAGCCAAGGCAACATGTCAAGCACAGATATTTCCTTAGTTGGCGTTTTCTGGGGACTTGGGCAGGTTTAGTATTCTGCATTCTCGGTGTTTCGGGAAGTTACAATGTTCCAACGTCAATCTTGGGTGCAATCAATGCTGATCTTGGTTGGTTGGAAGCATCCTGATCGGAATATTGAATCTCACCATCGTCTAGGTCCCACCCCTCAGTACGCAAACATTACTATCGTCTGGACTCTGATGAGTTCTGTCTCTCTATTGATCATCGGCAGAGTAACAGACATATTTGGTGAGTATGCCACCAATGGCCATGCCGTCTCAATATGCTAATTCTAATCGAGGACGACGGTATTTCCTACTCGGGTCAATGGCGCTTGGATTTATTGGTGCCATGTGAGTGTAAGCATTTGAAAGATAAAGATAACGCTCGTTAACAGCAAGGCACGCAGTATGGCTGCTCGAGCATCAAGCATCCCGGTTCTAATTGGAGCAAACGCATTTCTGGGGGTCTCTTCCCCTCCAGCGTCGTCATTCCAGCTGTTCCTCGGTGAACTTGTCCCCATTCGTCACAGAGGCTACTGGACTGCTGTGACGCTTACGTTTATCATTCCGACTCAGATGTTTGGGCCAACCCTTGGTAGGTCATATAATTAAAACAACAATGAGTCGCTGACCTTACGATAGGACAACTCTACCTCATTCACCTCTCCTGGCGCTGGATATACTATGTATCTGCGATATTCTACGCTGTCTCCGTCACTCTTCTGGCAGTCTCATACTTTCCCCCATCTTTCGGGAAACTCCATAAACGCCACTCCAAATGGGAGTTGACTAAACACTTCGACTACATTGGAGTTTTTCTATACTCAGGAGGTGCAGCATTGTTTATACTGGGTATTAGTTGGGGCGGATCGTACTTTCCCTGGAAATCGGCTACCGTGATTTCAACCCTGACAGTCGGCTGCATTCTGCTTATAAGCTTTGTTATTTGGGGTGGGTCGAGTTCAATTTGATTTGTTTTCTACGACTTACCTATCACAGCCAAATATTCACGGGTCCAATCACCGCTAGTCAGTTGGAGATTCTTCGCTCATGAGCCAAGACGATATCTCTTCCCTTTTGTGGCGAGCAGTATTGGTGGTATGCTCTTCTACGCTGTATTTCTAGTGATCCCACTCGGTAAGGTTGCATGTATTCCACGCAAGGTGAGGTTCCTCTGACACAAATATTGTACACAGAGGTTGCATACGTTTATCCAGAAAAGTCACCCATGCAGCAAGGGTGGCTCAATACCGCTGCATACAGTTCTACCATAAGCGGCTCCCTCATTGGTGGAATTCTTTTTACACCTGGAGGTAGACACAGACTAAAGTGTGTGATTTTCAATGCGGCAATGATCGCGTTTTGTGCGGGTGCAAGTCAAACACAAAGACCGCAACTGACAGCTCATCTCACCTGCGTCTGCCTAGCTGGGTTCTCATGTGGATTACTCGAGACCTCCCTTCAACTTTGGATGTCTATTGGAAGAGGTGCTGATAATATTGGCTTGTCACTTGGACTCCTTGGAGCTGCGCGGTGCTTTGCTGGTGCTCTTGCCTCGGCAGTTTATATCGCTGTTTTTACCAATAAGGCAACCACTCTCGTCCCTGCGGCTGCTGTCAGAGCTGCACTTCAAGGCGGGTTACCCCAGAGCTCTTTAGAAAGCTTCTATACATGGCTTGGAGCTGCTGGGAAACTTCCTTTGGACACGGTGACTGGGTTCACTCCGACTATGGCGTTACAGGTTCAGGAAGGCATTGCCGATGCGTATGTTGAAAGCTTTCGATACATTTTCTATTTGGCTGCTGGGTTTGCTGGTCTTGGCTTGATCTTCATGGCTGCTTCTGTGCCAAATATTGACGACGCTATGACCAACTACATTGCGAAGTCATTGTACAACGGAAATGGCGAACCGACACCTCTTGAGGAGAAGACCGGCAATGTAACTACTCCGAAGGAGACGGCTTTAGAGGGATCTAGTCGCGAGATCAAAGAGGAACACGTAGAAACCGTCTGAATCACCAGCACTCCGGCAAATACCGAGAACTGAGCAGTTGTTTTGATCACCTCAATACTTGTATTTGTCAAAGCAGAGCGTACAAAGAGCTTCATGGAATGAAGAAGATTGAATTGACAATTATAGGGCTACCCAACATATGAGAAGTGTGAAAACGAGTGACACTGAAACCCAGAAGTACGCCGGCTACTCAGATCATATATATCGCTAGTTTTCTGGCATTTAGCCTTCGAATCCTGCCTGCGACAGTCCGAGACATTGTGTAGCATCTCGAGTATGTCTCAGATGTCATGGCATTTACTTGGTGGTAATCAGAGACCTTGAGGAAACTTGATGTGTCTTATAAGCTGATGGTGGGAGATTACTAACTTTGGTTCCGAGAAGCCATATGGTTGTGGGCTTAGCTTAGCACAGCAGGACAGAAAAGAGTGATGTTGCGGTATTGGTAACAGCAACGCGCAGCCTTCGAGCAGCTTTTATACCACAGTCGAATTCATGAGACGCAATGAAGCACGCGATTTCATTTCCGAGAAAGATTTAAAGTATCATCTGTTGAGGAGGTTTGATGTGACGATCTAGGCATTTCTTGGGGCAATGTCCCGTCCATGCAACGCTAGAACTCCCGATACGTGCCAGGCTAAACATTAATGGGCAGAATTATATTTCGACAATTCTTCGCCTTGGATGGAGGCATGGGTTATGAGGTAGCTTTCTGGGAAATTACATGGAACTTACATGCTCTTTGTTTAGCATTATGGATTCCAGTTCATGAATAAATGGATATTTTTGTGTTGTTCACGGTCGTGCAATTTTTAGTCAGTGCTGTATGGCGCAAACCCCAGAAGGCTCCTAGGCTCCTAGGTAATGGAAGGACACATGACATTAGTCAGTGCGCCGGGTCGCAAACTAACACGTTTCCTCGGCAGTGCTTCAATAGCCAATATCAGAAGATGGGCACACTCTACACTCTTCCCACGGTCGAAGATCACCTTGAGAGGTTGCCTCCATATTTGTTCCGGTAGAAAATATGACTTTTCGTTGGCCTGTCGAGCGATTGATTACCCCATCCGCTCCGTCGGAATACGGAGCATAACTTTGCTCGCAGAACCGCGCTAAACCAATACTACTCGAAAGTTTCGAGTCGATGGTTGCCATCGTAGATACTTCAGGTATTTCTGCTGCCAAGGAACTATGCGTCATAAAGAGAGTAGCTATAATAGTATACATAACTTTCATCACAGACTCAAACTGGACTTCCTGTCGTCTTTGGCTCTGATCCTTGCTTTTTTTTGGAAAGAAAAAACGTTACAGGACCCCTCTCTGACCAGCAAAAATGGTCTCCAAGCGCCGTGAGCTCATCCAGAGGTGGTTCGACGGTTATCGAGATTGGACACCGGGCTCGTGCGCAGCTTACAGAACACCTGACTGCCCCCATGTTGTGGTTGGGGTTCATGCTCCAACCCCTTGGTCGCCTGAAGAGACGACTTGGTTCTTCGAGCAATGGGATGGCATATCCAAATCGGCGACTTTTGAAGTCCATGATTGGCTAGAAGATGAAGAGGAGAACAAAGTGGCAATTTGGGTTTCTCTGCATCAAACTTTTCAGGATCATTTAGACATCATGCCATACAACGGAACATACGCCATGATCTTTTTCTTCAACGAGACACAGGACCGCTTCACGAAATTTGTTGAGTTTGTAGACAACGAAAACACCGCCAATATTCTGGGCAAAGTGAACTCTGCAAGGGCGAAACTAAGCAAGGGGCCACTAGAATACCCAAAGGGCACTGCACTGTGTGATACGAAGTATTAGACACTTCGCATATCCCATCAATGAATTTGATGCAGTGTAGTGAGGCTAAATGTTCAAGATCGATTGGGGGGTGGTAGTGAGAATGTTGGCAATCTTGGCCAAATTCGTCTTACTCGAAAACTTGGTCTTGTCAATCAATAGGGTGCAGCCTGAGACAGGCTCAGTTGTTGGAGTTTACAAGAGCGATACGGACTCCTTACGATCCGTATACGATAACTCTTCGCCGATAGGTGATGTCGACCCTTTCTTCAATCACGGAGAGGTGCTTCAGGTATATCATAGGCTTTAGCAATCAATCGTACGCTCTGCTTAGGGTTTTCTTTAAGAACCTAAAGGGCAAGGAGTATTCTAGCTTCTTTCTTAGTTGATTCTATATGTTATGGTGGAGTAGTAATAGAAAGAAGTCAAACGTAACATGTGGCGCCGAAGGTGCGCGGCTCGCTATACATTTACGTTATCTAGTTTGAATTTATATCAAAGATGTGTACTCTGATGCAATTCTAAGAGAGGTGTTGAACCGAAGAAAGATCCTCTCCGTGAAGAAAAGAGTTCTTTTCCGAATTGTGGTGGCCTGTCTCAATCTCATCCCTTATCTCGGGAGGCCATATCTTATTTCCAAGAGTCGCACGGCGCGGATACCTCGGAAGCTTCTGATAGGGCCCCCATTGATGGAAATCCTGCCCGACCAGCAACTAGCTCAGAGCATACCTGGGCGTCAGACACAACACGATAGTTGGAAAAGTCACAGACGTTGCTGAAGTTGTCACGCACGAGCTCGGGTGTCATCCATCTCTCATCTTGCGTCCACCACCCAGGGTTGCTGGCGAAGAAGTGAAGGCCGAAACCCTTGCCACCAGCAGGCACAAAACGCGCGGTCTCCGTACAGTCTTTATGGCAAAGCCATGCCATCACATTCGCTGGACCATCGATGGGATAGTGTTCCAAAATAAACGTCTTGAGCGGACTATCACTCATCCCTTCCTTGGTCATCTCAGTACCGGCAATAACATCAAGGATATTGACATTAATCCCATGAGATTTGCCCTCCTGAGCAAGGTTCAAACCTAGGCCGAAGACTGCTGTTTTGGCCGTTGTGTAGTGGGAGTTGTTGACCATCCCAAACAATGATCCTGAGCTCACCATGACCACTCGCCCGTATTTCTGTTTAATCATGTGAGGCCACGCTGCCTGAGTCAGGAACCAACTTCCAAATAAATGGACTCCCATCATCTGGAAGAATTCCGCTTCTGTGATGTCCTCAAATGCCTTGAATGAGGCAATACCAGCATTATTGACAAGAATGTCGATTCTCCCGTGCTTATCTATTATCTGGCCAATAATTGACCGACATTCTTTGGGAACCGAAATATCTGCAATAATTGCTTCGGCTTTCCCACCGCTCGAGGTAATTGACTTCACAGCATCGTCTGCAAGGTGCTGCTGGAAATCGTTTACAATGACAGTAGCACCTCTAGCAGCTAAGACAGAAGCATGTCCAAAGCCCATCCCACGCCCAGCGCCAGTCACGAGGGCCACTTGGCCGTCAAATCGAATATTCTCAGACACGGTCATTTTCTCGTATGTTAAATTTCCGGCAAGATCCCACCAGTACTCGAGGTGTACTGGGTTGGTTCCAAAGGCGACTTTTGCAACCTATACGAAGAACGTGAAGAAAAGTTGACGTTTCGCTAGTAGCGACCCCCGAGGATCATTAAGAGCCATATTATCCAAATTCTCTATAACTACTAGGCTTTAGCGGGTCCGAATCATCCAGCTCCATAATTGTTCGAATCGTACAGAACTTGTCCACTACAGTATAATGAGCGAGCATTTCATAATAATGTCTCGTTCATCTGAACTATTGCAGTCTAACAATTGCCTGGAATTCGGTTTTCTGGAAGGAAATATTGTCTTAGCACCTTCCTATTGCGCTCGCTCTAGCTATGGGGTGTATACATACCTATATTGCAGCTGCTGATATCTTGCTGAGACTGGTCTCCATACAACCCAACATTGAGTATTGATTGACGGCTTCAACGTGCTTGGCATTGTAGCTTTCTGAGCAGTGCTGCTATTTATCCAGCTCTTGAGTCGCGGACGTGGCATTACTATTATGAACCGCCTATACAGGGTACTACGCATACAATAATAAACACTGCAGGTAGCACCCCACTCATTCCCAATTCGCAGGATGTGGGTAATCTTTGATCTCGGGCTTGATGAACTATTCCAATAGAAATCGCTGCATTGGCTCCCTTGCACGTCACCGTCCTCGAAGCCTCCGCCTTCTCTTCAAAATAGCCAGTGTCGAACGCCCGAAAGTCGGTATACTCCCAACATGAAGTTAATATGGACAAGGCGAGGTACCAATTTGGGGCATCCGTCAATTACCTCTTGCTTAAACCCTGCACGAAAGCGGAATAGAAGCTGCACTGACACGCTGGACATTGTTCAAAAGTCAACTTGTGGAATGAACTATTATTATCAGTGTCCCATGGTGAACATGCCTCCGTCAACGCGGATTATTGCACCGGTGATGTAGCTAGCTTCCTCACTCAATAGGAACGCAATGACCTTGGCCATCTCGATAGGCTGTGCTCCACGACCGAGCGCGGTTATCTCAATACTCGGCTTGATAATGTCCTTGCCTGTAGTGAGTAGTGCTGGCGTCAAGACGATGCCAGGTGTGATGGCATTGACTCTAATGTTTTTGGATCCTAATTCTCGAGCCGTGACTGCTGTAAGTGTATTCAAGCCTCCTTTTGCAGCACTATATAGGGAAAAGCCAGCGCTCCCAATCACTCCACCCATTGATGATACATTGACTATCGCGGAGCCAGAGCTGAGATAAGCTGCCTGCGCGCGCATGCAGTTGAAAGCTCCCTTTAGATTGACGTCAATGGCAAAATCAAAATCAGAATTTGATTTTTCTATCATCGGAGCCATCCGATCCGCTCCCCCAGCTACATTTGCCGCGTAATCAAGGCTCCCGAGGTCTCTGATGGTTTCCTTGATCCATTCATTGACGGCTTCGGGGTTCCGTATATCGACCTGTTTGACCAATACTCGTTGAACTTCTTTGTGAGTCCGATCAAGTAAGGCTTGCTTCGTGTCGTTCAACCCGGCTATATCAATATCTGAGATTGAAACACTTGCTCCTCTGTCCCACAGTAGTTCCGCCGTTGCCTTACCAATTCCCGATGCTGCGCCTGTGATTGTTATCACTTTTCCACTGAATGAGGATGTCGTTAGAGTGTTAGACATTGTCGACCAAGTTATTCCTCAAGGTATGTGTGGATTTTTGGGGTTGGTAGTCTGTGCTACTTCAAAACGATTGCCAGTTGTACATCCTTAACAATTTCACTAGCTTCTCGGATTTTTACGACTCGTACAGTCTGAGGTGCAAAACGATTGCCAGTTGTGCATCCTTCACAATTTCACGAGCTTCTCGGACTTTTATGACCGTACAGTCCGAGGTAACGGGAGAAGCGAGGTTACAGCAGAGGAGACGCGTGGCTCAGACCCGCATCTAACGCTCTTCAATTAGTACGAAAAATCTATTATGCCTGCAATCCAGTATCTATCGCTTTAAGTGCATACGTTGTAAATCTATTTTACAACACCTTACAAGACTACACCTAATGTCTGTATGAGATCTACAACTCATGTAATTTTTACTGAGTTAAAAGCCGGGCAGAGGCAAATGGTAGTAGTCAGGGGGGAGGGCGCACTTTGGAAAGTTTGCGTTAGTTTCCAGACCAAGGAGTCAATATTTCTCATTACAAAGCAACAGAGGAAGGAACTGGAAAGGTAATTTGCGAAAAAAAATACCGTCTGAACCAGAGCGCAGATCGGGACTTGTAACAGAATTTTTCGCTCCTTCATCTATTACTTGTACTAGGAATGACAGCTCCTGCATTAGAACCCTTTCATAAATCGCGCCACTCTCTTTACCTAGACATCGAAACAACCGATTAAGTGGAGCAACAAGCTCTAATGAATTCGATCTATTCGATCTCCGGGATCCCAAGGGAGCCATGGGGGTCTAGGGAGCAATAGGGGTCCGCTAGTATTGTACATATACGCTCACTACTCTAGATAGGACTACTCGTAGTTAACTTTTTCGTCAATCCTATACCTACATGGAGGAATACTGAGCAAGTTATTGCCTTTCGTCCCTAGTTCACCTCTGTTGGTATCCGCTCTATCAAGGAAACCACCTTGGTCAGACCTGTTCGCAGTTCAGATCGTAACACTAATATCTGTCTAAATCTCTATTGATAATTTAGAACTTGTCTCCATCACTATAGCTCTGCTAAAGCGTTCAATGCTCCTCCACCCTCTTGATCAACTCCTTTGTTGCCGACATTGGCTTCCCCTCCGCCTCCCCGCAAGCCACCCAATCCCGAAGCTGCGCCCGGTCCTGGGCTTTGACTTTCATACCATGATGATACTTGCTGAAGGCGACCCAGTCCAGAGGACGCATTAATTTCTCTATTGCCACAAATTGGTCTCTCACTCCAGCGGCGGTGGTCGTCTCCATTGCCATTTGGCCTTCTTTCCCGCACATGCTAAGACCTCGAAGCTCCTTCATTGCTTCTATAGCTAGGACCCAATGTTCTTCGTCAATATCTACGTCCTCGTAACTCGGCCAGTGCAAGAGCTCGGAGGCTGCGAAGATAACAAACATGGTAACTATCGAGGTGGCAAGATACGTGGCTGGGGCTACAGCGCATGTTGACGTTCTGCTAGCATTCCATAATTGTGCAAAGCCCCTGGCCACTTCCGGTGAACTGTCATCTACCGTGAATCCAGCGCCGAGCTTGTCAGTGTACGCTTGATCCGCCTGCTCTAAAAGCCTGAGGTCGGTCCCTCCATGGAGAGGAAGTGTCACTTTCCTAGGCTCGTACACGTGGATCGCAAGTCCTCCCCAAACCACACGGGCTTCGTCGATATCCGATATCTTCAGGAACCAGCTTTTCACGCCGATAAATGCCGTCCCTAAGATAATCCGTGTTTGGCTTCCGCGGACTGCGTCTCCAATGATTTTCACAAGCGTTGTACCGGCTTCACTCTTCAAGGCATAGGCATCAAGCGTGATGACGATGTAGTTATACTCAGACTCTTTAATGTCGGAAGGATTCGTTATGAACTTGTACTGGCTGAATTTTTGGAGCTGCCCGTCGTCGTACGAGTAGAGCAGCTGAGGGCGACTTAGGATTTCGGCTCGATGTGGGCGGACCAGAAAAGTTACATCGGCACCTCCCTTTGTGAGAATATACCCGATGACCAGGCCCATAGAGCCCGCGCCAACAACGAGCACACGACTTTCTGGCGATGCACTCATGGTTAAAACAAGTAGAGCCGTTTCTTTTCAGGCGCTTTTTATCTTGTAATATCCTGAGGATGGGAACACAGCGGCACAGGTTGGCGTGTTTTCTCCGTTTTTGGCGTATGGTAGAGGTTGTGGCTGTTCAATATTAAGCTTGGGCCTACACGTCTTTCATAAATCACAGTTGAGACTCTCCATCAGTGGTATCTTCTATACAAGTTGTCTACGAGGAAAACTTAGGTGAAGTAATGGATGCGAGTTATCCACTGCTTAGTCATGCATAACTTAGAATAAGGTTATGCGCAGGCATAAAGGATCCTATGTCTCGCCTCGATGTGCTCCAAAATTATGCATAAGCTGGAATGAGAGTTATGCGCAGGCATAAGGTGGAAGCCTCTGCTCGGTAATGAAATTAACCACGGAGTATAAATAGCCACACCTAGGCTAGTGAGTGTGTATATATATTGCTCGTCCTCCTCTTATGCTCCTATATTTCCATGTTTTATCGTGCCATGGACGGAATCAAATGTTACCTCTTTAGATGGTCACGTGACGTAGCCTCGCCCTCTATCGGCTAACTTCCCTTCCGTGGTTTAGGCGGCCTGTCCTTGGCGTTTCAAGCGACCTTGGTTCGTAAATAAGACGTCTGAGCGCAAAGAAGGTTGAACAGTTCTACGGAGACCAGTAAGAGAATTTAAGTAGCATAGCGACTCGAGCAGCTGCGAATGCATGTGACACAGAATCCAGTGCTTGACACTGGAAAGTGTCTAGTTGCGTGACATGATCCGCATCAAGCTAAAGCCCTCCGCGGCAAGTTCGGAGATAGTCTTCAAGTGATAAGGAGTACAATAGCTCTCGGCTTACAACCCGCTCGAATCGGGTATCATCAACCCAGCCAACCCACTGGCTTGAAATATTGGCAACGAGTCCCAGGGAATGCTCATGACTAATTGGTACCTGGTCACATCCGAGGGCTTAACTAATTCCCCTGCCACGAAGCTTTGCAACCATAGCTGATCGATACTTGGATGGCGGAAGTGTACACAAGCAATACGTTAGCTTACAAGCCTCCTACAGCGCAGTTCTCCGATAAACCTCTTTGCGCCACTGTTAGACCAGGGTTGTGCAAGTGTCTTCCGTATTTCAGCAGCAGTTAGTTCGACACTTTCCGTTGTGGAGGACTCTCTACTAGGCCGGAGCGAAGAACGACATGACTTGCCAAATCCTGAAAGGCCTCTCAGCTCCTACTTGCTCCAATCTTCATCGAAATCCTAGCACCTTATCAATAAATCCATCCGCCTCTCAAAGTCAATGACTTTAAGCGGAAAGGTTCTTGCCATATCATTAGCTAACACAGTAGGCAGGCAAATGGGCCCCGTTTGAACGCGAGGTACGACTGGTATGCCGTTGTTTTAAGGTGCACAAGGTCAGTTCGGGCGACCTTGCTGCTCAAGCAGAACGAGATGATTTCCGAGAGTGTAGCATGCAAGGTGCCACGTATGAGACACACCAGCTTGAGAATAGTACGCTATTCGATAGGTGGCAAAGAGCGTATAAAATTTGAAACTCCATGGCACTACAGAGGTACAGATAGGGCCTTCGGCAGCCTCTCTCCGAACGCTGGGGACCCCGCAAATCTACGTACGCAGATCCAGGCTCTCTTCGACTTTTAACCGTGATTCCGAGCATTCCGGTTCGTCGTCCCAGAGCTTCCTCTCATTCCTTTCTTTCTAGTGATGTTCGTGGCAAGTGGCTCGAGGCCCCTGCGCTGGTTTTAGTTAGTCTCAGGATATGCGAGGCTATCTATGACTACGAAGGAGTTCTCCACGCGCGCTATTAGCCCACGTGTTTTAGAGTTTGTTATCTTTGGGCCAGTCTTTATCTATGCAGACGGGACACTCCCAAGCAACGAGGCTCCCGGTATCTCTAATCCTGCTATGTTTGTCAGGTATCTCTGCCCCGATGCTATGCATCCCGGACTGCTCAACGAACCGAAACATCCCCGCCGTCCGCCCGCCGCTCCTATATAATTCGGCTGTTTTGCTTTCTAGGTACATAGCAGATGAACAAGCTCCCGACCAATTCCTCGAGGCATCTTTAACTCACTACCTAGAATGAGCTCTGCGAGTCCTACCATGGAGGCTCCGAGTGCTGAGATGAAGGACATGGCTGTTACAGAACAGGGGCCAATGCCAGTCGCTGACACTATTCCGGGGACCGAGTATATGCATGAGAAAGAGGCAGTCGATGACGCTACACATGATAGAGCAGGCCACGAGTACGACTCTCCTCACCTACCTAGAATCACCACTGACGGCTTATAGTCTTTTCCCCCGACCTACTGCTGATCCTCTTGACCCTTTGAACTGGACGAAATTCTGGAAATACACTGCTATTCTCAATGTCTCTATATGCAACTTCTGGTTCGCTGTCTCAACTCTATCACTGGCCCCATTGTTCCCCCTCTATATGGAGCAATGGGGTCTATCGCCCACTGACGTCAGCTTGACGGTTGGGCTCCCGGTTCTCTTCCTTATGGTTGGAAGTTTTCTGGCAGTCTCGACCGCCAACATCTTTGGGAGACGTGCTTGTTTCATCATTTTCGGAGCACTCTTCATCATCACAAGCATATGGCAAGCTGTGGCCAAATCTTGGCCAAACTTTCTAGCAGCTCGAGCTGTCGTTGGGCTTGTATCTGCACCGTGCGAGGCGATTGGGGTGCAGGTAGCAGCGGATATGTTCTTCCTCCACGAACGGGGTATCTGGGTGGGCGTTGCAATGTGAGTGAGGGTATCATTGATAACTGTCTCGACTAACAGCTTTGAAGATTGTCCACGTTTCTTGGGACCTTCATTGGACCTGTCATTGCTGGCACAATGGGCGAACGGTAGGTTTGATCGACACCCTCTCAGACAAAACATACTGATATTTGGCGTTAGCTACGGATGGCCAAGTTTCTTCTGGATGTGTCTAGGAACTTTTTCGTTCTCTTATATATGCTTGATCTTTACGTTCCCCGAGACAAAGTACCGGCGTCATTTTGGTGCCACCGCCGAAGACACACACCAAACACTTATTCTGGGGAAAGGCCGGCCGGCTAAGGCCAACTTTAAGATTATGCAGACCAGGGATCCACGTTGGAAAGAATTCCTTCTGCGGGACACCATTTTGCCCTTACAAATCTGCTATTTTCCGATTGTCCTCTGGACCGGTTTGTGCTTGACTACTGGTGCAGCCATAACCCTCGCCTGGAACATGATACAGTCATTCGCATTCGGTGCGCCACCTTACAACATGAATCCCGAGCAGGTTGGCTACCTCAATTTCGGCATGGCCATTGGACTCGTCATTGGCACGGTGACCGCCGGACCACTGTCAGACTGGGTCGCTCAGAAGCTCACCAAACGCAACAACGGGATCTGGGAAGCAGAGATGCGACTTCCCGCGATTTTACCATACGGTATCATCATCACCGTGGGCACGGTGATCGCTGCTGTTGGGTTACAGAAGCAATGGCATTGGGCAATCATCGTCGTGTTCGGCTTCGGTACTGCTGGCATGATGCTGAGCAGTCTTCCAACCATTGCCATAGCGTACGCCGTGGACTGCTATCGACCTGTCAGCGGCGAGATCATGGTTGTGGGTACATTTATAAAGAATGTTGCTGGCTTTTCATTCTCATACTGGGTGCCATCTATGGGACTTGAGGACGGCTTTCATGCTCCCATCCTGGTGTGGTATCTCTTTTGCTTGATAGCATTTTTGCTAACCATTCCTCTTTACTATTGGGGCAAGCGCTTGCGTGTACTGACTAGTAAGAGCAAAGTCCACCAGCTTGAGGAGCTGATGTAAGGATGGTTTTGAGAAATGTCCTGGCAGAGAATATACACTCACGGGGTGGTCCCCACAACACTCCTCTTGCTTTACTCAAGTGCGTTCCTCATATTATAGTATAACAATATATGTACTATATACTATTCATACCGCGTCCTGTAAAATCTATCCCCTTACCTCTAGCGCTGTCTCTTTTATATACTACTAGTGCCTTTATAAGTATATAAATAGTTCTACTTATAATTTTAGACTAATAGCTACAAAGTCTCTCTTTTATGCAAGGAATATACTTGCACAATAATAATGCATAAATAAACTTTACGCTTATAATTTAATTATTCTTATCTAGCGTGTATATAATAATCGACTTATGTCCCAAGAGAAAATATCAATACTACTTAATGCATTGACCTCTAGAGTTGCATAAGCATTTATAAGTAGATGTTTCATAACACTGCTTGGACATTATATCTCATCGAAAAGCGGTACAACAGTCGTTGGGTCGCCTCAACCCTGCTGGAGCAGGCTTTACCGGACCGCCCCGGACCCTTATGGATATTATAGTCACAAAAGGCGCATAAAATGGATAGTGAGATAGAGGCGAAAGAATAATCAGGCTATGTAGCTTGGTAGACACAAGGCAAGATACGTTTAGCTCACAAAATGGGATGTGCAGAAGAGGTCTTAGGCCTGGGATATTGCAGCTGATGGGCATGTAGAATGGGTGAAGCCTCAAATGCTTCTCGGTGCTAAAGGTAGATAGGTGCAAGAGGTTCTTCTGATCAGTCCAAAATAATGCGCGTTCTCCTACGCAAGTGCATCTCGGAATGTGACCTCGTGGTATTATTAATAGCACACGTTTGAGAGTTTTTATGATCGGGCACATCTCGTTAATGCAAACTTTAACCGGTGGGCTTCGGGATCGTATGTTCCGGTTGGCCCACCTTTATCCGTAACATCTAAAGCACGCGTTCTGCTCGTCAATTGTGCAATTATTGTTTTCTTCTCTTGTCTTGGAACGTTCATCACCTTGCCATAGTGTTCCCAAGCACAGATAAACGAAGACCTCAGTTCACTATGGCTGCTACCCCGTTAGACGAAAACAGCCTGAAACCCCACGACGATACCGCCGAGAGAAAAGAGACAGACATTCACACTGCCGGGCAAGACGTGAGCGAAGGAAAGGGCCTCGTCAAAGCTGAAGATAGTAGCGTCTATATCGAACCCATGGACCCGAACTCAGAAAAGGACGATGCCCTCGATCGGGATGAACCTGCCATCCTACAACCGTCTTTCAGCAGAACAAGCTTTGTCCCCCAGACTCCGAGTTACGACGATCACAACCATCAGTTCCCGCTGACCGATCTTGATCGTGGCATCGTGGGCTGGGATGGACCTGACGACCCTGAGAACCCTATCAATTTTCCTCGTCCACGAAAGTTCGCTTTGCTGGCTTTGGTGTCCGCGATCACTTTCGTCTCGCCCCTGGCATCGAGCATGTTCGCCCCTGCCGTTGGATTTTTGGCTCGAGATTTTGGAGTCAAAGAGGAGCTCTTGCTCTCTTTCACAGTAAGCGTATATCTCTTGGGTTATGTGGTGAGTTCCGGCCTCGTTCGAAAAGCAGATCTCAGGACCTAGCACTGACAACAATAGTTTGGTCCATTGGTCTTAGCTCCATTAAGCGAGATCTACGGCCGTCGGAT
>Ga0105239_10003852_pt1 | contig 18214 bp, 18 predicted proteins | sample KBSC44metaG_FD_92761 | JGI IMG/M metagenome (GOLD analysis project Ga0105239, IMG submission 92761) | Corn rhizosphere microbial communities from Kellogg Biological Station, Michigan, USA - KBS C4-4 metaG | ecosystem: Host-associated > Plants > Roots > Rhizosphere > Soil | place: Michigan, USA...
CCGCGCCTTCATGCGCTGGCTGCCAACTTTCGTTCGTCAAAACGCGAACGGCGCCGAAAAGTTTCACCCGAAATTGCATCACGATCGGGGGGATGGCCTTTATCGCTGTCGGCGTCATCGTTACGATAGCGCTCCATCACTAAAACAGATCCTGTCCTAACTCCCTAAGGGCCTCGAAGCGCTTCCCGTTTTGAGGCCCTCTCCCTTTACTTTGCGCCCTTCAGTTGCGAATACACCATACTGACGAAACGGTCGGCGCTGGTCCCCGCTCCAGCCGGCAACAGTCCCCCGGGAACCTTCGCGTCATACGGAGCCGTCACCTTCGCCGCTAACACTTCCTGCTCGCTCTTGCCTTCGCGAATCATCTGCTGCACCTTAGCCTGCACGCCCAGCATCATGTCGCGATAAGGCACGATGTCCGCTCGATTGATAATGGTGCCGTGTCCGGGGATGAGTTTCGTGTTCGGTCCAGCAATCTTCATCGTCGCATCCAGAGCTTCGAGCGCCCCTTTTAACGTGCCGCCATTGTTGGTGTCGATAAACGGATACCCATAATTGCGATAGAAGTCCCCAATCATCATCATGTCCGCATTCTCAAAGCGGACCATCGTGTCGCCACCGGTATGAGCCGCCCGCACTGGGATCAGGTCGACAACCTCACCGTTCATACGAAATTTCACCGGATCGCCCAGTCCATAAGTGACCACAGGAAGCCGAGCCGGATCTCTAGCGGGAGTGGTGCCATTGGCCGGTGGACGCAACAGTTCATCGCGCAGTTCTTCCCGTGCAAACAGCAACGCTCCCAGCTTCACGAAGTTCGCGTTGCCAGCCGTGTGATCGCCATGCACGTGCGTGTTGACCAGAAAGCGAATTGGCTCCGCGCTGATTTTCCGGATCGCCGCCAGGACCTTGTCGCTTACTTGCGCGTACTGCGCATCCACCATGAAGATGCCATCCGGTCCGGCAAGTATACCGATCCTGCCGCCGGCCGCGTCCTGATGGCCGGGATCCGCGCCCGCGGAACCAGAAAGCATGTAAAGATTCGGCGCGATTTTCTCCGTCAGGATTTCGATCTTGGCGTAGTCGATTCCCTGCCCCTGCGCCATCACAGCCGCCAAAATCACGAAACAATGCCCGGCATTTTTCATAAATAAATCGTCCTCCTCTAGCAAGCCCGCAAACTCAATAGATTGTCTCACCAGCCGGTTAGCTGCAACGGCAAGCTTCTCATGTATAATTTCCGCGAAGGAGTCGTTCCATGTTGACGAATTGTATATTAGCGCTCGCCCTCGCAGCAGCGCCCGCACTCGCGGCAACCTCCTGTGAGAGCCTGACCTCGCTGACCTTGCCCGGCGCTACCATCAACAGTTCGCAAACCGTGGCTCCTGGCGCTTTCACTTTGCCCACCAACCCGAATGCAAAGGCTAAGGCGGTAGCGTCCGATCCCTACAAGGACCTGCCCGCCTTCTGCCGCGTCACCGCCACCCTCAAACCGACGAGCGACTCCGATATCAAGGTAGAAGTCTGGTTGCCTGCGGAGGGTTGGAATCGCAAATACCAGGCCGTCGGAAACGGCGGCTGGGCGGGCGTCATCAGTTATTCCGCCCTCGCCGAAGCGCTGCGCGGCGGTTACGCCGCCAGCTCCACCGACACCGGCCACGTGGGCGGCAGCGGCAGCTTTGCTTTGGGGCATCCCGAGAAACTGATCGACTTCGGATGGCGCTCCGAACATGAAATGGCGGTGAAGTCTAAGGCCATCATTCAAGCCTTCTATGGCGCGGCCCCGCGCCTGTCCTACTGGAACGGCTGCTCCACCGGCGGACGTCAAGGACTGCAAGAAGCCCAGCGTTTCCCCGGCGATTTCGACGGCATCATCGCCGGCGCGCCCGCCAATCGAACTGGGCTTGCTCTGTGGATCGCCTTCGCCGAACTGAAGGACCCAGCCAGCTACATTCCGGCCTCCAAATACTCGCTGGTCCATCAGGCAGTGTTAGCCGCCTGCGATGCGCACGATGGACTGAAGGACGGCCTGATCGACGACCCCACGAAATGTAAATTCGATCCCAAAGTAATCGCGTGCCACGGCGCCGACGGCCCGGACTGCCTGACCGCCGCCCAAGCCGAAGCCGTCCGCAAGATTTACACGCCCGCCACCAACCCACGAACCGGGCAACAACTATTTCCCTCGCTGGTGCCCGGCTCGGAGTTGGGATGGGCCGTTCTGGGCGCAGGCCCCGAGGCGTCGCAGGTGATCAACGATCAATATAAGTACGTCGTCTTCAAAGATCCCAACTGGGACTGGCGCACGTTCGATTTCGACAAGGACATGGCCCGCGCCGAAACACCCGAAAACCTGGTGATGAACGGAACCAACCCGAATCTCAAGCCGTTCTTTTCCCACCACGGCAAATTGATCATGTATCACGGCTGGAGCGATCCCAACATCACACCCCTAACCACCATTCAGTACTACAAGACCGCCATGGATACGCTGGGCGGCGCTAAAAATACCGCAGACTCCATGCGCCTGTTCATGGTGCCAGGCATGGGCCACTGCGGAGGCGGCGAGGGCCCCAACAAATTCAACGTGGTGGGGGCACTGGAAAACTGGGTCGAAAAAGGCAGTGCGCCCGAGAGCATGATCGCGTCACACTCCACTGCTGGAAAGGTGGATCGCACCCGCCCACTGTGCCCGTATCCGCAAGTCGCCAAGTATCAGGCCTCCGGGAGCATCGACGACGCCGCAAATTTCGCCTGTAAGCTGCCCTAAGTCTTATTTCTGAAGCTCCACGTAAAACGCATGGGCACTCGCGGCGGGATGTATGATGTGAAGGATGTCGCTAGGTAAGCTCGATCACTACTCCATCCGCACCACCAGGCTCGCCGAGACCGAGCGTTTCTACACCGATGTGTTAGGCCTCAAAGCCGGTCCGCGCCCGGAGTTCAAATTCCCCGGCATCTGGCTCTACAACGCCGGACACGCGGTGGTGCATGTGGTAGGTATCGACCGCGCCAACCCGCAGCCGCTGATCGACTATCTCGGCGAGAATGCTCTGAAGGAAGCCGACGAAACCGGCAGCATCGACCACATCGCCTTCGTCGCAGAAGATTTGGCCGGCATGAAGACCCGCTTCACCGCCGCCGGTTGCGCCTTCCGCGAACGACTGGTCCCCAGCATGAACCTGGCGCAGCTTTTTCTCGAAGACCCAAACGGCGTCACGATCGAACTGAACTTCCCTGACTGACCACAGGATCAACCAGCGCCTGGCGCTCGCGCCGGAACGGTTGCGACAGCATAAACCAGAGATCCAAACTGCCGGTATTCTGAAGCCCCTTCATCCCCACCAAACCCGCGTCTCCGGCGGCGGGTGTAGCGAGATAAGTTCGAAATAGATGATCCCACCAAGGAAAGATCTCTGAAAGATTCCGGCTCTGCTCCCCAGCGTCTTCCGAATGGTGAACGCGATGCATCTGCGGCGTAACCACCACGCGCCGCAAAACTTTCTCCAACCCAACCGGCATGGACACGTTGGCATGTGCGAAAAAGACTTGGAAGCAAGTGACTAATTCCACCACCAGAACCGCAGCCACTGGAGGAGCCAGCAGCGCCACGGCACCGAGGGTCGCGCCTTGCACTAGGACCGTCTCAATTGGATGGACGCGGGCGCCCGTGGACAGATCAAAGTCCGGATCGGAGTGGTGTACCTGATGCATTCGCCACAGGATCGGCACATGATGTTCCGCCCAATGGACGGCATAACGCAAAAAATCGAGCAGCAAAATCGTCAGGATGAACTGTACCGCGTAGGGAAGCGCGATCTGATGAAACAATCCGAAGCGGCTGTGGGCCATGCTCGCGGCTACCACTACCGGACCGATTCGATAAATTCCCACCGACGTCGCGCTGCTCACAATGAGAAGCAGTCCATGACGACTCCACCGGCGTTCTCCAGGTATCGATAATTCCCGATGCGGGCGCAGCGACTCCCAGATTGCCACCACTAGAAAGCCGGCAGCCATCACCAACCAAAAGGTGCGAGCCTCCATTTGCGCCCACTGCATTTGAGAGAAGAGAAAGGAGAGGGAGCGGCGCGAGTCAGCGCCACTCCCGATCGTGAAAGATACGGCGAGTTACTTCTTGCGCCGGGCCCGCAGCACCAAAATGCCGCCGGCCAGAATCGCCAGCGCCGAGGCACCCGTTGAGGCATCGATCTCCGGCACGGCGGCCACGCCAGCCATCAGGGCCGACGATGCGCCAACGATCATAAGAGCCATTCCAAGAACCTTTTTCATGTTTCCTCCAATTTGGGTCTTGCTGTAGTTAGCAGTCTACCGCTTTTTCACCGCCGTTTGTCTTCTAGATCCGATTTGAGAGTACTAGTATTGCCTAGTTCTCCGAGTCCATCGACGGCATCGCTAAATTTGCTTAGTTTGAGAGCACATGGAAAGAGGGCCAGTTCACATGCTGAAACGATGTCCCGCATGCTCCACGACGGCAAGTGCCGCGGCGTCTTATTGCGACGCTTGCGACCGCATCTTTGAGACGCCCCAGGTGCCATCCGATTTGAAAATTTTCATGGGCGCCCTGGCGATGTTCGCAATCGTGATCGTTGCCGTCGCGTTCCTTCGTTCTTTTGTAGGCTGATTACCGCCCCGGCACGAACCGGAACCCCTGCCCTTCCCGCCGCACATGCCCAATATGCGGCGGATCAAAATGCGTCGGCACCAGCAAATGCCCGTGCTCCGCACAATCCTCCAGGATTCGAACGCGCGTTTGCGCCGCCAATTTCCCATCCGTGCAAAACGCCGTGCTCAACTGCGGTTCCGCGATCTGAATCGGGTTATGGATCGCGTCGCCTACGAACAGCGCTACATCACCGGTCGAGCCAGCACGCACGATGTAGTGTCCCGGCGTATGGCCCGGAGCCGGCTCAATCGCCATCGAGTCGTTCACCTCATACCGCCCATCCTCCATCTGCGCCTGCCCCGCGGCAATCACCGGTAGCACGCTGTCCTCAAAAACATCAGTGAAAATCGGCGGCTTACCGTCGACGTAATTCTCCGGCAGATACTGCTCGTACTCTTTCCGCGAAAACATATACTTAGCGTTGGGAAACGTCGGAACCCAACGCCCGTTCTCCAAGCGTGTGTTCCACCCCACGTGATCGATATGCATGTGCGTACACAGCACGAAATCGACGTCTTCTGGAGTGCACCCTGCCGCCTTCAACCGCTCCAGATAGGGCGTATTGAGCTGGTCGGCGGCAAGGAAATAGGGACGCGATTTATGATTGCCGTTGCAGGTATCGATCAGGATAGTGTGGTGCTTGGTCTTGAGCACCCAGGTCTGCATCGTGATCGAGATCGTGTTCCGCTCCGCGTTCCAAAACTGCGGCGCGATCCAATGCAGGTGTTTAGCGATAGTCTCCGGCGTCAACTCGGGAAAGAATACCAGCGGATCGCAATTCGGATCTACAAATTCTTCCACGCGCTGAACGGTCAGATCGGAAACGGTGAAGCAGTTCATAGGCGGCCCGGTTTGTTAGTATATCGGATCGTAAGGAACCGAACCGCCAGCGACACGCCAATAAGTTACCGATGGAAGCGCCCCACCAGCACGCCCTTGCCAAGGATATGACCCTGCATCGCATTCAACACATCCGCACGCGTCGCATCGCCGCCCAGGTCAAGCTTAGTATCCAGCGCAAACAATTCGAACGTGTAGTGATGATAAGGCCCCGCCGGGGGCGCGCCCGGACCCATGAATCCCACTGCCCCGCGGAGATTCTTAGCTTGCATAGTGCCGTCCGCCAGCGTGGCGCTGCTGGCCGGAACACCTTCCGGAAGTTCGCGCGCGGTTCCCGGAATGTTGAACGCCATCCAATGCAATACGTCATCCGTCTTCTTCTGCAAAGCCACGTCAGGATCGTGCAGGATCAAGGTGAAAGTGACGGTTCCGTTGGGCACGTTAATCCATTCCAGCTTCGGCGAAACCGCCGCCGGGCCAGCCGACTGCGTGTATTTATCGGGAATTACGTCCCCATCTTTGAAGGCGCTGGAACTCAATGCCAGTCCGGGAGGCGCGGGCGCCTTGGTTTGATTGCCTTTATCCTGCGCCAGCGCCGGGCCCAAACCCAGCGCCAACAGCGCAGCGCTAACAGTGATGCGTGTTACGGTTTTCATCTATATGCCTTTCGGATGTTGAAGTGTTGAGCCGGTCGAGACTCGAAACCACCCGGCTCATTGATGGTACACAAATTACGAGCGCTTCAGACTCGTCCGTCCAACCGCCCATTCGTATAGGATCGGCAATAAGAAGAGGGTGAGCAATGTAGAACTGGCCAACCCTCCAATCACCACACTAGCAAGCGGCCGCTGCACCTCGGCACCAGTTGATGTCGAAAGCGCCATCGGGATAAACCCGAAGCTCGCCACGAACGCAGTGATCAATACCGGCCGCAGCCTGCGCCGCGCACCCCCGAGAACCGCCTCGCGCGTTGCATACCCGGATTCCCCCAGTTGTTTAATAGAGCTCACCATAACCACACCGTTCAGCATGGCCACGCCGAACAGTGCGATGAATCCCACCGACGCCGAGAGATTGAGATTCATACCACGCAGCCACAGCGCCGCAATGCCGCCGACCAGCGCGAACGGTATGTTGCCCACTACCAGCAGCGCCAGCTTGACGGATGCGAAGGTCAGATACAGCAGAATAAAGATAAGCGTAATGGCGACAGGCACAATCAGAATCAACCGGCGGGTGGCACGGTCCTGATTCTCGAACTGGCCGCCGTATTCGACGTAATAGCCGGGAGGCAAGGCTACATCGTGGTCGATTTTAGAACGCACCTCAGCCACGAAGCTCCCTAGGTCGCGGTTGCGCACGTTCGACATCACCACAATACGGCGCTGACCTTGCTCTCGATTCACGAGCACAGGGCCGCGCCGCACTTCCACGTGTGACACCTGTTCTAACGCGACCTGTTCGCCGCCCGGCGCGCGCAGCATAATCTTCCGCATGGCGTCGGGATCGGTGCGATAGTTCTCGGCCAGTCGCAAGGCCACCGTATAGCGCTTTTGCCCGTCGATTACTTCGGAGATCAGATCGCCGGACCCGCCGCTCGCCACCGCTTCTTCAACGTCGCTGACATTCAACCCGTAGCGGGCGAGAGCTGCGCGATCCACACGAACCGATAACTCCGCGACGCCCGACGTAATCTCCATTTGCTCATCGGCTGCCCCGCGCACCGCGGCGACGGCACGCAGCACCTGCTGCCCAATCGCATCCAGGCGCCGAAAATCGTCGCCGAACACCTTGATCGCCAGATCGGCCTTGACGCCCGATATGGTTTCGTCGATACGCATGGCCATGGGCTGCGTGAAGCTGTAGGCAATCCCCGGAATGTCATCCAGTTCTTTGGCCACGGCTTCAATCAGCGCCTCCTTGGTATGGAATCGCGTCCATTGATCCATGGGGTGCAGCAGCAGGTAAGTGTCGCCTTCATTAATTCCCATGGCCTCCGTGGCAAAGTCAGGCCGGCCGATCTTAATCACCACATCTGCGATCTCCGGAAGCTGCCGCAAACGTTGCTCGATGCGCTTGCTGATCGCAACTGACTCCGTCAGGGAGACGCCCGGGAGCTTCCGCGTCTCGACCAGAATGGAACCCTCATCGAGCTTGGGCATGAACTCCGTGCCAATTGAAAAGAGAGAGGCAACCGCAACGGCCAGCACCACAACCGCGGCCGTGGTCGTCAGAATACGGTGGTTCATTGCGCCTTCCAGGAGCCGGACGTAGATCCGTCCAATTTTTACGATCCAGCCATGTTCTCCTTGAACGCTCCCTACGCGGCCAATCCCCTTCCAGAAACTGAAGGAGGCCAATACTGGGACCAAGGCTAGGGCCAGCAACAACGAACCCGCAAGGGCCGAACAGACGGTTATCGCCATGGGCCGAAACATCCGGCCTTCCAGACCCTGGAGGAAAAGAATCGGCAAATACACCGCGATGATAATGACCACCGCGAAGGTCATAGGGCGCGCTACCTCGTGGGCCGCACGACGCACCGCATCGAGCGGCGACTCGCCTTCGCGCTTCTCCTCCAGGCGGTGCACCGAGCTCTCCATCATCACCACCGCGCCGTCGACGATCATGCCGAAGTCGATCGCCCCCAGGCTCATCAGGTTCGCACTGATCCCGAAGAGCCGCATACCCAGAAAGCCAATCAGCATGGAGAAAGGAATTACGGCCGCGGTGATCAATGCGGCCCGCACGTTGCCGAGAAATAGCAGCAGCACGAACGTGACCAGTATGAACCCTTCAAACAAATTCTTCTCCACCGTGTGAATGGTTCCATCGATCACGAAGGACTGATCGTAGAAGGGAATAATCTTCACGCCGGAAGGAAGTCGCAGCCCAGCAATTTTCTCTTTCACCCGCTCGATAAGTTTCTTGCCGTTTTCACCCTTCAGCATGATGACCATGCCCGACACCGTCTCGCCGTTCCGCAGCGTGGCGCCCTCCGGCGGCGCGGCGCCGATGCGCACGTCGGCGACGTCGCGCAGCAGTACGGACGATCCCTTGTTCGAAAGCAGAACAATATTTCCTAGGTCGGTGGTGCTGACCGCTCGCCCCGTCCCCAGCAGCGTGTATTGCTCGCCGGCGTGCTCAATATAGCCACCGCCGAAGTTGCTGTTGTTGTCCTGCACGCGTTTGGCCACGTCGTGCAACGTCAAGCCATACTGATCGAGCACCGCCGGATCCACCACAATCTGGAACTGTTTGGTCTGGCCGCCCCAGGCATTAATTTCGCTCACGCCCGGAAGCGTGCGCAGTTGCGGCTTGATAACCCACTCGTGCAGATCCTTAAGATCCATCGCGCTCATAGGTCCGGAGAGCGTGTACTGATAAAGCTCGCCGAACGCCGTGGCCGGCAGACCCAGCGTAGGCTGAATGCCGCGCGGCAAGACCGAAGAGATCTGCTGGAGCCTCTCACTCACCAGTTGGCGAGCGAAATACATCGCGACCGAATCATCGAAAACCACCGTCACCATGGAAAGCCCGAGCTTCGAGAGCGACCGCACCTCCAGCTTGTTCGGCAGCCCGAGCATCACACGCTCGATCGGATAGGTGACCAGTTGCTCCACTTCCGTAGGCGGCAGCGACGGCGCATCCGTGACCACCACCACCTGATTGTTGGTCAGATCCGGAAATGCTTCGACTGGAATTGTATACAGCGCGTAGCCGCCGGCTCCCAGCAACGCGACAATGCCGGCGAGCACCAGCCAGCGATAAGCCAGCGTAAGATCGATAATTCCGTTAAGCATGGCGCCGGCTACTCACTTTCCAACGTGGACTTGAGAAGGAGAGATTTGAAAATGAAGCTGCCGCGCACAACAATTTGATCCCCGGCTTTGATCCCTTCCAGAATCGGCGTCCTGCCCCCCGAAGTTTCGCCCGTGCTTACCGGACGCGCCGAGAATCGGTCCGCCGCGCTACGCACAAAGATCACATCCTGACCATTCACTTGCTGCACGGCATCCGACGGCACTAGTAGCGCTGGTTTGCCGCCTCCTACCGGGATCTCAGCGTTGGCGAGCATTTCCGGACGCAGCCGGTTGGCCGTATTGCCCAGTTCAATACGCACTTGCATCACCCGCGTCTCGGGATCGAATTGCTGTCCCAGATTTGTAATTTTCCCGGGGAACCGCGAGCCTTCGCTGCCGGGCAAAGTCACGAAAGCGCCCTGGCCCACGCGCAGCTTGTCGAGATCTTCTTGACGAACAGCGGCGAACATCCACACTCGTGACAGATCGCCGATAACGAAAGTGACCGAAGAAAGCTCCACGGTTTTGCCCGGCGTGACGTTCTTCTCGATGATGTAGCCGTCGGCGGGAGCGAGGATCGGAACATTATCCTCGGTCTCATCTTTGCGGTCGGCCGACGGATCGGCGGGAACGCGCAAATCGTCTTCCAGAAGGTCGCGCCCGCGGTCCACTTCGATCTCGGCCTTCTTGATCGCAGCTTGCGCCGTCATCAGGTCTTGCTGCGCCAGCTCGACTTGCTGTTGGGACCCCGCCTTCAAGTCCAGCAGCCGCTGTGCGCGATCGCGATTGCGCTGGGCTTGCAGCGCGGCAGCTTTGGCGCGATTGAGCTCGGAAACCGCAGCCCGGTATTGAGCGCGCGAATCCCTAACTTCGTCGGCGTGGTAGCGCGCGAGTATCTGGCCCTTATGGACGTAGTCGCCCAGCCCTGCGTAGACCGCCACTACCGAGCCGACGGTGCGCACCCCAACCCTCCAGATGCGGTCGTCCGCCAGCGCGATGCGGCCCTTCACCCGTAGCATCGCGGGTTCCTGCGAAAGCGCGATCGGTTGGATCTCAATCATCGCCGCCGCTTGCCGCTCTGGTGAAAGAACCACTTCGTCCGGACTCGACTTGGCCTCCTTCGCCGCCGGTATCTCGGTCGACGCTCTCGGGTTGCTGCACGCGCCCAAGTATAGGATGCCGGCAACTAACATCAATCGTTCGTGTCTCATTGACTCACTCCTTCAGCCGCTTCCAGTCTCACGATGCTTTGCCGGTAATCCACCAATCCCCGCGTCCAAGCCATTTCCGCGTCCAGTCGCGCGCGCTCCGCGTCCAGCAAGCGGAGCAGGTCCGTGCCACCCTCCGCATACGCCGCCGCGGCAATGCCCGAAATATTCGCCGCGTGCTCGCGAAACGGTTGCAGACTATTGAGGAGTTCGCTTCGTCTCGCTTCGTATTCCTGCACGGCGCCAAAATAATCCGCCCGCACTTCGGCCTCCGCCGCCGCGAGCAGTTCTTGTTGCCGACGGACCTCGGCCTGCGCGGCTAGCCGGTTTCCCTGATTCCGGTCCGCCGTGGGAAGCGTCACGCGTAAAGACACGATGGCAGTGTTGACACCCGCCTGGGTATCCGGCAACTGGGTTCGCTTATACCCGTAGGTCACATTCAAATCCGGGCGGGCCGAAATGTCTTGCAGTTTCCCGTTCGTCTTCGACTGCTCCAGCGCGGCTCGGGCCACCTTTATTTCGAAACGCTGCGCTAGAGCCTGTTCGATGCCGAGTGGCGTCACCGAAGCGTCCAGCGCCAGTGGTTCCGTGAGAACAACCTCGGCGAAATCCGTCTGGCCCATCTGTTTCAGGAGTTCGATCCGGGTGCGATTGGCTTCGATAGCCGCCAGGTTGGCGGAAATCCTCAAGCGCTCGCCTTCCAGCCGGACGCGGAGCAGATCCTGCTCGGCGATCGCGCCCGCACTGAGCTGGGCCGCATGATAGTCGATGATCTTTTGAAAATTTTCGACGGTCGACTTCAGCACCTCGCGCACTTCCTGCGCACCTCGCGCCGTCCAGTACGCCAGCTTGACGCTCTGCGCGATCTGCCAGCGGGCCAACTCGTACTCGGCCTGGGTTCGACTGACGCTGTCGCTCGCCAATGCGATTCGTTGCCGCCGCTTCCCCAGCACGTCCAGCGGCTGATTAATCATGGCCAGAGTATCCACGTCGCGGCTGTAAGTCTGCCCCGGCCGCAAGTTTTCGTTCTGAAACTGAAATTCCGGATTCGGCCGCAGTGCCGCCTGTTTCTTCAAGCCCTCAGCCGCGGCGATGCGCGCGCCTTCGGCTCTCAGCGACGCCCTGGAGCGCAGCGCTCTATTGACGGCTTCCTCTTGGCTGAGCCCCGCCTGTGCCTGGCATGAGCCCGCAATGAGAGCCAAAAACATAAACTGTCTTCTCACAAAGCTCCCTCCAACAATCACAAAAGAATGAACACGCCGCCGGCGAAAATAAACGCCCGCGCGCGGACACACCAATAGCTAGTCTTTTGGGGAAGGTTAGGAAGGAGGGGCTCTGGGGATCGAACGGTCAACGCAAGGCGGGTCGTGCCCGCGCTGCTCAACCAATTCCACTGGCTCGAAGGTCACGGCGGGAATGAAGGGAAGAACCAATCCGCGAGTGGGAACGAAAGGCGCAAGCCCTGCCGTTAGAACCAGCGTGAAGGTATCGAGCGACCTGACCGCCGCATGGTCGTCATCGACGTCGTCGATCGCGGGACCTTGTTGGTTCCCACGAACCGGCGCGACGCTATAGAAATGCGCGTGGACCAGCCCGGAATGATCGTGATGCGCTCCCGCGCCGTGCCCCGTGTGGACGTGCTCAAACGGCGCCAGCAAAAAAGCCAGCGGAAGAGTGACGCAAGTCAGCAGTCCGGCGAAGCGGCGCATCCTAGACAAGTGTACACAAGATGGCGAACGAGAAGTATTTGGTGAGCCGGGCGGGATATTGCCGAACTGGGGTACGCGCCGCGTACACGGGATGCGTGTTCAGGACGACCGACCAGCTTGAGGACATAACATCAGATTTCGACGTAGAGTTGGTTTCCTCGGACATCGCGCATCATGCCTCTGGCCTGCCCGATATTAAAGTGGACCTGCCCTAATCGGTGCGTCTGCAGGAACCTTCGGTTTGAGGAGACAAAAGGTGCCGGACTCAGGCGAGAACCAAGGATTACGAGGCTTGGTCGGATTGCTAAAGAGTTTGGCGCTGCCTTGGATGTACTTGATTGTTCATTACGGCAGAGTGGCTATCCGGCGAAGATGAAACAAGTCCGTGAAATACATGCAGTTGCGGTCCTTACTTAGATTGCGCTGGGTGTCGCTAAAGCGTCGCTTGCAGTTGATCAAAAGTTGTCCACGTAAGTGTACTGTCTGGAATCGGCTCGATTCGAGTTGGCCGACGCGGGCGGCTCAATTTGAGAAAAAAATAGAGCGAACGTCTTCCAGTAGGCATCGATCCCGGCGTGGGAGGTTCGACGATCTGATCCACATGGCAAACGCGCCATTGAGCGGGCGATTGACCCATGGATGGAAATATTGGAAATCGACAACCTATTCTGAATTCACAATAGAAACAAAGGAGCCGAAAATGAAGAAAGTACTTCTATGGTTGACGCTGATGGCGTCCGTGGCCTGTGCCCAGCAGGCGATTACCAAGGGCCAAAGCGCCGTGATTACCCATCTGGTTGACGGCGACGGATGGCAAACCTGGATCACAGTGAGTAATCTCGATGCGACGCCATCGCAGTACATTGTTTTTTTCCTCAAAGACGATGGAACGCCGCTGCCACTCACTACCAATCAAACCATTACCGGCAACGGCACGTTTGTTTTTGGCGTTCTTCCGGCCAACGGCGCCGTCACCATTAAAACCCCGGGCACCAGCCCGACGCTAACCCAGGGTTGGGCGAGAGTGCAAACTGTCTTCAATATTCCGGGGGGCGGTGTCGCTCCGGGAGCCACCATCGCCGGAACCGCGCTCTTCCTGCGTCCGCAAAGTGCTTCCCGTCCGACCGAAACATCTGAGCCTCTGGATTTTTCGCAGGCGCAGCGCTGGGCGTTGCCGTTCGATCATACCAATGGCTACACCACGGGCCTGGCACTCGTGAACCAATCGAACCTGACGGGTACCGTTTCCATGACCTTTTACGATGAAAGCGGAGTTGTTTTACTGGTCGTGCCTCCTTTCAATCTGGTGAGCGGTCAACACGAGGCGGTTGTGCTGACTACTGCGCCCGCTTTTTCCAACGTGATTGGGCGCCGAGGAACCGTAGTGATCCAGACAACCGCGCCCTCGATCAATGTGCTGGGAGTACGCACCTCTCCGGCCGGCGACGTCTCCGGCATATCGCTTACTTCGTGGTGACAGCTTTGGCCGACGCGGAGCGGCTCAATTTGAGCAAAAAATGGAGCGAACACAAAGCGCTTCTGGCTTAAGCCGCCATTGCGATTGCAAACGAAGGTGGCGGCTATATTGTTGTCGGGTTGTGGGGGCAACGCCCGAATCTCATTTCGGACGCGCCTCCTGGATAGCGCTTTACGATTAAGACCTGGTAAACCAGATTATTCGTCGATTCGCGTCGCCGCAGTTTCACTGTATGTTGACGAGGGTAAGGCACCCGATGAGCGAGTATGGGCTCAGGACCCGATCGCGCTCAGCCGAACGAAAGGTAAGTCCGGGGTACACGAGGAACCACCCCCACCCCGTTTGGACGCCATTGATTTACCAGTGGTTGAAATGGTGAGCCGGGCGGGACTCGAACCCGCGACCACCGCATTAAAAGTGCGATGCTCTACCAACTGAGCTACCGGCCCTTTGGGAAAATTGGCGTGAACTTTTATTGTAACGCGCGTTCCAGCGCCGCCGCGAGTTTTTTCAGCCCGCCATCCACGTCGGCGCCCAGATGAATCCGCAGTGCCCGCCTCCCTCGTTCGCGCAGCACCGCCAGATCGCCCCGCGCCTGCGCTGCTTTGACGATGCCGAAGGTGTATTTCGCCCCCGGAATCGCCAGGTCACGTGCGTCGTCGGCGGTGATCTGCAGGAACACGCCGCTGTTCGGTCCACCCTTATAAGCTTGTCCGGTTGAGTGCAGGAAACGCGGACCAAATCCCAGACACGTCGCTACCCGCTTGGCATCGCGTACCCGCTGGCGCATCGCGGTCAATGCAGCCTCGTGCCCTGGGCTCATTTCGATATACGCCAGCAGCGCGAAGTAGTCGTTAGCCTGGATCGAATTCAAATGCGTCCGCAGACTATCGGCGAGCGTCGAACCCGCCGTCGGTCCAAAGACTTTGATTCCGTCTTCATCGATCCCCGGCGCCTCCGCCGGCAATGAGCCGGTGGCTTCAAACTCACTGGTCAGCTTCTTGGTGGCGATCTTGCTGGCTTCGACGTCCGGCTGGTTGAACGGATTGATGCCCAGGATCGCCCCCGCGACCGCCGTAGCGAACTCCCAGCGGAAGAACTCGCGGCCCAAATCGTAAGCGTCGGCCATGGCGATGCGAATCACCGGATGTCCCGCGGCTTCCAACGCGTCAATGGCACGATCCTGCGCCGCGTCCGGAGCCGATGTCAGTCTTTGATATACAAAGATCCGGTCTGTCCCGTAGACGGCCGGCGCTCCCAGCGGCTCGCGATCAACGGGGATGATGGCCTTCCCCTCCTTGCCCGTCGATTCCGCCACCAGTTGTTCTAGCCAAGCTCCCAAATCGTGAATCGCAGGCGACGCCAGCAGCGTCAATTTGTCGTGTCCCGCACGGGCCAGCGTCCCGAGCAGCACTCCCAGCGTAAGCCCCGGATTGTCCTTCGGCGCCGCGCAGGCTTTCGCCATGGCATCGCCCCCTGCCAGCAACTTACCCACATCAATCCCCATCGCCGCCGCCGGAATCATGCCGAAATCCGACAGCGCGGAATACCTGCCGCCAATCGACGGCAATCCAAAACAGATGTGGCCGAAGCCATCCTGCTCCGCCACCTTTTGCATGTGCGAGCCGGGATCCGTGATCGCCACAAAGCGCTTGCCATCGCGCCCCGCGCGTTCATAATAATATTGCTTGAAGATATTCGGCTCCAGCGTCGACCCCGACTTGCTCGAAACGATAAACAGCGTGCGCGCCACATCGATCTTCTTTTCTGTAGCCGCTACCTGTGCGGGGTCCGTCGAATCCAGCACGTGTAGATCCGGAAACCCGAGGTTGTCCCCAAACGACAGTCGCAGCACTTCCGGACATAAGCTCGATCCGCCCATGCCCAGCAGCAGTACGTTCTTGTATCCCGCCGCCTTGACTTCGGCCGAAAATTGCTCGAAGCGCTGCCTTTGCGCCAGTTGCTCGCCGGTGACCCGCAGCCATCCCAGCCATTGCGCTTCGTCCGTGCCCGTCCAGACTTTCGCATCGCCGGCCCACATGCGCGCCACGCGATCGCCGCTTTCCCACGCGCGTAGATTCTCCGCAACCGCCTGCGCCAATGCAGGCGGAAGAGTATAGTTCAGTGAAGTCATCGTTATTGAACCGCCGCCAGCAGTTTGGTGAACGCATCCTCGAACTGTTTCACTCCGGCAGTTACTAAGTCCGCCGTCACTGACTCCATGGAGATCCCGGTCGCTGCCAGATCCGCCATCACGCGGCGCGCGCCTTCCACGTCCTCTGTCAGCGACGCGCGCGGCCGGCCGTGATCCTTGAACGCGTCGTAAGTCGCCGGAGGTATCGTGTTCACGGTATCCTTGCCGATCAGTTCCTCGATGTACAACACATCCCGCAGCTTAGGATTTTTCGTCGACGTACTGGCCCACAGCACTCGTTGCGTTTGCGCTCCCTTGGCCGCCAGCGCGTCCCACCGCGGCCCCGAGAAAATGCGCTGGTAGCGTTCATACGCCAGCTTGGCGTTCGCAATGGCCACCTTGCTGCGAACCGATTCCAGCAATTTCCGCCGCCCGTCATCCGCCTGCGGAAGCCGCGCATCCAGCAACGCATCCACCGCCGTATCGATCCGGCTCACGAAGAAACTAGCGACGCCCGCCATCCCCGCCAGGTCCTGACCCGCCGCGGCCCGCTGCTCCAGGGCACGTACATAGGCCCACGCCACTTCTTCGTACATCTCCTGCGCGAACAGCAAAGTCACGTTAACGTTCACACCTTCCCGTAATGCAGTTTCAATCGCGGGAACACCCGCGGGTGTTCCCGGGATTTTAATCATCACGTTGGGGCGGTCCACCGTCTTCCACAAGCGCAGCGCTTCGTCGATGGTGTCCTGAGTCTTGTGCGCCAGATACGGCGCTACCTCCAAACTCACATAGCCGTCCCGCCGGTTGGTCCTGGCGTACACCGGGCGCAGCACGTCGGCCGCATCTTGAATGTCACGAATCGCCAGGCGCTCGTAGACGCCTTTGGCATCCAGCGATTTGTCCGCCCGCAACTGCTCCAAATAATCGGCGTATTCTTCCCCGCCCTCGATGGCTTTCTCGAAGATGGAAGGGTTGGATGTCATCCCTCCCAGACCATCCTCTTCGACCATGCGGCGGAGTTCCCCGCTAGTCATCAAGCTGCGGCGAATATAATCCAGCCAAATGGATTGCCCGAAGCGAGTGAGCTGCTTGAGCGGATTTTCAACGGTGCTCGAAATGGTGGACATGAGTGCGATTCCTTTCTTTCAGTTTACGAAAATCGGCGGCTAATCACTTCCGTGCGGTAGCCGAATATTTTGACGATCTCTCGCCGCGCCCATAGTGCTTCGACCACACGGCCCCGCAGACCCAACGGCAGTTTATAATCGACGTCATCGAAAATTCGCGTTCCCACGCCCTCTGCGCCGGCCGGTCCAGCCACTGCTCTGCATGGAAATGTTGCACTGCGCCTCTAACCCAATCGTGTCACACTAAGCAGGGAATGTCGCTCTACGATGTGGCCAAAGCGATCGAAGCCTCGCGCATGGGAACCGCCATGCGGGAATCCATGTACTGGTTCGCGGCGCTCAATCTGGTTCATTTGCTGGGATTGCTGATCGCGGCCGGCACCATCGTGTTCTGGGATCTGCGGCTCCTGGGAATCGGCCTCCGCCGTGCCCCCGTTTCCCAAGTCGGCAAAAGCCTTCTGCCGTGGACTTGGGGAGGCTTCACCGTCATGTTCCTCAGCGGCTCCCTGCTGGTGGCGATAGAAGCCGGCCGCCTCTACACCAGCGTCTTTTTCCGTATCAAAGTGGCGGCCCTCTTGCTAGCCGGTTTAAACGTACTCATCTTCCACTTAACCATCTACCGCAAAGTGGAGGAGTGGGATCGCGCCCCCACCACGCCCCTGCAGGCCCGCGTCGCCGGAACTCTGTCGATCCTGCTGTGGTTCTGCATCATGGCCGCAGGACGCGCCATCGGCTACACCCTGGATTACGCCGTATGAACGGCTTCATCGAGTGGTGCCAGTACAACGCCCTCAGCCTGTTCATGCGCAGCGCCAAGTGGCCCTACCCGTCGGTCGAAATCCTGCACATCGCCGGCCTGATTCTGGTCTTCGGATCCATGCTGATCCTCAACCTCCGCATCTTCGGCCGCATCCTGTGCCAGGAACCCGTCCCGCAAGTGGCCGCCGGCTTGTCCCCGATCACCTTCACCGGAATTGCCGCACAATTCATCACCGGACCAGTGCTCTTCATGACCTCCGCCATGAAGTTCGCCGAAAGCACCCCGTTCAAATTGAAGCTGCTGCTATTGGTGGTCGCGCTGACCTATCACTTCGGCGCGCACCGCCGTTTCGCGCTAGACCCGTCGACTCCGGCACAAACCCTGCGCGTTTCCGCCGCGGCCTCTATGTTGTCGTGGATCAGCGTGGTCCTGGCAGGCTTTGCGATTGAGCTGCTAGCTGGGTAAA
>Ga0105239_10003853_pt1 | contig 18212 bp, 14 predicted proteins | sample KBSC44metaG_FD_92761 | JGI IMG/M metagenome (GOLD analysis project Ga0105239, IMG submission 92761) | Corn rhizosphere microbial communities from Kellogg Biological Station, Michigan, USA - KBS C4-4 metaG | ecosystem: Host-associated > Plants > Roots > Rhizosphere > Soil | place: Michigan, USA...
ACGCTCAGTCTTGATAAAATAAAAGCCACGGGCTTTGCACCACGCGACTGGCGTGAAGCACTTACTGAATATTTGAATAACGTAAACTAGCGAGGAAACTATGAAGGGAATTATTTTAGCGGGTGGATCAGGCACGAGGCTTTGGCCAATTACCAAGGGTATTAGTAAACAGTTGATGCCGATTTACGACAAACCGATGGTCTATTACCCACTAACGACGCTGATGTCGGCAGGTATCAAAGACATTCTGATTATCACAACACCTGATGACCAGTCGCAATTTCAGCGCTTGCTTGGTGATGGGTCGCAGTGGGGAATTACACTGACCTACGCCGCTCAACCAACACCCGGAGGACTGGCACAAGCGTTCACTATTGGAGAAGAGTTTATTGGTAATGATAAAGTTGCGATGATTTTAGGTGACAATATTTTCTGGGGTGTCGAACTTGGCGCAGAACTACACAAGTTAACAGACGTCGAGGGTGCTGTCGGTTTTGCCGCTGAAGTCGAAGATCCTGAACGCTACGGTGTCTACGAGTTCGACGACAACATGAAAGTATTGTCGATTGAAGAAAAGCCTGCGCACCCCAAGTCGAACTATGCAAATGCTGGTCTGTATTTTTGCGATAACACAGTAATTGAAATTGCCAAGAATGTTGTTCCAAGTGAACGTGGTGAGGTTGAAATTACTTCGGTACTAGACGCGTATTTGCAAAAAGGTCAGCTCAAGGTGTCTCTTTTTGAAGACGTTTGGCTCGACACCGGCACAATTGATAGTATGAGCGACGCAACAGACTTTGTCCGTGTTATGCAAAAGCGTACTGGACAAGTTATAGGAAGTCCAGAAGCTGTTGCATTTGAAGAAGGCTTTATAACTCGTGAACAACTAAATACTCTCGCTCAACCGCTCGTAAAATCGGGTTACGGTGAATATCTAATAAGGCACTAGTTGCTTTCACTGTTGTGCTTTGAAAAGACAAATTTCTTGAATATAATAAAGTTCCACATAGCTATTAGTCCAGTTGTTACTATCTTTGCATAGGCAATCAGCAGCAATCCTGTTCCAACAAGCAACTGGATCAACACTCCAGTCACAAATAGATTAAAAAGACTCAAGCTGATGTAAAAAATGATTTGTGTCCGCAGACTAAATCGATCCATATGCGTGTGGTGAAAAACGTGTTTTCTATTAATAGGAAAATTAAAGAAAAAGGCAGATAGAAAACCAATTGTACCCGCTAGATAAGGCGGAAAATGAACAATATTGTATAAAAAGACCGTCACACCTAAATCTATTAAAAAAGACGCTCCTCCTACGATGCCAAACAAGAATAACTGTTTGGCTAGTTTTGAATACTTGCTCATTTACTCTATTATAGAGTTTAGTACGTAAATATATAAGTGCTAGTTAGAACGGAGCCTCACCATGTACCGCAATCTGCGAGTTGCCGCAATTTTACCTTGTTATAACGAAGAGAAGTTAATTACTAAGACCATCACCACTCTCCCCGATTTTGTCGACTATATTATTGCTGTAGATGACCTTAGCAAAGATAACACCTGGAAAGTCATTAGCAAGCTCGCCAAAACCAACAAACGCGTTATTCCCATCCACCTGAAAGTAAATGAAGGCATCGGTGGGGCATACATCAACGGTTTCAACCGGGCGCTTGATGAAGGTGCTGATTTGATATTCACGATGGCAGGTGATGCTCAATGCAACCAGGACTACATGCATAACATGATCGATACGCTCCTTGATGAGAACCTCGATTATGTGAAAGCCAACCGATTCGTACACCTTGAGGAATTAAAGCAAATGCCCGCCTTTCGTCGAATTGGCAACACTGTCATTACCATTCTTACTAAGTTTTCGTCTGGCTATTACAGCATTTTTGATTCACAAAATGGCTATGGTGTCTTCAAACGCAAAACACTAGAGAAATTACCTTTTACCGCTATTGGGCGACGATACGATTACGAGAATACGCTACTCATCGCTCTTTCGATTATGAATGCCAAAATCAAAGACGAACCAGTACCCGCTATTTACGGAGATGAGGAGAGCACCATTCCTGTGTTCAAAACGACGATGCGTGCACTGGGCGTCGTATGGCGAGGGTTCTGGCGGCGCATTTACCAAAAGTATGTCGTAGTGAACTTTCACCCAATTGCCCTTTTCCTATTTGGCGGACTGTTGCTAGGTGGCTTTGGAGTGCTGTTCGGCATCTACCTCATCATTGCAAAAATTGCCTTTGATTCAACACCGACAAGTGGAACCGTCATGCTTGTTGTTCTACCAATTATACTCGGATTCCAACTTCTCCTCACCTCTCTCACAATGGATATGAATAACGAAGGCAAATAACACCGTCCTCCTATCGGTAAGATATGGGGGTTCCTTTTTTGAAAAAATAGCTCTAACGCTCGAAACTTGTCTTTAAAGTAGCTCGGCTACGTGAGTAATGTTTGTAGCGATGTGGTCAGGTTGTAGGGCAGATAAAAAACTACTCTCACGAATACCCGAGGTGACTGCGAATGTCTTAAGACCCAATTCCTTGCCCGACAAAATATCTGCCTCCGTATCACCAATTATGATCCCCTGATCATCGTTGAGTTTATCTTTGATGAGAGCTATTTTAACATCAGACCCATCATTTTCAGAGTGACCTGTAAGTACTTCAGTGAAATGCCGAGTGATGTCAAGCCGGTCTAATTCTTCGAGAAGGTTAGTTCGATTACGTCGGAGGGTCACTAGGTAGCACTCGCCCCGTGTTCGAAGTTTTTCGATACTTTCAATCGCTCCCGGAAAAAGTGTATCCATTTTTAAATATTCCGGGTCCTCAATTTTGCGTATAAAACGTCCGAGAAAGGCATTCTCAAGATCAGGAGACAATTGACTCATAGGTAATATCTCACTCCATTTTGACTTGTGACGTTTCAAGTCCCAATAGGTTTTTTGATCTATTGGATTGCCTTGAAGTTCCCGAACCGTTTCGCTATACACTCGGTAGTGACGCGGCGCAACATCAATGAGCGTGCCATCAAGATCACAAAATATTTTCATGTTGCCTCCATTCAATATACTGAGCAAGTCCATCAGCAAGACTTTTTGTTTTTAAGAGTAGTCCATCTTTTTGAGCTCTACTAATGTCAAGTCGATTGTTCGGAACCGCAGGCTGCTGACTTGCCTCTCCATAACTAACTGCGACATCGATATTATATGAGGTTTTAAAAATGTCTTGAATAGTCTCAGCAACGGTACTTATAGGCTGAGAGGTGCCGCTACCAATATTTAGTACTCCTCTCGATTCATCATGCCTAGATTCAACAATTTGTTTAATTGTTTGTGCAAAATCAGTAATATAAAGGTAGTCACGTTTTACCTGAACTGTATCAATTGCGATAGTATGATTTTCTATCGAACTTTTTACTAGATTTGGTATTAGTCCTGCTGAAACTTGCCCAACTCCATAAATAGATGCCGTCCTTAATATCAATAGCCTTGTCTGTTTGAGGTTCTGCGAGAAAAATTGTTCGACTGCAAACTTACTCGCTCCATAATCGCCGGTAGGCTGTATTGCCGTATCCTCACCAAAAGGTGCTTTGCCGCTCATATCATACACATTCCAGCCAGATATAAATATAAGCTGAGGAATGTTAAGTTTGTTACAGAGCCACGCAACAGATTTTGCCATCTCAATGTCGAGGCTAAAGTCGGGATCAAGCGACCACGGCGTCACCGCAGCAGCATGAACAATATGCGTAATCGAGTGCTCTTTTAGTTTTTTAGCAAGTTCTTTTACCGCCTCTAGGTCAGTCAAGTCGCAGCCAAAACTATGATTGCTCGTTTTACTATGAGGGCCGGTAAGCCCAATAGCCCCTTTGCCAAACGCATCGACCAGCGCGTGGCCGATAAAGCCCGAGGCTCCTGTAACAAGTATCTTTCCTACGCTCGGCTGCACTTCGTAGTCCCCGCTCGCATTATAGTTTCTTTAGAATATCTTCTTTTTGCTTTACGGATTTTGCAACAGTTTTTTCATCCGAAAGAACTGGTTCGAAGTCCATACCCCGAATCCACACCAAACCATCAGGCAACGGATTTTTTTGCTTACTGATAGCAGGAAGCTTTTCTCCATACGATAATTTCACAAAAATTTCTGGCATATTGAGCCCCGCATCGGTAAAGAACTGGTGGGTTGTGAAGAACCTCCCAATATTGATTTCAGTTGGGTTGGGGACACCATTTTTGTCATAAGCCATATCAACGCCAAACAAACCGTCTGGCTTAGGATCAATCGAACGAACAGCTTTCTCGGCAATGGCATCAAGCTCCAGATCAGAATAGGTCAAACCCGTTCCCGTTGCACCCGTAACACCTGAAGGTGAGATTTTTGCTAACTCCCAGTAGAGGCGTTTTCGGCCCTGGGCGACAATCAGCTTACCGTCTTTCCAAATAGACATCCAGGTAACTGTCTCTGGCTCTAGAAGTTCAGCAGCAGTAAAGTTACCATCCCAGGCACCGTTATTTTCATTAAAATCGAGCCAGTTCTTAGCGCTTTTTACATCGTGAACTGGCAGTGACCCGCGTCCACCAGCACCACTAATTGCACGTATCCACATTGAACCGCCAAAGCCATCAAGAAGTGCCTGCAAATCTGTGTCGCGATGAATAAGGATCGTCTTTGGTACTTTTATACCAGCCTTCTCCCATACTTTGAATGACTCAAATTTATCCTGCAAAATCTTGACGGTTTCCTTAGCGGGGAAGAATGTCTTGGCGTGAAGCTTTTCCCTATTTTCGCTAAGGAAAGCAACTTCCACATCGTTTTGAGCATGAACAAATTCTATTTTTTCTTTGTCAATAACATAGTTCAGGAAATCAATGTACTGTGGGTGACTAGCGAGTGGTGCAAGGTAGCGCGCATCGACTTCAGCACGTTGCAAATAATATTTGTCCGCGTCTGTACCAACAATATAATAATCTTCGTCGGCTTGACGAAGTGACCGAGTGAAATTAACAGATGGTGAACCACCAGCACCGGTTACTAAAATTCTTTTCATAATAAAACTCCCCTATTCGTTATATGGCTCAACCGCGCGCAGTGCTAGTTCTAACGCTGAGCGAGCAGCCTCTGGCTCTACTAAGTATACACTGCTATTCCCTCTACTCCTGGAAAGAAAAGCCTTCAATTCCTGGGCCAAAGGTTCTTGAAAATCAACTTTTATTGTCTCTCTTTTTGGATCACCCATAGTTGAGATAAAATTGGGGAATCCCTTATTTTCAAGCTGCATATTGTGTTCATATAGCTCAAGTTCTTGGGTAATATAATTACCTTCGATGTAGCCTGTCGAACCAGTTACAGCAATAGTACGAATCTTGACTGGCGTCAGCCAGTTCGCTTGGATAAATCCTGAAGCACGACCATAGTCAAGCAAAATTTCGGCAGAATCAATTTTCTTTGTATGATGTGTTCGAGACCCGTGACTAAAAAGTGCTTTCGGCTCTTGTTCTAGTAAGTAACTAATAATACCAATATCGTGCACTGCAAGATCGATAATTACATCTGTCTTTGGTTCAACCGCAGGAAAGCCACCAACACGCTTACATATAACTGAGGTTACATCACCGATAGTATTTTTCTCTAGTAATTTCTTGAGTGCGATGACAAGTGGATTGTAGTGTTCAATGTGTCCGACTGTAAATGTCACATTATTTTTCTTCGCTATAGCAATCAACTCGTCAGCCTCGTCTGTCGTACTGGCAATTGGTTTTTCTAATAGCGTGTGAATGCCACGACTCATAACTTCCGTGGCTACTTCGGCATGGAATGGTGTTGGTACGACAATTGACACAGCGTCTGGTTTCAGTTCGTCGAGCATCTGCTTGTAGTCGGTAAAAAATTTCGCTTTAAATTCTTCCGCTAGCGCTTCCGTTTCTGGATTAATATCAGCAAGACCTACCAGGTCGGCTTCAGGCAACATGAAGTAATTGCGCAAATGATTCTTGCCCATATTTCCAGCGCCAATGACAGCGACTCGCATTTTCTTTACGGTAACAGAATCAGGCATGTACTAATTCTTTAATTGCGCTAACTATTGTCTTTACATCTTCGGCTGTAACGGCCGGGTGAACAGGAAGCGAGACAACCTCAGCTGCAGCTTTCTCTGCTTCCGGGAAATCCCCAAGTTTATAGTCGAGTTTTGCAATGTGAGGGTACGTATGAAGCGCGAGTGGATAGTACACACCAGCACCGATGTCCTTAGCGTGAAGTGCTTCAACAAATTCATCTCGTGAAATGGGAAAATCTTTAGTAATACGAATAGTGTATTGGTGATAGACATGGTTACGATCGGCTGCAACTTCGGGAACTATGAGACCCTTAATCCCTTTCAGACCATCACGTAAAAGTGCGGCATTCGCCTGACGCGCACTCGTAAATCGGTCGACCTTTTTTAGTTGCTCAATTGCAATTGCAGCTTGAAGATCGGTTAGTCGGTAGTTGTATCCGAGTTCATCGTACATATACGGTGCACTCATGCCATGCTGACGAAAACGACGAATGGCATTTGCATATGCTTCGTTATTAGTAGTCACCATGCCACCCTCTCCTGACATGATATTCTTTGTTGCATAAAGCGAGAAGCAGCCAAGGTCACCCAGATTTCCTGCCTTACGACCTTTATATTCAGCAGCGACAGCTTGGCAGGCGTCTTCAACAACTATCAGATTGTGCCGCTTGGCAATTTCATTGATTTCGTCTTGATTTGCTGTCTGTCCATATAAATGAACGGGGATTATTGCTTTTGTCTTAGATGTAATAGCAGCCTCAAGTTTGGTAACATCCATGCAAAAAGTACCTGGATCAATATCGACAAGTACTGGCGTAGCGCCTGTCATGAGGATAGGGTTAATTGTAGCAATAAAGCTAAACGGAACCGTAATAACTTCGTCGCCTTCGTGTATACCCGCGGCATGCAAAGCCGCGTGAATTGCTGCGGTTCCACTATTAATCGCAAGTGCGTACTTGGTGCCACAATATTTGGCAAAATCTTCTTCGAGTTGAGCAACGCGACTCCCCTGAGCTAATATACCCGACTGCATAACGGCATTAACCGCAGCAATCTCCTCCTCACCGATCTCCGGCTGTGCAATTCTAATCATACTAACATTAACTATACCGTATCTTATAAGTAACGAAAACCCTCAATATAAGGTTACGCCCTATCAAGCGTAATAGCGCAAAGCAATACGTATAATCATCATGAGCAGTATCACTATCATCGCGCTAAACAGAATTGTACCTATTGATTTCTCACTTATTTGCAATATCTTCTTACGAGCTGTGAAAATACCGAGTGCAAGTATAGAAAACGCTATAAAGTATCTCCCCTGTACTCCCGATATCACTGATGCACCAACGGCAGTTGAATTGAAGTACATGGCTGTTATGTTGCCCAAGAAGCCCAATCCGAATGTTATAACAAAAAACAATTTCTGAGTACGTGTAAGGGTGATGCCCCGACCCATTTGGTATAACAAAGCAAGAAATAGTGTCAATAAATACACCATTATCGTCCAAAGAGGAATACTCGTGTCAAGCCAGCCAAATACACCAAAAAATGTGCCTAGAACTGCATCTCCCGAAGTTCCAGGAACTGCCAGCACGTAGTTGTTGAAAACGACATGCAAATAGCTTAATGGTGTATGCAGTATATAAAGAAGCTGAGCTTGGTCAGATATTGCAACACCGCCACTCTGGGATTTAACGGCCGCAACAAGGATATCTTTCACCTGATAATTCCAGAACACAAATAAAAATCCGCTCAGCAAGATACCGATAATGCAAAATCTTATAAACTTCCACTTTGTTGCAAACCTTTTCCATGGTATGGCAAATAAGAGAAGTGCAAAGACGAGATTAACAGGCTTCGATAGCGACAGTACTGCTAAGACGCCCAACAAGGCAAACATCATGCGTTTCGATATTAATACCTTTGAGTTAAACGTAGCTAATATAAGGCTCACGAATAAAAAGGCAAAGCTGATATTTGTGACGTCAGGTGATAACGAAGCTGACAAAAAAATAGCAACGGGGTTAAGAATAAGTATTACCATTGCCCATTTTGCAAAGGGCAATAATCTGAGAGCTACGTACATTATAAGTATCCAGAAAGCCAGGTTCATTATCCTTCCGAGCCATATCATTACAAGAGGGGGCGCACTAAATAACTTTCCAATAGTGATTCCTATGGCTTGAGGAACATATACAATTGGTGAGTATATAGCTGAAGCTTCAACAAGTGTCTGTTGTGTTTTCTGAGGTTGCAGTTGTTGATCTATACCCAACCTAAAAAGATGAAGGGGGAATCGATTCTCGGCATGTCCCGCTACATTTCCGATAAAAAGAGTATCGGCGGCGGTCAGACTTTCTGGAAGCTGAGAACCATAACGAGTTTCGCTATTTAGCTGGAAGGGTTGAGACACAAAAGTGAGATTTGATACTTGATACGCTCGAAAGAAGTGTGCTGGCTCATCTGGCACTTGAAAAGGTGGCGTAAGAAAGACAAGAACTAGTCCGAATACTGAGGCGAGAATTAGAAACACTTTTTCCGGCTTTTGCAAAAAAGACTGGAGCCAGCGACTAAGCTGTGAAAAGAAAACTGGTATCATTCATATCCTTACTAAAGTTGTTACCCACTAATAATTGTATTATACTATACTAAAGAGCTTACGATTATGAAAATAAAAAGTACTCACAAAAAATACTCAAAGGTCATCGTTATAGTTGGCGCAGTTATACTGCTCGTAGCGGTCGCTTTCTTGATACTAAGATTAGCAGGGACTAAAGCCCCTGCCCCTACCAGCCAAACACCACCCTCTACAAAGAGTGGCCCTAGTATTCCTGGCCCTACCGCAGCAGAATTGCAAGCTTCAGCAGATCAAAAGCAGAATAATATAACCGAGGCTCAACAACAAGCGCAATCAACTAGCCCTTCTGGGACACAAAAACAAGTTTCAGTTCTAATCGTGGATGCTAGTCAATACGGCAGTAACGTCGAGATAAGGGCCTACACACCTAACGTAGTTGAAACTGATGGAATCTGTTCAGTCACGCTAACACAAGCTGGAAAATCAAGTGTCTTCGGATCCTCTAAGGGGCTACAGAATGCACAGACTACACAATGTAGTACAATATCTATCCCTGTTTCATCATTCTCAAACAAGGGAACGTGGGTCGCGGTCGTAACCTACAGTTCAGCCTCGTCAATCGGAAGTAGTCAACCAACTAACGTGACTATAAACTAAATGAAAAGCTTAAAAGTCCACTATAGTCCCTTAAAACATACCGGAGTTCTATGTGCTTTTATATTGATTGTCATCGGGGTTACGCTAGGCTTTGTGGTTACACAACGCTCTAATACCACGCAAGCTGCTGTTGGGTCAGATTTTCAAGCAGGTAACATAATCAGCGACTCCGTATTTTATAACTCAACCTCAATGACGACGGCTCAAATACAAGGATTTCTTGAAACGGAAGTTACGAGCTGTGATACAAACGGAACTCAGTCTGTCACGTACTATTACAACAGTACCACAGGTAAGGTAGGGCTGTACTCATTCAGTGGTGGTTCTGTAGTAACCACTACTCGAGCCGTTTATGGACAGAGGTATAACGCCTATACCGGCAGAACGGATGGAGGGGTCCCTTATGTATGTATGGCAAATTTCTCTCAAACGACCCCTAGTATGGCCGCAGAATCTGGACTATGTAACGCATACACTGGCGGTACACAGTCCGCGGCACAAATTATTCATGACGTAGGCATCGCTTGCGGTATAAACCCTCAAGTTTTATTAGATTTACTTCAAAAAGAGCAGGCTGTAATCACAGATAGCTGGCCTCAAGGCATCGAATACCAGGAGGCTACAGGCTACGCCTGCCCCGACTCGGGTTCGTGTGATCCTGCATATGCTGGCTTCTTTAATCAGATATACTACGCAGCTCGCCAATACAGGCTATATCAACTTAACGCAAGTTCATATAATTATCAGTCTGGTCGTAATAATACAATCTTATGGAACCCATCGACCTCATGTGGATCCTCCACTGTGTACCTATCAGGCCAAGCGACGGCGTCACTTTACAACTACACACCCTATCGCCCGAATCAAGCTGCGCTTAATAACCTCTACGGGACCGGGGACTCCTGTAGTAGCTACGGCAATCGTAATTTTTGGGTACAGTTCGTAGATTGGTTTGGTTCTGCAAACGACCCAACCCTCTATGTGGCACTTATAAAAACTGCGGATTCGCCAGCGTTATATCTACAGACAGCGACCGGGAAGTACTATATCCCAAGTTCAGACGTGATAAATAACTGGGGTCTAGGAAAATATGCTGTAACGACAGTTTCTACTGATTATCTTAATAGCCTTACAACGGGACCTTGGGTTAGCAACTTACTAAAGGATAACTGGAATAATTATTTTGTCGTAGAAAATGGTACATTACACTATGTCCGTGATTTAAGTTATTTGTCCCTCTGGAACCTACAGCCGACCAATGCGGTACAGTCACTTGGTATTGCAAATTCACTGACGAGTAGTACATGGCTTGGTAGGTTCCTCCAGGACAGCTCGCAGCCAAGTGGACAAATATGGCTAATGGATAAAGGCCAAAAGCACTCAGTAAGCACGAGCATGCTTTATGCGTGGAGGTATACACCCGACCAATTAACGACTGTGTCCACGGCATTTCTTAATTCAATTCCGACCAATGCTAATGTCGTTACTGCATTTGCAAATAACGGCACTAGTGATTACGTAATCGACTCGGGTCAAAAATTGAGCTTTAGTAATAGCAACATAGAGAACGCCTATTACGGTACGCAGACGGCAGTCATCTACGACCCAATTACGCTTTCCTACTTACCTACTCTAGCCGCAAGCCAATTTATAGTCGACGCCGGTACAGGTCAGTGGTTTATGCTTGAGGCCGATAAAAAACACTATATTCTTACTGCTGAATTAGCCCAAGTATGGGGTAAGACTTTCAGTACGCCTCTCACGCCTTTAAGTGATCTGTTCGTATCAAGCTTGGTTGATGGAGGAAACTTAAGTTATGTAGTACAAACTGCAAGCCCAACATCCTACTGGTTAATTGATGGAATAAAACACCATATTAGTGACGCAAGTGTTATAAATGCATGGGTACCTGCAGGACAAACGCCACCAACCTACTCTACTCAAAGCCTCGATCTTCTTGCGACTGGCGTAGATGCCTCAGCAACCATTAACGCCCCAGGGTCACCCTTCTACTACTTGATGGACGCTGGTGTAAAACACTATCTCATGTCACCATCAGCACGTAGTGGATGGGGGACTACGGTCATGAATATAAGCGGTATACTTACTAATATGATCCCCGAAGGTTCGTTCTTGGGCTACATAGCTCGAAACACCGATGGCAATGCATACTTACTTATGAATAATCTAAGTTACTCAATTGATCCGGCATACTATACAGAATGGGGAGTAAATAACGGGACGATAACATTGACCGACTCTACGGTTAGTCGCTACACGAGTTCGGGAATAACCCTACGCGCGTTCATTAGTATAAATGGTGTCTCTTTCACGATGCTAAATGGCTACAAGACCCCCATTTCTACCTACGCCGATGCCTACCAGCCATCCACCCTTCAACAATCAGTGCTTCCAAGTGATTATTTCCCTTCGGCTACAGAGGCGACCTATCTGGCAAAATCAACGAACCCTCAAGATAATTCCGTCTACTTAATAAATGCAGGTAAGAAGTACCTGCTAAGTGGTTTTGCATCGTACGTTTCTTACGGATACCTAAGCCGCGGAGTCACTCTGACTACACTCACTCCAGAAGCTCTATCGCTTATACCTACTGGTACTAATAATGCCGCCGGTCTTTTTATCAGGACAGCCAGCTCGTACGGTATAAAGTTCATCAACTTCGGCACTAGCTTGGGGTTCCCTGATGGCGATACTCTTTCCAACTTCCTAGGCTCAACACCAGTCCTTATTGTATCGGATAGTGTCTATAACAGTTTTCCACTAGTTGGTTCCGTCTCAAGAATACTTCAAGATGACTCAGGTAAAATATACCTCGTAGAAAATGGTACAAAAAGATGGATTACAAATAGTAATGCGTATGACCCATACCGTCACTACCCTGTGACCTATTTGTATGGAACAACTATGAGCTTAATACCCGATGGACCAGCCATTAACTAGGCGTCATTTAGTTGCTAATTGCGGTAAACGCCTTGTCACATGACGCATCATAATCCACGTAAAAGCTTTTGGTTGTCTCAAGTCCTTTTGTAATCAGCTTTTTTCTTAACTTCGTATCTTCTAAAAGACGCCGTACGTTACGCGCAACTTCGGATGCAGTCGCCTTTGTAACCAGACATGTCACTTCATCCTGATAAAGTTCTTGCCAAGTAATGTCGTCATATTCATTCACGACGACAGGACATCCACTTGCCATCAGTTCCGATGCTGTGACACCAGGATGCCCGCTGAACATAAACATGACGCCCGCGTCAACTGATCTGTACAATTTAGGTACTGCGTCGTAATTAATCTTTCCAAGGTTAGTAAATAAGCCTTCGACACCGTATTGCGAAGCATCCCACTCTGCACCAGCAGTGATGATCTCCACTTTATTTCCCAGTTGGCTCTTGAGTAGTTTCAGCCCAGCAATACCTAGCTCGAATGCGTTGCGGGGCATATTTGGACGAGCATAGAAAAACACTTTATATGTCGGCTTGGGTACGTAGTGAACGTCCTTACGAGGAACATATGCACTCAAATCAACAACTGATTTTAATACAGCACCTTTACCTCCGTATTTCTTCTCGTACATATCAAGTAGACCCGCTGTATTGGCAATTGCAGTAAATCCAAATGTATAGCTTAGCTCTACAAGTGAAGATATCGAACCTTTTGGATAGAAGTTAACTTCGTTATCCTGTATGAAATAGCATTTTCGTGTAATATTCATCGCTTTTGCTAGGGGATAGGCGGTTGCCCATTGTGTAGCTATTCCAATGTCATGATCCTTTATTGCTGAAACTTGATCAGGTCGTATGCCCACAAAGCTAGCTCCCTTAAGACCCGGAAAAGCGCTCACCACCTGCAGCTTTTCGTTACTAACATCCGTCGAATTCTTCAGAATATAAATCGTCGTCTTGAGACCTTTTTTCTCACTTAAGTAATGTGCAAAACTGAATATATTCATAAGACCCGCGTACACCGCATCAAATGATGGCAGGAACCAAGCAACTGAGTGAGGCGTTTGCTTGTTTGGTGTATTTAACAACGCTAGATTTGCTTTAATTTCTTTATCGCTTATATCAAAGCTACTGGTAAGGATAATGGCATCATGTTGATACGCATCAATTTCCTGCAAGTCTTTAGCATCGTGGCCCTCCAGTACCTCGTCTTGGAATAGCCTCAGAGGATCTGAAGAACTCATATTTACATTGCCGAACGCATCGACGTACTTAGTTTTGGTAATATTTGAGAGATTTAAAGGATGTTCGGCATTAATATCGACGCCCATGCCATGTATTACTCCTGTAACGTGCGGCGTCATGACAATACGACTTCCTTGACTTGCCCATAGGAAAAAATCGTCAAACATTGGATTAAGTTTTTTACTTTTTGTAAGATCGAATTTATTTAATGCATCTACTTTTGTGATAAAGAAATTGGATGAAATTATTGACAGGTCTCGTACCCACTCTGCGTTTCCTAAGTAACTTTGATAAAATCGCGGATAACCCCGGAAAAGAGGATAGTACTTACCATCGCCCGTAACCAATGCTCCGCTATCTACTATCAAATCACGACTATCAAGAATTCTTCCGCTTGCCGCTACAACCTCCTTAATTGCCAGCCAGCCAGCTAAATCTTCGTACCAATCAGTCTTGGGGAGTCGTATCAAATCGCTAATAAATAGCGCTGTTTTTTCTTTTGAACCAACCATCGATTTATGTAGCGTCGTGTAAAGATTTTTTTGATCATATGCGTATACGCTTAAATTTTTGACAGCGTGCTTGAGCTTGTCTACCTCTCTGTCTGACAGGTTGATTGAACTCTCAACTAAAATGCGGAATTCTTGTGAGCTTGTCTGCTTTCGGATGTGTCGTATTGTTCTGAGTGTATTTGTAATGTTACTGAAATATATATAAACAAGAGGATTTTTATCAACTACTTCATTATCCCAGTCTAAGAACATTTCTGTTTTCTTATGAAATGCCTTTGCGGGAATTTTATTCAAAGCAAGGTACTTATCAACGGCTTTTCTTTGACCGGCTAGGGCATACGGCTTTGTCTCTATAGACATCGCCGTAGAAGATGCAATCACTCTCCAGTGGTAAAGTACCTTAGGGATATGGGCCACTTTAGTTGACCTCGCAATCACACGTAAGAACAAATCCCAATCTTGAGCTCCATCTGTGTCGCTGTCCCAACCACCTATTTCTTTAACTATAGAGGTCTTCATTAAATTAAGGTGCGTAAGGTAGTTTATATTTAACAACATTTCGGGTGATAGCTGTGGCTTAAAAAGAGGTTCGAATCTGTTCCCGTTTATATCGATTTTATCTTTGTCAGAATACAGAAAGTCATATGATTCCTCGTTTATCTTTTTCACATTCTCAAAAAGAGCGTCTGGTGAGAGCGTGTCATCATGATCAAGCAAAGCAATGTAATCGCCCTTTACAGTATCTAGAATTTGATTCGAATTTTCGGCGATACCCTTGTTATCCTTGAAAACGGTGTATTTTACGCGATGATCTATTTTTGCGTATTTTTCCAAGAGTTCCTGGACGGATTCGCTATCACCAAAGTCTCCTAGGCAAAGCTCAAAGTTCGAATAGGTCTGTTCGAGGACTGACTCAATTAGATCCTCTAAAACATCGGTTGGTGGGTTAAAAACAGGAGTAATAATACTAATCAACGGCTTCTTACCAAATAGATCACCCGCTACTCTTTGTTGCTCTAGCTCTGTTTCGTCAGGTTCATTGAGTAGTATCCATTCCTGATATTTTCCATTTTGCTCAACAACGCTCAGTTCCATAAGGTTGATTCTGTTTGCACTTCCTAGCAGGGTTTTGAGCTTTTTCGGATCATTCAACAATACTTGTACTACTTTTTTTGTCAGTCCAACCGGATCCGATTTAATGCGTTTTTTTACGATACCCAGTGATCTCGCTGCCTTATATGCTTTTGACTGACGAACTGCATTAAGTTCATTCTCTAGCATCTTTGCCCGATACTCGGTTTGTTCAATTTTCTTCTGTAATCGTTGGTTATCTGTCATTTTTAACTTCCTTCACATTCATTAAACGATTACGTAGTAACCAAAATTATTTTGCATCCCAGTCCCCACCAATAGCTACGACTCCTTGCGCTGGCTTGTCCGAAATGACGTGAAATGAAATAACACGATCATAAAAGTCGAATGGTTCGTTTGTATCCTTATCAATGATAGCCACTGTCACGCTATAGTCACCAGGCTGAAGGGGTAGTTTTTTGAGAGAGTAGGTAACAGTATTAGACTCGGATCCGAAGTCTACCAACGAACTGTTTGGTCCTGCTACCGTCACATTGTCCTGATTAATAAAGGCAAGGCCGACATCGAACTTTTTCTGTCTATACCCCTCCTCCCTCTTCACCCGAACGGTGAGCTCAAATTCATCTTCAAACTTCAATATTGGCGAGATTGTATCCTTGGCTGACTTAATGGACACTTTGTCTATCTGTATACCACCAGAGCCCCACCTGCTTACCTCTTCACGGCCACTAAAATCGGCTGGTTTTGAGTCGTCTATATTAAGACGTGCGTACATTGACGATGCTTTTGAAGGCGTAGTGATAGCGAGGATACCTCCCTTATCGAGAACTAAAACTCTGTCACAGAATTTTTCAACATTGCTCATATCGTGAGTAACGAGAATTATCGTACGACCTTCTTTTTTGAGCTGACGAAAGACGTTAAAGCATTTTTTCTGAAAATCGGCGTCGCCAACTGCCAGAACCTCATCCATCAGTAGAATGTCCGATTGCGCACGAATAGCAATTGAGAAAGCGAGACGAACCTGCATCCCCGATGAAAAGTTTTTCAACTTCTCCGACATAAAATCTTCAAGCTCTGCAAAACTAACTATCTCATCGTATATTTCATCTACCTCATTTCTGCTAAAACCAAGGAGTGCTCCATTGAGATATACATTCTCTTGTGCGGTTAGTTCTGGGTTAAACCCTACACCCAGTTCAATAAACGGGGTGAGCGAACCGTTAATCTTTATGAGACCCTTGTCAGGTACATAGATATGCGCCAATAATTTCAGTAGCGTACTTTTTCCACTTCCGTTTCGACCCACAATTCCAAAAAATTCACCTTTTTTTACCTCAAACGAAATGTCATTCAATACCTTGAACTCTCTGAAGCCGCTTCTTCCTCTAGTGGCACGAATTAACGACTGTTTAATGCCGTTTGATTTATCGACTGGAATCCTGAAAGTTTTAAAAAGGTCTTTAATGATAATCGCTGGCTCGTATGATTCAGACATTACACGTTCTCCGAGAAATAACCTGAGTGCTTTTTGAAATATAGACCTGCAAATATCGCAAAGAAAATAACAATCAAAAAAGGAACAACCTGGATAAGCAAGTTCGAAGTAAGGTCATATAGTCTGAGAGTTTGGTGTGTTACAAGTGAGTATCGAGCATCTTGTATTATTTGTGCAACTGGGTTCATCATTAATACTTGTGCTACGTTGCTACCCGCCTGTTTTACAACCAACGCTAATGGGTAAAGAATAGGGGTTGCATAGAAAGCTCCCAGCAATAGAACTTCCCATATATGACTAACGTCGCGGAATTTTACAAATGCTGCCGATAGAAAGAAAGCCAACGAAAGGGCAAATATATATAACTCAACTATATATATGGGAAATAGTAGGGCCGATAAATGTAAGTGCACGCCGTTGATAACAGTAAAAATAACTATGATAACGAGATTTAGAGCTAAGTTTATAAGTGCCGAAAGACTGCCTGAAACAACGATGATGTATTTTGGAAAGTTAATTTTTCTAATAAGATCGCCGTGATTTACTATTGACGCTAACCCTTGGTTTGTTGCTTCCGTAAAGAAGGTCCAGAACACAACTCCAAGTAAGAGATACACAGAAAAATGTTCCACCGCATCTCCTACGCGTAGGAAATTGCCAAAGACGACATACATAATTGCAAAAAGAAAAAGAGGCCTTAAAAGCGACCATAAGTATCCAAGTGCTGAACCTTGGTAACGAAGCTTGAAATCGGTAATAACCAACTCGCGCAGCAAGATACGATTTCGCCTGCTAAAAATGTTTGAAAGTTTCATAAGTCTGCAATTAATTATAAGATAGATGCACACATATGAACAGCGCCCTTATCGTAGTACTTAACTGGAATGGTATCGAGGACACTTTGCAATGTCTCGATTCTCTTTTGGAACAAACTTACAAGGATTTTAGGATTGTCGTTATCGATAATGGATCTATAGATGACTCCGTTCAAAAACTTCAGACCTACCAAGTAAAGCACAAAGACTCTGTCGAGCTAATCTGCAATCCAAAAAATTTTGGCTTTGCAGGCGGAGTTAATACTGGAATTGAGTGGGCACTAAATGGTAACTACGAATACGTAGCACTCTTCAATAACGATGCAGTAGCCGATAAAAACTGGCTAAAAAGTCTGGTTGAGGCAACAAACCTAAAAGAAATAGGCATCAGCACTGGGTTATTACTTCATGAGGACGGTAAAACAATAGATAGTAGTGGTGATTGGTTTTCAAACTGGGGACTTGCCTTCCCCCGTAACCGCGGTGACACAACCGGCAAAGCTGCTAAAGCCGGTTTGGTGTTCGGTGCATCGGGCGGCGCAAGTTTATACAAAACCGCGCTCTTACGCGACATTGGCCTATTCGATGAGGATTTCTTTGCCTACTTTGAGGACGTCGATATGAGCTTTCGAGCTCAGCTGGCTGGCTGGAAAATTACCTACACGCCAGACGCAATTGCTTACCACAAACAAGGCGCAACAAGTAGCAAGCTTCCAGGATTTGCCATCTATCAGACGTTTAAGAACCTGCCTCTTTTATTTTTAAAGAATGTCCCCT
>Ga0105239_10003854_pt1 | contig 18208 bp, 11 predicted proteins | sample KBSC44metaG_FD_92761 | JGI IMG/M metagenome (GOLD analysis project Ga0105239, IMG submission 92761) | Corn rhizosphere microbial communities from Kellogg Biological Station, Michigan, USA - KBS C4-4 metaG | ecosystem: Host-associated > Plants > Roots > Rhizosphere > Soil | place: Michigan, USA...
AGCTTATTGGGGGCATGTAAATATGGGTAATGCCTACACGAATATTGACTATACGGACGCTGTCGTTCAGGTTCCGATAGATGGTAAATATTATGGTCTCCTTAATGTAGGAAACAGGAGCAGCAATTTTAATGTGGGTGATGAACTATTGGTCAGATATACAGCAGGAGGAACAAGCGATTCTGCCTATGCTTATGTAATGAACTTTAGACCAATTTATACAGATTCATCATTGGGTTATACGGTCGATGCGGGGCGAACAATAGATACATTTATGCATGGTAGGGATACCATTATGACTATTTATGATACCACTTTTAACTACAACTATACCTATTGTTATCAGCCTTTGATACTACCTCGCTTTCCGTCTCAAACATCTGGATGGGATACTGGCTCCAATATCAGCAATGTATCAGTAAAAGTATTAAGGTCCGGACGTCGCAATATGCTGAACCAGACAATGGAGACCTATACTATGATGACCAACCCTATTGGTAATCCGGGCCTGAAAACCACGCTTGATAATGTAGTCAGTATAAAAGCTACTGGTTACAGTGATTCAGTGAATAGTATGTTAGAGAATTATATACCAAAGGATACAATAAATCCTTTTGCTATTGGTCAAATGGGTGTTTATCGGCAAGATGCAGATTATGTTTACCAGACCCCAAGAAATTATGCTAATAACAGTATCAGAACTACAGGTTTGTTTAATGCTTGGGTGTTCTATCCAATGACTAATCCACAATATCAGGTTTGCCATACTATTACAGCCAGCCCTACAAAAGACCCTGCCTTGCCACCTTACAAGATTGTTTCTCTGATGTATCCATATAAGTCACATGATAATAACTGGCGCACTGCAAGGTCTGTATCAAAATATTCGCCTTACGGTAAAGAAGTCGAAAATATAGATGCAATAGGCAATTACTCCAATGCCGTTTATGGCTATGATGAAAGCTTGCCGGTGGCCGTTGCCTCCAATGCGCAACAAGGGGAAGTGCTTGCTGAGGGATTTGAAGATTACAATTTATTACGTGTTACCGGGAACCTGATGGCATTTAATTACTCACCGTTTGCTGCATTATTTGGTTTAACTCCGCTTGGTAGTTCATCCTACAGTACGTTTAATACAAGCGGAACAGGCAGTGTGAGTATGGTGAAGAATATTGCCCATACCGGCTACTACTCACTGAAGCTGCCTGCAACTGCCAATAACCCGGGGGTGAATCCTAACTATTCGGTTGTAATACCTGTGAATACGGGAACCGAGCCTGTACTTGGTGACTACTATACCAATCTTACAGGCGCAACTACAGAAACCGAATACATGCCTTTTGAAACTGTTTCAGGTAACAAATATGTGCTGTCGTATTGGGTTAAGCCTGTTGCTCCGGGCGCAAATGTAACCAGTTATACTTTGCCTTCAAGTACTGGTATCAAGGTCGGCTCAACGCTTACCCCGGTAGCCTTTACATCCAACATCATTGAAGGCTGGCAGCAGGTACAGGTAACTTTCACCGCAGGTGCTACTACTTATTTGTGTTTGCCGCTTAACTACTATGTGGACGACGTGAGGATATTTCCTTACAATTCTGCTATGAAGTCATTTGTTTATCACCCTTACAACGAAAAGCTGACTGCCACGCTGGATGAAAACAACTTTGCTACATTCTATGAGTATGACCAGGAAGGCAACCTTGTAAGGACAAAGAAAGAAACGGAAAAAGGTATAATGACTATTTCTGAATCACGCAGTAACAACCCTAAAAAATAAACTATGAAAAAGATACTTGCAGTATTGATCATATTAGGGTTGGCTTCAGTCCATTCTTATAGTCAGGAGCCTTCCCCCCAAACAATAGTCAGATCTGTTTTTAAACAAATGGAACATTTGCGTAAGGTTAGCTTCCATTATACAATTAATGCGGAGTTTCCAAACGATAAAATAGAACAGCTTAAGGGGGAAGCCCGTTTTGATAATGATCACAAGCTCATGTTCAACGACTCAAAGCATGAGACGGTCATCTATAACGATAATTGGTATTATAAGGCAGATCATAGCCGTCACATCATTTCAGTAATCAACCTTGACAAACGAGGTAAAGCCGAGGAGGACAAAATGTCAAACAATGTTTTTGGCAACGGTTTTATGAATACATATATTGATTCTACGGTGCTGAAGTATGCCCGAATCAATAACTGTAAGAACAAAGGTGACTCACTTGACATACAGCTCGCCTTCCCGGCAAATATGAATCTCAAAACTATTCACCTTGTGTTTGATCTAAAGCAGCAACTGCCAATAAGTATTTCTATGGGCCTTTATTATCCTTGGCCCGGTAAAGAGCAAAAGTTGAAAGGGAAGGGTACGACATACGAGATATCATATTACGACTACAACTATTCTTTTAATTATAAGAACTATACCGTAGATCATTATTTCCGTGTATCAGCCGGTAAAGTTGCAGCAATAAAGTTTGATAAATACAAATTAGTAACCCAACTATAAAAAAATCTATATGGTTGTCTTAAGATCATATTTTAAACAGTGGTTAGCAGTGATAGCTGTATTTGTTCTTTTTATGAACAGCAAGTCGTTTGCTCAAACCTATAATTTCAACACCTCGTCGGCTTCAGAAATTGAGTATGCGACAGACATGTATAATCATGGAGCAGGGAGTTTTCCCATAGCTCTAAACCCTGTATGGAACAATGATTGGTGGTATCATATCCGTCCCAACCTGTCACACTGGGGAGATTCACTTAAATTCAAAAGCCTGGTATCTTATGTCAAATTCCAGGTATATCATGAATACCCAAAGCCTACAACAAATGCCTATAATTATAGGATTACCTACCAATTAATAGGTTATACTAATCCGGCTGATACGGTTCAGACCTACACTACAATAAACGATACATTGACGATTGGCTATAATCCCGATTCTTTATCAGCTTTTCAGGATATTCAGCTAAAGAGATACACAGGCTTTTATAAGATAAAAGTTACACTCACAGGTTTGTATAATTATACAAATCCCTCCTCCCCGGTTTCCATTCCAGCAGGCTCGATACCTAATTATAATTTCTACTTTGAAGCAGCTATAATCACGCAGGATTATAACAAATTTCCTTATGGTAGCAGCACTTCGCTTATTACATCAGTTGATAGTTCTAATGTTTCAAAAAATTACTTGGGCGTAAATTGGCAATTAAGTTCAGGTGCATCAGGCCCCATCATTTTAAGTCCAGCAAACTATGAGCTGGAATGGACTTATGTAGATAACTATTCGCGCAATCTTACCACAGGCGCAATTACTTCTCTTACTCCAAGCCAGATGGCATATGACTTCAGGCATAATAGTACACGTGTATGGTTGGATACTAATTATTATCCGATACCGTTAGTGTATCCAGGTGGCGCAGTGGTTTACAGAGTAAGAATGGTAAGACCGGATTCAATTCTATATAAATACCCGATTTATTCTGCTTGGTCGGTCGCCAATGATTCAGGTAGCGTTGCAAGCGCAGGGGGGGCTAATTATTACTACATATGGCAGCCATACACAAACGACAGTCTGAACTGGCAATATACGGTCAGCTTTGCAGAAGGAGGAAAATATAAGAACGTTTTAAGTTTCTACGACGGCTTGCTCAAGAATCGTGAAAGTATCACGCGTTTTAACAGTAACCCAAACAATCTTATTGTAACCCAAAATGTCTATGACTATGAAGGAAGGCCGTCAATAAAAATACTGCCTACTCCTGTCAACTCCTCTACATTCTCCTATCAGCATAACGTCAGCCTGAACGCCAATACCCATCTTCCTTATCAGGCCTCCGATTTTGATACACTACAGCGTAGTACCTGCCCGGGGGAACCTATGATTGCCTCCCTGGATACAAATGCGCTCGCCAGTATTTATTATTCGCACCGTAATCCGGATATAGCAAGTGTACCTTATGAAAAATTTGTACCGGACGCACAAGGTTATCCACTGATTGAAACAGTGTATGATCCCTCATTCAACGATAGGGTACTAAAACAGGGAGGCGCAGGCCCATTGCTTCAAATAGCAGATTCCAACATTATTCAAAACGAATACGTGAATGCCGACCAGGAAATGATGAACCGATATTTTGGTTTAAATATTGGTAATTCGGCTTTCTACACAAAGATAATGAGCCAGGACCCAAACAGGCAAATGTCCTTATCTATTAAAGACTACAAAGGAAAGCAAATACTGTCCTCTATGTCCGGAACAGGGCCAAGTTCACTTAATCATGCTATTGTTCCGCTCACAGTTCCTAATGCAACCTGGTACACTGAAGACCTGATAGCAGGTACCACCCAGGAAATTATTGGTAACCAGCGCATACTTGACAAGCAGTTTTACATGGAGGCGAGCGGGGTTGATACAGCTCAATATATATATAGCTATACACCATTCCAAACAGTATGTCCCGGTAAGTACCTTACAGTAAAGGCATCATATCACTACCAGATTAATGATCAATGCGGTAACCTGAAATACCAGGAAGATAGCACGCTTGGCATAACTGGTGTCACCAGTTTAGCATCAGCCACTCCTTTCACTGGAACTAAGCATAATTTTGGTTTGGACAAAGGACCACAAACAGTACACAAGACCTTAACCATACACTACAATGATGTAACGGCTGCTGTAGATTCATTCATGAACAGCCCTAACTGTTTAGTAAGCTTAGACAGCTTTATTCGCCAATCCGTGGAGTCACGCACCTTCCCATGCCCTGCTAATAACGACGATGAATGCGCCAAGAAAAAGGCCCAGATGGCAAGCGAGCTTTTTCCTGGAGGAAAATACGGACAGTTTACCTATACGAGTTATTCCCCCGTGAAAGTTGACGGCAGTAATTCAATATTCACAGAATACCATTTCACCGTAGCGGGCAGAGATACATTTTCTTATCGTTATCAGAATCCATGTATTGTAACATTACCGTCATATGTAGTATGGTTTAATGATACCATAAGAAATTTACAAACAATGCGGGTGGACTCCTTTATCGCCATTTACAGCTATCTGTCTAGTACCGGCGACTATTCAATTGCCGATTCCTTACTTCCATTACACCCTGAATACTGCCAATTGCAAAATTGTTATACAGATACCTTTAAAAATACCCTGCTGGCTATTCCAAATGCCCAGACAGCCATTGGTCTGAATCTTTTTTCTCTCGATAGTATAGTGGCACACGATCCAATAGTTACTAAATTGCAAGGCAGTCCTTATTTCGTTCCGGATGCTGTGGACTCATTAAAAAGGTTTCCCGGGGGTCGGATACGATTAGATAGTATTGCACTGCTAAAAGCCTATTGTGGTTGCTCTGATTCCGTCCAGTTTAATGAATGTATAGCCCATATTTTCAATAAAGAAATAGCCTCGCGTAAGCTAACTAATCCATTTGTTCAGAACTCTTACTTCTCAGATATTATTGAGTTATATCTACAGAACAGGGAAAAGTTCAAAAATGAAATGACGGGCGATGGTGGCAATAAATGTAAGCCATGCGATTCGGTTAGAATGACACTTACCCCTTCTGCCGTTTTTCCTACTTACTTTACAAGCACAGGCGGCCTCGCCCTTGGCTCAGGTGCCTGGACGCCCTTCACTGATACGAGTCTGGGGATAATGACAACCCTTCTATCTTCAATGACCACAGATACTCTTTCGGCCGATTCACTTAAGAAATTGGAAGATAGTACCACTTCATCGCTCAAGCATATTGACTCTGTACTCACTCTTAGAACAGTAGATTCTATCCTTGGTCATTTGCCCAACTGTACACAAGGCAGCTCAACCCTCACCAATGCCTTAAGAAACACCCTCGACAGCTTATTTGGTGCCGGTGTGGTGCACGACGGTAACTTTACGCCAGCCCAGGTAAGGTTTGCTTTAGTAAGGAATAGCATCCAGCTTACCGATCTGTGTAACCCGTATCTCATTAGTTATGACTATTTCGGGCCTGCGGCCCAGTCGGGCGGGGGCGGCTGTAAAGACCCGAGCTATTATAATGCCATCCAAAGCTTCCTTAATCAGTCTACTATAACTGCGGCATTTGTCAGCGCTGCACAAACAAGTCCAAGTACGCCGGTAGCATATACGCTTAGCGCCACCAGCACCTTTGAAACAGCAATATCAAATCTTACTGGTACTACCGCAGTCAACGTATTTGCTACTTACCAGCCTGCACACAACTTTTACACCTTATTCATATATAAGCCTTCAGCGCCTATAGATACAGTAAAAATATACCTCCGTGGCGGGGTTGGTTGTGTCAACTCATATCATCCTAACAAGGCAAATGATACATTCAATATATCAAGCGTTGCCTGTGTCAATAGTGTGCCGGGTGCTGTTACCTTGGGTTATATAAATGATCTTTCGTTCATTGCTACCCTTAGTCATACTTCTTATGGGCTAACTACTTCATGCAGCATGTTAGGCTGGACGGACAGTATAGAGACATTGGACTACAGCCTGAACCCAATTTCCGCTACTGTTCCTTGCACACAGATACGTTCTCTGTTCACACAGTTGCAGGATAGTATGGCTTTGTATGGCGTGAAAGGTATGGACCATCCTTTCTATGATGACATGCTGGAAAATTTTATGAGCTTTAATCTTCAGCAATCTTTCCCTGCCGATCAGATAAGGACATTTATCACCAGTTGTGCACTTGCCGACACCACTACAATTCCTGATTATGTAGCCTATGCAACACTGGTATTCTCAAATTCAGGCGGCTTAGCAAGTACCAATGCAGCATCATTTGTTACTGGTCTTGCAGCTGTCGATCCGCTTGCATTCGTAAATCCATACCGCGAAAAGGATGCCTCTGGCAATATCACCATACAGGTCGATTTTAATCAATTCCCCGATGCCGAGCTGTATAAATATAGTAGTTACATAAATGGCTATAGCGCTACGGGTGTCACCAAATATCTCAATCAGCCATTATCAAATACACAGGCTGCAAATACTTTAGGCTATGTGTATTATCCGCCCACCTACAACTTCCTCGATACCGCATCGGTGATCTTTAATACAGCATCCACTAATGTTTCTTTCAGTGCTCCTATAACAAGGAACATCTGGAGAGGTGGTAGGTTCATCACCCAGACTTATAAAATGATAACCTATGTAGCGGGCACCCCTCCTTACGAGCTTTCAAAAGATATCTATCAGCTTCATAGCTATATATATAATCATAGTATACCGCTCACCTTTGTTAGCAACCTCGAAAGCACTGTCAACAGCGATTACTTCAAACCGCAGAAAACAGCATACTTGCAGGGAGTGTATAAGTATCAGAACTTGCCGCCTTACGAAGTGCTCGATTCATTGCAGGCCATTTTCCTGCAGCAGCGCATCGCTCTGTTCAATTCAGACTTTTTAAGCTACACCAGGCCTTTCGATCCTACTACCATCACAAACCTCTACATAGCAGATCCTACTGCTAATAGCCACTATTACGATACGCTTAAAACCATATTCAATCTGGTAGCTGCTAACACGGTTAATCCCGGCAGTGTGTTCTTTACTAATAATAGCCAGATGATAGCGGGCAATCTATACGCTTATCGTTGCTCTGATGGTACCTACTGGTATCGCTATTTCGGCAAAGGAGATACATTGTATAATGCCTACGTGCAAATGCCATCATACGTCAAAGTCACCTCAGCCCCTTTATATCACATCACCGGCATAGGCACCCTGCCTGCAGTGCAGCCTATTCCGGGCGATAGTACCTCGCGCTTCTTTGTGCTCAATTTGCAGATAGGTACCGACACTACTACGCGCATACAGGCCACAGGTATGACCGATTTCGTTATAGCTAAGAACATAGAGCTGGACAATGTACTCATGGGCAATAAGCTGATTAACAATTCCAGTTATGCACCGCTCGATACCTTCAATAATTGTGAACGCACCACTTTAAAATCGGCCGTTGTGCAAGGCAAGGTCAATTATAAAAGATATATAGATTCCATCAGGCGTTATGAGGTACTTGCATTCATGGATGCATTGATGAATGGAGTAAACGAAGAACTGCTTTTAGGTTATCGCGATCAGGATTTTAATTATACACTCTACTATTACGACCGTGCAGACAACCTTATACAGACAGTGCCGCCTGCCGGTGTGCATGCGCTCGATACAAATGTAGCGCTGCTCGCAAGGGTAGATACCACCCGCATAGCCGGGCTTGATACGGGTACTGTACTTTATCCGAAACATAATAAGATAAGCACCTACAGCTACAACTCTTCTAACGAGCTGGCATCTCAGACCACGCCAGATGGAGGCCGTACTGATTTCTATTACGACATTGCAGGCAGGCTGGTATTCTCTCAGAATGATAAGCAGTTTGCTACAGGTAGCTATACGTACAATATGTATGATGCGCTGGGCCGTATTATAGAAACAGGCGAAATACCAGGCATAGGTGCCACATGGGGTAGGGACTATAAAGTTACCATCGCATGGTACACTGCTAACAAAGGCTCATTGACCACTCCTTATGCAGCATATATCAATAATTCATCTGGCCTTGTCACCATATCTCCGGCGCCTGCATGGATTTTACAGGCTGATGGCTATTCAAATAGCGCCCTGCAGTCGTACATCAAATCCTACAATCGCAATGATGTAGTGATGACTATTTACGACACCGCCGCAACCCAACTCAACCTTGTACCGGGTCTGGATGCTCAGATCAATTTGCGCAAGCGCGTAGCATGTGTCAAGTATTTTAAGACCATCGCTTCGTCCGACCTTGCAGGGGCTAACTATACCTATGCTACTCACTATAGTTATGATGTGGATGGCAATGTCAAAACGCTCGTGCAGGATTTCCCTGCCCTGAAGAGCTACACATACCAGCGTTATAAGCGCATCGACTACGATTACGACCTCATCAGTGGCAAAGTAAATATGCTCAGTTACAACCGTGGCTTCTCCGATCAGTATTACCAGCAGTACAGCTACGACGCTGATAACCGTATCACTTCAGTACAGACAAGTAATGATGGTCTTATCTGGAAGAACGATGCTAGTTACCAGTATTACGAACATGGCCCGCTGGCCAGGGTAGTGCTTGGCGACCAGAAAGTACAGGGGCTCGACTATGCCTACACCATACAGGGCTGGCTCAAGGCGCTGAATGGCGATACGCTCAATACCTCAATGGATATGGGCGGCGACGGTGCCCTCGGCAGCATTGTGTCCAAAGACGCAGTGGCTCATACCATCGATTACTTTACAGGCGACTATGCCCCAATAGGCACGCAGGCCGTTACCCATGTGCCCGGTCCTGCACTCAACTTGTACAACGGTAACATCTCCCGTCAAACGGAAGCCATAGGCAATTTCATGCGCCTCAATAAACAGTATATTTACGATCAGCTCAACCGTATTAACAATACCACCTACGCTTCTGTCAGCGCGGTCAATAATACCCTAACGGGCCTCAAAGACTATAGCAATAGTTATCAGTACGATGCAGATGGCAATCTCCTCATGCTCACCCGCTATGGCAACAGTACAAAAACAGGTGGCACCCTTGCCAGCCCTGTGCTCATGGATAGTCTTACTTATTACTATCCGTTCGCTCCTGTCAACAACAGGCTCCGCCAGGTTACAGATCAGGCCGCTAATAGTTATACTAATGATATAGCGCAGTTCACAGATACTACTAAGAACCGCTACCTTTACGATGCTATAGGCAACACCATAAAAGACCAGGTGAGCGGACAGGATACTATACAGTGGAACCTCTACAATAAAGTAACCTACACCAGCAATTCCACAGCCAAGAATAATATGACCTTTGTGTACGATGGTGCCGGCAACCGTGTGGCTAAATATTTCAGCCAGGCCAATGATACAGGCTCTGTCAGCAACAACGATTATTATGTGCGCGATGCGCAGGGCAACGTGCTGGCCACCTACCACCAGGCACAGGTCTACAAATTAGATGCGGGCACACCGCTTCACTGGGTGCCCCTGGTCAATGGCGGCGTCCGTACAGGCCTCGGCGGTTCGCACCCTTTCAATGGCACCTGGACGGTCCCTACCTATGCCACAGACGGCAATTTCGTAGGGGCTATCATGTCAGAGAGCCAGCAGAACAGCGGCTTCACCAATACGGAGCTTGCCAGCCCTGTGTCCGAGTTTATGAACAACAGCACGGCTGTCTATACCAATATGCTCATGAACAGCCCTGCCTGGGTAGTGCCCAACACGCAGTACGATCTGTCTAACCCATCGGTGGCCGTGCTCAAGCCGGCGCTCAACAAGGTGTTCACTGTCAACAATACCAGCCTTGGCGTGCCCTTCCTGCAGCAGCTGTTCACCAACCCCAATCCGTCTATGAACCAGTACGCCCTCAGCCTTATGTGCAGCAGCGGCGATATGACGCTCATCAATGCCCTTGCCGTATTGCTGGGCCGTCCCACAGGGCAGGTATGCAATACCGAGGCTGCCAGCCTCATGCCTTACCTGCCTGCCGCAGGTGGCCTTATGAGTATGTTCCATACCCTGCAGGTGCAGCACCCTACACAGTTCCTCAGCTATTGCGGGGCACTCACTACCGACAATACTATTTATACCAATTCATTCTATGCGGCACAGCTTACGGCCACCCTGCAGCCTATGGTCAATATCTATGGTGTTAAGGCCAATGTCACAGCCTTCTTCGATAGCTGGAGCGGTGCCCACGCCGAGCTTACCTCTGTCAACAGCACCTCGGCGCTGCTGCAGGTCAAGTACAATGAAAATGCCCTTACCTATGTCAATGCCCTGGACGATGCTGCAGGCGATGCAATGATAGACAATGCCATAGCCGCCATTCCTGGTCTTTCATTCACGGCCTATGTCAATAACATCATCGCTGTCACCCATATCAATCCTAATGTCTCGGCGCAGAATGTGCTGAAGACAGACAGCTACTACCTGGGTGAGCATGATATCTACGGCTCCGGCCGTTTGGGTATCAAGCAATACTATCCTACGCAGCTCAATGCCAGCTACGACTATACCACCACCCCTGCGAAGGCAGACACCTTACGGTTGTTCAACACAGTGCCATGGTACAGCCTTGAGTACCAGGATGATATCATGGCAGGCGATGTGGACCTCTATGGCCATGCCCTGCTTACCACCTACGGCACCCAGCACCAGGCGGGTCAGCGTCAGTACGAGGTTACCGACCACCTGGGCGATGTGCTGGCCACCCTCAGCGACAAGCGCCGTGGCATAGACCCCGGCAGTACGGGCAGCATCACCGGCTATGTACCAAGCCCTGTAGCCTTGTACGACTATTATCCATTCGGTATGCTCATGCCGGGCAGGTATGTATCAGACACGGCCAACCACTGCGAGCTGGTAACCGAGACGGCCCCTGTGCTCACCACCGGTACCATAGGTCGCCTCACGCTGGGCAGCTGGTGCATTCCATGCGGCTTTACAGCCGTGGGCAGCGGTATCATTAGCTTCGGCGGCAGCAGCATGACCACAACGAGCACCGTAGCAGGCGATGGTGCCGCTATGGATGTATCCACCATATCAGGTACGCCATACACTGGTTCCATCACAGCCAGCGGCATGTCAGGCGGTTCATGGACAGCCACAGCTATAGACATTACCTCGGCTACGGTACTGGCAGCCACCACCATAGCCCAGCCCCAGACAGCCACGCTCAACTTCACGGCCATAGGCCCATCCACCAGGATTACCTTAGCGGCCGTTACCGCCTCATCCACCTTTACTATTACAGCAATTCCTCTTAACTTTACCACCTGGACAGCAGGAACTATTGTAACCACCGTATGCAGCAAAAACAACGACGCCTACAGATATGGGTTCAACGGTAAGTTAAAGGATAATGAGTGGGCTGGTGTTGGAAATAGTTTAGACTATGGCATGCGCATGGAAGATACACGAATCGGTAGATTTAGAAGTGTCGACCCTTTGACAAAAGATTATCCAATGCTGACTACATACCAATTTTCAAGTAATAATCCGATTCTAGGTATAGACAAAGATGGACTTGAAATGCAAAATCCTATGTTGTACGGTTGGCTTGGTCAAACGTTTGCTGCAGTTTCTGATTGGTGGAACAAATCCTCTAGCTCATCAAAAAGCGCGGTTGATGGATATCAAATACAAATGGGGCAAGTGCCAATCGACAATAAAGGCGCGACCAATGGGGATGCTGTCATGTGGAGTATAGCGGCAGCGGCAAATGCTTATTCCAGCTCATATATGTATGGGGGTGTTAACTTTGAAGAGCATCCGGTGGCTGAACCAGTAGGAGAGCCAGTAGCTGAACCTGTCGGGACAGCAAAGGTTAAAACGGCAGACGCAGAGTCAGTAAAACCAGCGGATTATAGTAGTGTTCCTGATCCCAAAAATGCAGGTCCAGGGAAAAAGTTTACGGCAGCGCAGAAAAAAGCATATATTAAAGAAAATATGAAACAAAATGGCGGGGTCATAAAAAGTGATAAAAGCGGGGAGATATTGAGTAAGCCTGTACAGTCAAAAAAAGGAGTTAAGGCAAATATGAAGCAAGCTGAGGTTGACCATGTAATACCAAGATCAAAAGGGGGAAAAAATACCAGCAATAATGCACAGATATTATCAAAAGAGGAAAATTTAAAAAAGAGTAACAATTAATATGAGTAACGATTTTAATCAGCCTGTATTTACATCTACACAAGTTATTGATAAACTGTTGCCGATTCTTTATGTAGTTCATGATGAGAATGACGATTGGCAGTTTCTATCTGGATGTGAGGAGGGTTTAGATGAAGAAATTAGAATTATTTCTTTCAATGAAGCCTTACAAATAGATAAGAGAATAGATGAGATCATATGGCTTCCATCCGGTATGGAAGCATTTAGGGACAATGTAAATGCAGAGTGGGAAACAAGAGTTTATAAACCTGAAGAATGAACTCGTATTAGATTATCTAATGAAGGCACTTTTAATTTTACTGTATGAAATAAATAATAGAATCTATTTCTACTTAAATGGAGGTTTATCACCTATTTTTCTGGGTGTTGTATCAAATATCTAACTATAACTTAAAAAATAGTTGAGAATAAAGCAAGCACTGTATGTTAGGTATAAAGCTTGTTATTGGAGAGAAAATAATTATGGATGATTTATTCGTTGTTCTGTTTTTTAGAAATATTATACGATTTCTTGGAAAGTATGCGAGATATTTTTGGTTTAGTTTGATAGGCTCACCAAAAAGTTTGAAGTCGCTTACCAACAGAATGAAGAATGATTATGCTGATATGGGTAACGCCATGAAACAAGATTTTTTAAATGCAGTAGTTGGGGCAGTTGTTTTCTTTATTTTAACTTTTATTATTGTAGCTATCGTTTTTCATAATAGAAGTTAGCAACGGACGGAGCATTTAATAATTTAAAGATAGTTGCGAATAAAAAGTAAGCCCTGCATGTTGCGTGCAGGGCACAATGAGTAAACAAAAAAGCAATAATCGATAATCTAAAAACCTAATAAGGAAGTATGAAAAAACAAATAATGATTGCTGCCGTTGCGCTGGCTTCGATAAGCCTGTTATCCGTAGGCTGTAAAAAGAGCAAAAGCAGTACCCCCGGCAGCAGCACCGACTGGACCTGGAGCGGCACGGCACCCCTTAGTGTAGATATAGATGGTGTACACTACCAGGCAACTACAGGTTCCGCTACATCCGTAGTAGGTGTGCTTGCAGTTACCTCATCCAATGGCTCAGACACAGGCGTTACAGTATCTTTTGTGGGCACCCCTACAGCAGGTACTGTGTATGATTGCCCAAGCCCGGCCAACATCGGCTTTGGTGTGCAGGCAGTAGGCACAGGCGGCAACTATGAGGCGCTCTCCGGCGGCAAAGTAAAAGTGCTCTCCATTACAGACAGCACCATCGAAGGTGAGTTCTATGGCACAGTAAAAGACCCAAGCTCATCCAGCGGCACCACCCACTCCATGACCAATGGTTACTTCAAAGTTCAAAGACATTAATATATTAGCACCGCATCAGATAAATACCTTACCCCTGCCACTAAGCAGGGGTATTTTTTACGCTCCATATAGCACGCAATGAAGAGTGATCAATATGCTAAATACCAACGTCACTTTTGCAAAATGTGGATATGATTATTTGGAAACCGCATGTTAATAATGCGATATTGCAAAAGGCCACTGCGTGTTAATTAGGTGACAAAGACGAAGTTCAAAATATGTAACCGTTAAATAAACACGTAAATCGAAGCATGGGGCGTAAATACATGCTAAAACAAAAAAAATACTTGCGATAACGAAAGTTGATAAGGTTCAAATAAAATAGAAACAATGACTAATCTCACTAGTATGATTACCGGAAAGGAAACATTATACTTTATAAAGTACGAAGATGTTGCCCGTGACTACTTAATGAAGAATAAAACAAATTTCGATTTATTTGCTAAATACGAAGGGCATATAGTAGAAAAAGGTTTTTTTAGATTTCATACAAAGGGATCGTCTTATATATGGACAAAGTATGTTTCGGAATTCTTTAAGGATTATTTAAACAAGATTTTTTGTTTTGGTTTTGATTGGATGGGCCGTCAATTTGCCGCTGATTTTAAAGATGACATTATATACATGTTTGATTCAGCAACAGGAGAAGTTTTTCAATTAAAAGAGGGTTTGACTGATTTTTTACAAAATGAATTAATTACTTATAAAGAAGAGACATTTAATATTGATTTCTTTAAACAGTTATACAAACTATTTGAGACAGAATTGACATTTTCAAAATGTTTTGGATTTAAGATCCCATTATTTCTTAATGGCGAAGATGAGATAACGAACTATGAATGTATTGATATGGAGGTTTATTGGGATGTTAACTATCAATTGTATAATCAAATAAATAATATTCCAGGTGGAACACTAATTAATTCACCTAATATTGATTAGGCGAAATTATCGGCGGCATATTAAATTTATGATGGAACGTTGAAATGATATAGAAGAAAAATAGAATCGCATCAAGGAAATCTAATATGTTGTGAGTTTACAGAAAGCAAAAAAACAGTCAGAAACATACCAAGAAAAATAATTGTGTTCATGGGATATATTCTATTGGTTTTACTGTGTGCTTGTCCTTATTTAATATTATTATATAAAAAGGAAAACTTGCAGATTCGCCTATTGTTTTCTTCCCTTTTTAGCCTTTTATTATATGTGCTATTAGCTTGTTTGATAAGTTTAAGAAACTATAATATTCTTTTTGGAATTTATTTTTGGTACTCCTTACTTATGTGGTCAAGCATTATTATTAATATTCTGATTATTATTGTGCTAACCTTAGTTAAAGCATTAGCCAATAGAAAAGGGTAGTATGGACGGTGTATCAAACTTATTGATAAAGTATATGGATCAAAATATTAGAAAATATGGACCTCAAACAAAGTAAACTATATGTAGATGCGACTCGCATCTGTTATGTATGTGGCTTTAATTTTGATGCTGAACCTATTAATGAACAACAAAAATGGCCTTTTATTTTTTGTCCATGTTGCACCTTTGAATATGGAATTGACGACCGTACTTTTGATTGTTTTATTTCATGGAGGCAAAGTTGGATAAAAAAGGGATTTAGATTTGGAATGGACCTTTATCCTAAAAATTATATATGGACACTTGATAAGGTTTTTGAGCAATTAGAGAATTTAAAGCTGGTTGATATAAAAAATTACCCAGAAGGAATACGAATGAATCATAATTACGCAACAGAAATAAATAAAGAAGAAATAAGAACAGAATGGTATAAACATAGAGAAAATATTTCTAAAAATCTGGATGAGTAGTATGGCTCAAAGATAACATCCGCTATAGGAAATTAATTATGGCATACAATTATTCCAACGAAGTGCTAAGTTGTTTAAAGAGAGCAGGCTGGGAGTTTCGCAGGGAAATAAATACCGAACCGTTTATTCAAAGAATGAAGGAAGATAATTTTCCTGTTATTCCCGAAGCAATAAAGTTTTTATCAAAGTATGGTAATTTAACCATCAACTTTGTTAATAAACGAAGTGGGATAAACGATGATATAACTTTTGATCCTTCTAAAGCAATGGATATTGTCGTGAGTGAAAAGCTGGAAGATTTTGTTCCGCGAATTAAGCGGAAACAGTTATGTGCAATAGGGACTGCTTACCGAGAACATTTTGTTTTAATGATGGATGAAAAGGCAAATGTATATGGAGCATATGATGATTTTTTAGTGCGTATTGCAGATACAGGCGAAAAAGCCATTGAAGCTATTATTCTAGATTATGATTTTGAAGAAATACCTTAATTTGTTTCTTTTCTCCGTTGTTGGTGTTCCTCACCGACAATCTCTCGTTGCACCGAAACATTCGTCAGGTGACATTGCGCAATCTATGGCTGTTAGTGAAATCGACAACAGATTGGAACTACTGTTCAAGAAGGAAATACCGCTCAACGGGGAACTACAACACAGGGAGGTAATTGAAAAAGTACATAATAGATCCGTATGAATAAATTTCTTTTTGTCTTAGCGGCTTGTTTTCTACTTGCATGCCAATCTAATGACATAGAATATATTAAAAATAAAGTTTGGGAATATGATAGGGGTTACAAATTTGGGACACCAGGTGGTGGTGCTATTGTATTTGACTCAAATGGGATATGCCATGTTTCTGGTGACACCTTGATAATAAATAATAAACCTATTGGAATAATTTCAAAACTGGACAAACGAAAGTGTGAACTGTATTTGAAAGCTATTGATAATGATTCTATAGGTGTGTTTTATAATGGTGAATAAATGGGCTGTGTAGGCATTTCCCCTTTTTTGGGTGTTCCTCATCAATAACCCTCGCGTTGGGCATACCTATGTATTAACTAAACAAAAAGCAATAATCGATAATCAATAAAAAAGCCTAACAAGGAAGTATAAAAAAACAAGTAATGATTGCTGCTGTTGCGCTGGCTTTAATAAGCCTGTTATCAGTAGGCTGTAAAAAGAGCAAAAGCAGTACCCCCTGCAGCAGTACCGACTGGACCTGGAATGGAACAGCACCCCTTAGCGTAGATATAGACGGCGTACATTACCAGGCAACTACAGGTTCCGCTACATCCGTAGTAGGTGTGCTTGCAGTTACCTCATCCAATGGCTCAGACACAGGCGTTACAGTGTCTTTTGTGGGCACCCCTACAGCAGGTACTGTGTATGACTGTCCAAGTCCGGCCAACATCGGCTTTGGTGTTCAGGCAGCAGGCACAGGCGGCAACTGGGAGGCGCTCTCCGGCGGCAAAGTAAAAGTGCTTTCCATTACAGACAGCACCATTGAAGGTGAGTTCTATGGCACATTAAAAGACCCAAGCTCATCCAGCGGCACCACCCATTCCATGACCAATGGTTATTTTAAAGTACAGAGACATTAATATATTATCACCTCATCAGATAAATACCCTTACCCCTGCAACAGCAGGGGTGTTTTTTACAACCATGTAACAGTCGTGTTGAAGCTGATCAATGTGCTAAATACCAACTTCTACTTCTACAGAATGTGGATATGATTATTTGGAAACCGCATGTTAATAATGCGATATTGCAATTGAGCTGTCAACGTTAAAGTACAGCTCTTGAGAATGAGAGAAGTAAAAGTGACATTGGGTAAAGAAATGAGACATTGTGCGGCACAAATGGGGCACGAATGGGGCATTGTGTTACTTTCCATTTTTATCCATGTGGCAGTGCAGGAAAGGGTTTTACAGGTTCTCGTTTTGGGCGCAACGCCCCATTTGTTTTTTATAGGGCATTGGGGCATTAGTATGCCGGCCGCTGTCACTTTTGGAAAATTTGTCTATCTAAAAAAAACAACAAAGCCCACAAATCAATGATTTGCAGGCTTTGTTAGCTTTGCTTTTCGGTAGTCCTGACAAGAATCGAACTTGTATCTAAAGTTTAGGAAACTTCTATTCTATCCATTGAACTACAGGACCGGCAGTTTTTTATGCGCTGCAAAAATAATATTCCGGGACGTATGTACCAAGACTAATATTTCCAGCGAAGAGTGTGAAGCATGTGTTCCATGTCCACCTTCAGGAAATTATTAACTGGCTTGAGAG